>FTCZ01004664.1_pt1 | contig 13710 bp, 11 predicted proteins | sample 1658871 | NCBI WGS metagenome assembly FTCZ01 (sample SAMEA3914864, study PRJEB12502) | metagenome | biome: forest; material: soil | place: USA | collected 2012-03-12 | depth 0.3 m
GGTCAGGCTGGCGTTGTAGCCCTCGACAGGGGACGCCTCGGCGAGGTCCAGCGCTTTGCCGGCCGGCATGCCTTCGGCGATGTCGAACAGGACGACGTCGCCCAGTTCCTTTTGGGCAGCGAGCAGAGCCAGCGTGCCGCCGATCTGGCCGGCACCGACGAGCGCAATCTTCTTGCGAGCCATATGGAGCGTTCCCTAAAACGTTGAGCGTCCCCCATTCAGCGGGAGACAAACCGATGGTCATCTAACGTCTTAGGGATCCAGCGCCCCGAGATTTCGGAACGGTTGGTACCGCGTTTTGCCGGGAAGAGCAAGCGTGACCGCATCCGCAGCATTGCAGCGTCGCGCCGGGCACCCGATCTTCGTTTCGTACCGCAGGACCGGAACGTTCTATACGTAGGTTTCCCGGTCGCTTCGCGACCCATTGAGGATGGTTGAGGGAGAGCGCCAATGGCCCGTTTCATGACAATCCTGCCCGTCTTCCTGCCGTTGTCGCTGATGGCCGGCGGAGCCTTCGGGCAAACCGTCGCCGACTATGACGCGGCCCTGGCGGCGGCCCCGATCACCGACGCGACGAGCGCCGTCAGCGTCGCCCATTGCCGGACGCTGACCAATTACGTCTTCACGTCCATTCCCGGCGGGAACCGCAGCGGCTGGGTGCTGCCGCTCTACACCGTCAGCGGGTCGGACGATCCGGCGATCACCGACAAGCGCGCGGCCTGCGGCGAGGTCCGCCGCCAGGCGCTGATCGCCTTCGACGGCGGCACCGGCGAGCAGATCGTGACGCCGGCCGAGGCGCTGCAGCAGCCGACCGACCAGGGCCCCTACTACAAGACGCCGCCGGACGACATGGCGGTCCCGCGTACCGGCCGGGCGACGCCGCGCCAGCCGATGCCGCGGACGGGCACGCCGTAAGCGGGCGGGTGCCGGCCCGGGATCAGGCGCGGACGCCGTAGCGTTCGAGATGCCGGGCCATGTCGCCGGGGGACAGCGGGAAACCGCTGCCCTGCCGGGCGTTCAGCATGGCGTGGGGGTGGATGCCGGCGGCGCGCGCCTGGATCTGCATGGCGCAGCGCATCGAGAAGCCGGCGCGCCAGACCAGCGCCGTCACCGCATGGGCGTCGTGTGCGCCGAGGATGCGATCCACCATCTCCGGGGCCACGCGGGCGCGCAGGGTCAGGGCGGCGCGGACGAAGCCGGTCTCGTTCCAGGACAGCGCGTCGCCCAGCGCGGTCTCGTCCAGCTTGCCCTGACGGTGCAGGCGGACGGCGCGCTGTTCCGGTGCCGCCGCCTGGTCGGGGGCTTCCGCCCAATCGATGCGGCGGCGGGTCGCGGCCGCGATCTCCGCCACCGTCGTATCGTCGAAATCGGGCCGGCGGCGCAGCGTGTCCACCACCGTCAGGTCGATGAAATCGGCCAGCCGCACCGCCAGCCGGCGGGGCAGGGCCGGGCGGCGGGCCAGCTTCTCCCGCCATTCCGGGTGATCGGCGGACTCCGCGACCAGCGTTTCCAGCGTCGCCTCGGCGATCACCGCGCCCGTGTTGTCGAGCAGCAGGCCGGTCGCCGCCGCGTCGCCGCTGCCGGCGATGGCGTCGGACAGGGCGGCGCCGACCCGATGCCGCCGCGCGATGGCCGACAGCGCCCAGCCGGCCGGCGCGCCGGCGACGATGTCCAGCAGATCCTCGTCGGTCAGCGCGGCGCAGCAGCGCAGCACCGGCTCCGCCACCGAGCGTTCGACGTCGCGCGCCAGTTTGCGCACGACCGCCGGCGGCGCGCAGGCGACGTCCTTGATCGAGGTCGCCAGCGCCTCGCGTACCCGCACCACATGGTCGCGGGCGAGCTGCTCCAGCGCGCGGACCGCCACCGTGGTGACGGTTTCGGCACTGCCCGGCGGCAGGTCGGGCAGCAGGCGGCAGAGCTTGCGGGCCAGCTCGGCGCGCACATCGCTGTCGCCCATGCCGGCCAGCCGCGATTCGACCAGCGCGTCGCCGACCCGCCGGCCGGCCGTGCGCGACGCATCCTGCGGTGCCGGCACCGGCAAGGGGATATTGACGGGGACGGCGGCGGTGTCGGCCGGGATGCCGCCCGGCATGTCCGTCGGGCCGTCGAACAGATAGTCCATCAGCTCCGGCGCCACGCCGGACTCGGCCTTCGCGCCGGGAGGCGCGCCGACGTTCGGCCGTGGGGAGATGCGCCGGGAAGTCACCGAACCGCGAGCCTCGATCTGCGCGCCCCGGTGCGGGGCAGGGGAAGAACAGCAGGGACGAACACCATCATGCCCCCATGCAACCGCCCTTTCGTTAACGGTCGCCTAATTCGGCTACGTACGGGCGGGCGTTGTCCTGCGCCGCCCGGCATTCCCCGGTGATCGCGTCAGCGCCGCTTCGCCGCCGGCGTGGCGCCCAGCATGCTGCGCTGGGCCAGCATCGGCCGCGGCTTGCTGCGGCCGCCCAGCATCTGGACCGGCAGCGACTGTTCCAGCCGGTGCTTGTCGAACTGGTCGAAGATGCGCATCAGGTTCTCGGCGGTGCCCTCGCCGTAATGGATGTCCAGGCGGGCGCGGTCCAGCTCGGTGCGCAACCCGTCGCGCAGGCGGCCGAACATGCTGTCGAACAGCGTGTCGAAATGGTCGTCGGCGAAAATGAAGCGCTTGTCGCGCAGCAGGTCGGTCATCCGCCGCATGAAGGTCTGGCGCTGCTGGTGGAATTGGCGGAACCGCAGCATCACCCGCACGAACATCGTGTCGACCAGGACCGTCAGCGTGTCCTGCCGGGCGATGCGGCCCCAGATCTCCTCGTCATGGTCGGTGCCGATCTGGTTGTAGATGGCGATCGCGTCGCCGTTCAGCGCCTCCCACTCCTTTTCGTAGAACAGGCTGTTGAGACTGACCTGCAGGCCGGGGGCGATGATCTGGGGAAAGCTGGAGCCGCTGAGCGGGTCGACGGCTTCCGGCACCTTCAGCAGCACCGTGGAGAACAGCAGCCGGGTCACGAAGTCGCGCCGGCGCCCGTCCGGCTTGAAGACCGCGCGCGGGGCGCTGCCGCAACCGCCGCCATTCTGGCAACCCGCCGTGCAGGACTGGCAGATGCTGGCGAACAACGGCAGCACCGTCGGCCAATGCGCCATCATCAGCCCCATGGCGCGGGTGAACTCTTCCCGCGACAGGACGCCCTTGCTGGAGAATTGCGGTTCCAACGCTTCCTGGAAGGTGCTGACCAGAGCCTGGGCGGTGCGGTGGTGGCGCGCGAACGGTGGTAGATCGGTCGACATCCCTGCAGGCTCCCTTCGTCCGGACCGGCGACGCTTCCCATGCAGCGGCCATGCAGATAATTTATCGCGCATTTTATATATCGGGCGCTGTGATGGCCGTCACAGGGGGATGCGCAATGTGAGGGTCCGACGGGCCGCCGTGCCGCGGCGGCCGGGAGCGCACGGAAAAAAGGCCGCAACCCGGAGGGTGCGGCCTTGAAGTCTAGGGAGGAAACGCACTGCAAAATGCAGTAACGAGAGAGAGCTTATGGCCTTCCGGGTGTTAGCGATACCACCCTTTTGGAATTGGTGCAGTGCGGCATCCGCATGGCGGGCTGGGTATAAGTCGTTGTTTGCCCAAGCTGTGGGCAAAGATAGTTCAAATCGCCCGATTTTCGAACAGGTTCGGGCGACCGGGAATTTCCCGTCAGGCGTCGAGCTTTTCGCGAATCAACGCCTTCGTCTCCGCAACTCCATAAAGTTGTATGAAGGAACCCATGCGCGGTCCGGTTGTCTGTCCCAGCAGCACCTCGTACAGCGCCTGGAACCAGGCCCGCAATTCGGTGAAGCCATGGGCCTTGCCGACCTCGAACACCTCGTTCTGGATGAGGTCGGCCTTGGCGTCGGCGGGAAGCGCGTCGAGCCTGGCCAGCAGCGCCTCCAGCGCGGTCCGCTCGGCGTCGGTGGGGGCGCGGAAAATCTTCGCCGGCTTCACCTGGTCTTGGTAATAGCGCACCGCGTAGCCGACCATGCTGTCGAGGAACGGGCTGTTCTCCGGCGTGGCGTCCGGTGCGTAGCGGCGGATGAAGCCCCACATGCCGTCCTTGGTCTCGGCGTTGGCCGCCGCCGCCAGGTTGAGCAGCAGGATGAAGGACACGTCGGACCGCACGGCCGGCGGCTTGCCGTTGTGGATGTGCCAGGCCGGATTCTCCAGCCGGCGGGCCGGCTCCTCGCCGTGCACCTTGTCGACGAAGGTCAGATATTCGTCCACCGCGCGCGGGATGACGTCGAAATAGAGCCGCTTGGCCGATTTCGGCTTCTGGAACATGTAGAGGGCGAGGCTTTCCGGCGGGGCGTAGGCCAGCCATTCCTCCATCGTCAGGCCGTTGCCCTTCGACTTGGAAATCTTCTGGCCCTTGTCGTCGAGGAACAGTTCGTAGTTGAAGCCTTCCGGCGGGGTGCCGCCGAGGATGCGGACGATCTTTCCGGCCAGTTCGGCCGAGGGGATCAGATCCTTGCCGTACATCTCGTAGTCGACGCCCAGCCCGAACCAGCGCATGCCCCAGTCGGGCTTCCACTGCAGCTTCACATGGCCGCCGGTGACGGGAAGCTCGACCTTGCGGCCGTCCTCGTCGGCGAAGACGATGGTCCCGGCATCGAGGTTGCGCTCCAGCACCGGCACCTGCAGGACCCGGCCGGTGGAGGGCGAGACCGGCAGGAAGGGGCTGTAGGTCGCCTGCCGTTCGGCGCCCAGCGTCGGCAGCATGACCGCCATGACCGCGTCGTAGTGGCGCAGCACGCCGAGCAGCGCGTGGTCGAAACGGCCGGACTTGTACCAGTCGGTGGAGGATTGGAACTCGTATTCGAAGCCGAAGCTGTCGAGGAAGGCGCGCAGCCGGGCGTTGTTGTGGGCGCCGAAGCTGTCATGGGTGCCGAAGGGGTCGGGCACCTGGGTCAGCGGCTTGCCGAGGCTCGCCGCCACCATCTCCTTGTTGGGGATGTTGTCGGGAACCTTGCGCAGCCCGTCCATGTCGTCGGAGAAGCAGAACAGCCGGGTCGGCAGGTCGCTCATCGTCTGGAAGGCGTGGCGGACCATGCTGGTGCGCGCCACCTCGCCGAAGGTGCCGAGATGCGGCAGGCCCGACGGGCCGTAGCCGGTCTCGAACAGGACGTAGCCTTTGGCCGGCGGCGCTTTCGCGAAGCGCGCGACCAGTTTGCGCGCCTCCTCGAACGGCCATGCCTTCGCCTGCAACGCCAAATCCCGTTCGCCGGTCATCGTCGGACCCTTTCGACACCAAAAAACAATCATGGAAGAGGGCAGAGACCCTAGGACCGGGAAAGCGCGCCGTCAACAATGGGACCGGGCGCGGGAACGGTTCTCAATGCGACTGACCTTGCCGATCGTTGCCGGATCTTCGGCAGGGAGGCGAGACGCGTGCACGATGGCGGACGTCGGCTTGCCGGCGCTTTTCCGGCAAAGCCGGCTTTTTCCTGCCCGCCGAACCGGCCGGGCGCCGGTCGATCGGCTCCACCGGGGAGGGCGGCCGACGGAACGCGGGTTTATGTTTCGGTCGCGAAGCCGGCTTCGACGACCTGCTTGCTCTTGTGCTGAAGATGCTTCTTCAGGATCGCGCCGAGCATGGCGCCATCCCGGCGGATTAATGCATTCAAAATCGCGTCATGCTCCAGCATGGCGATGTCCCAACGGTCGTCGGGCATGACGGCGACGAAGCGGGCGCGCCTGATGCGGGTATTGATCATGTCGTAATGCACGCGGAGAGTGTCGTTGCGGGCGGCCCCGACGATGGCCTCGTGAATGCGCCGGTTCAGCGCGTAGTAGGAGGGGAGATCGCGTCTGCGGTGGCAGGCGACCATATCGTCATGCAGGGCCTTGATCTCCGCGACCTCCCCGTCGGTGATGCGGGCGCAGGCCAGTTCGCCGGACAAGGCCTCCAACGCGCCCGACACCTCGAACAGATCCTCGATGTCCTTGATCGACATGGAGGTGACGCGGGCACCGCGGTTGGGCAGAAGCGTGATGTGCCCTTCCGAGGCCAGGACCTTCAGCACCTCGCGCAAGGGGGTGCGCGATACGCCGAAGCGTTCGCACAGTTCCCGCTCGGGAACGCGGGCGCCCGGCCTGAGTTCTCCATCGACGATCATCGTGCGCAGATTGTCCGCCAGCTCGCGGTGCAGCATCGCCGGTGCCGTGCTTCCCAAAACCTGTCTCCCCATGCCGAGGTCCCAGTATGCCGTAAAATGAATTCATTTTGAAGCGACGATGCAGAATCGCGCTTGACAGTGATAATGAATTCATTCAGGCTCAAAACCATCGGGAAGACAGCGTTAAATCCCGATAAAACGCCGAATTTGAATTCAATAATCGGATGCGGCGCTGATTGCTCGCGCCCGATCCAGCCTCTCATCGACCAACCGCATAAGGATGAGTTCTGCATGACCGCCCCAGCCATGCCCGCGCTGCGTGCGCCTTTCGATCCCGAACGCTATCCGGACGCCATGGGATGGCGCTGCAAGTTCGGCGTGCTGACGCCGGCGCCCAACACCATCGTGGAAAACGAATTCCATGAAATGGCGCCGACCGGCGTCATCAATGTGGTCAACCGTTATTTCGTCCCCAACCGGAAGGTCACCAGCAACGACGACTGGGTCGACATCATGCGCCACACGCGCGAGAACGTCGCCAACGCGGTCGATGCGTTGGTCCATGCCCAGATGGACCATCTGATCATGGGCATGTCGTCGGAAAGCTTCATGGGCGGCGTCGAGGGCAGCATGGCGTTGCGCCGGGAGCTGTCGGAACGCGCCGGCTGCGGAGTGACCGTCGGCGCCGAAGCCGCCGAGGCGGCGTTCGAGGCGGTCGGCGCCCGGCGCATCGCGCTGCTGACGCCCTACTACCCGGTGATCGACCAGAACGCCGAGCGCTATTTCCAGGAGCGCGGCTACCAGGTCGTCGCCATCGAAGGGCTGAAGTGCAAGAGCATCATCCATGTCGGTTCCCAGCGCGCGGACAGCCTGATCCCGGCGGTGAAGGCGCTGGCCGCGCACAAGCCGGATGCGATCATCCAACTGGGCACCAACCTGCGTTTCGCGCGCATCGCCGATGAGGCGGAGCGCTGGCTGGGTCTGCCGGTGTTCTCGGTCGGCACCGCCATCTATTGGCACGCGATGCGCAAGATGGGCCTGAAGGACCAGTTTGCCGGCTTCGGGTCGCTGTTCGAGCGCTTCTGACGGTCTGCGTCCAACAACCAACGGAAGACCACCGGCGCCCCCATCCCGAAGGATCGGTGGGAAAGGACGGCGCCGGCCTGCGAAACGCACCGGTCCGAAGGAGAGGAAATGCCCATGCTATCCCGCCGTGACCTGCTTTTCACCGCCACCGCGGCGGGAAGCGTCATGATGGCCCTGCCGGTCGGACGGCTCGCGGCGCAGTCCGCGCGCCGTCCGGTGCAGGCGACGTTCGGGCCCGGCATCGCCGTCTATGCGGCCAACATGGTCGCGGTCGAAGCCGGATTCGCCGGCAAGGAAGGGCTCGACCTGAAACTGGTGGTCACCGAAAGCGGCACGCAGTCGCGGCAGCTTCTGGCCGGCGGGCAGGCGCTGTTCGGTCACGGCGACACCAGCAACGCCCTGCAGATCGCCAACCGCGGCCGCACCAACAAGATGCTGCTCAGCAGCGAATCGCGTGCGTCCTACGCCAACATCGTGATCCGGCGCGACCTGTTCGAACAGGGCCTGACCTCGGTCGAGGCGCTGGGCGGCTGGCGGCGGCCCGACGGGTCGAAACCCATCCTGGCGGCGACCGCCGTGGGGTCCGGAACCTGGATGTTCGGAACCTACATCTTCGAAACGGTGGGAAAGGGGGACGCGGTGACCTGGGTCGGCGGCGGCAACCAGCGGATCATGCTGGGCGGGCTGTCGTCGCGCCAGTTCGACGCCATCGTCGCCTATCCGTCCTGGGTCATCGACGCGGAGCGGTTCGGGTGGGGAAGGACGATCTTCGACGGGTCGGATGAGCCCACATGGAACCGCATCTTCGGCGGATCCGTCCCGGTGCAGGCGGTGTATGCCCTGGACCAGACCATCAAGAACCAGCCCGACCTGACGCAGGCCTACGTCAACACCATCTACGCGGCGCTGCAATGGCTGAAGCAGGCCGCCGCCGACAGCATCGTCGAACTGATCGGCGAGAAATATTTTCCCGGCGTCGAACGCGAAACCCTGGTCAAGGAGTTCGAGTTCTACCGCGCCGTCTGGAATTTCGACGGTGGCGTGGACCGCGACGGCTACGAGCGCGGCGGCCGAATCTGGTTCCGTCCGACGACGGACATCAAACCCATCGCCTACACCGACGCCGTCAACACCGGATTTCTCGATCATGCGAAGCGCAAACTTGGCTAAGCTGGTGCAGGCCGCACCGCCGGCACCGGTCGGTGGCCTTTCGGACGTCCGCATTTCCGTCCAGGACCTGACCAAGGTGTACGGGTCCGACCGGAAACCGGTCACCGCCGTCGACCGCGTCTCCTTCGACATCGCCCGCGGCGAGTTCGTTGCTTTGCTGGGACCGTCCGGCTGCGGCAAGAGCACCATCCTCAACATGATTGCCGGGCTTCTGCCGCGATCGGCCGGCGACGTGCGGATCGACGGGCACGTCACCAGAGCGGGAGAGGTGGTGCCGAAGGTCGGCTACGTGTTCCAGCGGGACAATCTGTTCCCATGGCGCAGCGTGGCCGACAATGTCGGCTACGGGCTCGAGCTTGCCGGCCGGCCGGCGGCGGAGCGACGGGCCCTGGTGTCGGATGCCCTGCACCGGGCCGGGCTGCAGGAGTTCGCCGACGCCTTCCCCCTGACCTTGTCGGGCGGCATGCGCCAGCGCGCCGCGCTGATGCGCAGTCTGGTGATGAAGCCGGAAATCCTGCTGATGGACGAGCCGTTCGGCGCGCTCGACACCCACACCAAGCTCGACATGCATCAGGTGCTGCTGGAGATCTGGGAACAGGAACGCCAGACCGTCCTGTTCGTCACCCACGACCTTGCCGAAGCCCTGACGCTGGCCGATCGCATCATCCTGCTGGCGGCCCGGCCGGGCCGCCTGAAGGAATCCTTCCGCGTGCCCTTCGCCCGCCCCCGGGACGCGGTGGCCCTGCGCGAGACGCGGGAGTTCGCCGACGCCTTCTCGCACATATGGCATTCGCTGGGCGAGGAATTCCGCAAGGGGAAATCGACATGACGACTCCGTCGCGTCCCTGGCTGGTGCACATGGCCCGCCTCGGCATCCTTCTCGCCACCATCATCCTGTGGGAGTGGGGTTTCCGCGCCAAGGCGGCGCTGCCGTGGCTCGTCCCGGATGTCCTCGACCCGTATTTCGTGTCCACGCCGAGTATGATCGTCACCCGTTTCCTGCGCCTCGGCTGCCTGACCGGCGGAGGCGGGGAATGGCTGCTGGGCACGGCGGACGCGTTCGACCGCTGCCTTGGGGGAGCCAACAACAACCTGTGGATCGGGACCTGGGTCACCCTCAAGAACACGTTCTGGGGCTTCGTCGTCGGCACCTCGACAGGGGTGGTGGCCGGCCTGATCCTCGGACGGTCGGCGTTCCTGGCGCAGGTGTTCGAACCCTTCATCATCGCGGTGAACTCGATCCCGCGCATCGCGCTGGTTCCGCTGATCATCCTGATGTTCGGGCTGGGCGACATGTCCAAGATCATGACCGCCTGGGTCATCGTGTTCTTTCTCGTCTTCTTCAACACCTTCGAGGGCGCACGGGCGGTCGAGCGCGATCACATCGCCGTGTCGCGCCTGCTGGGGGCCAGCCAGTGGCAGATCATGCGCACGGTGGTCGTTCCGTCGACGATGGCCTGGGTCTTCGCCTCTCTCACGCCCGCCGTCTCCTTTTCGCTGATCGGCGTGATCGTCGGCGAGTTCATCGGCGCCGACCGCGGGCTCGGGCGGCTGATCATCGAGGCCGAGGCGCGCGCCGAGGCCGCCGACATGATGGTCGCCATCATCATCCTGATGGTCGTCGGAACGCTTCTCGCCGTCTGCATCCGCGCGGTGCAGTCCTATCTGCTGCGCTGGCAGGCGCACTACCAGGCGAACGGCTGAGGTGGCGCGTCGACAGACCACACCATTCCTGCAAAGCCACACCAATGAGAGGAAATGCACCATGAACCTGTCGATCGCCGCGATCATCCGCGGTGCGCTGTCGGCCGCCGTGCTCGCCGCGTCCCTGTCCCTGCCGGCCCTGGCTCAACAAGCGGCCGTCACCCGCACCGAACTGCTGCGCACCGATCTCGAAGGGGTGGAGGGGCTGGAGGGCGTGATGTACGTCACCGACGTTGCCCCTGCCGGCGCGGCCCCGCGGCATTTTCACCCGGGTTACGAGTTCAACTACGTGCTTCAGGGTGCTTTGGTGTTCGAACCGGATGGTGAGAAGCCGTTCACCCTCAGCGCCGGGCAGGCGACCTACAACCCCCTGAAGCACGTCCACGCGGTTCGCAACGCCAGTGCGACCGAGCCGGCCAAGCTGGTGGTGGTGCTCGTCCACCAGAAGGGCCAGCCGCTGGCGGTTCCCGCACAGTAATCCACGCCCTGGAATATGGTCCGCACGTTCCCCGGCCATGGCGTCCCCGGCCATGGCGTCTTGTCGGCGCGTGCGGACCCGACTTGACTTCTGGAAGGTTAGGAAGCTATTCCGCTAGGTGGACGAACTTGCCCCTCCGCCCAATTTGAAACGGCTGCCGGCCATGCGACCGGCATCAGGGGCTTGCCCCGTCCGCCTTGCCGGCCCATGTTGCGCGGCTTTCCCGTCGCGCGAGTATTCCACGATGAGCTGGTTCTATCTGACCGTCGCGGTCCTGTTCGAGGTCGTCGGCACGTCGGCGATGAAGATGTCCGACGGCATGACGCGTCTGTGGCCGGCCGTCGTCGTGGTGCTGTGCTACAGCGCCGCCTTCTCGTTGCTGGCCCAGGCGCTGAGGACGATCGAGGTCGGCATCGCCTACGCCATCTGGTCGGCTGCCGGCACCGCCGTCATCGCCGCCATCGGCGTCCTGGTCTTCGGCGAGTCGCTGAGCGTGATGAAGGTCGCGGGCATCGCCCTGATCGTCGCCGGCGTTGTCAGCCTGCATATGGCCGGCGGACACGCCTGATCCGGGGGGCGCCGGCTTTCCGCCGCCGCCCTCGCACAATTCGCCCTCGCGCAATGCCTTGCTTCAGGCCCGGACCGGCAGCGGGCGGCTCTGGCGGGCGGCGCTCTCCACCGCCGCGGCCGGGCCGGGCCGGCCGAGCAGATAGCCCTGGGCGACGTCGCAACGCAGTTGCCGCAACTGTGCCAGCGTTTCCTCGTCCTCGACGCCCTCGGCCACCGCCGTCAGGTTCAGGCTGTGGGCCATCTGGATGACGGCCGCGGTGATCTTGGCGCTGTCGTGGTTGTTGCGCAGGTCGGCGATGAAGGAGCGGTCGATCTTCAGCTTGTCCACCGCCAGCCGCCCGATGTAGGACAGGTTGGAATAGCCGGTGCCGAAATCGTCGATCGACAACTGCACCCCCATCGCCTTGACCTTGCGGATGTTATCCATCACCGCGTCGGTGTTCTGGATCAGCATCGATTCGGTCAGCTCCAGTTCCAGGAACAGCGGATCGAGCCCGCTGTCGGCCAGCGCGTCGGTCACCGTCCGCGCCAGATCCGTCCGCTGCAACTGGCGGGCCGACAGGTTGACCGCGACCGACAAGGACAGGCCGGCGCTGCGCCACTGCGCCGCCTGGCGGCAGGCCTCGCGCAGCACCCATTCGCCGATCGGCACGATCAGCCCGCTGTCCTCGGCGATCGGGATGAAGGCGCCGGGGGGGACCAGGCCGCGTTCGGGATGGTTCCAGCGCAGCAGCGCCTCCGCCCCGGTCACGGCGCCGCTGTCCAGGTTGACCTGCGGCTGGTAGTGGATCAGGAACTCGCCGCGCTCCAGCGCCCGGCGCAGGCCGCTGCGCGTCGACAGATGGGCCACCGCCTCGACGTTCATCGCCTCGGCGAAGAAACGATGGGTGTTGCGGCCGCTGGCCTTGGCGTGGTGCAGGGCGGTGTCGGCGTTCCGCAGCAGCGTCGCGAAATCCGTCCCGTCGGTCGGCGACAGCGCGACGCCGCTGGACAGCGTGATGGTCAGCTCGTTGCCGTCGATGTCCAGCGGTTCCGCCAGCGCCTCGTGCAGGGAGGCGACGCTCTCGACCACCGCGTCGACGTCCGCCAGCCCCGTCAGCAGCAGGATGAATTCGTCGCCGCCCGGCCGGCTGACGGTGTCGGTGTCGCGCACGCAGCCCTTCAGCCGCTCCGCCACGGCGCGCAGCAGCCCATCGCCGACGGCATGGCCCAGCGAATCGTTGATCGTCTTGAACTGGTCGAGGTCGCAGACCACGAGTGCCACGATGCAGCCGTTGCGTTCGGTCCGGGCGATGGCCTGGGCGGCGCGGTCCTGCACCAGCAGGCGGTTGGGCAGCAGGGTCAGCGGGTCGTGGTGCGACAGGAAATCCATCCGCTCCTGCACCGCCTTGCGTTCGGAAATGTCGCGCAGGACGACCAGAAGGCGGCGGTCGCTGCCCGGCAGCGTGGCCCGGCGCATGCTGACCTCCACCCAGAACAGGGTGCCGTCCAGCGTGCGGGCGTGCCATTCGAAGATCTGCGGTTCCCCGGCCGCCGCCCTGCGGACCCAGCGGGCGGCATCCTCCATCGTGTAGGGCGCCACGCCGGAGCTGAGCATGCCGATGTCGAGCGCCGCCAGCGGGCAGTCGCCGATGCGGTACATGTCGCGCATCCGGCGGTTGATCTGCAGGATGGCCGTGCTGTCGAGGTCGTGGATGAGGATGGCGTCGTTGACGTTGTCGAAGATCGTGCGGAAGCGGTCCTCGCTGGCCGACAGGGCGGTGACCGCCTCGCTCAGGCTCTGCGTCTTCGCCGCGACCCGCCGGTGCAGGATGGCGTTCCAGGCCAGCGTCGCGGCGCCCAGCGCCAGCACCCCCAGCAGGATCTTGACCAGCAGCGTCAGCAGGCTGGAATCGACCACGCCGGCGATCTTGCGGCCGTACCAGTGTTCTTCGATGGCGCGGCGTTCGTCGGGAGTGATCCGGGCGAACCCCTCGGCGATCAGCGTGTGGAGCGCGATCTGCCCCTTGTGCACCGCCCAATGGAACTGCCCGGTATAGAGCGGGTCGGTGTAGCGGAAGCGATCCTGGACACCTCGCTTGGTCAGGAAATAGCGGGCCGGCGGATCGTCGATGCAGAAGACCATCACGTCCTGGTGGGCGGCGCCATCGACCAGCGCCTCGTAGCTCGGGAAGCGGTGGAAGCTGGTGACGCCGCGTTCGCTCAGCCAGTCGATGCAGAGGTCGCCGTCCTTGGCGCCGACGGTGAAGGCGCGCAGGGAATCGACCCCGTTGATCCCGCTGAGGTCGGCGCTGAAATAGATCGGCACGTCGATGGCGGCGTAGGGCGCCGAGAAATCGAGGGTCTGCTCGCGGGCCGGGCTGCGGAAGATGGTGTCGATGACGTCGGCCTTGCCCTCTTCCATCGCCTTGCGTGCCAGGGCCCAGTCGGTCGGCATGAATTCGACCGGCACCCCGGTCTTCTGCGACCACAGGGCCCAGAGATCCTTGAGGATTCCCATGGGCGCGCCGTTCGCGTCGCGGAAGGTGAAGGGGGGATAATTGTCGTCCAGCGTCACCCGGATCGGGGCA
>FTCZ01002329.1_pt1 | contig 13703 bp, 11 predicted proteins | sample 1658871 | NCBI WGS metagenome assembly FTCZ01 (sample SAMEA3914864, study PRJEB12502) | metagenome | biome: forest; material: soil | place: USA | collected 2012-03-12 | depth 0.3 m
GCCATCGCCGGCCTCGAGCGCAGCCAGGAGCAGCTGGCCGAGCTGGCCCGTAAGTACGAGACCGAGAAGGTCAAGGCCGAGAGCGCCAACAAGGCCAAGTCCGAGTTCCTGGCCAACATGTCCCACGAACTGCGCACCCCGCTGAACGCCATCAACGGCTTCTCCGAGATCATGATGCACGAGATGTTCGGCGCGCTAGGGGACGCTCGTTACAAGGGCTACAGCCAGGACATCCACTCGTCGGGCCAGCACCTGCTGGCGCTGATCAACGACATCCTCGACATGTCGAAGATCGAGGCCGGCAAGATGAACCTCAAGTTCGAGCCGATGCACCTGGAAGACGTGGCCGAGGACGCCGTGCGCCTGGTGCGCAACCGCGCCGAAGCCGCCGGCCTGAAGCTGGCGATCGACTTCCCGCAACTGCCCGAGATCGAGGCCGACTACCGCGCGGTCAAGCAGGTGCTGCTGAACCTGCTGTCGAACGCCATCAAGTTCACGCCCCGCGCCGGCAGCGTCACCGTCCGCGCCGAGGTGCGCCGCGATCCGTTCGGCGACATGGTCAAGGTGTCGGTCACCGACACCGGCATCGGCATCGCCAAGGAAGACCTGGCGCGCCTGGCCAAGCCGTTCGAGCAGGTCGAAAGCCAGTTCTCCAAGACCACCCAGGGCACGGGCCTGGGCCTGGCCCTGACCAAGTCGCTGATCACCATGCACGAGGGCGTGCTGGAGATGTACTCCACGCCCGGCGAAGGCACCACGGTCAGCTTCACCCTGCCCGTCCGCCAGAGCGAACAGAAGGCCGCCCGGGATTTCGTGGCGGCTTGAGCAAACCCTTGCTCGGTCGAGGTCACATCGCCGACGCGCTATTTGCTCCGCACCCTGACATAGCTCGAGTGCAAACACACAATTCGACAACGTAAGCTAAATCGTGGATTTTTGCCGCGCTCGATCCTTGGGGAAGGACGTGTATCTTCGGCAGAACCACAGAGCTCGGCGCGCAGGCGCCTCGGCGTTGAGCATATTTCTGCTCGCGAGCGCCTCAGCTAACGCTGCGCCCAAGGTCTCCGACGTGGATATCCACCGCGGCTCCCTGGCGGCCGCGCTGCAGGAGCTGGCGCACGAGAAGGGCGTCGACGTCCTGTTCCAGGAGGCGCTGGTCCACGGGCTTTCGACACCTGGCCTGAAGGGGCGCATGACGGCCGAGCAAGCCGTCACAACGCTCCTGTCGGGCACGGACGTCGACTACAGGATCACGACGGACGGGGTCTTCGTCCTGGTGCGACGCCCCGCCAAGCCGGCGCAAGACCTCGGTGACGGCGCCATCTCGGAAGTGCTGGTCATCGGCCGCCGGACCCAGAACGCCGACATCCGGCGCACCGAGAACGACATCCAGCCCTACAAGGTCGCCGGCCTGCGCGATCTGGCGACCGCGCCCCAGGACGATCTCAGTCAGTTCTTCCGCGATCGCCTTCCGTCCAACGGCCAACTTGTCTCGCCCAGCCAGAACGTCCCCGCCGGCGCGGCGAACAACTCGGCCATCGATTTGCGCGGCATTGGAAGTCAGCGAACCCTCGTGTTGGTGGATGGCCGGCGATTGCCGGACCTGCCGACGCAGACGGCAGGGTTCAGTCAGGCCGACCTCAACGCCATCCCGCTGGGCGCGGTCGAGCGGATCGAGACCTTGACCGCCACCGCGGGCGGCATCCACGGACCGTCGGCGATCGGCGGCGTGGTCAATGTCGTGCTGAAGCGCGACTATCGCGGCGCCGATCTGGCCGTGGACTCAGGGATATCCAGTCGCGGCGACGCAGGTCACGCGCGGGTCGAGGGCCGCATAGGCTTCACGCCGGACGACGGGCGCACCGATGTGATGATCTCGGGTTCGTACGCGCTCGCCCAGTCCTTGACCGTCAACCAGCGGGACTATGCCGGGCAGTCCAATATCTATCGCATCGCCAACGATCCAAAGCGCTTCTATCTCGGCGGCCAACCGATGAACGGCGTCCTGATCGGCTCCTACTCGGGCGGCCCTCTGCAATTTACCCCGGCGTTCGGCGGCGCGTCGCTCGGCGCGACCTTCACCTATCTTCCGCTCGATTTCGGAGGTGATCGCGCAACCTTGCAGGCCGCCCTGGTCGCCAATGCCGGCAAGGCGCCGGACACGCCCGCCGCCGGTCTGGCGAACGCGAATGCCTCGCTGGTCTCGACGCCACGGACGGGTTCGCTCCTGCTCAACATCCGCCGCCAGGTGTCCAACCGAGTCGAAGCCTTCGTCGACGCGCTCTACCTGGACAACCATGCTACGGCGCGGCTGCCGCGCTACTATCAGAGCTACCTCGCCGTCTCGCCCCTCAACCCGTTCACCAGCGTCCTGGCCACCCAGGTCCCCTTGCCGGAACTCACCCGGGATTGGACGAACGACACAACGACCTATCGGGTCACCGCCGGCGCCATCGTACGCCTCCCTGGACAGTGGCAGGCGTCCGCCGACTACGCCGTCGGTCGCGCCGTGGTGGAGACCGGATACAAAAGCCACGACCTCGGCCCCGACTACCTGGGCTGGGGCGTTCCAGGGCGGAACGGACAGCCGGCGGTGTCGCCCTTCAGCGACTATGCGACGATACACGCGGCGCTGCTGACCTATCTGGTCGACACCTCGTCAAACCAGAAGCTGACCAACACCCTTCACGATGCGACCCTGCGCGCAGCCGGCCCCGTGGTCTCGTTGGCCGGCGGCCCCCTCACCCTTACCCTGCTGGGCGAAATCCGTCGCGAGCACATCCCAGAAAGCCCCAGCAGCAGCCAGGGCGCGCTGTCGAAATTCAGCCTGCTGAGTTACGACCGCGCCCAGACGGTGCGGTCAGGCTATGTCGAGCTGCGCGCGCCGCTCGTCCCTGTGGACGCGCGCTTCATCCCCGCCCGTGGCCTGGAGCTCCAACTGGCCGCCCGGTACGATGGGGTCCGGATCACCGTGCCGGCGAACCGCGCCGTGACCGCCGACGCCGCCCATCCCTACGTCGCCAACCGCAGCGCAGAGGTCTATACGATCGGCGCGCGTGTCCTGCCTGCGCCGTGGTTGATGCTGCGCGCCAGCATGGCGACGGGTCAGACACCACCGGCTCTCCAGTATCTGCAAGAGCGGACCCTGCCGATCGTCTATGACACGCCCGACCCGCAGCGCGGCGGTCGCTCGATCCTCTCGGAAGGCCCCGTCGTCAATATCGTCGATGGGTCGCACAAGATCCGTTCGGAAAGGGGCGCCACCGCTTCCGCGGGCATCGTGCTCAATCCGTCAGGTCCCGGGCCGCGCCTGTCGGTCGACATCTCGCGCATCGAAATCCGCGATGAGATCGTGAAGTTCTCGTCGAATACGGATCTGCTCGCCAAGGACAGTCCCTATCCCGAACGTGTGGACCGCGAGCCGTTGAGCGCCGCCGACGCAGCGCTCGGCTACACCGCCGGACGCGTCACCGCGATCTATACCGGCTACGGCAATGACGGGCGCACGACCGCGCAGACCGTGGACTATCAGTTGGACTGGACCCTGCCCTCCACCGCCTACGGTCAGGGACGGCTGCATGGCGCGGCGACGTGGCAACCGGTCCTGAAGTCGAAGCTCAAGAAGGATGGCGCGTGGACGCCGCGCGCCGGGCTGAGAGACGCCCCGCCGCGGTGGCAGGGCAACGCCGGCCTGGCCTGGACCAGCGGCGCACTCACCGTCGATCTCACCGTCCAGTATGTGGGCGGCGTCAGGACCGCCTGGTCCGCCGTCTATCCCGCGATCGGTGACATCGCGATGGCCCAGGGCTCGAACCGCATTCCCGCTCAGCGTTATGTCGACCTGACGGCCCGCCGCCGGTTCACGCCGCCCGCGGATTCGCGCATGCGGGCGTTCGACGTCCGGTTCGGCGTACAGAACCTGTTCGACGCCAGCCCGCCGATCGTCGCCGACATCACCCAGATGGGCTACGACTACCATGGCGATCCGCGCCGCCGCCGCTTCGAGCTGCTGCTTTCGGCGAAATTCTGATGGCGACGCCCTCTGCGCCCGAACATGAACTTTCAGAAATATTACTTGTGTTTCATAGACTTAAATCGAAGTCATGAAGCCATCGTAACGGGTAATCGTCGCCAGCCAGGACTACACCCTCACTCAACGGATCGCCAACGGGCGGCCAACCAAGAGAGGGACTTCTAGTCATGAGCAAGATCGTCAACCGCATCGCCGCCGTCGCCGCCCTGGCCCTGGCCGCCACCCCGATCGTCGGCCTGAGCGTCGCCCACGCCGCGCCGGTCGCCCCGCATGCTTCGCCGGCTCCCGTCATCGCCCGCGTCGCCTATGGTGACCTGACCCTGTCGCACGCCGACGGCGCCCAGGAATTCCACCGTCGCGTCGATCACGCCGCCGCCGAGGCCTGCACGGCTCGCAAGGTGCGCGGTCTGGTCTATCGCGGCTGCGTCATGGACATCCGCGCCGACCTGATGGGCTCGCTGCCCACGGCCCAACGCGCGGCCCTGCTGACCGCCAACAAGGCGGCCGCGACCACCGTCGCCGAGCGCTAGACCCTAGAGCCCGCGCCGCATCCACGCCGCCACCGCCCAGGCATGGGCGTCGTGGCGGAGGGCGACCACCGCGTCGCGCGGGTCCAGCCAGACCAGGGTGTGGTCGTCCTCGACCTTCAGGGCCGGCTTCTCGCCCAGCACCTTGACGACATAGATCCCGCCGAAGTTCCGCACCGGCTGGCCGTCGGACTTCAGGAAGGGCTGCGAGACCTTTTCGATCAGGACCCCGGCCTCGACCACGAGGCCGGTCTCCTCGCCGAACTCGCGGGCCACAGCCTGCTGTTCGGTCTCGTCGCCGTCCACCGCCCCGCCGGGCAGGTCGAAGTACGGCGCCTTGCCGGGCTTGGTGACCTGGGCGAGAGCAATCTTGCCCTCGGCGTTTTCGGCGACGCCGAACGCGGCGGGACGGTCCTTGTAGGTCAGCCCCGCGACGGGCGCGCCGAATTCCAGCATTCTTAGGTCTCAGTCCTTGCCGTAGAGGTCGAACCACGGATCGGCCTTGCCGGACTCGACGTCCGCCACGCTGATCTCGGGACGATAGCCGATCGTGCCCTTGGCGCTGGCGGTCCAGGCGTCGACGACGAGGTCACGCAGCGCCGCAGCGCCGGCCGCCAGGCGCGTCTGCGTGAACGCCTTGCCCTGCTGATCGGTGGCGGTCAGCTTGCCGGCCTTCTCCAGCTGGTACAGCGGCTCGACCTGCTTCCAGGTGTCGGTCAGATAGCCGACGACGCGGGTCTCGACCGAACAATCGCAGGCCTTGTAGGCCGGCACCAACGCCTTGATCTCCTTGTCGTCGCCCACGGCCTTGGCCAGCGGACCTTCGAACTGCGAGTGCGTCTGGCGCGACTGGGTGTAACCGTTGGGGTTCTGGTAATCGCCCCAGCCGTTGTAGTGCACGCTCATGTGCAGCGGCTGGCTGCCGTCGCCGACATAGTGGGCCCAGACGCCCAGGTCGCGCACCAGCAGCTCCTGGCGACGGATCAGGTCAGCCTTGTAGTAGGCCAGCTTGGTCGGATCCTTCTCGCTCTTCACCGCCGCGCCCAGGATGCGCCAGTAGGTGAAGTCCTTCACCAGCTGCTGGTAGCCGTCGATGATCGCATACGGCAGGTAGCCGGCCTTCCAGCTGTCGACGCCGGCGGCCTGCAGGGCCTTCTCGTAGTCGGCGCGGGTGGGCGGCAGGGTCGCGACGGTGAAGGCCGGACCGCCGTACATCTTGCCCTGGTCGTCCATGTCCAGGAAGTGCGCGGCGTCGCGGTCGGTGTCGTGGATCTTGCCCGAGCCTTTCCAGCGGTCCGGCTCGCGGGCGTATTCGCCGATCGCGGCGATGGATTCCGGCGTGCGCAGGAAGGCTGGCAGTTCGGCGGGGAAGCTCTGCGCGCCGACGACGCCCACCACGCGGTGGCCCGCGGCGCCCCAGGCGAAGGCCGAGGCGGCCGGCGCCGAGAGGGCGGCGGCGAGGGCGAGAACTTTCAGGCTGGACGACAGGCGCAAGACGGAAACTCCGAGGGTCAGACAATGCCGAGCGCGGTCTCCGCGCGCCCTGCCCGCGCCTGCGCGGCGAGGCGGAGCGCAAGGTCGAACCCGCCCTCGTGCGCTAAGCGGGTGTAAGGCGCCGAGACGATGTCCGCCAGCGCCTGCCGCGCCGGGACCAGAAATGCCCATTGTTGCGGCTGTATTTCTGGACGTTTCAACGGCCTTGGAACCGAAAAGCGAGTCGCTGCAAACACTTGCTTTCAGGCCAGGTTCCGCCTGCGAAGCTCCGTAAATCCAAAAATCGACTCCGTTACAGCCCCGTTTCAAGCGCCTGAATCCATGCCTCTTTTTCGCTCAGAGGGCGAAAGCGGCCTGCGGCGTATCGACTCCCAGGGTTGTCACAGGGCCGTGATCGGACTATCCAGACCGCCGCCCGACAGACAACGCCGATAAGAGGTCCCCCTCGATGCGACGCCAACTCGCCGGAATTTTGGCCACCGCGGTCATCTCCGCGTTCGCCCTTCCCGCCCTCGCTCATGCTGCTCCGGATTCGGAGTCCGCGCCCGCTGCGGCCTCGCGTCAGGACCCGCTGGGCGACCTGATCGCCACCGCCCTGGGCGGCGGCCTGCCGGGCACGGTCGAGTGGAAGATGAAGGCGACGCTGTATCACGCCGGCGCGCGTGGCATCCGCGCCTTCGACTCGCTGGGCTGCAAGGTCGCCGCGATGCGCACCGTGGCGGTGGATCCCAAGGTGATCCCGCGCCGCACCGTGATCTTCATTAAGGAAACCGTCGGCCTGACCATGCCCGATGGCAGCAAGCACGACGGCTACTGGTACGCTTCCGACATCGGCGGCGCGATCAAGGGCCAGACGCTGGACCTGTTCAGCGGCTTCGGCGCCACCTCGATGAAGGCGCTCGGAGGCCTCGATCTATCGAACCTGTCGGTCGTCAAGGCCGGTGAATTCAAGGGCTGCCCGCCGCAATAGCGGCCGCTGTCCGCGACGCGGACTGGAATTGATCCTCGAACTCGGCTTGGATCCCCGCCTCTGGGGATGAGCGTTCGGGGAATATCATGCGCAAACTGTCCGTCAGCGTCCTGGCTTTGGCCACGGCCGCCCTCCTGGCCGCAGCACCGGCCCGCGCAGACGACCTGCCCCGCCTCAAATCTCGCGCCGCCGCCGTCTCGATCACCCGCGACGACTGGGGCATCGCCCACATCCACGGCAAGACCGACGCCGACGCGGTGTTCGGCATGGCCTACGCCCAGGCCGAGGACGACTTCAACCGCGTCGAGAGCAACTTCCTGACCTCGCTGGGCCGCACCGCCGAGGCCGAGGGCGAGAAGGCCGTCTGGGTCGATCTGCGCCAGAAGCTGTTCATCGATCCCGTCGTGCTGAAGGCCGACTACGCCAAGAGCCCCGCCTGGCTGAAGGCGCTGATGAACGGCTGGGCGGACGGGCTGAACTTCTATCTGGCGACCCATCCGAACGTGAAGCCGAGGGTGATCACCCACTTCGAGCCGTGGATGGCGCTCAGCTTCTCGGAAGGCAGCATCGGCGGCGACATCGAGCGCGTGCCCCTGACCCAGCTGGAAGCCTTCTACGGCCAGCGCCAACTGGCCATGACCGCCGACGAAAGAGGCGTGCTCTTCAAGGAGCCCAAGGGCTCGAACGGCATGGCCATCGCGCCCAAGAACACCCTGACCGGCCACGCCCTGCTGCTGATCAACCCGCACACCAGCTTCTTCTTCCGGTCCGAGCTGCAGGTGGCAAGCGACCAGGGCCTCAACGCCTATGGCGCGGTGACCTGGGGCCAGTTCTTCATCTACCAGGGTTTCAACGCCAAGGCCGGCTGGATGCACACCTCCAGCGGCGTCGACTCCGTCGACGAGTTCGCCGAGACCATCGTCGAGAAGGACGGAAAGCGCTTCTACAAATACGGCGCCGAGCTGCGGCCGCTGAAGAGCGAGATCATCACCGTCCCCTATCGCGCCGCCGACGGTTCGATGGCGAGCAAGCGCTTCACCGTCTTCAAGACCCACCACGGTCCGATCGTCCGCGAGGACGGCGGCAAGTGGATCAGCTTCGCGCTGATGAACAAACCGGTCGAGGCGCTGGAGCAATCGTTCCTGCGCACCAAGGCCACCGACTACGCGTCCTTCATGAAGGTGGCGCAGCTGAAGGCCAATTCGTCGAACAACACCCTGTTCGCCGACAGCAAGGGCGAGATCGCCTATCTGCACCCGCAGTTCATTCCGCTGCGCGACGACCGCTTCGACTACACCAAGCCCGTCGATGGCGCGGACCCGGCCACCGACTGGAAGGGCCTGACGCCGCTGGACAAGGCCCCGCACGTGCTGAACCCGCCCAATGGCTGGGTCTTCAACACCAACAACTGGCCCTACACCGCCGCCGGCCCCTACAGCCCCAAGCAGGCCGACTATCCCAAGTACATGGACACGGTCGGCGAGACCCCGCGCGGTGTTCACGCGCAGTTGGTGCTGAAAGACGCCAAGAACCTCACCCTGGGCGGCCTGATCGACAAGGCCTATGACCCGTACCTGACCGCCTTCGCCCGCCTGGTCCCGACCTTGGTCGCCGCTTACGACGCCACGCCGGACGGCGATCCACTGAAAGCCAAGGTGGCCGAACAGGTTGCGGCGCTGAAGGCCTGGGACGACAAGTGGTCGGCCAAGTCGACCGAGACCTCGCTGGCCGTCTTCTGGGGCGAAGCGATGTGGGCCAAGGCCGCGCCGGCCGCCAAGGCCCAGGGTCTCAACACCTACGACTACATGGCCGACAAGCTGACGGCGGCCGAGAAGCTGTCGGCCCTGGCCGAGGCCTCGGATCGCCTGACGGCCGACTTCGGCTCGTGGAAGACGCCCTGGGGCCAGATCAACCGCTTCCAGCGTAACGACGGGTCGATCGTCCAGACGTTCGACGACGCCAAGCCCAGTATCCCGGTGCCGTTCACCTCGGCCCAGTGGGGCTCGCTGGCCTCGTTCGGGGCCAAGCGCTATCCGGGGACCAAGAAGTACTACGGCACGCTGGGCAACAGCTTTGTGGCGGTCGTCGAGTTCGGCGACAAGGTCCGCGCCCGCGCGGTCTCGGCCGGCGGCGAGAGCGGCGATCCCGCCTCCCCGCACTTCGCCGACCAGGCCCTGCGCTACAGCCTGGGCAATCTGCGCGACGTCTATTTCTATCCCGAGGACGTGAAGGCGCACGCCGTCAAGACGTACCGCCCGGGGCAATAGTCTCCCTCGTCCGGTCCCACCGTGGTGACGCCGGCTAGGCGTCACGCGGGGGGCTGAAGGACGGCCGGACCGGACGAGGGCCGCGTGCGGACAAGCCGATCGTTCTAGAAGTGAACGACCGCGCCCACCGTCGCGCGGGTCTCCGTCGAGTCGAGCTTGATCTTGTCGCCCGAGGAGAAGCTCACGGTCTTGTCGCCGTAGTTCACGCGCGTGATCTCGGCGCGCAGGCCCATATTGGCGGAGATACGCTGCTCGTAACCGGCGCCGAACAGCAGGCCCTGCTGGGTCAGGTTGCGCTTGGCGCCCAGTTCCGAAACCTCGAGGCGACGGCGCTCGACCCCGACCTTGCCGTACAGCAGGCCGCTGTCGCTCAGGGCCAGGCCGGCGCGGGCGGCGAGTCCGTAGCGCAGGCCTGGATCGATCGCGGCCTTCTGCGCGCCGAACAGGCGGACGGCCTTGCCGCCCCCGCCGCCCAGCATCGCCTCGCCGCCCAGGTACAGACTGCCTCCGACTACCGCGCCGTAGCCGGCGAAGGCCTGGTACGCAAAGCCGCTCTTGCTGGCCTTGCCGCTGGAGACCGTCCCGGTCTTGGGCGTGAAGTCCAGATCGTGCTTGGCCTTGCCATAACCCAGCTCGCCGCCAACGTAGAAACCGCCCAGGTCGGCCTTCTCTCGGGCGAAGGCGGGGGCGGCGATCGCGGCGCTCAGCAAGGCGGCGGCGGTAAGGGTCTTCAGCATCGAACGAACTCCATGGACCGACCCGAGCCCCGGACTGGGGAGTGATCCGGCGGGTCGCCCAGCCTTGGTGACGGCCGCGCATGGAGACGACGCCCGCGAAGTGTGCAGATCGCGTGCGGGTCAGCTTAAGAGTTATTCATTTGCCAGAGCGCCGTTCGGCGAGCTTTCCATGCGGCCGACCGGACGCGGTTTCGCCGAGCCTGCGCGCGCCTTCCACGCGCGCTCGACGATCGCGGTCCAGCATCCGCCGCATGGCCCAGGACCCGATGATGGAAAACGCTCTGATCTGCGTGGTCGAGGACGACCCCGACATCGCCCGGATCCTGCAGACCTATCTCGAGCGCGAGCGCCTGCGCGTGGTCTGCGCCGCCGATGGCGAAGCCGCCCTGGCCCAGCACCGCAGCCTGAATCCCGCCCTGATGCTGCTGGACGTCAACATCCCCAAGAAGGACGGCTACGCCGTACTGGCCGAGGTGAGGCGGCGCGGCGACACGCCGGTGATCTTCGCCACCGCCATGGCCGAGGACATCGACCGCCTGACCGGCCTGCGGATGGGCGCCGACGACTATGTGGTCAAACCGTTCAACCCGGCCGAGGTGGTGGCGCGGGTCAAGGCGGTGCTGCGCCGGACCGCCGGCGGCGCGCGGGCCGAACTGCTGCGCCACGGTCCGATCGAGGCCGACCTGACCGCCCACGTGGCGCGGGTGATCCTGGGCGAGGCGCCGCCCACCGTGCTGAACCTGACGCTCAGCGAGTTCCGTATCTTGGTCCAGTTCCTGGGGGCGCCGATGCGGGTGCTGAGCCGGGCCGAGATTCTCGACGCCTGCCTGCCCGAAAGCGACGCCCTGGAGCGCACGGTCGACAGCCACGTCAGCAACCTGCGGCGCAAGCTGGAGGCGGCCGGGGCGACCGGCTTCGTGATCAATGTACGCGGCGTCGGCTATCGCCTGGTCGCCGCGTGAGGCCGCCGCCCACCTTCGCGCGTCGCCTGGGTGTAGCGATCGCCGCCATGCTGGCCGGCGCGGTCGTCTTCGTGGCCACCGCCTCGGCGGGCATCGACAGGCTGATAGAGCTGGAGATCAAGAGCCGCCTTCCCGAGCGGCTGATCCGCGCCGTCGACCTGCTGAACCACGACCGCCTGCCGTCCAATGCGGACATGCAGCTGCTGATCAAGACCATGTCGCACGAGCAGCCGCGAGCGACGGTCCTCAGCTACACCGGCGTCGCCCTGCTCTCCTTGCTGGTCATCGCCGTCTGCGTCTGGCTGGCGCGCCTGATCGCCCGTCGGTTCGCCGCGCCGGTCCACGCGGTCATCGAGGGCGCGCGCAAGGTGGCGGCCGGAGACTTCAGCCATCGCATCGCCCCGCCGCCCAAGCTGACCCGCGAGTTGCAAGGCCTGATCGACGGGTTCAATGCCCAGGCCGAGGCTCTGGAGCGATCCGAGCGCCGCATGCGCTTCCAGACCGCCGCCGTCGCCCACGAGCTGCGCACGCCCCTGACCATCCTGAACGGCTACATCCGCGGCGCGCTGGACGGCGTCTTCCCGCGCGACGACCAGCACATGCGCGCCCTGCTGACCCAGGTGGAGGACCTGTCGAGGATCATCGACGACCTGCGCACGGTCAGCCTGGCCTCGTCCGGAGCGCTCAGCTTGCAGATCGGTCCCTGCGACCTGGCCGCCGAGGCGTGTTCGGTGCTGAGCTCGACCCGCCCGCAGTTCGAAGCGGCCGGCATGAGCATCGAGACGGATCTTGATCCGACGCTTGTCCTGGCCGACCCCGCCCGCGTGCGCCAGATGCTGTTGGCGGTGCTGGAGAACGCCCGCCGCTACGCCGCCGAGGGTGGGCGCCTGTGGATCAGCACGCAGACGCGTGACGGGATCAGCCTGCTGCGGGTGGCCGATCGCGGACCGGGCTTCCCGCCCGAGCACCGGGCGTTAGAGGGCTTCTGGCGCGCGGATCTCTCGCGGACCCGCGCCACCGGCGGTTCAGGCCTGGGACTGTCGGTCGTGAAGGCGCTGGCCGACGCACACGGCGGCGAGGTGAGGATCAGCAACCGCCGCGGCGGCGGCGCGGCGGTCGAGCTGCGGTTCGTGGCCTAAGGGGCTCAAGACCATCCGCTCATCCCCGCGCAAGCGGGGACCCAAGCCGAGATTGCGGATAGATTCCGAAGCGCACTGCTCGCTGAAAGGCCACTCGGGTCCCCGCTTGCGCGGGGATGAGCGGTGTTCTGATCGCGCTCAGCGAGAGCGGACCGCTCTCAAATATCCCCGCCGACATTCGGCGCCGCGCCGGGCGCGCGGGCGACGTGGATGCCGCACTCGGTCTTTTCCTGGCCTTGCCAGCGGCCCGAGCGGCCATCGTCCGACGGCTGAGTGCAGGGCCAGCAGCCGATCGAGGCATAGCCCTGGGCGACCAGCGGGTGGCTGGGCAGGCTGTGCTCGGCCACATAGGCCTCAAGCTCGGCCTTGGCCCAGTTGGCCAGTGGGTTGAACTTGATCTTGCCTTCAGCCTCTTCGACCACCGGCAGGGCCAGACGGTCGCCGCCGTGGAAACGCTTGCGGCCGGTGATCCAGCCGTCGAAGCCGCCCAGCGCGCGGTCCAGCGGCAGCACCTTGCGGATGTGGCAGCAGCCGTCGACGCTGGTGCGCCACAGGTCCGACTTCGGGTCCTGCGTCGCCAGGTCGGCGAAGGCCGGGCGCAGGTCGCGCACGTCGGTCAGGCCGAAACGCGCGGCCAGGTTCTTGCGGTAGTCCAGCGTCTGGCCAAACAGCATGCCGGTGTCGAGGAACAGCACCGGGATGGCCGGCGACACCTGCGAGACCAGATGCAGCAGCACCGCCGACTCCGCGCCGAACGACGAGACCAGGGCCAGCTTGTCGCCAAAGTGATCGTACGCGGCGCGCAGGATCGTCAGCGGATGGGCGTCGCGCAGCTCGGCGTCCAGCCGAGCCGCCAAGCCGGGAGCGTTGGCGCCGGTCTGGTCGTAGGCCATCAGTTGGCCCTTTCCTCGAACGCGAGCTGACGAGCGTCGGCGGCGCGCTGGTAGACGTGTCGGAAGCGGTTGGCGGCCTTGGTCAGAACTTCAGGCGTCGCGCCGTCGGACGGCTCGAAGGCGTCGAAGCCGCAGCGGACCATGAAGCCGACCTGCTCCTGCAGGACATCGCCCACGGCGCGGATCTGGCCCTCGTATTTGAACCGCTCGCGCAGCAGGCGGGCCGAGGTGTAGGCGCGGCCGTCGCGGAACTTCGGGAAGGCCAGGGCCACCACCGCGATGCGCGGCAGGTCATAGGCCAGGACCTCGACCTCCTGGTCCGACTCGATCCGCACGCCGACGCGGCGGCTGTTCGAGCTGAGCAGCGCGTCGCCCTCGGCCTCGAAGCGGGCCAGGGACAGGATCACGTCGCCGTTCTCGGGGATGGCGTCTTCGTCGGTGACGTTGACGAAAGCGTCGTCAGCCCAGCGGGCCTCGCCGTTCGCCAGCTCAATCAGCTTGGGCATAGACAGCCTCCTTGAAGGGCTCGAGGCCGACGCGGCGATAGGTGTCGAGGAAGCGCTCGCCGTCGGCGCGGGTGTTCAGATAGGCGCCGACCAGCTGGTCGACGGCGGTGGCGACCTTGTCGGCCGGCAGCGCCGGGCCGAGGATCTTGCCGATCGAGGCGTCTTCGGCGCCCGA
>FTCZ01007007.1_pt1 | contig 13677 bp, 16 predicted proteins | sample 1658871 | NCBI WGS metagenome assembly FTCZ01 (sample SAMEA3914864, study PRJEB12502) | metagenome | biome: forest; material: soil | place: USA | collected 2012-03-12 | depth 0.3 m
ATCATAGTCCAGCACCTTGATGGTGGAACGGTTCGGATAGCCGGCCGGCAGCGCCACGTCGGCGCGCGCCGGTATGTAGCCCATCTTGGCGGCCACTTCCTGCCCGTCTTTCGACAAGAGGAAGTCGACGAAAGCCTTGGCGGCTTCCTGGTTCTTGGCGGTGGACAGGATCGCGACCGGCTCGGTGACGGCGGACACGCCTTCCTTCGGGAAGACGAACTCGACCGGCGCGCCCTTGGCCTTCTCGCGGATCGGCATGTAGTCGACGATCATGCCAAACAGCTTGTCGCCACCGCTGACCGCCTTCAGCACGTCGCCATTGCCGCCGCTGGCCTGCGCGCCGTTCTTGGCGAGCGCGCCGTAATAGTCCCAGCCTTCCGGCAGATTGCCGGTGAGCGTCACCGTATGGATCATCGCCGCGCCCGAGGTCAGCGGGCTGGGCATCGCGATCAGGCCCTTGGCTTCCGGCTTCTTCAGGTCTTCCCAGCTCGTCGGCACGAAAGGCGCCTTGGTGTTGTAGACGATGCCGGTGGTGATCAGCTTGGTCGAGAAATAGGTCTTGTCCTTGTCGTAGAGCGCGGCGTCGAGGCCGTCGACCTTGGCCCCCGGATAGGCGAGCAGCCGGCCTTCCTTCTTCAGGCCTTCCATGGTCACGCCATCGGCAATCAGCAGCACATCGGCCTGCGGCTGGCCGGCCTCGATCTCGGCACGCAGCTTGGCCAGGATCTTCGGCGTGCCGTCGCGCACCCAGTCGACCTTGATGCCGTGATTCTTGGCCATGAAGGCATCGACGGTCTGCTGGGCGTCGGTGTTGGGCTGGCTGGTGTAAAGCACCAGCGTACCATCGGCGGCGGAGGCGCCGGCCACGGTGGATGCCAGCAATATGGCGGCGAGAACGATCTGGCGCATGGAAATACCTGTTCTTGGTCACAGCTGAGGGAAGTCCGGCAATCGCCGGGCCTGGAAAACCTGACTAAAGCTGCAGGATAACCATTATGTGACAGGGCTACGCAACCGGCATCGCCCTGTCCCATGCCCCTGTTCCATATCCTTGCCCGCTACTGGTTGGCCGGGTCAGTCTCGGCATCATAGGCCATGCGGGTAACCACCATCAGCAGATAGGCGGACGGCAGCGCGAAGATAGCGCCGAGCACGATCGCCGCCGTTCCTTCCATGCGAAGGGTGGCGGCAACGGCCCAGTACACGGTGCCGATGCAGATGACCGCCTGAACCACCAGAAAGGAGGCCGCGGAGGCCGCGCGTGTGAGTGTCTTGAACGTCTTGATGCGTTGCATTGAATGGAATCCGAACTGACGCGCACGACCGGCGGACGGCCAGCGACCGTCGCCGGATCGCGACGCGAAGGACTTTTTTTGATTTGAATGCCGCGCTTGGCGGCCAAGCCTCATGCGGCGGGTGGCGCGCGCGGCTGGTTGGTGCGCGAAGGCGTTGCGGCTCCCGATACGGGCGTGACGCCCATCTCGGCCGGCAACGCGTGTCCGATAACCAGAACATCGGATGTGGGGGCGAGCGCGCCGGGATGGCCGCTGACAAGCTTTATGGGTAGAGGTCGGCCGGCCCGGACTTCAAGTGCCTGCGCCTTACCGGTGGTTCTAAGCAGCGCGACCGTATCGCCCTGGCGGGCGGCGCTGATGCTGGAACCGCCCGACAGCGAGACGGCCGACGCGGAAATTCCAGCCTGAGCGAAGCTCAGCAGCGCGAGCATCAGCAGCGCCATCAGGCCCGCAAAAGCGGTCCTGACCGGCAGCAGCATCGATCTTTCGCGTTCAGGTGCCGTCAAGGCAATCTCCGGATACCAGGGCCCGACCTAACCCATGGAATGGTCAAAGGAAAGCCACGATGGACGCCGCGATCGCACTTCGTCCTTGAACCTTGCGGCTTCCGGTGCCAAATCTGGAGCAGATTTTCGCACCGGCTCCTTTGGAGTGGAGCCAACGCCGGCAAACGGACAAAAATGGTTACCTATCTCGACGCCTCCACGGCCCCCCTTCGAAATACCGGACAGATCCGCCTCTATGGCGACGAAGGCTTTGCCGGCATGCGCAAGGCCTGCGACCTCACCGCCCGCTGCCTCGACGAGCTGGTGCCGATAGTGCAGCCCGGCGTGACCACCGAGGCCATCGACCGCTTCGTCTTCGAATTCGGCATGGACAATGGCGCGCTGCCGGCGACGCTCAATTATCGCGGCTATACCAAGTCGTCCTGCACCTCGATCAACCATGTCGTCTGCCATGGCATTCCCGACAACAAGCCGCTGAAGGATGGCGACATCGTCAACATCGACGTCACCTATATCCTCGACGGCTGGCACGGCGATTCCTCGCGCATGTATCCGGTCGGCACCATCAAGCGCGCCGCCGAGCGCCTGCTGGAGGTGACCTATGAATGCCTGATGCGCGGCATCGCCGCGATCAAGCCCGGCGCCCGCACCGGCGCCATCGGCGCCGCGATCCAGACCTATGCCGAGGCCGAGCGCTGCTCGGTGGTGCGCGACTTCTGCGGCCATGGCGTCGGCCAGCTCTTTCACGACGCGCCGAACATCCTGCATTACGGCACCGCCAACGAAGGCGTCGAGATGCGGCCCGGCATGATTTTTACCGTCGAGCCGATGATCAATCTCGGCCGCCCGCATGTGAAGGTTCTGTCGGACGGCTGGACCGCGGTGACCCGCGACCGCTCGCTGTCGGCGCAGTACGAGCACACGATCGGCGTCACCGACACCGGCTGCGAGATCTTCACGCTGTCGCCGAAAAAGCTCGACCGGCCTGGTTTGCCGGCCTAGGCCTGATCCGAGCCTGAGGGGACATGGGAAAAGTCGAGGACGAGCGAGCATTCTTCTCGGAAGGTTGGGTCGAGCCGCCGAAGACAAAGGCGGCGCCTGCGGAAAAACCGCATTACCACGGCCATCGCGATCGCCTGCGCGAACGCTTTGTCGCCGGCGGACCGGACGCCCTGCCCGACTACGAACTGCTCGAACTGCTGCTGTTCCGGCTGATCCCGCGCGTCGACACAAAACCGATCGCCAAGGCGCTGATTGCCCGCTTCGGCTCGCTGGCGGAAGTGCTTGGCGCGCCGTCGTCCCTACTCGAGGAGGTCAAAGGGATTGGCCCGACGGTGGCGATCGATCTCAAGGTCATCGCCGCCACCGCCCAGCGCATGGCGCGCGGCGAGGTGCGCGGCCGCGAGGTGCTGTCCAACTGGACGCAGCTGCTCGACTATTGCCGCTCGGCCATGGCCTTCGAGGCCCGCGAGCAGTTCCGCATCCTGTTCCTCGACAAGAAGAACGGGCTGATCGCCGACGAGGTGCAGCAGACCGGCACCGTCGACCACACGCCGGTCTACCCCCGCGAAGTCGTCAAGCGTGCGCTCGAACTCTCGGCCAGCGCCGTCATCCTGGTGCACAACCACCCTTCGGGCGATCCCACACCTTCCCGCGCGGACATCGAGATGACCAAGCAGATCATCGATACGGCAAAACCGCTGGGCATTGCCGTGCACGACCACATCATCATCGGCCGCAAGGGCAACGCCTCGATGAAGGGGCTGCTGCTGATCTGAGGCCCCGACCACCGCCCCGTCCGGGCGCAAAAGCAACGTTTTGCCAATCAGATAGTCGGCTCTGGAATTTCAACCGGAAATCGAGCATTATGAGGGCTGGCATTTTCGGACGCTTGGCGCTCAGGAATGCTCGGAGGAACGGGACATGGCCGTTGTGCTTGTGCTCGTTTTGATCGTTGTGGGCTCAGTGTTGTTCCACTTCCTGAGCCCATGGTGGTGGACGCCGATTGCCTCGAACTGGGACTATATCGACCACACCATCATCATAAGCTTCTGGATCACCGGCATCGTCTTTGCCGCTGTCGTCCTCTTTATGGCTTATTGCGTCTTCCGCTTCCGGCATCGGGAAGGCAATCGCGCCGCATACGAACCGGAAAACAAGCGGTTGGAATCGTGGCTGATGATCGTCACCGCCGCAGGTGTCACTGCCTTGCTGGTTCCCGGCCTGTTCGTCTGGAGCCGTTTCGTCACCGTTCCGAGCGATGCGACCGAGGTCGAGGTCGTCGCCCAGCAATGGCAGTGGAGCTTCCGCTTGCCAGGCAAGGACGGCAAACTCGGTACTTCGGACACTCGCGACGTTACCGCTGACAATCCGTTGGGCGTGGCCCCCAAGGATCCGAACGGCCAGGACGATGTCTTGGTCGAAGCCGCCGATCTGCATCTGCCAATCGGCAAGCCGATCAAGGTGCTGCTGCGTTCAATCGATGTGCTGCACGATTTCTATGTCCCGGAATTCCGCGCCAAGATGGACATGATCCCGGGCTCGGTCACCTATTTCTGGTTCACCCCAACCCGGACCGGGACTTTCCAGGTCTTGTGCGCCGAGCTGTGCGGCCAGGGACATCCGCTGATGCATGGCGTGGTCGTGGTCGACACCGAGCAGGACTATCTGGCCTGGCTCGGCCAGCAGCAGACTTTTGCGCAATTGTCGGCGCCCCAGCAGTCGGGCTCGGCGAACCAACCGTCAGGAAAGGCGATGGCGTCCGGTTTGGACGTCGCGGCAAACTCGAAACTCTTGAGGCCCGCACAATAGGGCACGGAGGTGCTCCGATGGTCGATGTCACACCCGCAGATGCCGTCCCGCCCGCCGAAGTTGGGGAGGTGGAACTCTACCATCCGCACAGCTGGTGGACCAAATACGTCTTCTCGCAGGACGCGAAGGTCATCGCGGTTCAGTACTCGGCAACGGCAACGGCGATCGGCCTTGTGGCGCTGGTTCTCTCTTGGCTGATGCGCCTGCAACTCGGCTTTCCCGGCACGTTCGACTTCATCACTCCGGAAGCATACTACCAGTTCATCACCATGCACGGCATGATCATGGTGATCTACCTGCTCACGGCGCTCTTCCTCGGCGGCTTCGGCAACTACCTCATCCCGCTGATGGTCGGCGCCCGCGACATGGTTTTCCCCTATGTCAACATGTTGAGCTACTGGATCTATCTGCTGGCCGTTCTGGTTCTGGTGTCGAGCTTCTTCGCGCCGGGCGGGCCGACGGGCGCCGGGTGGACCCTCTACCCGCCGCAAGCCATCATGTCTGGAACGCCGGGCGGCCAGGACTGGGGCATCATACTGATGCTCTCTTCGCTCATCCTGTTCATCATCGGCTTCACCATGGGTGGCCTGAACTATGTGGTGACGGTGCTGCAGGGTCGCACACGCGGCATGACATTGATGCGCCTGCCGCTTACCGTCTGGGGCATCTTCACCGCCACCGTCATGGCGTTGCTCGCCTTCCCGGCGCTGTTTGTCGCTTGTGTGATGATGTTGCTTGACCGCGTGCTCGGCACTTCCTTCTTCATGCCGGCGATCGTCGAGATGGGCGAGCAGCTGCAGCACAATGGTGGCAGCCCGATCCTATTCCAGCACCTGTTCTGGTTCTTCGGCCACCCGGAAGTCTACATCGTCGCGCTGCCGGCCTTCGGCATCGTGTCCGACCTGATCAGCACCCATGCGCGCAAGAACATCTTCGGCTACCGCATGATGGTCTGGGCGATCATCGCCATCGGCGCCCTGAGCTTCGTTGTCTGGGCCCACCACATGTATGTGAGCGGCATGAACCCCTATTTCGGCTTCTTCTTTGCCACCACGACGTTGATCATTGCCGTGCCGACCGCGATCAAGGTCTATAACTGGGTGCTGACGCTGTGGCGCGGCGACATCCACCTCACCATACCGATGCTTTTCGCACTGGCCTTCATCGTCACCTTCGTCAATGGCGGCTTGACCGGGCTGTTCCTCGGTAATGTCGTCGTCGACGTGCCGCTGTCGGACACGATGTTCGTCGTCGCCCATTTCCACATGGTCATGGGCGTAGCGCCGATCCTGGTGATCTTCGGCGCGATTTATCACTGGTACCCGAAGGTCACCGGCAGAATGCTGCACGAGACGCTCGGCCGCTTCCATTTCTGGGTAACCTTCGTCGGCGCCTACCTGATCTTCTTCCCCATGCACTATCTCGGCCTGATGGGCGTTCCGCGGCGTTACGCCGAACTCACCGATATGAATATCATGACGGAATCGGCCCATCATCTGAACTCGTTCATCAGCATCATGGCCTTCATCGTCGGCTTCGCTCAGATGGTGTTCCTGTTCAACCTGATCTGGAGCATCCGCCATGGCCGCGAGGCAGGCGGCAATCCGTGGCGGGCAACGACGCTCGAGTGGCAAACCCCGCAGACGCCGCCGGCGCACGGCAATTTCGGCAAGGAGCTGCCGATCGTCTATCGCTGGGCCTATGATTACAGCGTGCCGGGTGCCAAGGAGGACTTCATCCCGCAGAACGTGCCGGGCGCCTTCGCTCCCTCCAGGGAGCCGGCATGAGTGTCATCCTGGTCTTTCTGCTCGTGATCGCCGGCTTTGTCGGATGGTGGCTTTCGCACCAACGGCTGACAGCCAAGCCATGGCTCGAGCAAGGCATGGCCGGAGACGTCGTTGGCTTCGATCGGTCGGCCCTGCCCACCGCCAAGATCGGCCTCGGGGTCTTCCTCGCCGTCGTCGGTTGCCTGTTTTCACTGTTCACCAGCGCCTATTTCATGCGCATGGGCCTGTCGGACTGGCGGCCGCTGCCGCTGCCGCGCCTGCTATGGCTGAACACGGGCGTGCTGGTGCTGAGCAGCGTCGCGCTGCAATGCGCGGTGGTTGCTGTTCGTAAGGGCCAGATCTACAATGTCCGGTTAGGCCTTGCCACGGCTGGGCTCACCGCGCTTGCCTTCCTCGTCGGCCAGTTGATGGCATGGTGGCAATTGACGGAGGACGGCTATCTGCTGGCCTCCAATCCGGCCAACAGCTTCTTCTATCTGATCACCGCAATGCATGGCCTGCACATACTGGGCGGTCTGTTCGGCCTTGGCAGGACGAGCATCGGCGCCTGGAACGGAGCGCGGCCGGAGCGACTTCGCCTCAGCGTCGAGCTCTGCGCCATGTATTGGCATTTCCTGCTTTTCGTCTGGCTCGGCATCTTCGCCTTGCTCGCCGGTTGGGCCGCGACGTTCATCGACATTTGCCGGCAATTGCTGACCTAGGAGGCAGGCGATGGCTCGGACGACCCTGACGCATACCGGCCAACTGGGTCGCCCCGGAGGCTGGCGCGGAATTGTCACCGACTGGGCGTCGGACCAGCGCGCGTTCAAGAACGTGTCCTGGGGCAAGGCCATGATGTGGATCTTCCTGCTCAGCGACACCTTCATCTTCGGCTGCTTCCTGCTCTCCTACATGACCGCGCGCATGTCGACACGCGTGCCCTGGCCGAATCCGAGCGAGGTTTTTGCCTTGCGCATCGGCGGCCAGGAGATCCCGCTTATCCTGATCGCAATCATGACCTTCGTGCTGATCTCAAGCAGTGGAACCATGGCCATGGCGGTCAATTTCGGCTACCGCCGCGACCGCCGCAAAACCGCGATCCTGATGCTTTTGACCGCCGCGCTTGGCGCAACGTTCGTCGGTATGCAGGCCTTCGAATGGACCAAGCTGATCACCGAAGGGGTACGGCCCTGGGGCAATCCCTGGGGAGCCGCGCAATTCGGCTCATGCTTTTTCATGATCACCGGCTTCCACGGCACGCACGTGACGATTGGGGTCATCTTCCTGATCATCGTGGCGCGAAAAGTCTGGCGCGGCGATTTCGACACCGGACGACCCGGGTTTTTCACCAGTCGCCGGGGCCGTTACGAGAATGTCGAGATCATGGGCCTCTACTGGCACTTCGTCGACCTGGTTTGGGTGTTTATTTTCGCCTTCTTCTATCTTTGGTGAGAGGCAGACTTTTGTTGAGAGGAAGCCATGGCTGAAGCAACCGCAAACGGTCTCGGACAACACGCGCTGCACGCCACCCATGCGCAGGATGCGGCCGCCCACGCCGAGGTCCATCAGGAGCACCCGATCAAGCTCTACCTTGTGGTCTGGGCGTGGCTGTTCATTCTCAGCACATGCTCCTACCTGGTCGACTATTTCGGCCTCCACGGCTATCTCAGATGGTCGCTGATCCTGATCTTCATGATGCTCAAGGCAGGACTGATCGTCGCCGTCTTCATGCACATGGCCTGGGAGCGGCTGGCGATGATGTATGCGATCATCCTGCCGCCGATACTGGTGCTGGTCTTCGTGACGATGATGGTCTTCGAGGCCGACTATACGCTGTTGACCCGCATCGCGTTTTTCGGGCCCGGCCCCTGACACGCGAAACGGGTCCATCCGCCGCATAACCAGCCGGAACCGGGTCAGTTCCAGTGCCTTACGGCAACTGGCCGGCGGCCATTTTGGTGTGGCGTAATGCGTCGTGAACTCAAGCGAAGGACGCGGACAATGACGATAGCAAACAGACTGAGAGATTTTATCGACGGCAAGGGAATCCCGTACGACACCGTCGCCCATCATCGAACTGCGACCAGCAGGCAGGCCGCTACTGCCGCGCACGTGCCCGGCAGTATCATGGCGAAGTCCGTGGTCGTTCACCACGAACTCGGTTATGCGCTTGCCGTGGTTCCAAGCACCCACAGGATCGAACTCGGCAAGCTGCAGGACGTCATGGACAGGCGGCTCGGGCTCGCTTCCGAGGAGGAAGTGGTATCGCTCTTCGATGATTGCGACATCGGCGCCATACCGCCGATCGGCGCGGCCTATGATGTGCCGGTCATTTTGGACGAAAGCCTCGGCGATGCCGCCGAAATCTATTTCGAGGGCGGCGACCACAAGACGCTTGTGCATGTCAGCGGCAACGATTTCCGCAACCTGACCACGGGCGCGCGTCGGGCGCGGTTCAGCCACCGGGCCTTCTGAGCGCACCGGCACTCTCGCCGGTGCGCATGACAGGCTTGGCTCAGTTCGCCGGTCTTGGGGCGGCCGGCGGCTCCACCACCTTGCGGTACACATGCCAGGTGGCATGGCCGAGGATTGGCAGAACGACCGCCAGCCCCGCGAACACAGGCAGCGAGCCGATGATCAGGCCAATGGCGACGATAAGTCCCCAGACGGCCATCGCAATCGGGTTGGCCAGGACCACGCGTACCGAAGTGTGGATGGCTTCGTAGGCGCCGACGTCGCGATCGAGCAGCAGCGGGAAAGCGACCACGGTGGTGCACAACACGACCACGGCGAATACAAACCCGATCGCGTGACCCAGTACGATCAGCGTCCAGCCGCGCCCGGTGGCGAATATCTCGGTTATGAAACTGGACAGTGACGCCGGCGGCTCAGGCCCGAACAGATGCTCGTAGAAAAGCTTTGCTGTCAAAAGCCACATGATGAAGATCGCAAACAACATGATTCCTACTGCGGCGATGGCCGGCACCGCCGGGGAGTGCCTGACCTCGAACGCGTGACGCCAGGACGAATCGAGCCCGGCCTCCCGTCTGCGGCTGATCTCGTAAAGTCCGATCGCCGCGAATGGGCCGATCAACGCAAAACCGGACACGAGCGGAAATAACAGCGGCAGCGCGTTTGCTCCCGATGTCCATGTGGCAAGCACCACGCCGACGAGCGGATAGATCATGCACAGAAACACGATGTGCGAGGGTTTGACCATGAAGTCGTCGACACCGCGTCTGAGCGCATCGAAAAGATCGGAAACGCCGATCTTTCTCACTCTGGTATGCTCCAGCGTTTCGCTGGCGCCTGCAATCACGTGAAAGCTTGCCATGACCGTTCCTCCAGATCAGGTCCGGCAAGGTCGCGGATTTCGCGGTGCTACCGCTCTGCGTGACTGGCCACGCAAACCGCGACCTGCACTGGCGCCAACATACTCCTTTACGCCCGATTTGTCGCCCTCTGTCGGCGCCGGCTAATGGTCAGCCGCGGCAGCATGCTGGCTCAAGAGGTTCTTTTTCGGTATTCTCAGGGTGCGAAGGTGACCGTCATGGATACGCGGACGCTTCTCATACTCGGCCTTGGCATAGTCATTCTGCTGCTGTTGGGGTTCTTTGCGCTGCCGGCGTAGCGGCACGGGCGCGCGACATCTCAACAACACAACTGCCGGCCCTCTTCCTTCGGCGGGCGACCACCAAATGGGGTCTGCACGGCCGCCTACTTGGAAAACTGTTTCAGGTAAGCGATGACGTTGGCTATGTCCTGGTCATTCTTGAGGCCAGGAAACGTCATCTTCGTCCCTTTGACCATCGCCTGAGGGGCGTGAAGGTAGGTCGTCAGGGTCGGTTCGTCCCATTTGACGCCGGATTTTCCAGCCGCGATCATGGCCGCGGAATAGGTGAAGTCGGGATGCGTGCCGGCAGTGCGCCCGATGACGCCATGCAGGGACGGGCCGATCCTATTCTGGTCCTGGTCGGCAATGTGGCAGACCTTACACTTGGTGAAGACCTTCTCGCCCGCGGCCGCATCCTGCGCCTGCGATGGGCTCGCCAAGAAGGTCGTGGCGGACAAGACGATGAAAAGCGCGATTGCACGCATCGCATTTCCTCCCTGATGGTCTCGTTTGCGTCGGAACGATCTGCGCCAACACCGGCCCCACTTGCGTGCCGTGCACGTTGGAGCCGAGTATCTGCGTCTCTTCAGTGGAATGCGGCACCTACATACCACAGAATGATCCCAATGGATAGAAAAGCCAGCCTTTGCGAAGGTTTAGGCCATGAGTGATGGGCGGATGGCCTCCGGCCATTTCGATCAGATTTATGACAGGGACGACTGGCCGCCATCAAACAAGGAACGCGCCGCGCTCCTCGTCATCGACATGCATGGCGACTTCGTCGACGCAGGCGCGATCATGGAAGTGGCGATGGCGCGGCATCGCATTGCGATGATGCGGCAGGTTATTGAGCTGTGCCGTACCGCGGGTGTCCCGGTGATCTACACGCAGCACGTGCTCAGCGACCATTTCGACATCTCGCCGCTCGAACGGTAACCAGCGTCTGCTGCGAATCCACGGCCCGCAGGCCTTCATGCGCGACTTCAAGGCGGCTTTCATCGGCGACACCGATGCCGGGCTGGACGATGCCTCCGACAAAGCGACGCTCGATATCATCGGCAAGGTGTTCGGGCGCGTGATGACAACCGCCGAGCTTCAGGGCTTGTTCTAAAACTTATCGCCCGAAAGTGCGCAGCGGTTTTGGGACAATGACATGCGCCAGGCAAAGTCAGCAGCGCTCAGGGCGGATCGATTTTGCAGCTGGCGGCGATCCGGCCGATCGCCTCCGACAGGCCGGCGAGCTCGAAATCCGCCTCGCCGCGCCCGGACAACAGACCGAAGCGCCACGACAGCGTCAGCCGGCTGGCCGAAACCAACCGCTTGATGCCGTCGTCTCCCTCCCGGAAAAGCATTCTGCCGCGCGGACCGACCCACCAGCTTTCGTCGACTTTGCTGCCGCCGTCGACGATGACTGACATCGTGATCTTGCGGCTCGCCGAAACGGAATCGCTGAGTTTCAGCCATTCGCTCCAGCGCGGATCGCCATCCGGCCGGCAGGCCAGTGTCAGCACCGGGCTGTAGCCCAGCGCGCCGCCGCCGGTGATCAGCTTGTTGCTGGCGTGCAGCGAGGCCGTTATCTGGCCGTCGCTGCCGGTGTCGACGTGCCAGTTGCCGAGGTCCGGTTCGGCCCGGGCAGTGCCGCTCGTCACGGCCAACAAGAGCGCCGCGGCGACAACCACGTCTCTCATCATCAACCCCAGCTTCACCACTGCCTCCAAACGCCCCGCGAATGCGATAGAAGGCAGATAATGTTCAACGGTTGGTATCGCCAGCGGCGAGCGATCAACACAAGCTGAATGTGTTGCTTTGCCGCCACATGGCTTGGCGCCACAATGAAAAAGGCCGCCCGAGAGGCGGCCTTTCGAAATCATGGGTGTTGCGCCGTATTACTCGGCTTCCTTGGCGGCCTTCTTCTTCGGTGCGGCCTTCTTCTTGGGCTCTTCGGCTTCGTCGGCGGCTTCGCCTGACTTGGCTTCACTCGCCTTGGCCTCGGCCTTCTTCGGAGCAGCCTTCTTGGCGGGCTTGGCCTTGGTCGCGGTCTCGGCCTCCTCGTCGTCGGCCATCAGCTCATCCTTGCCGACCTTGACGTCGGTGACCGAGATCTGGCCGAGCAGATGGTCGACCACCTTCTCTTCGAACATCGGCGCGCGCAGCGCGTTCACGGCTTCCGGATTGCTGCGGTAGAACTCGAAGGCTTCCTGCTGCTGGTTGGCCGGGAAGCGGCGCACCTGCTCGAACAGGCCGCGCTGCAGCTCCTCGTCCGATACGGTCACGCCGGCCTTCTCGCCGATCTCGGCAAGCACCAGACCCAGGCGCACGCGGCGCTCGGCAAGGCGCATATATTCGGCGCGCGCCTCTTCTTCCGTCGTCTCTTCGTCGGCGAAAGTGCGGCCTGCGGCCTCGAGGTCGCGGTTGACCTGCGCCCAGATGTTGTTGAACTCGGCCTCGACGAGCTTCGAGGGCGCTTCGAAGGAATACGCAGCGTCGAGCTGGTCGAGCAGCTGACGCTTCACCTTTTGGCGGGTCATCGAGCCGAACTGGTTCTCGATCTGGCCGCGCACGATCTCACGCAGGCGCTCAAGCGATTCCAGGCCGAGATTCTTGGCGGTCTCGTCATTGATCTCGAGCTCGCCGGGCTTGGCCACTTCCTTGACGGTGACGTCGAAGGTGGCTTCCTTGCCGGCCAGATGCGCCGCCTGGTAGTTCTCCGGGAAGGTCACCGTGATCTGCTTCTCGTCGCCGGCCTTGGCGCCGATCAGCTGATCCTCGAAGCCCGGGATGAACTCCTTGGAGCCGAGCACCAGCGGCTGGTCGGTGCCGGCGCCGCCGGCGAAGGCCTCGCCGCCGATCTTGCCGACATAGTCGATCGAAACCCGGTCGCCCTCGGCGGCCTTGCCGTCCTTCGGCTCATAGCTGCGCGCCGATTCGGCGACGCGCTTGACCTGGTCCTCGACCTCCGTGTCCGGCACGTCATAGACCTGACGGGTCACCTTGATGTCGGAGAAATCCTTGATCTCGATCGCCGGGATGACCTCGTAGTTGAGGCTGAACTCGAAGTCGCTGCCGCCGGCCAGGATCTTCTCGGCCTCTTTCTCGTCCTCGGTCATGATCACTTCGGGCTGCATGGCGGCCTTTTCGCCGCGGCCCGTGATGATCGAACGGGTCGAGTCGTTGAGGATCTCGTTGACGACCTCGGCCATGAACGACTTGCCGTACATCTTGCGCAGGTGCTGCACCGGCACCTTGCCGGGGCGGAAGCCGTTGATGCGCACCTTGTCGCGGGCATCCGTCAGCCGCGCCATCAGCTTGGCTTCCATGTCACCTGCCGGCACGGTGACCTTGATCTCGCGCTTGAGACCGGAATTGAGCGTTTCGGTGACCTGCATCCTAAAACCTTTGTCTTCGTCAATGAGGCAGCCAAACGGTCTTAACCGTTCATAGCCTGCCGGTATGATGTTGCCGGAAATGGCTTTTGGTACGGAACCTGACGATTTGACCGCGGATACGGTTCAAACTCTTCTGAGCTACGCTTCTCAATTCGTGAATAAGTCTTTGTTTTTTATAAAACTTTTCACATGCTGCAGAAGCGGGAATTCACGTTCCGTCACATTCGACACGCCTTTTGTCACAGCCTAGGCTAATTTTCAACTATCTTCGCGTTTAGCCGGATAGGCACGACTTTAGCC
>FTCZ01001019.1_pt1 | contig 13642 bp, 11 predicted proteins | sample 1658871 | NCBI WGS metagenome assembly FTCZ01 (sample SAMEA3914864, study PRJEB12502) | metagenome | biome: forest; material: soil | place: USA | collected 2012-03-12 | depth 0.3 m
AAGATTTCCAGGAATTCCGGGCGGTTGCCGCAGAGGATCGCGACGCGATCGCCCTGGCGGATGCCGGCGGCGGCAAGCTTGCCACCGGTCGTGGCCGCATGATCGAGCGCTTGCGCAAAACTCCAGACCGTCTCGCCGATCACTGCCAGCCGGCGCCCGCCGAAGCGCTCCGCTTGTCGCCGCAACATGACAGGCAGCGCGCGCTCGGATGGTGGAAACAGCGCCGCCAGGTCAACCGGCCCGGCGTGGCTTTCAGCGCTCATCATGCTATCTGGCATGGCCTGGACCTGTGATACGGTGCGGGCGTCGTCTCGGACGGCGACAGGTAAGGTGAGACCTAAGCGCATGCTGGAGCGGATTTTGGCTGGCAAGACTTTGCCGGACCCCGAGGGCGAAACGCCGAGCATGGGCGAAATCGGGCTGAACCAGTTCGCACCCTACCTGATGAACCGGGTTTCCGCGCGCTGGAACGCCAATCTTGCCGACGCGCTGAAAAGCCATGGCATGACGACGCCGAAGATGCGGGCGCTGGCCGTGCTGTCGATCAATTCGGGCCTCACCATCAACGAACTCTCGGTCTATGCGGTGATCGAGCAATCGACGATGAGCCGCACGCTCGATTCGATGGAGGAGCAGGGCCTCATCCGCCGCCAGCAGCGGCGGGAGGATATGCGCGTGCGCGAGATCTACATCACCGAGGATGGCCGCGCCGCCTTCGAGAAGATCTGGCCGATGATGTACGGCATGTTCGCCCAGATGTTCGACGGCGTGGCGGAAGAGGAATACCAGGCCTTCACCGCGACTCTGCACAAGGTGCTGCGCAACATCCGCAAGCACGAAATTTGATCCGGTTTTCATCAGAGGCTGGCGACAGTCTTGAGCGCGCCGTCGAGCGCGATGCCGTCCTCGTCGAGCAGGGCGCTCTGGCGCAGCCGCTTTAGCCAGTCCGCGCCATCCTCGCGGGCAACCAGCATCGGTACGGCCGAGAGCGCCTTGTCGAATTTCGCGGTGCCGCGCGCATGGGTGTCGGAATAGCCCTTCACCAGCCGGCGGCAGCTCAGGATTTCGACCGCCAGGGGGTAGTTCTTCGGCAGCGTCGCTTCCGCCAGCGTCAGCCATTGCTCGATATGCGCCATCTCACGCGCATGCTGCAGCGTGCCGCTCCGGAACGGTTTCAGGCCGGCAACGACGTAGAGCCCGAGGAACCAGAAAATGGTCCCGGTTCTTACGCGCCTGCCGCGATTGACGAGCCGGTCGAGCCAGCTCCACAGCTTCGGATGTCGCTCCAGCCAGAGGCCGAGGCGCTCGGGGCAGGCGCCGGCAAGCTCCTCCATCCGCGGGTGCATGAACTCGGTAGTGTAGACGAGCTGGTCGTTCTTCGCCCCGACCTCATCGCGAACGCGTTCGATGCGGCCGGGGCGGATTTTCAGGTCGGCGACACGGACCACATCGTCATAGGCCATGGCGACGGCGAGATATTTCGCCGCCTCGATGGTGAAGCCATAAGCTTTGCCTTCACCGCCCTGCGCGACATCCAGCGCGTGGAGCTGGTGGACGCGATCCAGATAAGCGCCCGCATAGGCGGGGTCCTGGAAATCGACGAGTTTCTTCACGCCTGCAAACAGCATGGCCTGCGCCTCGGCCGGGAAATCCGAGCGGATGCGGGACAGCAATCCATCGAGCGCGACATGGCCCGTAGCTTCCGGCATAGCCTCGAAACGCTTCGGCGGTGATTTGGTGATTGGCTCGCGCGGCTTGTCCTGCGCCCTCGCGTAAGCTGCGGCGAAGGTCTTCAGGCTTGGCTCAATGCCCTTGCCGCCGGCCTTGATCGTCTCCTCGAAGGCGGTGCGAGGAAAGGGCAGCACATTGGAGGCAGCGAGCGCGCCGAACATCGCAGCCGAGATGACGCTCCCGTTGTTTTCGGCGAGCGTCTGCATGTCGAAAACGATCGTTTTTTTCGCCGCGAAATCCGTTGCCTCGCCGACCAGCACGGGATCGCCGACGCCATCGCCCGGCTTTTCCTTCTCGATCACGGCATAGGCGCGATGGGTCGAGGCAATCAGCGTGGTGCGGTCCGGCGTGACGAGGCCGCGCAGCACCGAGCGGCCCGCCTCCATGAATTCGGCGGCGAGCACGATATCGACATCGCCGGGCGTCGGCATCAGCGAGAGCGTCGGCGCGCGGCCGCCCTGCGCCGACAGCAGCTCGATATAATAGATCGTCGCGCCGGTGCGCTGCGCCACGCCCGGCACCGAGGTCGATTGGGCGACGAACCCTTGTGATTCCGCCAGCGCGACGATCCAGTCGGCCAGCACGCCGCCGCCCTGGCCGCCCATGGCAAGGATCGCCAGCGAAAGCGGCTTGTCGGTCGAGAGATCGGCGCGGGAAATCGCGGGCGCGGTCATGGTGTTCTCAGGCTGGAAAAGCGATGCGGCGGCGCTCGCGGCGCTGCTGCAGGAAGCCGATCACGGCGCCGCGCATACGCGCCATGAACCGGTCAAAGCGCGTCGGGTTATGGATGATATCGGCGCGGTAGAAGGAGGGGCACAGCACGGCCGCTTCCGCCACTTCGCCGCAATTGCCGCAGCCGACACAGCTATTGTCGATCGCCGCGACCGGATCATCCTTCAGCGGATCATCGGTATGCTTGACCGAGAGCGAGGGGCAGCCCGAGAGCCGGATGCAGGCGTGATCGCCGGTGCAGACATCCTCGTCCACGCCGAAACGCTCGCGCACCACGCGCTTGCCTTCCTTTGACGCCTTGGCAAAGAGCGGCTTGATGCGGCGCTGCTTGTTGAGGCTGCATTCCGACGATGCGACGATGATCTTCGGGCCTTTTTCCGTTGTGGTCAGCGCCTCGCGTAAAGTGTCGCGCATCTTTGCGACATCATAGGTGCGGTCGATCTGGCGCACCCAGGTCGCGCCGATGCCGCGCACGGCCGAGACGATCGAGTTGTTGGTCTTGCGGCCGGGATTGGGGGCGCGCGAGGACAGGATGTCCTGCCCGCCAGTCGCCGCCGCATAATAATTATCGACGACGAGGATGACGCCATCCTGCTTGTTGAACACGGCATTGCCGACGGATGTCGCGAGCCCGTTATGCCAGAAACCGCCATCGCCCATGACAGAGATCGAGCGCTTGTCGGCTTTCACGTTAAAGGCAGAAGCCGAGGCGGGGCCAAGCCCGTAACCCATCGTCGTCGCGCCGATATTGAAGGGCGGCAGGATCGAGAACAGGTGGCAGCCGATATCAGCCGCGACATGGTGCTGGCCGAGTTCCTTCTCGACCAGCTTCATCGCGGCGAAGATCGGGCGCTCTGGGCAGCCGGTGCAGAAGCCGGCCGGGCGCGGCGGCACGACTTCGGCCATCGCCTTGACCTTCGGGTCGTTCAGCACCGAGCTCGGGTCCGGCAGCGGCGGGCGGTTGCCGAGATGCGCCGGGGCGTAAGCCTCGAGAAACGCGCCGATGCCTTTTGCCAGCACCGGCGCGGTATATTCGCCGCCCATCGGCAGCATGTCCTTGCCGGCGATCTTCGTCTGGATGTCGCGGCGGCGCAGCAGCGTGTTCAGCGCCTGCTCGATATATTCCGGCGCGCCTTCCTCGACCATCAGCACCGCCTGTTTGCCGGCGCAGAATTCCGCCATCTCCTCGTCGATCAAGGGATAGGTGAGGTTGAGCACGTAAAGCGGGATCAGCGAATTGCCGTAGACGTCCGCCAACCCGTGTTGCTGCAGCGCGCGCAGCACGTTGTTGTACATGCCGCCCTGCAGGATGATGCCGACCTCGCCGTGCTCCGGCCCGAAGAACTCGTTGAGCTTTCGTTGCTTTGCGAAGGCGATTGCCGCCGGCCAGCGCTGCTCCAGCTTCTCCTTCTCATGCACGAAGGATGAGGGCGGCAGCACGATGCGGCCGGTATCGCGCACCGGGCTTTCCAGCGCCTGACGCAGCGTGAAATCGGGCTTGCGGTTATCCTTGGCGACGAACTGGCCATGCACGTGGCAGGTGCGGATGCGGACCTGCAGGATGACCGGCGTATTGGAGGCTTCCGACAGTTCGAAGCCGTCCTCCACCGCCCTGACGATGCTTTCGAGGTTCGGGCGCGGATCGAGCATCCAGAGCTGCGACTTCATCGCGAAGGCGTGGCTGCGCTCCTGCATGATCGAGGAACCCTCGCCATAATCCTCGCCGATGACGATCAGCGCGCCGCCCTTGACGCCCCCGGAGGCAAGATTCGACAGCGCATCCGACGCGACATTGGTGCCGGCGGTTGATTTTCAGGGCACCGCGCCGCGGATCGGATGCATGACCGAGGCCGAGAGCATCGCGGCGGCGGCTGCTTCCGAAGCCGAACTCTCGAAATGTACGCCGAGATCGTCGAGCACATCCTTGGCGTCGGCGAGCACATCCATCAGATGCGAGATGGGCGAACCCTGATAGCCGCCGACATAGGAGACGCCGGATTGCAGCAGCGCCTTGGTGATGGCGAGAATGCCCTCGCCGCGAAAGACATCGCCTGCGCCGAGCTTCAGATCCTCAACCTCGCGCTCAAATGACCGTTCAGCCATGGTTTTTTCCCTTCGGCCGCATGGAAAGTCTCGCTACCAATTTTCAGTGTCATTCCCGACGCGCGCAGCGCGAGCGGGAATCCAGGGGGACGTAGAGCGCCGACCCCTGGATTCCCGCTCCGGCTTCGCCGGTCGGGAATGACGCTGGATGAACAGGCCATGTCTCATGCGAGGGAAAGCCTGACCTCGATATTGCCGCGTGTGGCGTTGGAATATGGGCAGCGCTCATGCGCCGCCGCGATGATCTCTTCGGCCGCCGCCTTCTCGATGCCGGGCAGGCTGACGCGGAGTTCGACCTCAAGCCCGTAGCCGACCGCGACAGCGCCAATGCCGACGGCGGCTGTAACGGATGGTTCTTCTGGCAAGGCAATCTTCTGCTGGCGCGAGACCAGCTTCACCGCGCCGAGGAAACAGGCGGCATAGCCCGCCGCGAAAAGCTGTTCCGGGTTGGTGGCGGCCGCGCCTGGTCCGCCAAGCTCCTTCGGCACCGAAAGCGCCAGATCGAGCACGCCATCGCTCGAAATGGCGCGGCCATCGCGCCCGCCGGTTGCGGTGGCCTCGGCCCGATAGAGCACTTTATCGAGTTTCGTCATCGGCATGGATCAGCTCCGGAGCAACTCAATGGCCGCCGAGATAGGTCGCGATCAGGCGCGGATCGTGGATCAGCGTGTCGGCGGGGCCGGAATGGACGACTTCGCCGGTTTCGATGACGTAGCCGATATCGGCGGTTTCCAGCGCAACGCGGGCGTTCTGCTCGACCAGCAGGATCGAGACGCCGAGTTCGCGCAGCGAGGCGATGATCTTGAAGATTTCGCGCACGATCAGCGGCGCAAGCCCGAGGCTCGGTTCATCCAGCATCAACAGGCGCGGCCGCGACATCAGCGCCCGGCCAAGCGCCAGCATCTGCCGCTCGCCGCCGGAAAGCGTGTTGGCCACCTGCTTCCGCCGCTCGCGCAGGCGAGGAAAGCGGTCATAGACATCGTCGAGACTGCGCCGCACGCCTTCACGGTCGCGCCTGCGGCCGTAAGCCCCAAGGATCAGGTTATCCGCTACGCTCATTTCTCCGAACAGCTCTCGCGTTTCCGGCACGAGGCAGAGCCCGTGCTCGACGCGCGTCTCGACATCTAGGCGGCGAAGATCGAGCCCGTCGAAGACCATGCCACCTGTCGAGGGCAAAAGCCCCATCACGGCCGAGAGCAGTGTGGTTTTGCCCGCGCCGTTCGGGCCGATCACGGTGAGGATCTGGCCGGGCTGGATGGCGAGCGTCACGCCATGCACGGCCTCGACCTTGCCATAGGCGACATGCAGGTCGTCGATCGAGAGCAGCGCCATCAGGCGGTCCCCCCGAGATAGGCGTCCTGCACGCGCGGATCGTTGCGCACCGCCGCCGGCTCGCCCTCGCAGAGCTTGCAGCCGAAATTCATCACCACGATCCGGTCGACCAGACCCATGACGAATTCCATGTCATGTTCGACAAGCAGGATGGTGAGGTTCTCAGCTCGCAGCGCCTTCAGCAGCTCGGCCAGCGCCTGCTTCTCCTGCCGGCGCAGGCCAGCCGCCGGTTCGTCGAGTACGAGCAGAACAGGGTCGGCCGCAAGCGCCCGGGCGATCTCCAGCACGCGCTGCTGGCCAAGCGGCAGGTTGCCGGCCAGCTCATAAGGGTTCGCACCAAGCCCGACGCGCTGGAGCTGCCGCAGCGCCTCGCGTTTGGCCTGCGCCTCTTCGGCCCGGTCGAGCCGCAGCGCGCCAGTGATAAAACCCGAATGCGTCCGCGGGTGCAGGCCGAGCAGCACATTATCGAGCAGGCTCATCTTCGGCCGCAGCTTCACATGCTGGAAGGTGCGGGCCACGCCGGCCCGCGCGATGACGCGCTGCGGCGCCTTGGTGATGTCCTGTCCGAGAAAGGTGATCCGGCCGTTATTGCAGCGAAGCACGCCGGTCAGCAGGTTGAACATCGTGCTCTTGCCGGCGCCGTTCGGGCCGATCAGCCCGAGGATTTCGCTCGAACGCAGTTCGAAGCTCACATTGTCCACGGCAACCAGCCCGCCGAAGCGCCGCTCGGCGGCTTCGACCTTCAATAGGGCCGTGCCGGGTTGCGGCTGGCTGCGGTGCGGCAGTGGCGGCGCTTCCGCCGGTAGCGCCTGCTTCGCCTTCGGCAGCCGTTCTGTCACGAAAGGCACAAGCCCGTTGCGGGCGCGCTGCAGGAAGACGATGAAGATGATCGAGAAGACGACGATCTCAAGCTGGCCGGAAGCGCCCTTGGCGATCAGCGGCAGGTAATCTTGGATACTGTTCTTGGCGAGCGTGACCAGCGTCGAACCGACGACCGCGCCGAGCAATTGGCCCGCGCCGCCGACCATCGCCATCATCAGGTAGTCGATGCCGACATGCACATCGAAAGGCGCGGGGCTGACGAAGCGGCTGAGATGGGCGAAGAGCCAGCCGGAAAAGGCGGCGAACAAGGCGGCGATGACGAAGGTGGCGAGTCTGGTGCGAAACGCATCGATGCCAAGGCTCTCAACCAATTGATTGCCACCGCGCAGCGCCCTTATGGCGCGGCCGGCGCGTGAGCCGAGCAGATTATGCGATAGCAGCAGAGCTCCAAGGAAGATCGCCCAGATCAGGTAGAAAATCTGCCAGCTCGCGCTCAGCGCGATCGGCCCGAGCGAAATCGGCGGAATGCCGCTGATGCCGTTGAAATTGCCGAGACCTTCCATATTGGCGAGGAGATAGAAGGTGGAGAGCCCCCAGGCGACGGTGCTGAGCGCCAGGAAGTGCCCGCCAAGCCGCAAGGTGATCGCGCCGAGAATGGTCGCAACCGTTCCGGTGAGCACCAGCGCGAGCAGCAGGCCAAGCCAGGGAGAATAGCCGTTCAAGGCGGTCGTCCAGGCGGTCGCATAGGCGGCGATGCCAACGAATGCAGCCTGGCCGAAGGACATCATGCCGCCAATGCCGGTGAGCAACACGAGGCCGAGCGCGACTAGCCCGTAGATTCCGATATAATTCAGCAGCGTGATGCTGAACGGATTCATCCACAGCGGTGCGGTCGCCAGCAGAACGAGGATGGCCGCGATCAACAGCCCGGCGCTAAGCCTGCTCATGCCTCGGCTTCCTCTTCATCCTCGCCGACATGCAGCGAGCGCCAGAGCAGGACCGGAAGCAGGATCGAGAAGACGATCACTTCCTTGTAGGCGCTGTTCCAGAAGGAGGCGAAGCTTTCGAGCAGGCCGACGAAGAGCGCGCCGGCGGCGGTGACGGGGTAGCTGACCATCGCGCCGATGATCGCGCCGACAAAGGCCTTCAGGCTGATCAGGAAGCCGGAATCGTAGAAGATCGTCGTCACCGGTGAGATCAGCACGCCGGAAATGCCGGCGAGCGCCGAAGCCAGGAGATAAGCGACTGTGCCGGCCGAAGCTGGCCTGATGCCGACGAGGCGCGCGCCGGTGCGGTTGACAGCGGTAGCGCGCAGCGCCTTGCCGGAGATCGTGAAGCCGAAGAAGGCGTAGAGCAGCCCGCTGAACAGGAAGGCGGCCAGCACCACGAAGATCGTCTGCATGGTGACGGTGGTGCCGGCGATATCGAAGCTGACATCGGCGAGCGGTTGCGTGCGCACGCCTTCCGCGCCGAAGAACAGCAGGCCAAGCCCAACCAGCGCGAAATGCAGCGCCAGCGCCACGGTGAGCAGCAGCAGCACCGAGGCGTCGGCGATCGGCCGGAAGACGATCCGGTCGAGCAGCGGCGCGATCGGCAGGATGAGTGCGATCGAGAGCGTGATGCGCAGGAACATCGGCATCTGCTCGCCGGCCGAAAGCCAGACGATGGCCGCCGGAATGAGCGGCAGCAGCAGGTAATAGAGCAGGCTGCGGGGAATGGCGGAGATCGCTCCGGCCCGGAATTTCGCCAGCACATCCGTGGCGCTCGCCATCAGCGCCAGCGCCGCCACCAGCCCGACGGTGCCGGGCAGGTGTTTGGTTTCGAGCGATGCGAGTGTCAGCGCCGTGAAGGCGGCGATATCGCCGAAGGGCACGAAGATCACGCGGGTGACCGTGAAGATCAGCACGAAGCCAAGCCCGATCAGCACATAGATCGCGCCGCTGGCGATGCCGTCGATCGCAAGGATGGTTGCGATATCAAAATCCATGGCGGGTCCCGCAATCCTTCGCGCCGCTCGCCATTACGGCTCGTATTTCCACAGGCCGTTGTTCAATCGGACCAGCACAAGGCCGCGCTCATCGACGCCATAGCTGGAGGCCGGCGTGAAGTTGTAGACGGCATGCGTGCCGTTCAGCTCCTTGGTGGAGAACATCGCGTCCTTGAGCGCCGCGCGGAACTCGGCGCTGCCGGGCTTGGTCTTCGCCATCGCCGTCTTGGCTGCGTTCATGAAGATCAGCCAGGCGTCGAAGGAATAGGCGGAGAACCCGTCGGTCGTCGGATTTCCGTTCGCCTTCTGATAGGCTTCGCGGAAGGCGAGCGAAATCTTCTTGCTGAAATGCGAGTCCGGCAACTGCTCGGCGACGATCACCGGGCCGGCCGAGACGAGGATGCCTTCGGCCGCCTTGCCGCCGACGCGGATGAAATCGGCGTTCAGCAGCGCCGGCGTGCCGTAGAGCTTGCCCTTGTAGCCGCGATCGGCGAGCGCCAGCAGCGGCAGCGCGCCCTGCGTCGCCGAGCCGCCATCCATCACGCCATCGGGCTTCGCCGAAAGCAGCTTCAGGATCTGGCCGGTCACGGATGTGTCGGTGCGGGCATAGCGCTCGTTGCTGCTGACGGTGAAGGCGCCGGAGGCTTCCGCCGCTTTGGTGCCGCCATAGACGAGGTCGCCCCAGCCGTCGGAAAAGCCGATGAAGCCGACATTCTTGATACCGTCACGCTTCATGCGGTCGGCGACAACCTTCACCATCAGGCTTGGCGGCTGTGGCACGGCGACCGCCCAGCGCTCGCTGCTGTCGGTGGGGTTGATCGGCGAGATCGCGATGAACGGCACTTTCAGCTCGTTGGCGACGGCGGCCATCGCCATCGTGCTGCCGACGGTGGCGCTGCCGATCAGGATGTCGACCTTCTCCTCCTCGATCAGCTTGCGCGCATTACGCGTCGAGGTGGAAGGGTCGGAACCATCGTCGAGCTGGATAAGCTTGATCTTCTCGCCGCCGATCGTGGACGCATATTCATAGGCCGCCGCGATGCCCTTGCCGTACTGGATGCCGATCGAGGAACCGGAGCCGCTGAGCGCGGTGACGAAGCCGACGGTGATGTCGGCCCTTGCGGCAGAAATCATCAAAAGCGTGCCGGCCAATGCCGTTGCGAGACGAATTCGTTTCATCGCGTGATCTTCCCCTCTGTATGACGCGAGCGCCCGGTGGCCGGGTCGTTTTCGCGTTTCATCCTAATAGCCGCCGATCTTGCCGGGTGCTGAGGCCAATGGTAGCGCTTGCACGCTTTTCCCCAAATGGCTGCCGCCCATGCCCAAGATCGAACGTCGTTTCATCGAGACCCGCGCAGGCACCATTCATGCCGCGTTTGCCGGTGAAGGCTTTCCCGTGCTGCTGCTGCACCAGACGCCGCGCTCCTGGGACGAATATCGCGAGGTGCTGCCGCTGCTCGGCAGTCGCTTCCGGGCCATAGCGATGGATACGGTCGGCTTCGGCGATTCCGAGGCGTTGCCCTTCGCGGAGAATTCGATCGAAGCCTGGGCGGGCGCGGCGCTTGGCTTGATGACGGCGCTCGGGTTCGGGCGTTTCGCCGTCGTTGGCCACCACACCGGCGCGGCGATCGCGGTCGAGATGGCGGCTGCCGCGCCGGAGCGTATCGCGGCGGCGGTGCTCTCTGCCTGCCCTTATGTCGATGCCGAAAGGCGCGCGCGCTACGGCAAGAAAGCTGTCATCGACGAGGTGACGCCCGCCGCCGATGGCAGCCACCTTGCCGAACTCTGGCGCATGCGCCAGCCTTTCTACCCGGAAGGGAAGATCGACCTGATGGAGCGCTTCATCGCGGATGCGCTGAAGGCCGGGCGCATGGCGGCGGAAGGGCACCGCGTCGTCAGCCGTTATGTGATGGAGACGCGCTTGCCGCTGGTTGCCTGCCCGACGCTGATCATCGCGCCGACCGCCGACCCGCATGCCTATTCGAATGCCGGAAAAGTCGCCGCAGCGATCCCCGGTGCGCGTGTCGTCGAGATCGAGGGCGGCATGGTCCCGCTGCCGGACCAGATGCCTGAAGCGTTCGCGCAGGCCGTCGAGGCATTCCTGGCGACGGTCGTCTGACCGGCCGGGGAACCTGTCGCCTCGAAGCGCCAGCGGCTCAGCCATCCTGCCGGCCCTTGGCGACGAAATTCCTGAAATCCTCGACCGCGCGGCGCGGCGCCAAGGCGAAGCTCGGCCCTCGGCTCGGCTCGATCCCGTCGAGCTTGTGCAGGGCGATCGCCATCTCGGCCGCCTTCAGCGCGACGCTGGCGCAATTCACGACAGGCGCGTGGCCGACCGCAAAACCGCGCTCACGGCAAAGCAGCAGGCCGGGCAAGATGCCGGCCGGGATGATGATATCCGCGCCGGCCGATACCAGCGGCATCGCCTTGTCGACGAATTGCTGGCGCATCGCGGCAAGCGCACGCGTGTCGCCCTCGAACGCCGCCTTGAAATCTTCCGGCTGATAGCCAAGCCCGGTGACGCCGGTGATGCGCTGGCTCAGCCCATAGCGCTCCGCCTGTTCGTAATGCCAGACCTCGAAGACCGGATCGATCGAGACGAGCCCGATGCGCCGCCCGAGCTGCGCCGCGAAATGCATCGACGCCTCGCCCGCGCCGACCACCGGAATGCGCACCGCAGAGCGCGCTTCATAAAGGCCGGGGTCCTGAAAGTGACCCATGACGAAGCCGTCATAGCCCTTTTCTTCCGCCTCGATGCAGCGGTCGATCGCGAGCGCGGCGCAGCGGAACTCTGTCAGTCGGCCGAAATCGCGATCCGGTGGCGTGGTGCCGATCACTTCGACGGTGGTGCCGGGCGCGGAAATTTCGTTGAGATAAGCGGAAAGACGGTCAAGATACGGCGCGTTGACCGTTGCATCGACAAAGCTTTGCCAGAGGATGCGCATCGAGCCGTGACCCAACCGAAATCTGCCGCTCAAGGTCTAAGATATTTCAAGCATAAACATATGCATTTGACTGTCAACTGACTCTAAAGAGGCGCGGGTATGGGCGGAATCGTAGCACTCCAAACAAGCTGATCCGCCGCCGAGCTATCGAGTCTGCAGCGCTGAAATTGCCCGGAGAATGCTAGAATATATGCATTATATGTCGAATTCTGCCGACATTTCGGTTGCCGCGCTCCGATTGCTCCTGCACGAAGCGCAGATAAGTTCATCTCCTTTGAAATATTATCTGCATTTGCATATGATTGCCGGTAGCCGATGAGGCCACTTCGTTGACGCTCGAAAGCTTTAGGCCTAAAACATTGCGCGGGAGATCGGCATGGCCTTGGAAGCGTCCGTGAATTCGGTGGGGCAAGCTGGCGGCGCCATCACGCTGCCTGCCGGGCCCGATACCGTTTTCGCGGCCTTTTCAGCCGCCGCCGCGAAGCATGGCGAGTGCCCATTCCTTTGCATCCTGCCCGAAACAGCGCGCGCCTATGGCATCGAGCCAGGCGAGATCACCTACGCGCAGGCTTCCGCCGAAATCACGCGCCTTGCTGACACCTATCGGCATGCAGGTCTCGGCCATGGCCATCGCGTCGGCGTGCTGCTCGAAAACCGGCCGGCCTTTTTCCTGCACTGGTTCGCGCTGAACGCGCTCGGCGTCTCGCTGGTGCCCATCAATCCGGATATGCGCGCCGCCGAACTCGAATACCTGATCGGCCATTCCGAAATGGTCGCCGCGCTGGCACTGCAGGCCCGCCATGAGGATATCGCGCGCGCTGCAAACGCCGTCGGACGGGCAATTCCGATTTTCGCGCCCGGCGATGCGCCGCCGAAAATCGCGAGTGCGCCGCCAAAGCCCGGCGAGCCCGACCGGAACAGCGAATGCGCGCTGCTCTACACCTCCGGCACCACGGGGCGGCCAAAGGGCTGCGTGCTGCCGAATGAATATTTCCTCTATGCCGGCCACTGGTATGCGACGACAGGCGGCCTGATCACCCTGGATGAAGGCGCGGAGCGGATGCTGACGCCGCTGCCGGTCTTCCACATGAACGCGATGGCCTATTCCGCCATGGCGATGGTGACCACCGGCGGCTGCCTGATCGCGCTCGATCGCTTCCATCCGCGAAGCTGGTGGCAGAGCGTCCGCGAGGCGCGCGCCACTGTGGTGCACTATCTTGGCGTCATGCCACCAATGCTGATGGGGGCTGAAGCCTCTCCGGAAGACCGCGAACATTCAGTGCGCTTCGGCTTCGGCGCCGGCGTCGATCAGGCGCTGCACGACCCGTTCGAGAAGCGTTTCGGCTTCCCGCTGATCGAGGCCTGGGCGATGACCGAGACGGGCGCCGGCGCGGTCGTCGTCGCCTCGCGTGAGCCGCGCCATATCGGCAGCCGCTGTTTCGGCCGCCCCCGTAGCGAACTCGAAACGCTTGTCGTCGCGGATGGCGGCGTGGAGGCTGGCGTGCTGGAACCTGGAGAGTTGCTCGTCCGGCATGCAGGCGACGAGCCGCGCTACGGTTTCTTTCGCGAATATCTGAAGGATGCCGAGGCAACCTCGGAGGCCTGGGCCGGTGGCTGGTTCCACACCGGCGATATCGTCCAGCGCGGCGCGGATGGCTCGCTGCATTTCGTCGACCGCAAGAAGAACGTCATCCGCCGTTCGGGCGAGAATATCTCCGCTGTCGAGGTTGAAAGCGTGCTGATGCAGCACCCGGCCGTGAAGCAAGCGGCGGTTGCGGCAACGCCCGACCCAGTGCGCGGCGACGAGGTTTTCGCCTGCATCGTCGCCGAAGCGGGCCATGCCGAAAGCGCTGTCGTCGCCGCCGATATCGTCGGCTGGTGCCTCTCGCGCCTTGCCTATTACAAGGCTCCGGGTTTTGTTTCTTTCGTGCCCGCTCTGCCACTGACGTCCACCCAGAAAATCCAGCGCGGCAGCCTGAAAGAACTGGTC
>FTCZ01007405.1_pt1 | contig 13630 bp, 11 predicted proteins | sample 1658871 | NCBI WGS metagenome assembly FTCZ01 (sample SAMEA3914864, study PRJEB12502) | metagenome | biome: forest; material: soil | place: USA | collected 2012-03-12 | depth 0.3 m
ATCCAGCTTTCCGACGGGTGCCTGTGCTGCACGGTGCGCGGCGACCTTGTCGACACGCTGGCAGACCTGGTCGACCGGTTGCAAACCGGCCGCGTCGACAGGCTCGCGCGGGTTGTGGTTGAAACCACCGGCCTGGCCGACCCCGCTCCGGTGCTGCAGTCGATCATGGCGCATCCGGCGCTGGTGCAGGCCTTCCGGCTCGACGGCGTGATCACCCTGGTCGACGCCGTCAACGGCGAAGCCACGCTCGACGCCCATGTCGAGGCGGTGAAACAGGCGGCGGTCGCCGACCGCATCGTGCTGACCAAGACCGACCTTGCGGACGCTGCCGATGTCGAGGCGTTGCGGGCGCGACTCAGGCAGGTCAATCCGGGCGCGGTGGTGCTCGATGTCAACGACGCCGGCGCGGCAGCGCTGTTCAATTGCGGCCTCTACAATCCCGAAACCAAGACCGCCGACGTGCGGCGCTGGCTGGGCGAAGAGGCGGCGCATGATCGGGATCATCACCATGATCACGACCATCATCATCACGACGGTCATGACCATGACCACCATCGCCACGATGCGCGCGTGCGCTCGCATTCGCTGGTGCATGACGGCCCGGTGCCGTTCTCGGCGATCGAGATGTTCCTCGACCTCCTGCGCTCCACCCATGGCGAGAAGCTGTTGCGTATGAAAGGCGTCATCGAGCTGACGGAGGATCCGTCGCGGCCGCTGGTCATCCACGGCGTGCAGAAGATCCTGCATCCGCCGGCAAGGCTGCCGGCCTGGCCGGACGGCCAGCGCGACACACGGCTGGTGCTGATCACGCTCGACATGCCTGAAGATTACATCCAGCGCCTGTTCGCCGCCTTCACCAATCGGCCGTCGATCGACACGCCGGACAGGGCCGCGCTCGAAGCCAATCCGCTGGCGATCGCCGGGATGTAGACCTGGAATCGGGGGTCGTTCAGGCGGTGTTGCCGCGTTCGACCAAGAAGCGGTGGCCGCCGGTGACCGCAGCGCTCTCAATCAGCTGGTGGCCGGCGTCGGCGCAGAGCGCCGGGATGTCGATGACCGCCAGCGGATCGGTGGTCTCCAGCCACAGCCGACTGCCAGGCCGCATCGCGGCCAGCCGCTTGCGCGCCTTCAGCACCGGCAACGGGCAGTTCAGCCCCTTGAGATCGTAGATGGCAGCCTGTCTTGCCTTTTGTTCATGCATGTCGTTGTCCCGAAACAGCCTTGGACCTTTGGGCGACATGCATTGAAAAATCTCAGCCGCCGAACATGCCGAGCAGCTTCTTCTTCAGCTTGGAGACGGTGCCTTGGTCGGCATCCGCCGCCTGCTGCGCATCCGGCTGGGCTGGCGCCGCCTCGACGCCCGCGGTGACCACCGGCTGCTGCGCTGCCTGCTTTGCGGCTTCCTTTTCGGCCAATGCTTGAGCCTTGGCTGCTTCCTTGGCGGCCTTGGCCGCCTCGATCGCCGCCACGCGCTGCTCCTCGGCCTTGCGCTTGGCTTCCTTTTCCGCGTCGATCGCCGCCATCTTGCGGCCGGCGGGCGAATCGATGCGGCCCATGCGCGTCGTCTCGGTCACCGAGCCGTCGGAATTCATCGAGGGCGGGTCGATCGGCACGCGCTCGCCGCGGGCGCGGCGCTTCGACCAGTCGGAAACGATGCTGGCTTCCTTGACGCCGGCAATGGTCGGCTTCGGCGGCGGCGTGCTCGAATTCACGGCCGAATTGAAGGCCGCGTCATAGCTTTTCTCGTAATTGGCATAGGCGACTTTCAGCGAATCCGGCTGGGTCGTTGCCGGGCAGGGGCCGGTCGGATCGAAAGTGGTGCCTTCGGGCGCGACCTGGTTGAAGACGTAGCGCTTCTCGCAGACATCGACTTTCGGCGGCACCTTGGTGATCTCGAAATTGTCGTAGCCGACCTTCAGCATCTTCCAGAACTCGTAGTTCGGGTCGTTGCGGTAGCGCGCCATGTTGGCGGCGGTCATGCGGAACGGGAAAGCCTGGATCTGGAATTCGGTCTGGCCGCCCTGGAAGGCGTCGCGGCCGAAAGCATAGATCTGCTCGATCTGCGCATCGGTCATCGAATAGCAGCCCGACGACGAACAGGCGCCATGCACCATCAGATTCTGGCCCGTGCGGCCATTGGCGCGGTCATAGGCGTTGGGAAAGCCGATGTTGAACGACAGATGGTAGTTCGAGCGCGGGTTCATCTGCGACGGACGCACCGTGTAGAAACCTTCCGGCGCCTGACGGTCGCCCTCGGTGTATTTGGGGCCGAGCTTGCCGGACCATTTGCAGATGTCGTAGCTGGCGACCATCTCGTAACGGCCGTTGGTCTTGGCCTTCCAGATCTCGAGCTTGCCTTCTTCCTTGAAGATGCGCGCCATCACCGAGGAGGTGCGCACCATGCCCTTGGCCTGCATGTCGGCCAGGATCTTGTCCGGCAGCGGCTTGTTGGCCTCCGGCGCGAAATCCTTCATCGAGGAATCGTTGCAGCCGGCGATGCCAATGGCGGCGATCAGGACTCCGGTGCGGGCAAGCTTGGCAAACATCGGTACGGCTATGTCTTTTCTCTCGGGCCAACGGCCCGTTGTGGTCGGGCCGCCATGCTGAACACCGACGGACCGTAAGCCCGTTAACCTTGAAAATTCCTTACCGCAAGCCTTGGCCAACCCCTCACGGCAAGTTTCATTGAACCGAATGCGGCGGCATTTTTGTGGCGAAAATGCTCATTGTGGCCACAGTTGAACGAACCGCAGCCCCAAAGGGGTCAGAGACTGCGGCCCATCGCAAGGTACTTCTCGCGGCGCTGCTCGCGGAAATCGGTGTTGGCGCCGGCAAAATCCTTCATCGTCCTGGCGATGAGATCGCCAGTCGAGGCTATCACCGTTTCGGGCGCGCGCTGGGCGCCGCCCATCGGCTCGGGGATGATGGCGTCGATGATCTTCATCTCCAGAAGGTCCTGCGCGGTGATCTTCATGTTGGTCGCCGCGTCCTTGGAACGGGTGGTGTCGCGCCACAGGATCGAGGCGGCACCCTCCGGCGAGATCACCGAATAGATGGCGTGCTCTAGCATATAGACGCGGTTGGCGGTGGCGATGGCGATGGCGCCGCCGGAACCGCCTTCGCCGATGACCACCGAGATCGAGGGCACCTTGAGCGAAAGGCAGGCGGAGGTCGAGCGTGCAATGGCCTCGGCCTGGCCGCGTTCTTCGGCGCCGACACCGGGGTAGGCGCCGGCGGTGTCGACCAGCGTCAAAAGCGGAATCTGAAAGCGGTCGGCCAGTTCCATCAGGCGCACCGCCTTGCGGTAGCCTTCGGGCCGCACCGAGCCGAAATTGTGCTTGATGCGGCTTGCAGTGTCGGAGCCTTTTTCCTGGCCGATCACCGCGACGGGCTCGCCGCGAAAGCGGGCGAAGCCGCCGACGATCGCCTGGTCGTCACCGAAATTGCGGTCGCCGGCCAGGGGCGTGAAATCGGTGAACAGGGCCTTGATGTAGTCGACGCAGTGCGGGCGGTCCGGATGGCGGGCGACCTGCACCTTCTGCCACGGGGTAAGCGCCTTGTAGAGCTCGCGCAGCGCATCGCGCGAGCGCTTTTCCAGGCGGCTGATCTCGTCCGCGACATCGACAGCCTCGCCGTTCTCGGCAAGCTTCTTCAGCTCAAGGATCTTGAGCTCCAGATCCTGCACCGGCTTTTCGAAATCGAGGTAGTTATACATGCTTGGGCGGACCGATCCCGTCGGAAGGCAATGGCTGGCGGAACCGCTAATATGCCGGCTCCGGGCGGTGGAACGTCGCCCTCACATAGCGATATGAGGCCTAGTCGGCAAGCGGATGATGATCGTTGACCAGCCGCACCAGCCGCTCTTCCAGCACATGGGTGTAGATCTGCGTGGTCGAGATATCGGCATGGCCAAGAAGCTGTTGCACCGCCCTGAGGTCGGCACCGTTCTGCAGGAGATGGCTGGCAAAAGCATGGCGAAGCACGTGCGGCGAGATTTTGGCCGCAGTTATTCCCGATCGTGCCGCCAACCCCTTGAGATCGCGGGCGAAAACCTGCCGGGAGAGATGGCCGCTATCGGAAGAGGCCGGAAACAGGAACGGGCTTTCGGCAAAGGCCGGCCGTTCGGCCCTGGCGGCAAGCCAGGCGCGCATGGCGGTCCGCGCCTTGGCCGAAAGCGGCACCATGCGCTCCTTGTCGCCCTTGCCGCGGACCATGAAGAAGCGATCGTCGCGCAGCGCCACTGTCACCGGCAGGCCGACCAGTTCGGACACGCGCAGGCCTGTGGCGTAGAGAACCTCGACCAGCGCGTGCAGACGCAATGCCGCCAGCCCGTCGCCGTCCGGCGCCGAACCGTCCGCTTCTTGGGCGGCGCGGTCGAGCAGGCGGCCGGTCTCGGCCTCGCTCATCGTCTTGGGCAGCGGCCGGCCCTTGCGCGGGCTGTCCAGCGTGCCGGTCGGGTCGTCGCCGCGCAGGCCCTCGGCATAGAGGAATTTGAAGAACTGCCGGATAGCCGACAATTTGCGCGCCTGCGAGGTCGGCGCGAAGCCGCGCGCGGCGATATCATCGAGATAGGCGCGGATATCGGACGAGCCCGCGCCGGCAAGTCCGCCCTTGATCGCTTCCGAGGCATCCTCCAGGTCGCGGCGGTAGGAGGAAAGCGTGTTTTCGGCGGCGCCGCGCTCGGCGCTCATCATTTCCAGGAAGGCTTCGATGCGGGCGGCGCTGTTCATCGGCCAGGATCAGCTCTTGATCAGTTCTTCTTCGGGTTGAGCTTTTCGGCGGGAATGCGCACGCTCATTTCCGCCTTTTTCGGCTCGACGAACATCGCCAGCGCGAACATCGTCCCGTAGGCGATGCCGGCAAGAACCGCCAGCGTCACGACGAAGCGAAACAAAGTCGGCATTCAATTTTCGCCCGTCTTGTTGTTCTGCGTTTCCAAAGCCCTGTGCCCTTATGGGACGCCAATCCGACCAATTCAAGGACGAAGGAATCTGCTTAGGGCAGAAGCCCGCCATGGCGCGCTTGCCCCGGCCCTGCTTGACGCAAACAGGCTTTTGATGTCGATACGGCGCAAAGAGGGTGCGCATGAACGCAATGCCAGCAAATCCGCCGGACGAAGGCCGTGCCGCGCTGCTCGAAGCGCTCGGCAGCCGGTCGCTCGTCTTCGTCGGGCTGATGGGGGCCGGCAAGACGGCGATCGGCCGCAAGGTGGCGACGATGCTTTCGCTGCCCTTCATGGATAGCGACCAGGAGATCGAAAGCGTCTCGCGCATGAGCGTGCCGGAACTGTTCGAGCGCTATGGCGAGCCGGAATTCCGTGCGCTGGAGCAGCGCGTGATCCTGCGCCTTCTGGAAAGCGGCCCGCAGGTGCTGTCGACTGGCGGCGGCGCCTTCATGAACGCGCAGACCCGCGAGGCGATTTCGACGCATGGCGTTTCGGTGTGGCTGAAGGCCGATCTCGACCTGCTGATGGAACGGGTCTCCAAGAAACAGAACCGGCCGCTGTTGAAGAACCCCGATCCGCGCGGCGTGCTGGAACGGCTGATGGACGAGCGCCACCCGGTCTATGCCACTGCCGACCTGACCGTGCCGACGCGCGACGACCGCAAGGAAGTCATCGCCAACGAGGTGGTGGCAGCACTTTGCGCGCATCTCGGCATCGCCGCAATCACGACCAGCGACGAGGTGCAACCGTGAGCGAACCGGTAAAGGTCGAGGTCGGGCTGGGCGAGCGCGCCTATGACATCCTGATCGGGTCCGGATTGCTTGGGCGCTCGGGCGAAGAGATCGCGCGCCGCCTTCCCGGCACCCGCGCTGCCATCGTCACCGACGACAATGTCGCGGCCGCGCATCTCGAAGCGCTGAAGGTGGGGTTGGACAAAGGCGGCATCCAGTCCGCCGTCATCACGCTGCCGGCCGGCGAGAAAACCAAGAGCTTCGCCCACCTCGAAGAGGTGGTCGACGGCGTGCTGGCCGCCAGGCTGGAACGCCGCGATGTCGTGATCGCGCTCGGCGGCGGCGTCATCGGCGATCTCGCAGGCTTTGCCTCCGGCATCGTACGGCGCGGCATGAATTTCGTGCAGGTGCCGACCTCGCTCCTGGCGCAGGTCGATTCCTCCGTCGGCGGCAAGACCGGCATCAACAGCGCGCGCGGCAAGAACCTTGTCGGCGTCTTCCACCAGCCGAAGCTGGTGCTGGCCGATACCCAGGTGCTCGACACGCTGCCGATCCGCGAATTCCGCGCCGGCTATGCCGAGCTGGCCAAATACGGCCTGATCGACCGCCCCGCCTTCTTCGCCTGGCTGGAGCAGAACTGGCAGGAGGTTTTTGACGGCGGACCGGCGCGGGCGGAAGCCATCGCCGAAGCCTGCCGCGCCAAGGCCGACGTCGTTGCCCGCGACGAGTTCGAGACCGGCGACCGCGCGCTGCTCAATCTTGGCCATACATTCGGCCATGCGCTGGAAGCCGCGACGCGCTATGACGGCGCACGCCTCGTCCATGGCGAGGGTGTCGCCGTCGGCATGGCGCTGGCGCACCGCTTTTCGACCCGCCTCAACCTGGCGAGCCCGGACGATGCGGAACGCGTCGAGGCGCATCTGCGGGCCGTCGGCCTGCCGTGGCGGATGAGCGACATCCCGGGCGAATTGCCGGATGCCGAGGCGTTGCTCGGCTTCATCACCCAGGACAAGAAGGTCTCGCGCGGCGCGCTCATCTTCATTCTGACGCGCGGCATCGGTCAGGCCTTCATCGCCAAGGACGTGCCGCCGTCGGAGGTGCTTGCCTTCCTGAGGGACAGTCATCCAGCCAGCAGGAAAGCCGGCTGAGATGGACAGCGAGAGCGGCTGGATCGTCGCCGGCGTCCTTGCCGTGGCCATCCTGCTGGCCATTGCCTTGCGCACGCGCCTGCTTGCCGCGTTCGGCTACGAGATCTCGCGCATCGAGCCGCAACGTTCCAGCCAGGACGAATTGCGCGGCGCGGTCGACGATTTCCGCCGCGACGGCCAGGTGGTGCGCGAGGACCGCGACCGCGTCGGCGGCCTGTTCGACCTCGAAGAACTCGAAGTCTCTGATATCATGGTTCATCGCACCAACATGCGCTCGGTCAATGCCGACAATGCGCCGGAAGCCGTGGTGCGCGAAATCCTGCAGAGCCCGCATACCCGCATGCCGTTGTGGAAAGGCTCACTCGACAACATCGTCGGCGTGCTGCACGCCAAGGATCTGCTGAGAGCGCTGAACGAGGTCGGCAACGATTTCTCGCAGATCGACGTGATGAAGATCGCGGCCAAACCGTGGTTCGTGCCCGACACCACTACCTTGCAGGAACAGCTCAACGCCTTCCTGCGGCGCAAGGCGCATTTCGCCATCGTCGTCGACGAATATGGCGAGGTCGAAGGGCTGGTGACGCTCGAAGACATCATTGAGGAGATCGTCGGCGAGATCGCCGACGAGCACGATATCGACATGCAGGGCGTCAAGAAGGAGGCGGACGGCTCCGTGGTCGTCGACGGGACGGTGTCGATCCGCGATTTGAACCGCGCGCTCGACTGGGACCTGCCCGACGAGGAGGCTACGACCATTGCCGGCCTGGTCATCCACGAGACGCAGTCGATCCCGGAGGAAAAGCAGGCTTTTACATTCCACGGCAAGCGCTTCGTCGTCATGAAGCGCGACAAGAACCGTATCGCGCGGTTGAGGATCAGGCCTGCCGGCGAGGGCTAGAGCGTTTCACCGTTTCACGGAAACGGCGAACCACTCTAACTCTTTGTTTTGTCGCAATTCCGAACGGAAGGCTACGGCGAAGTCGCCGAGCCTAACCGCTCACACTTTTCCTGGAATTGCTCTGAAGATGTGCGGATATTCAGGGGATGCCGGCCTGCGAGCGGCGGCCTCCGATCTCAAATTTCCTTTGTCGAGCGTTCGCTGAGCATCGCACCGGTTTCAGCATCCAGCGCCGCCATGCTGACCTCGTAGCCCCAAAGCTTTCGAATATGGCGCAGGGTCGCGTCGCGGCTTTCGCCCTCGAGCATGATGCCGTTCTTCACCGTGTGCTGAAGCCGCAGATGCCGGTCGCCGAGGAGATCGACGTCAACCACCTGGATGTCGGGCCGGCTCGCCCCCACGTCGTAGCTTTGAGCAAGCGCTGACCGTATCTTGGCATAGCCACGCTCATTGTGGATCGAGGCGACTTCGTAGTGCGGCTCGTCAGCGCCGTCGGCCAGCATGAAGAGCCGCCACTTCCGGATCAGCGTCGGGCTCAGATACTGGCGGACGAAGGATTCGTCGCGATGGTTGGCCCAGGCATCGAGCAGGGTGTCGCGCCAGTCGCCACGGCCGGCGATGTCCGGGAACCAGTCGCGGTCCTCCGCGGTCGGCGCGGTGGAGATGCGCTGGATATCCTGCATCATGTCCAGACCCAGCGCATAGGGATTGATGCCGGAATAGCGCGGGTCGTCATAGGCCGGCTGGAAGATGACGTTCGAGTGGTTGCGCAAGATCTCGAGCATGGCGCCTTCGCTGATGCGGCCACGGTCGAAAAGCGTGTTCATGACCGTGTAATGCACGAAAGTGGCGCAGCCTTCGTTCATCACCTGGGTTTGCCGCTGCGGATAAAAATATTGCGCAATGATGCGCACGATCCGGATGATCTCGCGCTGCCAGGGTTCGAGGACGAGGCTGTTCTTCTCGAGGAAATAGAGCAGGTTTTCCTCCGGCAGATTGAGCGATTTCTTCCGCTCGGCAAGGATTTCGTCGCTTGCTTCCGGCTTGCTCTTTCCCGGCGAGGGGGGCAGCGTCCGCCAGAGATCGTTGAAGGAACGCTCCTCGTATTCGAGGCGCTCGCGCAGCCCTTCGCGCTGCTGTTCCGATGACAGCTTCGGCGGCCGACGGTAACGGAACACGCCTTGCTCCATCAGCGCGTGGGCGGAATCCAAGATCGCCTCCACCGCAACCAGGCCGTGCCGTTCCTCGCATCGGGCTATGTAGCTCTTGGCAAAATCGAGATAGCTCAGGATGCCGCCGGCATCCGTCCACTGCCGGAAGAGATAATTGTTCTTGAAGAAATGGTTGTGGCCCAGCGCTGCATGCGCGGTCACCAGGGCCTGCAGGGCCATGGTGTTTTCTTCCATCAGGTAGACGATGCAGGGATTGGAATTGATGACCAGTTCGTAGGCCAAGCCGCGAGCGCCCTTGCGGTAGAGAAACTCGTCGTAGAGGAAACGTTTGCCGAACGACCAATGCCGATACATCAGCGGCATGCCGACCGATGAATAGGCGTCGAGCATCTGCTCGGAAGAGATGACCTCCATCTGCACCGGATAGATGTCGAGACCAAGCTCTTCGAGGCCGAGCGCCTCGATCTCGTCGTAGACTCGCGACAGTTTCGCAAAATTCCAGTCCGACCCGGAAAACAGCAGTTCGGATTTGCGCGCCTGACTGACCATTGCCGAAGTCCCTCACGCGCTCTTGCGTAGATCAGGCTGCCTGGCGAAGAGCTGGCGAAAGACCGGATATATGTCGGCCGGGGCGGCAATGCGCCTCATCTGGAAGTTCGGCCATTTGCCGTCGACGGCGTTATAGGCGCGCCAGAGCGACGTCCCGTTCTCGGTCGAGCCGAAAATGTGGCTTTCCCGCTCGTCGATGATTTCCACATAGGCGAAATATTGGCAAAGCCGCATGAGCTTGCGGTCGAGCAGCTCTATGCAGCGCTGGGAGTCGGTGGCGAAGTTGTCGCCGTCGGAGGCCTGGGCGGCGTAGATGTTCCATTCGGCAACCGGATAGCGTTCTTCGATGATGCGGTGCATTTCCTCCAGCGCGGTGGAGACGACGGTGCCGCCGCTTCCAGTGTGGTAGAAGAAGGTATGTTCGTCCACCTCCTTGGCCTCGTGGGTGTGGCGAATGAAGACGATGTCGGTGCGTTCATAGCGCCGTGTCAGGAAGAGGTGCAGCAGCACAAAGAAGCGTTTGGCCAGGTCCTTCTCGCGCTCTCCCATCGATCCCGAGACGTCCATCAGGCAGAACATGACCGCGTTCGCATTGGGCACAGGCTGGGGATCGAAGCGATTGAAACGGATGTCGACCGGATCGACATAGGCAATCCGCTTGCGCCGGCGCTCGAGCCGGTCGAGCGCCTCGCTGAGCGCGGCGATGCGTCCGCGCACTGCCGCGCTTGCCGGTTTGGCTTCCAACTCGGCAATTTGCCGGGCGATCGCGTCGAGCTCCGCCTGTTTGGGGCGCCTGAGCGCGATGCGCCGCCCGTGGCTGTTTCGCATCGTGCGTCCGACATTGATGTTGGTCGGCGCCCCGCTTGCGGTGAAACCTGCCCGTCTCGGCTTGAAGCTCAGTATCTGCTTGAGGTTGAGCTTGACCAGATCGGGCAGTTCGAGATCCTCGAAGAAAAGGTCGAGCACTTCCTCGCGCGACAGCACGAAGCGAAAGTCGTCTTCCGATTCGGTGGTCCCTGGGGCCGATCCGTAGCCTCCGCCGCCGCTCGGCTTGGGGATAAGATCACCAGAGCTGAATGTCCTGTTGCCAGGCAAGATGTGCTGGCGCCGGCCGCTTTCCTTGCCGTCGCCGAAAGTGGGTTCGCCGGTGCCTTTGCGAGGCATCGGCACGGCATGCTCGCGGTCGAGTTCGGCGATGCCGCCAGTGCGGACCTTGTCGCGGATGCTGCGCTTCAACTCTTCGCGGGCACGCCTGAGGAAGCGCTGGCGATTGCCAAGGCTCTTGTCCTTCGGATTCAGGCGGCGATCGATGAAGATCGGCATGGGCACCGTTCGGGCGTCGCTCAACCCGCCTTGTTCACGCGCATGTACCAGTCGACCAGCCGGCGGACCTGCCGCTGGGTATAGCCGCGCTCCACCATCCGCTGCACGAATTCGTTGTGCCGCTTCTCCGTGACGCTGTCCTGCTTGGAGCCGAAGCTGATCACGGGCAGAAGGTCCTCGACCTGGCCGAACATGCGCTTCTCGATGACCTCGCGAAGCTTTTCATAGCTCGTCCAGGATGGGTTGCGGCCATGGTTGCGCGCCCGCGCCCGCAAGGTGAATTTGACCACTTCGTTACGGAAGTCCTTGGGATTGGCGATGCCGGCGGGTTTCTCGACCTGCGACAATTCCTTGTCCAGGACCTCGCGATTGAGGATCTGTCCGGTGTCGGGGTCCTTGTAGTCCTGATCCTCGATCCAGGCATCGGCGTAGGCGATGTAGCGGTCGAAAAGGTTCTGGCCGTATTCGCTGTAGGATTCCAGATAGGCTTTCTGGATCTCGTGACCGATGAACTCGGCATAGCGGGTTGCGAGCTCCGACTTGATGAACTCGAGATAGGCGGCTTCCGTCTCCTTCGGGAATTGCTCGCGCTTGATCGCCTCCTCGAGGATGTACATCAGGTGCACCGGGTCGGCGGCGACCTCCTTGGTGTCGTAGTTGAAGGTCTGCGACAGGATCTTGAACGCGAAGCGCGTGCTGACGCCGGTCATGCCTTCGTCGACGCCGGCGGCATCGCGATATTCCTGGACCGACTTCGCCTTGGGGTCGATTTCCTTGAGGTTTTCGCCGTCATAGGCGCGCATCTTGGTGTAGAGCGGCGAATTGTCATGCTCGGCAAGCCGGGTCGAGACGGTGAACCGGCTGAGAATGTCCAGCACCTCGGGCGCGCAGGGGCTGCTCGCCAGTTCGCTTTCGCGCAGCAGCTTCTCGTAGATCTGCCTTTCTTCGGTGATGCGGAGGCAATAGGGAACCTTCACCACGAGAATGCGGTCGAGGAAGGCCTCATTGTTCTTGTTGTTCTTGAATTGCTGCCATTCCGATTCGTTGGAGTGGGCAACGACGATGCCCTGGTAAGGGAAGGCGCCGAAATTCTCGGTGCCGTTGTAGCTCCCTTCCTGGGTCGCCGTCAGCAACGGGTGCAGGACCTTGATGGGCGCCTTGAACATCTCGACGAATTCGAGCAATCCTTGCGTCGTCCGGTTCAGGCCGCCGCTGTAGGAATAGGCATCCGGATCAGACTGGCTGAAGTTCTCCAACTGCCTGATGTCGACCTTGCCAACCAGGGCCGAGACGTCCTGATTGTTCTCGTCGCCGGGCTCCGTCTTGGCGATGGATATCTGGCGCAGCCGTGACGGCAATAGCTTGACGACGCTGAATTTGGAGATGTCGCCGGACAGTTCGTCCAGGCGCTTGGCCGCCCAGGGCGAGATCAGTCCGTTCAGGCGGCGGCGTGCTATGCCGTATTTGTCTTCCAGCAGATCGCCCATGCGGTCGGGATGGAAAAGGCCGAGCGGCGATTCGAAGACCGGGCTGATCTGGTTGCCGACCTTGAGCGTGTAGATCGGGCGCTGCTCCATCAGCTTCTTCAGCCGTTCGGCGAGCGAGGATTTGCCGCCGCCGACCGGGCCCAGGAGATAGAGGATCTGCTTGCGCTCCTCGAGGCCCTGCGAGGCGTAGCGGAAATATCCGGCAATGCGCTCGATCGTATCTTCCATTCCGTAGAAGTCGGAAAAGGAGGGATACACTTTGACGGTGCGGTTGGAGAAAATGCGGCCGAGCCGCTCGTCCTTGCTGGTATCGACCAGGTTCGGCTCGCCGATTGCCTCGACCATGCGTTCCGGCGCCGAGGCATACATGGATTTGTCCTCGCGGCAGGCTAGCAGGTATTGCTGCAGGCTGATCTCTTCCTGGGCCGCGTTGGAATAAATCTCCGAAAACAGGTCGAAGACGTCTGATTGATTCTCGCGCATGATGCTCTGCCTCGGAGCCGACAGGCTGCCAATCGGCTCATCGCTCATTCAACTGCCAGAAGGCATGGTGGTTCCCTTCACGCGAAGGAGACCGCATACAATCTGGCATCGACCTCGGGGGACACCCGATTCGGCCGAAAAATGCTCGCCTGAAAGAGACGTGGTGGATTGCGGGCGAAGCTTCAAGGGCGAGATTCGGTTTCGCACCGATAAGTTGTCATTATTGACCCCTACTGAAGCGTTGACCCTTAACTGAAGTGCACGGCGAGCGTCCGCGCGCTGCAGCCGCACCCTGGCCGGAGGTGAGCATGATCGATCGACGCAGCTTCATCGCGGCATCCCTGGCTGCACTGTTGCCGGCAGGTGCGTCAGCCGCCGGGCGTTCGGGGCAGCCGGCACCGCAAACCCTCGATTACGGTCCGGCCAAGCTCGACATCTACGCACCCGACGGCGCGCAAAACCTGCCGGTGGTGTTTTTCGTGCATGGCGGCGCCTGGATGTTCGGCAAGCGCAGCCAGGTTGGAGCCAAGCCGGCGTTCCTGCTTGCCAACGGTTTCGTGTTCGTCTCGATCGACTACCGCATGCTGCCGGAGGCCGATGTCGCCACCCAGGCCGGCGACGTCGAGAAAGCCTATGCCTATGTGCGCGCCAACATTGCCCGGCATGGTGGCGACCCGAACCGCATTGTCGGCATGGGTCACTCGGCCGGCTGTCATCTGATCGCGTTGACCGGCATGCGCGGCGGGCTGCCTGGCGTCGCAGCGCTCATCCTCGACGACACCAGGGCCTATGATCTTGCCGCGCTCTTTAGGAATGGCGGCATGGTGCGGGCCTATGCGCGGGTCTTTTCCGATCCGTCGCAATGGGCGACGCTCTCGCCAGCCAGCTATGTCG
>FTCZ01005835.1_pt1 | contig 13595 bp, 10 predicted proteins | sample 1658871 | NCBI WGS metagenome assembly FTCZ01 (sample SAMEA3914864, study PRJEB12502) | metagenome | biome: forest; material: soil | place: USA | collected 2012-03-12 | depth 0.3 m
ACCATGTCGGCTGCGAGATCGCCGGACAGCGTGATCTTGCCGCCGTTTGCTGCGATAGGCTGCACGACGCGACGAGCGATCGTGTTCGAGGATGGCTGCACGCGCACGGCGGCCGATTGCGACGTCTCGATATTATTGCCGCTGACTTTCATGTCGAAGGTCGCGGTGCCGATGCCGGCTGCCGTCACCGGAATGATGATCGAGGTTTTGGCGCCTGCCGCGAGTCGGATCGTCTTGCGGGCGGCATCCGCCGGCACGATCACCGGGCCCTTCACGTCCAGATCGAAGACGTAGTCGCCGGCCGGGCCTTCGACATTATTGACCTCGACATGGAATCGCGACTGGTCGCCGATGGCAAGGAAGCGCGGCAGGGTAGCCTGCGCGACGATAGGATCGCGGACGATCACGTCGGCGCTCGCCTGCCCCGTGCGGCCCTTGCTCCAGGCCATCGCCATGACGCGGACGGTGCCGTTGAAAGCCGGGATGTCGAAATCGATCTTCGCTGAGCCGTCGGGCGCAACCTTCACCACGCCAGAATAGCGGGCGAGCGGGGCCTGCGTCGGGGTTTCTCCTTCGGTCTTCGGCGCTGCGTCGCCACCCGAACGGATTGCGCCGCGTGTGCCCTGCATGCCGTCGATCAGGTATCCGTAGAGATCGCGGACCTCATGGCCAATCTGCTTCTGGCCGAAATAATACTCGGTCGGGTTCGGCGCTTCATAGCGGGTGAGGTTGAGGATGCCGACATCGACGGCAGCGACCGTGACAAAGGCTTCTTCTCCCCCCGTCAAGCCGGCGACCTTTACCGGAAGCGACAGCGTACTGCGCGGGCGGATAAGGTTCGGCGCGCCGAGATCGACCTGCATCGTATGGGCGGCTCGAGCAATCGAGAACCATGACAGGCCGATTGCACGGCCAGGCAAGCGCTTGGCCTGCGTGTCGAGCGGGCGATGCGCCAGCGCGACGAGATAGGCGCTCGCGCCCCACTCCGCCTTGACGGGGATATCGAGCGTCGTGCCGTTCGGGCCGACATCGATCACCTTGAGATCGGCCACCCGGTCACTGATCACCGCCAGCGTCGCCTTGCCGGCGAAACGCGGCGAGACACGCACCTTCATCGTCTCGCCATCGGCGTAAGCCGCCTTGTCGAGCGAGATGTCGAGTGCGTCGGGCGTATCGGCAGTCTTGTCCGTCTCGTAGCCGACGGTGAAGGAAACGCTGGTCTGCGCGTTGTCCGTCCCATCAGCCTGTACATCGAGGCGGTAATTGCCCCAATCCACCTGCGCGGCGATGCGCGCGCCTTCAGCGGTGCCGACATTGATCTCGCCATCGGAAACGCGACGCGTGGTCTTGACGGCCTCGTAATTCCAACGGCCATCCTGGAAGAACCACTGATAGTTGCGGAGCACTTTCGAGAGTGTCCATTTCACGCCGGAGCGGGCGAGACGGGCACCGTCGCCTGTCGCCATGATAACATCGAAATTGGCGGTCTGGCCGGCATTGAGATCATCCGGTTTGAAGAGCTTCTTCACGCCGATCGCCGCGCCGGCCGGCACGATCGGCAGCACGACGGAACGGGCAACCGCCCGGCCGCCCGGCTCGCCGACCCGCAAGGCGACCTCGACCTCAAGCGGCCGGTTGGTTTCTGGCGGCGTCACGGGTGCGAGTACCGTCGCCTTGCCCTTATCGTCCGTGGTCGAGGCTTCTTCGAGATCGGCCTGGACGGATTCGAAGGCTTCGTCGGTCAGGCCGACCTCGTAGCCGGCGAAACCTGTAATGGCGGAAGCATCGGCGGCGCGAATGGTGGTGGAACCGTTGACGTCGAGCGCCGAGCCGACCGCGCCATAGAGATAGCGCGCCGTCACATCGATCGCGGCGGGCTCGCCGGATTTCAGAAGTTTCGTTTTCGGCGTCAGCGTCAGTTCGAGACGCTCGGGAACATAATCCTCGACAAGGAAAGAGACTTCGCCAATCGCCGCGCCCTTCACGTCCGAGAACGCCTGCACGCGCCAGGTGCCGCTCTGGGCATCCGAGAGGAGCGGCAGCGAAAAGGCGCGGCCGCCGGCTCCCTGATCCTCGACGCTGCGGCGCTTGTATTCGACGCCATCCGGCCGCTTGACGACCAGCGTCAGCGGTAATCCGGTTACGGCCGCGCCCTTAGTGTCGCGCAGCAGCGCGGTGACGTAGACCGTCTCGCCGGAGCGATAGACGCCACGCTCAGTCGCCATGAAAGCGTCGAGGCCAGCCGGCGCAACACGGCCCTTCACGCCACGATCGGAGAGATCGAAGGCGGCCTGCTTGAGATCAAGGAAGCCGTAATCATCCTTGTTCGTACCGACCACGATGCCGGGCGCAAGGCCCCCCTGCCCACGCGAAAGTCCTGCATCGAAGCGAGCATAGCCGTTGGCGTCGGTGGATTTGGTGGCGAGAATCTCGTTGTTCTTGGCGATCAGCCGCAACTCGACATTGGCAACCGGTGCGGCGCTCGCCAGCGAACGCACCAGCACATGGACACCATCCGGGCCGGAGAAGGAGGTCAGGCCGAGATCGGAGACGACGAACCATTGCGTGGGGCGGGAATCGTCGCCGCTATCGTCGCTGTCGGAATCATCCGTCGAGGTCTTGAGCGGCTTGTCGCCGGGCGCGGCGAACATGACGTAGAGGCCAGGCTGCAACTGCCCGACGGCCTCGATGACAGGAAAGGCCGTGGTGACATCCTTGTTCAGCTCGGATTTCACATCCATCTGGCCGGACCAGACCTTCTGGCCCTTCTCGTTGGCGATCTGCTTGGCGCCGAAACTGCCGAGTTGGGTCAGGAAGTCATCCGACTGCACCGAGTTGATCAGGTTGCGGTCGCCGATGCGCATGATGTCGAGCGTCAGCTTCTCGGCATTGACCGAGACGACCGGAATGCCCTGCTGGCCGGTGCGCGGCAGAACATAGTTCTTGCCGGTAAAGCGCACGGAGGGCGCGCGATCGCGGACATAGATTTCATAATCGGCGGATTTGCTCAGCACCTCCCCGGCAATCGATGAGGGCACACCCTGGCGCACGACCATGGCGTAGCGCTCGCCATGGCGCAGTCCGTCGACGCAAAGCTGCGTTTCTTCGGCCGAAACGGCAAAGTCGCCCTTGCCGCCCGATATCGCGACATAAGGCGCGAAATCGACGCCCTTGCGAGCGAGCGGCTCCGAGAACTCGAAACAGGCGCGTGGATTGGCGGAATCTGCATCGACCTTGTTCGAGGTGATGCGGAAGCCACGCTCTTCGCGCAGTTTTTCGTAAGTCGTGCGCACAGCCGGCGCATCCTGGATATCGAGGCTGAGGCGATAGACCGTCAGCGCCGGACGCCAGAGTTCGGAGGCCTCGAAGACTCGGCCGAGCATGGCGAGCGCTTGCGCCTCTTCGGGTTTCGTTGCGGCACGCTGGTAGGCGATATAAGCGGCTGAGGTGGCGCGCTGGCGCAGATCGTAGCGCTCGCTGTAATCCTTCGGCTCGATGCCGATGGCGGCGCGCGCCATCACCAACCAGGCGGCCGAGCTTTTGCCATCGGCAACCGCCGCGGCATTTGCGAAGGGTAGCGCCGCGCGGGCATCGCCACGGTTCAACGCTTGCAAAGCACTGCGCAGCAGATTGGCGGCCGGCTGGTTAGAAGCCGAGACATCGCGTTTCAACCTGTCTTCGAGCCGCTGGCCGTCGCTGGCGAGATCCGTGCGGACATAGGCCTTTTGCTGCGCGAAGGCTGACGGAGCCAAAAGGGCAAGCGCGAAGATGAAGGCGAGATGCTTGAAAAGCCGCATCGGTCTCTCCCAGAAACGTCCGGCCTTCATCGGCCCCGCCGTCATCTGCCGGCAGCATCATGACAGCATGTTGGCAATCGGCTGCGATTGCGGAAGGCGAAGCTAGCATCCGCAACGGCAGATGCAATGCTTGAGGAAGTCGAGCCGAAGCAAAGCTTGAGAGTTGCCAAGTCGAGCCGGCTTGCCCAATCTGTCGGGCAAAATGGGGAGCGTCAGATGCAGGGCCACATGATCCGTATTCCGCTCGCCTTCGTGGCGCTGATCTCCTGCTCGACGCTTGCACTGGCGCAGGCAGCACCTCCAGCCCCTGCTCGGCCGGTCGATCCGGCGATGGCGGGGGCGCAGGCCGCGTTCGAAGCCTTGCCGGAGGCCGAGCGCAAGGCGATCCAGACCGATCTGATCTGGGGGGCGGACTTCTCCGGCACCGCGAGCGGCTCCTTTGGCCCGCTAACCTTCAATGCGATCAAGGCCTATCAGAAAGCGAACAACGTACCCATCGACGGCATCCTGACCCCGCAGAGCCGCAAGGCGCTGGGCGATGCGGCCCAGCGTGTGCGCACGCAGGTGAAGTTCTCGATCATCAATGATGCACGCTCCGGCGCACGTATCGGCGTGCCACAGGCCATCTTGCCGAAACAGGACGTTTCACAGCTTGGCACGAGCCGCTGGCAGAGCAACGACGGCAAGATCACGCTCGACATGCGCGTCGGTCAGGCAAGCGACACACTGGAATCGCTTTACGACAAGTCTGTCGGCGTCGCCGCGCCAGGGCGCAAGGTGACCTACAAGCTGCTGCGGCCGGATTTCTATGTCGTGACCGGCGAGACCGATCAGGGCCGCTTCTACAGCCGCATGGCCAAAGGCGTGCAAGGCCTACGGGGCTTCGCGATTGGCTATGACAAGAGCGTGGCATCCGCCGCCGACAAGCTGGTGATCGCCATCGCCAACAGCTTCGATCCCTTCCCGACCGGGCCGATTCCCACCGTGCCGTCGCAGACGCCACAGGTCGCAAGCGCGCCGACGGCCGGGCAGCCGATGGCAGTGCCCACGCCGGGGAAACCGACCGAACGACAGGCCTCCGGCCTGCAGGTGACGCAGGCAATGGTGGTGACTTCGGCAAGCGCCATCGATGCTTGCCGAAGCATCAGCGCCAATGGACGTCCGGCGCAGGTCGCGAAACAGGATGGCGCGCTGGCGCTGCTGACGGTCGGAGCGGCTGGAAAAGCGCCGTCATCACTTCGCCTGCGCAAGGAGCCGGCTGATCCAGCGACGGAACTGGTGGTGATGAGCATCGGTGAGGCCACGCCCGGTCAGCGCCGCCCCGTCGCTATCCCCGCCGGCGTCCGGACTATGGCTAAAGGCGCCGCGATCAATGCGCCTTTGCAGGCGGCCGGCGCGGGCAGCGCGGCTTTCGACCGCCACGGCGCGCTCGTCGGCCTGGTGATCGGCGTTCCCGACGCCACGAAAACGATCGCAGGGGTGATCCCGCAGAGATCCTATGGGCTTTCGAATTCGGCGGAGTTGGAAAAATTCCTCGGCGCAAACGGCGTTGCGCTCGGTGGTCCAGCGGCTGGAAGTGAAATGACTGTCGGCCAGATTGTCGGAGAAACTTCCGCCAGCGTGGTCGCCATTAGCTGCGCGTTGTAAAGCGCGCTCCGGTTATACGCTGAAACCGACGATGCCTTTCGAGCGACGCCAGAAATAGGCAATGCACACGACCGACAGCGCGCCGACCGCGGCGATGTAATAATCTTCGATCCTGCCCGTTAGATACCGATCAATCGCCACATCCGACGCGAAGAGATCGCCGCTGATCCAGCCGAGCAGCGCGGCGCCCGCCCAGACAAGCACGGGGAACTTGTCGATGAGCTTCAGGATCATTGTCGCGCCGAGCACCACCAGCGGCACCGAAACCACAAGACCGAGGATGATCAGCGCCAGATCACCCTTGGCAGCGGCGGCAATCGCCAGAACGTTGTCGAAGCTCATCACGACATCCGCAAGCGCGACCGTGCGAACGGCGTACCAGAGTGAGTTGTGGCCGGCGATGGATGTGTGCTCGTCGTCTTCCGGCACAAGCAGATTGATCGCAATCCAGATCAGCAGGAGAGATCCGGCAGCACGCAGCCAGGGCATCGCTATCAGGCTGGCGATGACGACGGTGAAGATGACACGCAACAGGACGGCTGTGCCTGCACCGAGCGCTATACCGAGTTGGCGCTGGCCCTCGGGCAGGCCACGACAAGCAAGCGCGATCACGACGGCATTGTCGCCAGACAGCAGGATGTTGATGCCGATGATCTCGACGACCGCAGGCGCATAGGCGCTGATCTGATCAAAAATCATTCGTAAAATATCGATCCGGGCCGGATCGCGAGGTTTCAGCCGATCCGATGCAACAAGGTTCGAGCTGAACTAGCGGAAAGTCACGCAGGAAACCACAATATCCTGCGGACCGAGCGAAGAAATCATTCGGGTTGAGATGATTGGCGGCCGATCGACGGTAAGGGGATCGTCGATCATGATGCTGCCCTCGCGTTCCAGCGCGGCGAAGGAAGCCGGCTCGCGCGAAAGGCCGAAGCCGAGCGCCTTCACATAGGCCTCCTTCACCGTCCAGAGGCGCAGAAAGCCCAATGTGCGCTGATCATCATCCAGCGCTTCGAGCGCCTTGACCTCGGCCGGATGCAGCACGTTCCAGGGGATCTGCACGAAATCGCCGGTGCTTTCCAGATCGACGCCGATCGGCGCGCTGCCGAAAGCCATGGCGGCATAAGGACCGCGATGGCTCATCGAGGCGTTCAGGCCGGGGATTGGCGGCACGTATTTCAGCGCGCCCGTCGGGCCACGCTCGACGCGGATATCGCCGGCAGGAACGCCGCTGAGATCGGCGCTGACCTTGCGGATGGCGGCGCGACGCACGAGGAAACGATGCGCCCAGAGCGTTTCGCTATAGAATTCGGCCTGCTCGCGCTCTTCCATGGTCGAGACCGGGAGGCTGGTCAGGCAGTCAAGGTCGACGACCCAAACGGAAGGCGCGTCGCTGGGCTCGAGCGAGTCGATCACCCAGTTCATGCTCTGGCTCCGGATATCCTGCCGCAGCACCAATGCCTCCACGAAACCGAGAGCGAAAAACGACCCATGATCAGTTCACCGCAATGCCCCTGCATGGGCAAGGTGCAAGGCTGATTTGTGGCAATGAGCCGCAGATTATTTGTGAATTTTCAAAAGCGCGAGCCTATTCGACGCCGTAGAAGCGCGCGCGGATGCGCCGACGCAACATCTCGCGCACTTCGCGAAACGCGTCGAGGCGCTGGCTGCGCGTCTCGCCCGCGCCACTAAGATCGGGAATCGGCCAGAACTCGACTTCGGTGGCCGTGGCGCGAACGACCTCGCGCGCGAATTGCTCGGCTTCCGGCGACAAGGCCACGATGATGTCGAAGGCGGTGCAGCCGATTTCCTCGATATTTTGCGGGATATGGCTGCCGATATCGAGGTCGACCTCGCGCATCACGGCGACAGCAAAACCATCGACCTCGCTCTTGCGGATACCAGCGGAGGCGATGAAGACGTTGCGAGGCAGCAACTGCCGCGCCAGCGCTTCCGCCATCGGCGAGCGCACGGCGTTCAAGGTGCAGGCGAAGAGCACCGATTGCGGCATGCCGCCGTTGAGGCTCATGTCTCGCGCCCAGTCCAGGAAAGCGCCGCGATCAAGGTGAAGAGCCGGCGCGCAGTGTCGAAATCGATCTCGACCTTGCCGGCAAGACGCTCGGTGACGATCCCTGCTGCTTCGTTGTGGACGCCGCGCCGGCCCATATCGATCGCCTCGATCCGTTCGGAACTCGCGTTGCGGATCGCTTCGTAATAGCTCTCGCAGATCAGGAAATAATCCTTCACCACCCGCCGGAACGGCGAAAGCGATAGGAGGTGCGTGACGATCGGCTTGTCGTCCTGATCGCGAATATCGAAGACAAGCCGGTTTTCGGCCTGCCCAAGGACAAGCCGATAAGGGCCGTTCTCGGCGGCGACGGGTTTGAAGCTGTTGGCCTCGATCAGGTCGTAGATCGCGATTGCCCGTTCATGCTCCTGATCGGGCGTGCCGCGCTCGATCGAGGCTTCGTCAAGCCGCACAGCCATCAGGCGGTGCGTGTCGGAAGGATCGGCGGGCGAGCTCATAGCCTATTCGTCGGCCATATTGAGCCGGATCGCAACCGATCGGGCATGGGCTTCGAGCCCTTCGACCTCTCCAAGCGCAATTGCGGCTGGCGCCAGTGCGCGCAGTGCGTCGGGCGAGCATTTCAAAAGCGAGGTGCGCTTGAGGAAATCCGGAACGCCAAGTCCGGAAGCGAAACGAGCGCTGCGGGCGGTCGGCAGCACATGGTTCGAGCCGCCGACGTAATCGCCGATGGCTTCCGGCGTATGGCCGCCAAGGAAGATCGCGCCGGCATTGCGGATGCTTCCGGCCAGCGCTTCGGGATCGGCCGTCATGATTTCCAGATGTTCGGCGGCAATGCGGTTGGCGAGCGCCGGTGCTTCATCGAGGCTGCCGAGCAGGATGACCGCGCCGAAATCGCGCCAGCTCGCGCCAGCGATTTCCGCTCGCGGCAAGGTCATGAGCTGGCGCTCGACAGCCGCTTCCACGGCCTGCGTCAGCGCCACGTCATCGGTCATCAGGATCGACTGCGCGGCGGTGTCATGCTCGGCCTGCGCCAGAAGATCAGCGGCGATCCAGTCCGGGTTGGCGGAGGCATCGGCAATGACCAGCACTTCGGATGGGCCGGCGATCATGTCGATGCCGACCGTACCAAAAACCTGCCGCTTGGCCGCCGCTACATAGGCATTGCCCGGGCCGACGACCTTGGCGACTGGCGCGATCGTCCCAGTACCGTAGGCTAGAGCACCAATCGCCTGCGCCCCGCCGACGCGATAAACCTCGTCAATGCCGGCGATGCGCGCGGCGGCCAGCACCAGCGGCAGGATGCGGCCATCCGGCGCCGGCACGACCATGACGATGCGTTCCACACCGGCGACCTTGGCCGGAACCGCATTCATCAGGACGGAGGACGGATAGCTGGCGCTGCCGCCTGGAACATAGAGGCCAACGGATTCGATGGCAGTCCAGCGCCAGCCAAGCTCGACGCCGAGCGCATCGGTGAAGCGCTCATCCCGGGGCATCTGGCGTCGGTGATAGGCTTCGATGCGCTCCTTGGCGAAGCGCAGCGCTTCCAGCGCTTTCGGCTCACAAGCCGCTTCGGCCGCAGCCATCTCGGCATCGCTAACGCAAAGCCCCAATGCGTTCAGATCGACCCGGTCAAACTTCGTGGACAGCTCGACCAGCGCCTCGTCGCCGCGACGGCGGACATCGGCGAGGATCGCCTGGACAGCCCTGTCCACGTCTTCCGAGACTTCACGTTTCATCGCCAGCAATTCGGCGAAGCGCGCTGCGAAATCCGGGGAACCGCTTTGGAGTTTCAGGGCCATCATCTCAAAAACGTCGTTGTTTCAGGAACCTGTTAGCGATCTGAGGGGTTCGTGGCAACGTAGACTGCCTTGCGAATCGCCACTTGGGGCAAAGTTACGACGTCGCAAAAGGAGGAATCATGACGCTGTTCCGCAAACTTGCGCTCACGGTTATCGCTGGGGGTGGCCTGCTGGCCGCTGCCGCGCCCGCCAGCGCACAGTATTACGAACCCTATGGCCGGCCACCGCCGCCACCTTACGGCTATGATCGCCGTCCACCGCCACCGGATGGCTATTACCGCCGCGAACGTCGCTTCGGCGACATGTGCGTGACTTCGCGCGGCACCTGCCCGACGCGGCCGGGACCGATCGGCATCAGTTGCCGTTGCGACATTCCGGGCTTTGGCCCGAAGCGCGGCAGCATCGAGTAAATTCAAGGAGCGGCGGAAACCGATCCGCCGCTCTTTTTACCCGGTGATACGGGAAATATCGGCGCCGCAACGGCCGAGCTTGGCCTCGAGCTGCTCGAAGCCGCGGTCGAGATGATAGACGCGGTTGATCATTGTCTCGCCTTCCGCCGCCAGTGCGGCGATAACGAGCGAAACGGAAGCCCTGAGATCCGTCGCCATCACCTGCGCGCCCGTCAGCTTGCCGACGCCATCAACCGTCGCGATATCGCCCGAGAGCTTGATGCGCGCACCGAGGCGAGCCAGTTCCTGCACATGCATGAAGCGGTTCTCGAAGATCGTCTCCGTGATCTGCGACGATCCCTTCGCCTTGGTCATCAACGCCATGAACTGCGCCTGGAGATCGGTCGGGAAGCCAGGAAACGGATCGGTGGTGACATCGACCGCGGAAATGCCGGCACCGTTGCGCGTGATGCGGATGCCGCGATTGCTGCTGGTGACATGAGCGCCGGCTTGCTCCAGCACGTCGAGCGCCGATTGCAGGTGCTCCGGGCGGCCACCTTCGAGCAGGACGTCGCCGCCGGTCATGGCGACTGCCATGGCGAATGTGCCGGTTTCGATACGATCCGGCAGGACGGTATGCTCGGTGCCGCCGAGCCTGGCGACGCCCGTCACTTCAAGCGTCGAGGTTCCGAGACCGCGAATGCGCGCGCCCATCTTGATCAGGCATTCCGCGAGATCGGTGACTTCCGGTTCACGCGCGGCGTTCTCGATCACCGTCTGGCCGCTCGCCAGCACCGCCGCCATCAGCGCAGTATGGGTGCCGCCGACCGTTACCTTGGGAAAGACGATTTCCGCGCCCTTGAGGCCGCCCATCGGGGCCTTGGCGATGGCGTACCCGCTCTCGATCTCTATGGTCGCGCCAAGGCGCTCCAGCGACATCAGCAGCAGATCGACCGGGCGCGTGCCGATGGCGCAGCCGCCTGGCAGAGAGACTTTGGCGTGACCCATGCGTGCAAGCAGCGGCGCGATGACCCAGAAGCTGGCACGCATGGTCGAGACGAGTTCATAGGGCGCGCAGGTATCGACGATGGTGTGCGCGTCCAGTTTCAGGGTCTGGCCGACCTCGCCATCCTCCCCCGCCCGTTTGCCGACGATGGTGACGTCCACGCCGTGATTACCGAGGATGCGCGAGAGCTGCCGCACATCCGATAGGCGCGGCACGTTCGAGAGGATCAGCTTCTCGTCCGTCAGCAGGCTGGCGATCATCAGCGGCAGCGCGGCGTTCTTGGCGCCGGAAATCGGAATCGTGCCATTGAGCTTGTTGCCGCCGACAATGCGAATGCGATCCATGAGCGATTGGTCCTTCGAGAAATTACTGGCGGCCGGATACGGCGGCGAGTGAGTCAGCTTGAGGGCTGCGGGTCGGGGCGAGTGCCTTCCACAGGAAGGGCGTCGGGCTCGGCTTCGCGGCGCCCCCGTATCTGCGCCTTGCGGCGCTTCAGGTTTTCGCGCAAGGCTGCGGCGAGGCGCGCTTCGCGTTCGGCATTCGGCGGCGGCGGGGGCTGTACGCCCTTGTCGGCTGGCTTCTGCATGGCAGTCGCAGATAATGGTTTCGCATGGTTAAGGAAAGCCTGCCGGACGGATACAAACCGAAACAATCCGACGCCTGTCACCAAATAGGCGCAATGGGCGGCAGGCTGGGTTCGGCATCAAGGAAATGGCAATGACGAACGAAAATCCGTTTTTCGAAACCTGGTCGACACCGTTTGGCACACCGCCCTTTTCAAGCATCAAACCAGAACATTACCGGCCGGCTTTCGATGCCGGTTTCGAAGCGCATAACCGCGATATCGCGGCGATTGCAGCCGAAGCCGCGCCCGCGAGCTTCGAGAATACGGTCGTGGCGCTGCAGAAATCCGGCCATCTGCTCGACAAGGTCTCGGATGTGTTCTTCAACCTGACCAGCGCCGATACCGGCCCCGAATTGCAGGCGATCGAACGCGAGATCGCGCCGGTGCTTTCTCGACATTACAGCGCCATCTCGCTGAATGCGGCGCTGTTCGAGCGCATTGATGTCGTGCATCGCGATCGCGAAAAGCTCGGGCTTGATGCCGAGAGCCGGCGCGTTCTCGACCGCGTGCATATGGATTTCGTGCGGTCCGGCGCGATGCTGAAGGGCGAAGAGCGGACGCGGCTTGCCGCCATTCTCGAACGGCTGGCGACGCTGGGCACGCAATTCGGCCAGAACATCCTGGCGGATGAGGCGAGCTTCAAACTGGTGCTGGAGACGCCGGAGGATTGCGCCGGGCTACCTGATTTCCTGCTCGCCAGCGCCGCTCAGACAGCGGAAGAACGCGGGCATCCCGGCAAGCATGTGATCACGCTGTCGCGCTCCAGCATCGAGCCGTTCCTGCAATTCTCAACCCGCCGCGATCTGCGCGAGATTGCTTTCAAGGCCTGGACGAAGCGCGGCGAGAATGACGGCCCGACCGATAACCGGCCGCTGGTCAAGGAAATGCTGGCGCTGCGCGCCGAGCGCGCGAATCTGCTCGGCTATGCCAGCTTCGCCGATTACAAGCTCGACGATACGATGGCGAAGAACCCCGCCAATGTCCGCAAGCTTCTGCAGGATGTCTGGAAGCCTGCGGTCCGACAGGCAGGCCACGAGCGCGATGATTTGCAGGCGCTAGCCGAAGCGGAAGGCGCAAATTTCAAGATCGCCGCGCATGATTGGCGGCATTATGCGGAAAAACTGCGCCGCCAGCGCCATGCCTTCGACGAGAGCGAGATCAAACCATATTTCCAGCTCGAAAAGATCATCGAGGCCTCGTTCTTTACGGCAAGCCAACTCTTCGGCGTCAGCTTCGAGCGACGCAACGATGTGCCGGTCTACCACCCCGATGTTCGCGCCTATGAGGTGAAAGACGGGCAAGGCAAGCATGTCGGCCTGTTCCTGGCCGATTACTTCAACCGGGCCTCCAAGCGCAGCGGCGCCTGGATGGGCGCCTACCGCTCGCAGGAAAAGCTCAACGGCGACATCCGCCCGATCATCGTCAACGTGATGAATTTCGCCAAGGCGGAACCCGCGCTGCTGAGCTTTGACGACGCGCGCACGCTGTTCCACGAATTCGGCCATGGCCTGCACGGCCTGTTGTCGAACGTCACCTATCCGCGCCTGTCGGGCACGAGCGTGGCGCGCGATTTCGTGGAATTCCCCTCGCAGCTTTTCGAACATTGGCTCGAACAACCGGAAGTGCTGCGCCGCTTCGCGCTGCATTATCGCACCGGCGAGCCGATGCCGGAGGCGCTGCTCGAAAAGGTGCTGGCAGCACGCAACTTCAACCAGGGTTTTACCACGGTCGAGTATCTCGCTTCGGCGATCGTCGACCTCGATTTCCACGAGTTGAAGAAAGCTGAGAACGTCGATGTCTCGGCCTTCGAGGCCGAATCACTTGCGAAAATCGGCATGCCGGCGGAGATCGTGATGCGGCACCGCACGCCGCATTTCTCGCATGTCTTCTCCGGCGACGGCTATTCCTCCGGTTATTATAGCTATCTCTGGTCGGAGGTGCTCGACGCCGACGGGTTCGACGCCTTCACTGAGACAGGCAACGTCTTCGACCCCGCAACCGCCAAGCGCCTCAAGGATTTCGTCTATTCGGCCGGCGGGCGGCAGGATTCGGCGGAAGCCTATACTGCCTTCCGCGGCCGGATGCCGAGCATCGAGCCGCTGCTGGAAAAACGCGGGCTGACGGCTTAAAACGAGCTCGGTTGATTTTGTAACCTTTATCGTCTAGGAGCGCGGGGCGTTGCAAAAGCGGCTTTCCTTCCGGGCGAAGGCGCGCTAACAGACGCGTCCTTGGAGCATCCACAGGCTCCAATTACTGGAATCATGCCGCAGTAGCTCAGTGGTAGAGCACACCATTGGTAA
>FTCZ01007903.1_pt1 | contig 13593 bp, 17 predicted proteins | sample 1658871 | NCBI WGS metagenome assembly FTCZ01 (sample SAMEA3914864, study PRJEB12502) | metagenome | biome: forest; material: soil | place: USA | collected 2012-03-12 | depth 0.3 m
AAAACGACCGGTGCTCCGTCGGGGAGTAGCTCAGCCTGGTAGAGCACTGTCTTCGGGAGGCAGGGGCCGGAGGTTCGAATCCTCTCTCCCCGACCATTCTCCGCAGCCGCGGCCGGAAACGGCAGAAAACCGCGCCTGGTTGCCGATCGGACGAGGCGTGTGGTCTGGCGCTCAACGACATCGATACCGATGCCGTCATTCCCACCCTGCATTTCCGGCGGAACGCCTTTCGACGCGTCAAGACGGCGGCCTCCGATCGCCAGGTGCCGATCCATCCCCGCCTCATCGAGCTTGGCTTCCTCGAATATGTCCGGGCGATGAGAGTGGCAGGCCACAAAGCCGCCTTCCCCGAGCTCCGCCAGGCGACGCTGAGCTTCGACCATAATTTCTACGACAAGATCTTCGAGCCGCTCCGGGCCTGCCAGTTCCCGGACGGGACCCGCCGAAAGCGCGGCCGCAAGGCTGTCGATGTGCGCTCGATCCGCTCGGCGTGCGTCACCCATCTCCGCAACGTCGGCTGCCCCAAGCAGCTGGCCCAGGCGATCGTCGGCCCCGAGGTCGGCGACGTCACGTCCGACATTTACGAGGAAGATCCCGATCCCGCGCTGCTGCTGCCATGGATCGACAAGCTCGGCGACCTGGTGCCACCGACCACACCCCACCCGCTGACTCTTCGCCCGCGCGAATGGCAGAAGTTCGGTGCCCCCAAGGGGCGCAGAGCAACGCGCTGAGCATCGGGCGAAATAGCGCCTTATCGGTGCATGGGCACCTCTTGGGCCTTTTGTGGACATTTTTTGATTTTTGCTTATATAAGGCTCATTGAACACGGAAAGGATAGCGGACATGGCCCAGGCTGCAGTTGCCGCCCCAGCGCATGCGCCAAAGGATCTGAGCGGGCCGGCGCTCCGCACTTTCTTCAACATCGCCAAGCGCTGGGCGCTCAGCGAGCAGCAGCAGATGCGGATTCTCGGCCTGGAAAGCCGCTCGACCTTGCAGAACTGGAAGTCCCGGGCCAAGGCGCAGGCGGCCATCTCGGTCGGTCGCGATGCGATCGAACGCATCAGCTATGTGCTGGGCATCTACAAGGCGATCAACATCCTGCTGCCGATCCCGGAGCGGGCCGATGGCTGGATCCAGGCCGCCAATACGGCACCGATCTTTGGCGGCAAAAGCCCGCTCGATCGCATGACGTCCGGCAATGTGAGCGATCTCTACGTGGTTCGCCAATATCTCGACGCCCAGAGGGGCTGACGTGGCGGCCGCGGACGACATGCCGCCGCTGGCGGCCACGGACTGGCGCGTGTTCCGCATTATTGCGTCACGATTCCCGCCCGTTTCGATCTTCGATCTCGTCACCGATCCCGGCGATCTCGACGACGTTTTTGAGATCGAAGCGCTCACCAATGACCGGATCCGCGCCGAGGTCGGCAATCTGGCGCTGGTGCCCGCCGAAGATCGGGTGGTCGGCCCTGGGGCGACGCCGATCATGGCAGCCTTCACCCATCTCAATCCGGACGGATCGCGGTTCTGCGACCCCAGCTTTGGCGCTTATTATGCCGCTCTCGCCATCGAGACGGCGGTCGCCGAGACCATCCATCACCGCGAAGCAATGCTGGCCGCGTCCGCCGAGACCGCGGGACGACCGATCGATGTCGATATGCGGTGCTATGTCGCCAGTCTGAACGGCGATCTCCATGATGTCCGCGCATTCAGCGCCGACCATCCCCTGCTATTGGATCCGGGCAGCTATGCGGCGAGCCAGACGTTCGGCGCATCGCTGCGCAAGGCCGGCTCCAATGGGATCATCTATCCCAGCGTCCGCCATGAAGGCGGTGTCTGTGTTGCGGTCTACCGACCAAAATGCCTGTCGGACTGCACCCAGGAACGCCACCTGACCTACCAATGGGATGGTCAGCGCATCAGCTCTGTCTACGAGAAACGCGACTTCGACCCGAAGCCCAGCTGAGCGCTTTGGTCGATTCAGCTCATAGCGCCCTACAAATGGGCTAAGATCGCTCAAAGTAGCGCCGATCATGTCGCAGCGTGAAACCCGAATCTCACTGACACAACCTGACATTGTCATTTTTCCAGTCTTAAAATGTCATCTCGGTACCAGCGGAACCGGCGGCAATTCATGCACGTCGGATGAGGCACCTATTCCAATCGGTTCGCCCCGAAGCGCGGCTGCCAATCGTTCTCGATCGAGGACCCCCTCCCATGCGGCCACTGCCACACAACCAAATATGTTGCTGATGGTGTTAGTAACCGACCGGGCCTCTGCCATGAACCGATCGACGCCCAACAACAGGACCAGTCCCGATAGGGGAATTTTGTGTAAGGCACCGAGCGTGGCTACGAGTGTGACAAAACCGGCACCGGCCACGCCCGCGGAGCCCTTACTGGTAAGAAGGAGAATTCCCAGCACGGTGAACTGATCGGTCATCGAAAGCGACGTATCCGTAGCCTGCGCGTCGGATTGTAGAAGCGCTCGATATAATCGAGCACGTCTGCCTTGGCCTGATCCCGCGTGCGATAGGTCTTGCGCGCGATCCGCTCAGTTTTCAGCGAGGAGAAGAAGCTCTCCATCGCAGCGTTATCCCAGACATTGCCGAACCGGCTCATCGAGCAAGTCACGCCGTCATCAGACATAAGTCGTTGAAACTAATCACTTGTATATTGGCTGCCCTGGTCCGAGTGGTGCAGCAGGGCGTCGGGCTTTCCACGCCGCCAGATCGCCAGATGGCCGTCGCTAGGCGAGCGCGACGAAACGGACCTTTCCATGCAGAATCGATGATTGGCCTACAAAATCGCATAATGTTCCGCCTCTTCATGGAAATTCATGTCGGGCCGTGAGCAGCGTCGCACCAGGGAAGAATTGTCCTCGAGACGCCATTTGCTCGATCTGACGGTCGAGCAGTCCTCAAGGGAAGGCCGATCTCACGGATCGGGAATGAGACACCGGTGGCGGACACCACATATCGGCGGAAATCACCATATTTGGGGAATCGCGCCCAAGGCGGAGCGCTTTAGATCGCGAAAACCGACGATGATCCGCCAATTCCGAGAGTTGGCACGCCTCCTGCAAAGCAATTTGTGCCGGTGGACACTGCGTCCCTCGGAATAAGGTTTCGCCAGGAGACATCGCAATGCTTCACAATGCACTTGCCGCCATCGCGGCCGTCGCCATCACCTTTGGCACCGTTGCTGAGCTGAACGCGAAGAGCCCGCACGCCGACTACAAGGTCACGATCGACAAGACCGGCCGCTACTGCATCGAGACGGACGCTGTGACGGGCTCGCGCCTCAATCGTATCGAATGCCGGACCGCCAAAAACTGGGCCATGGACGGTGTTACGTTCGCCAACGCCGAAAAGGCGCCTCCGCAGAAGTGAGCACCTCGGCGTCACCCCCTTGCCTTGCGGGCGCTGTGCTGACGATCCAGCATGGCGCCCGAGAAGTTGAGGGGGCGATCAGTCCTGCCGGTGAAATCCGGCGAAAACATGGATTGGGTCCGCGACGGTGACATCGAGACGTCTATCCGAGGATCCTGTGCGCGCTGTGCGTCTGCTCACATCGACGATTGACGCGTCCTATGGGCGCTCCTGTCTTGTTCCGCTGAATTCGGCGGTGGCCAAACCCGAACAGCGCCGGAAATCCTAGCAGGAGCTTTCTTCCAAGGGCTGGGGCGCGAGGTTCGAATCCTCTATCGCCGACCACTTTCTCCGACCGTTCGGTTCGATGAGCGCGCCGCGTTGCAGCGCACCATTCGACGGGCGGCGAACCATTGCCGCATGGAGACTGGCGGTCTGCCCAGGGGAACCGGCAGAATAGCGTCCGGGTGGAATGCATGGCACGCCATCTGCCGGTCCGCTGCCGAGCCGCCTGTCTCCATGCGCCTTTCCATGCTTTCGCTCAGGTCAGACGGGTGACCGCCTGCACGGCATCGGCGAAAGCGGTGGGCGCCTCCTGCGGGAGATTATGACCGATGCCGCCGCGTATCAGGCGATGAGCATAAGGCCCGCTGAACTTCGCCCGGTAGCTTTCGGGTTCCGGATGCGGGGCGCCGTTGGCGTCGCCCTCCATGGTGATGGCGGGCACCCGAACCGCGGGTCCGGCGGCGAGCTTCTGCTCATATTCGTCATAGCGCGCCTCGCCCTGGGCCAGGCCCAGCCGCCAGCGATAACTTTGGATCACGATCGCGGCATGGTCCGGATTGTCGAAGGCGCGGGCTGATCGCTCATAGGTCGCGTCGTCGAAATGCCATTGCGGCGAGGCCGTCTGCCAGATCAGCCTGTTGAAATCGTGCCGATTGCGCTCATAGCCAAGCCGGCCGCGCTCGGTCGCGAAGTAGAACTGGTACCACCAGGCGAGTTCGGCCTTGGGCGGGAGTGGCGCCTCGTTGGCGTGCTGGCTGCCAACCAGGTAGCCGCTCACCGACACCAGGCCCGAGCAGCGCTCCGGCCACAAGGCCGCGACGATATCGGCGGTGCGCGCTCCCCAATCGAAGCCGGCGAGCACTGCCCGATGGATTTTGAGTGCGTCCATCAGTGCGATGAGGTCGAGGGCCAAGGCAGCCGGCTGGCCGTTGCGCATGGTCGCAGCCGAGCGGAAGTTCGTCGTGCCGTAGCCCCGCAGATAAGGGACGATCACGCGATGGCCGGCCTTGGCCAGCAACGGCGCGACGTCAACGAAGCTGTAGATGTCGTAGGGCCAGCCATGGAGAAGGATCACTGGCACTCCGTTGGCCGGCCCCATCTCTGCATAACTGATAGAGAGCAGACCGGCATCAATCTGGCGCAGCGGTGGAAAACCGCCAGCTGATCCGATGCCAGACAAGGGTGCGGCGCGGGCAGCACTGCCGAGCATGCCGAGTTGGGCGCTCGCAGCAGTTATCGCCGCCATTTCGAACAGCCGGCGGCGACTGAGGTTGCCGTGATTGTCGGGTGAACGGGTCGACATAACGAAGTCTCCTTGGTGGGCGTGGGTTGGGTGGCGCGCGACCGCGAGGATGGCGATCGCCCGATCGTGCGCCTGAACGCTGATGGACATGGTTGCGGCGGTACGCGGCTCGGCTGCAGGCCTGGGCACTTGCGCGTGCGGCGTGCACGCGCTTCGAGAGGTTGGAAACTGGCTACGATCATCGCTTCGCGAGCATCTATTGCGAACGACTACGGCCCGGTGGCCACGAAATTGCTATTCGTTCACGGCGATCTTGCCGCACCCTCTGTGCGCGGGTGGCAACCCGGCAGGCAGGTTGCCACTGGCGCAGCCGCCTTCAGCCAGCCATGCTGCGGAAAACATCGTCACGCCGAACGAGCGCGTGAAAAAGCGCGGCAGCGAGATGCGCGAGGATCAGCAGCAGGAAGGCGTAGGCCAACACACCGTGTGCCAGCCGTAGCCAGCCATAGACCTGAATCGCATGCGGCAGGATTGGCGGCAGTTCCGCCCCCTTCCACAGGACGACCGGATAACCCCCTGCCGACTGCATCGCCCATCCGACCAGCGGCATTACAACCATTAGAGCGTAGAGCAGATAGTGCGAGCTCTTCGCCGCCAGACGCTGGATGGGGGGCAGATCCCCAGGAAGCGGCGGCGGGGAATGCGTCAATCGCACGCTCAGCCGCAGCGGGACCAGCAATAGGATCGCGATCCCGATCGGCCGGTGCCAGGCAAGCAATCGGGGATAAAGGTCGCTTGCAGTCGAGACCATGCCCAGGCCGATGCACAGCATCGCCAGGATCAGCACCGCCATCGACCAGTGAAGCAGGCGCGCGGACAACGCGAAGCGTTGGGAGGAGCGGTTCATAGCGCGGCCTCCTTGGCATGGTCGAGCGTGATGGCATCGGGCCGCGGTCCTTCGATCGCGCGCCGGCGGAAAGAGGCCGAATAGGCAGCCGACCGCGCGGGCAGCAGCGGATCGTCAGACAGTGCGACGCCCCTCGGCAGGATCGTCGGATCGAAATTATAGTCGCGGCAGCTTCCCGCCTCTTCGGTTCCCGCGTGATCGAGCACGAGCGTGCCGACGTCCACCTGGCGGTGAGGCCCCGTCCAGCGCACCGTCGCGTTGTCGGTGCGGTCGCCCGGATTGGCGAACACCACCACCATGTGCCATTTGAGCGGGCGCTGCTTCACGCGCGCGAACAGGTCATCGAACAGAAAATCGGGAGGCAAGGTGTCGAGTTTCGCCTTGTCGAGCGCAGCGAACGGCGTCTCCGGCTCGAACTGCCAGCGCACGGCATGCGAGACGCCATTTGCGTCGACGAAGCGAAAGGCATTGATGCTGTAATAGCTGCCGTTGGCGAAGCTCGATGGCAGCGGCGCCGACTTCATATAGTCCATGAACGCCTTCGTCTCAGGATGCGTCGCGAGGAAGGCCTTCATCTTGGCGGCATCAGGCTTCTTCGTCGTGGGATCGGGCCTGCTGGCGATCTGGAAGGCGACGAAATCGGCCGGGTTCGACACCACAAAGATCGGCGTATGATCGATCGCCATTCGCCACTCTTCACCATCGGGCAGCGCAAAGCGCAGGCCAAGCGCATGAAACACATTCCGGCCATCGGGCGCGGCCGGAATGCCGCCGGCGGTCGAGAAGCGGCCGATCACCGGCACCCGCCCCTTGGGGAACAGTGCCGCGCTCGACAGAGCGACGCCGGCGCCGTTCGCGTCAAAATAGCCCGAGACACAGGCACCCTTCGCATGTGCACGGCGAAAGCCCGGATGTGGTGCACCCGCATTGTACTGGAGTGCGTCGGCGATTGCCCCGCCGCTCAATCCTCGTGGGCCAAGAAAGCCACCCACCCAGGCGAAGAGGAACGCGACCAATGCTATAATCGCGGCGATCAGGGCTAAGGCGGGGAGCGGGTTACGGCGGACTTCTGCAGGTGGCATGGCGCACTCGTTTGGCGTGAACGACAATGCGAGGACGACGGCACAGTGCGGACTATTCCCACCGCACGGAATAAATAGGCTGCGCGCCGCGTCTGTCGGTCGGAGGTGTCGCGATGGACGACATGATACTGATCGTCGAGCCGCTGGTACCTGGGCTCCGCCGCTACGCGCGCGGTCTCGTGCGCGATGCAACCCTGGCCGACGATCTGGTGCAGGACTGCCTTGAGCGGGCGTTGACACGATGGCATCAGCGCCGGCCAGATCGAGACGCGCGCAGCTGGCTCTACGCCATCCTCCACAATCTTGCGATCGATGCGCTGCGACGCGCTGCACGACGCGGGCCCCATGACAATATTGACGAGATCGAACCGAGTGCGGCCGCCGTCCCCGCGACGCAGGACGAAGGCATCCGCCGCCGCGACGTGCTAGCCGCGCTCGATATGTTGGGCGAGGATCAGCGCGCCACGCTGCTGCTCGTCGGCGTCGAGGAGCTGACCTACACGCAGGCTGCCGCGATCCTGGACGTGCCTATCGGCACCGTCATGTCGCGGCTATCTCGCGGACGCGAGCGACTGCGTGCGATCCTTGCGGGCTCGGATGACGCCGGACGACCGGCACTCAGGAGGGTAAAGTGACGGGAAGGCCAATCGGCGAGGATGACCTGCACGCCTTCATCGACGGCCAGCTGGACCCTGCCCGACACCGCGAGGTGGAGGCCTGGCTCATCGACCATCCGGAGCAGATGCAGCGCACCGACGCCTTGCGCGCGGACCGAGATGCGCTCCGCCTTGCGCTCGACCCAGTGGCGGCGGAGCCGATTCCCAGCAGGCTTAATCCCGCACGCCTTACAGAGATCAAGCGCAATACCCGACTGGGCTGGTGGCGGCCGCTAGGCGCAATAGCCGCGTCGCTCTTGCTGGTTGGTGTCGGCGGCGGCGGAGGATGGATGCTGCGCGGGCTTTCCGTCCCTCCACAGAACGGCGTCGGCGCGCTGGCACGCGAGGCGGCGGACAGCTACGCGGTGTTCGCGGCTGATACTCGCCGCCCGGTGGAACTCACCGCGCTCGATGGCGATGCGCTCGGCAGCTGGGTGGATGACCGACTTGGCCGTCGGACGACCGTCCCCGATTTGCGCGGTGCAGGCTACCGGCTGCTCGGCGGCCGCGTTGTCGCGACGCCACACGGCCCGGCGGGGCTCTTTCTTTATCAGAGCCAAAGCGGCCAGCGGCTCGGGGTCTTCGTTCGTCCGATGGAGATCGATCGCACCGCGCACATGGCCGAACACGGTTTTGGACGCCTGCAGGGCTATAGTTGGGCCGATCATGGTCTCGGCTACAGCCTCGTCGGCACCGAGCAGCCCGAAAATCTTCACCCCATTGCCAATGCCATCCGAAAGCAAACCGAACAATTATGAGCGGCGCTATACAAGCGTCACGCGCCATCAGGAAAGCAAGACTATAAGAGATTTGTTATTTCCCCAGTGTGCGCTCAGAACGCGTAAGTTATTGCGAAGGTCAGCGCATTGTGACCCCGTTCCCGATTGGCATAATAATCAGAATCGGGACCCCCGCCGGTCCAGGCCAGTTGCAGATCGAGGCGCCCGACCTGCCTCGTGATAGCCAGACGCCAATCATAATGGGTGCGCCGCGCCGACTGCGCGAGCGGACCACTGGTCTGGGTCAACAGGCCCAGATGGCCGTTCAATCGCCATTTGGGCGCAAGTCGGACGGCTCCGTCGATATCGGCATAGATGGTCGAAACGTTCCGGTGAAAATAGTTGGGCGAATAATGGATGTGCGCCGAGATATTGTGGACGATCAGGCCGGCGTAGATCTCGGTATAGTCCGCCGAGTATCCACCGCTAAAATATTCGGTGTAGCTGGAATTGGCTACGCCGATATCGACCACGGCGTCCCATTTCACCTTCCGCGCAAAGCCTATGTTCTCCTGATAACCCATCATCTTGAGGCCAGAATGCCTGGTCGCGACGGCGGTCGCCGCCGCACTCAGATAGATGCCGGTCGGACTATCGTAGGAGATGTCGAGCGTGGCGACCGGCCGACCCTCGCTGAGCGAACGGCCACGAAACTGATCGTCGCTCTGGATCGAAAAACTTCCGCCAAACTGCGCCGACGCGGGGACAGCGACACACGACAGGGCCAGCCCGACAAGAATCTGGAACTTGCCCCCACCCCTTCGCGCCAAGCTAGGGGTGAGTGTTTGCCGCCACGCGCGGAGCGATGGCACAGGCGCAGTCACAGGATCGGATAGCTCCGAGCAGCGTGGCGCAGGCGTCGATCGCACCGCCTTCCGCTCGCGCGGACACCAATGTCAGTCCTCCACCGGTCTGCGCGCGCCGCTCGCGCAGCAAAGCGACGAGGCCGCTGACATGAGCCGCAGCATAGGAGCTGCCATTGACTAGATACCATCGCCCCCCCGGCTCCGTCGTCGGTATGTCTCGCCCCGGCGCAGTGTAGACCTTCGACGGAGCCCCAGCCAAGGACTCGTCCGCAACGGCGATCACGCCTGGCTGGGAAGCCGGAAAACCGCCGTCGGGCTGACTCCGATCGAATGCTGCCACCACGACCGCACCACGTGCCAGCCCGACCTCGATCAGCTTTCCGAGAAGCGGATCCCGGGGGCCACTCAGGCTGAGATTGATGACCTGGGCGTCGTGCTCGATCGCGAAATGCAGCGCCTTGGCGAGGCTCAGGCTGTCGCAGACAGTCGCGGGCGCCGTTGTCGAACGACCGCTCGTCTGCCAGCAGGCTCGCAGCCCCATCAGCTGCGCGCGCGGCGCCACTCCTGCGATCCCGAGCCGGTTGTCGGCCTTGGCGGCGATGATGCCCGCGACCCCCGTTCCATGCTGCTCGGCCGCCGAGCCATGCTCAGGCGCAAAATCCTGGACGACGGAGAACTGGCCAGCGAGATCGGGGTGTGAAGTATCGATCCTGCTGTCGATGACCGCAACCTTGACGCCTCGGCCAGTGGCGAGCTGGTGCAGGTCGGCGAGACGCCACTCGTGCGCCGCCGGCTGGGCCTCGAACAGGGGGTCGTTATGGGAGGGCGCCTCCCCCTGGACGTGAAAGAGATGCATGGGCTGGGACCAGGCCACCCCCGCATCGCGTGAGACTTGCGCCGCCGCTGCTTCGGGAGACTCGCCTGGTGGAACGGACATGATGAAACAGTCGAGGCCCAGCAGGCGCATGGGCCAGTTATCGACCAGAGTCAGCTTGTAATGCCGTGCAATGCGCTTGGCCAAACGATTGCGGGCGACGCGCATCGCATCATCGCCATAGCCTCCGCCATAGTCGGAGTTGAGGCGATAATGCTCCGGCGCGAGCCGCAGCAGCACCAAGATTCGGCTCTGTCCGGCAGCAGCATCATCGATCTGCTGCGATCGCGCTGGGCTGGCGGCGAGCGCCAGGATACCGGCACAGAGAAAGGCGAACATGCCGGCGCCGCGTCGGAGGCGGATCATGACGACCCGCCTCCGTCGATGGGCTCGGCCAGCACCACGTCGGCATCAGCCCGGAGCCGGGCCAGCGCAGCGTCCCGCCGGGCGAGGGGCACGTACAGCACATAGGCATCAGCGGCGGTCGGCCCGCCGACCAAGCGCGCACCGCTGGAGTTGAGCGCGTGGCGCATCTCCTGTTCGCTGGCATCGGGCCGGAAGACGATAATCGCGTTTCCGCCATTCCCGGCCGGGGCCCCACCGAGCGCGTGATAGGGTGCTACGGGTTGGCCGAACGGCGAAACCTCGACCGCGATCACCAGCACGACTGCGAGCTGTGCGGCCAGGAACCAGCCGATTTTGCCGGGACGCCCGACCACCCGCCGGATGCCCGCGCTGAACTCTGCCACGCGCTGACGCTTGGGCGGCACAGGATTGAGGTCGAGGCGCTGGCGGAACTGCGCCCAGCTCATCCCCACATCCAGCGGCAGGCCGGCGACTTCGGAGTGGAGCCGGCGCTCCGTCGCCAGCTCGGCCTGACACGCCGCGCAATTGGCGAGATGCGCCTCCACCCTGGCGCGATCAACCGGATCAATCCGGCCGGTCACATACCAGGGGAGCAGTTCCTCGGTTTCCCGATGCGGGTTGCCGCCTAGGTGAATGATGCGACCCATCGTTTCGACTCTACAACCAGTCCGCCAGCTCACCGGCCAGCATGCGTTTGAGGTGACGCCTTGCATGGAACATACGCGTCTTCACCGTATCGACCGGACAATCCATGATCTCCGCAATTTCGCGATAGCCGATCTCGTGGAAATAGGTGAGGTCCACCACGGCGCGATGATCCGGCGAGAGATCGCCCATCGCGCTCAGCAGAACCTCCTGGACCTGCAACCGGTCGAGCTGCTCGTCCGGGCCGGCATCCGGGCTGACCCGCGTCTCAGCGAGCTTGTCCTCCTGCGGCTCGTCCCAGCGGCGGAGCGCCTTCATGGCTTTCCGGTACGCAATGGCGAAGATCCACGTCGACAGCTTGCTGGTGCCGTTGAAGCTGTCGGGACGGTCCCAGACGACCAACATGGTGTCATTGAACACCTCCTCGATCATTTGTGGGCGGTGGATGAGGCTGGCCAGGAAGCGCGACAGGCGCGGATGGTAGCTGCGGTACAGTTCCTCGAAGGCGCGCAAATCCCGCGCGCGAATCCGTTCAACCAGACGCACGTCTTCCTGCGGACTGGACCATGCCGACTCCCGGTACCGACCGTTCGCCACGCTGTGCCCACCCAAGACCAAACTCTCCCTAACGCCTGCCTATGGGTGCCCGCATCCGGCAAAAAGGTTCAAAGTCCGCAACGGGCTTGGAACAAAAGCTCAATGCAGCGGCCACCACGCGGTCGGCAGTCTGCGCCGATCGCTGGGAAGTGTCGAGCAGACCGGCTTGAACCGATGCATCGGCTTCGGGAACAAACCCCCGATCCGCGAAGCCCTCGCGACCCTGCCAATCCCATTACGGTGGAGGAACAGATGCGCCGTTTGATGCTCTCAGCCTTTTGTGCGGCGGCTCTTGCCGCTGTGGCGAGCCAGGCCCAGCCGCCCGCATGGGGCGAAGCCAAACCCGTCTCGATCGAACTTTCCAACTTCAAGTTCACGCCATCGGAGCTGACTCTTCAGCATGGCACGGCCTATCGTATCCACTTTTCCAACGCGTCGTCGGGAGGGCATAATTTCGTCGCGAAGGAATTCTTCGCCGGCAGCACCATCGATCCAGAGGATCGGGGTAAGATCAAGGATGGCGGCATCGACCTGGCCGGTGGAGAGGCGGTCGACGTGCGGCTGGTCGCCACCCAGCCCGGGACCTACAAGAGCCACTGCTCGCACTTCCTGCACACCAGCTTCGGCATGACCGGCACGATCACCGTGCAATAATCCCTGTCAGCGCGCCCCGGCCTTCGGCGCGCCGAACAGGTCGGGGCGCTGCCGCGCCAAGCCGGCGATGATCGCGCGCGCCATCACTAGATTGGCTCTCGCGTCGGGGTGGCCATCGTGCGCGATGCGCCAGCTCGGGTTGAGCGCGACTTTCACGAAAGGCAGCGCTGGATCCTCGAGCACCCGCCGACGGATCTCACGTTCGGCACGCGTCTCGGGCATGAAGCCGGGCACGAGAATAAGCACGGCGGCATGCCGCGCACGCGCCGCGCGCACCGTTGCCTGGAGCACGGCGCGGGTGCGCGCGATAGCGCCGTCGATCTCGCCGATGCTGTGATAGAGCACGACATTCCTGGCGACCCGCCGCAGCCGCTCGTCGGGCGGGGCGGGTTGCCAGCGCAGCGCGGCGTCGAGATGCGGCCGGTCCTCTTCCAGATCACGCTCAAGCAACGTTGGCGCGAACAGGATTACCACCGCCGATGGTGCAACGAAGCGCGGCAGTTCCGCCTGAACCCGCATAAACGCCTGATCGGTGCCATAGCCGTTCACAGCGAGGTTCACGCTCTGGAGGCCGGTCATCGCCTCGACCCGTCCGGCGATCGTCTCCGGCCAGTTCAGCCGGAAGCCGAGCATCACCGATTCGCCTGTGAACAGGATCGAGGGACGTGCAGGATCGATCGCCGCTCCCGCGCGGGCGACACGGCGCCCGTCGGCGTCGAAAGCGTAGACGATGCGCTGCCCGTCGAACGACTCGAACCCGGTGCGGCCCGGCCGGTTGACCCAACCGAGATGGGGATCGAGCTGGCGCATCGGCTCCTCGCTCGCAAACCGCTGGTCGACCCTATGCCACCACGCCGTACGCAGCACCGCCTCGCTGACCACCCCGCTGAGCAGGATCGCCACCACAATCAGCGCGCCCTGTAACGCCAGTTCTCCGCCTTGCCCGCGTCGAACGCGCCGCACGACCCAGGGTCGGACGTACAGAAGCAGCAGGCCCGCCACGGCGCTCACCGCCCGTCCGACCATCCACCACAGGAGTTGCAGGTCGCGCGGCAGGAACATGTGCGGCAGCACGTGCCGGTCCAGCCAGATCTTATCCGCCAGCCCGGCGCACAATATCAGCCCGAGACCCGCGAGCAAGAACGCCGCGGCGACGATCGTCGCGGCGATCCGGTGTGTCTCGATACGCTGGATGCCCATCGTCATGCCGACCTCGATCGCTACCGCGCGGCGGCCAAGAAGGTGAAGACGCCGTAGCGCAATGCCCCGGTCCGATAGGCGAGCATCAGCCGTGGAAGGCTGAGCGCGAACAGCCGGTTGCGCGCGCT
>FTCZ01007681.1_pt1 | contig 13591 bp, 11 predicted proteins | sample 1658871 | NCBI WGS metagenome assembly FTCZ01 (sample SAMEA3914864, study PRJEB12502) | metagenome | biome: forest; material: soil | place: USA | collected 2012-03-12 | depth 0.3 m
ATATGGCGCCTCGAAGAAGCATGACCTGGCGGCCTCTTCGGAAAAGCTCTTCGCGGGCCACATCATCGTCGAGGCCGAGGTCAAGGCGCGGGCGCTGGCGTGGCTGCCTGAGGCGATGCGCTTCGACCCGCCCGCAGACAATGCCGCGGCCAAGGAGCGGCAGGCCGCGATGCCTGGCGAAACCCCGGCCTGTGATACGGTGTCGACGAGCTCGGAAAGCCACGCGCGCGAGGCGGATGGCGGCATCGCCGAGGCGGCCTGAACCAGAACAGGCGGGCCGCATCTATCGGCGCGGCCTGCTTGTTCTTGCGATCGGAATGCAGGGGTCGTGGGAGTGCCTGCCGCGGCTCCTCACATCGGTGCCGGTGTGCTCGCGGACTTTCCGCTGCCCGTGGCCCCGCCCTGATTGAAGCGCTGCCTTCCCGCGCGAGTCAGGAGGCTTCCTTCCGCGTGCTGCGCACGAATATCGTGATCGATGGTGAGCTGATGGCCGAAGCCATGCGCGCCACCGGTCTCAGAACGAAGCGCGAGGCCGTCGAACTGGGGTTGAGGACCTTGTTCCGCCTGCGCAAGCAGGAAGACATTCGCCATTTTCGCGGCAAGCTCGCCTGGTCCGGTGATCTCGATGCCATGAGGACCGACGGATGATCCTTGTCGATTCAAGCGTCTGGATCGACTATTTTCGGGGTGTCCCGACTCCCCAATCGGACCGGCTGGATTTACTGCTCGGCACGGAGCCGCTGGCGATTGGCGACATCGTTCTCACGGAGGTCCTGCAGGGTTTTGACCAGGAGCGGGACTTCAATCGGGCGCTGCGCCTCCTCGCCTCGCTCGTTCAGGTCGATATTGCCGGCCACCGGATTGCCGCCCAGGCTGCCCGGAACTTTCGTGGGCTGCACACACGCGGCATTACCGTGCGCAAGACGATCGATACCCTCATCGCCACCAGATGCATCGAGGACGAGCTTTCCCTTCTTTACAGTGACCGTGATTTCGACCCCTTTGTCGAGCATCTTGGTCTGGCCTCGGCGATGAACGCCTGGCCGGAAACGGGCCGTAGGGTCGCGGGGCGGGCCCGGGTGCGGGTGGAATCGATCGCCTGATACACGCCGTCCGGGGTTCCGTTCTCCAAGCATGCGCCGCTCCGCCGCCATCGTCGGATCACAGTCAGCTGAAGGAAGGGGGGATGGGAAGGGGCGAGGCCAATGCCGCCTCGGTCCTTCGGAGACGCCCCATGAACCTGCCGTTCCTCGCCGCGATTGACGCGGACGACCCCCGCTTGTCCTTCATTGCGTCCCTGGGCTGTGTTGCCGGCACGCTCGCTGACCGGCTGGGACGCGGCCAGTCGATATCCCGCCAGGCGTTGACGGGTCTGATGCGCGAGCGGTTCGGCGCATCCGACGCGTCCGGCGCATGGTCGATGCGCGACGCCTATGACGCGCTCGAGGCAGCCCAGGTGCTTGCGCTGCTGGATCCGGCGAAATCACCCATCAGTGACGGCGATCCTGTGGCGCTGCTTGCCAGGCTGGAGCGGCTCGCCGCAGGACTCCCTACCCAGAGCTGTCGCAGCGAGCGCCAGGTCGATCTGCAGCAATTCTCGACCCCGCTGCCGCTTGCCTGGCTGGCGGCGCGGGCAGCGCGGATGACACCGGTCGATACCGTGCTCGAGCCCTCGGCCGGCACGGGCATGCTGGCGGTCCATGCACGCCGTGCCGGCTGCCGGACGATCCTCAACGAGCGCGATCCGGGCCGTGCCCGATTGCTCGAGCAGATCATGGATCAGCCGGTCAGCCGGCATGACGCGGAGTTCATCGATGTCCTGACATCGCCCGCGCGTCGGCCGGGCGTCGTCCTGATCAACCCGCCCTTCTCCCGCAGCGAGGCGCGCGGCCGCGACCCGCACGCCGGCGCCCGCCATCTCCGGTCTGCCCTGATATGCCTTGCCGATCGCGGCCGTTGCGTCGCGATCATGCCGCCGAGCTTCGCGCCCGACGGATCCGGCGCCAGCGGCTACGCCTCTGTCTGTGCGCTCGTGCCGCCCCGGCTCGAAATCACGATCGCCGGCCGCCCTTTTGCAAAGCACGGGACGGCGATCAACGTACGGCTGATCATCTTCGACAAGGGGTGGTCGGGCGATCCGCGCCGCGAGACAGCCAGCAGCGTCCGCGATGCGCTGGATGTCATCCTCGGTGCGCCGGACCGGCTCGAGCCGGATGATCCGCCGCCGGTCGCGCCAGTGCCTGCCGCGGCGCGGGACCACGGCCTCGGGCCCGTGCAGGCGAAAACGAGCGGTTTGCTCTCGACCGTGGCGGCCAGGCGCGTCGTCGCCCCGGCACCTGCGGTCACCATCGACGGCGCGGCCAGGCCATTATCCTATGATGCGCTCGAAATGCCCGCCGCGGCCGGCGAGCAGATCGGCATCTACGTTCCCTGGCGCCTGTCGCGCCTGCATATCCCCGGCGCCGCGGCGCATCCCGACCAGCTCGTCGAATCAGTCGCGATGTCGTCGATCGTGCCGCCGCACCCGAGCTATGTGCCGATGCTGCCGCCCTGCGCCGTCGCCGCCTTGTCCGATGCCCAGCTCGAAACCGTGATCTATGCAGGGCAGGCCTTCGCGCGCGACCTGCCGGGCCGCCATGCGCCCAATAGCTCCGGAACGCTCCTGCATCCCGACCCCGAGGGGCGCGCCTATCGCATGGGCTATTTCATCGGTGACGGCACCGGGGTCGGCAAGGGCCAGCAGGTCGCCGCGTGCATTCTCGACCGCTGGTGTCGCGGCCAGAGACGGGCGGTCTGGGTGTCGAAAAGCAGTGCGCTGATCGAGGACGCCAGGCGGGACTGGAGCGCCCTGGGCGGCCTGCCGATCGACATCCAGCCGCTCGACGCCTTTGCGTTCGGGGCGCCGATCGGCATGAAGAGCGGCATTCTCTTTGTCACCTATGCGACGCTGCGCAGCCAGCGCCATGACGACACCTCGCGCCTCCAGCAGATCCTCTCCTGGCTCGGCGAGGATTTCGATGGCCTGATCGTCTTTGACGAAGCGCATGCAATGGCCAATGCCGCGGGGACCGAGACCAGGTTCGGCAGCCAGAAAGGCTCGGAACAGGGCCTGGCCGGCGTCCGCCTCCAGAACCTGCTGCCGCGCGCCTGCATCCTGCTCGCCTCGGCGACCGGCGCGACCGACCCGGCCAATCTCTGCTACGCGATCCGCCTTGGCCTGTGGGGACCGGGAACCGCCTTTGCGGATCGTACCGCCTTCCTGACGGCGATCGCCGGCGGTGGCATCGCAGCGATGGAGATCGTCGCCCGCGACCTGAAGGCGCTCGGCCTCTACACGGCGCGCGCGCTCACCTTTCAGGGCGTCGAATATGATCCTCTGGAACATGTGCTGACCGCGGCACAGATCGAGATCTATGATGCCTATGCCGATGCCTGGGCGATCATCCATCGCAACCTGAATGCCGTGCTCGAGGCGACCAACATTATCGACCGGATGAACGGAAAGCCGCTCAACGCCCAGGCGCGGGGGTCGGCCCTGTCGCGCTTCGAAAGCGCCAAGCAACGCTTCTTCGGCCAGGTCCTGATCGCGATGAAGATGCCGGCCCTGACCCGGGCGATCGAACAGGAACTCGGTACCGGGCACCAGATCGTGGTGCAGCTGGTCACCACCGCCGAGGCGATGCTCGACCGGCGCCTGGCGGGCCTCTCGGCGGACGAACGCGCGCACCTCGAGATCGAGCTCTCCCCGCGCGAATATATGATCGATTACCTCAAGACCGCCTTTCCGACGCGGATGCTGCGCGCCTTCCGCGGCACCGACGGCGAGATGCGCTCCGAGCTCATGGTCGATGAGGCGGGCAATCCGGTGTTTTCGCCGGAAGCTGTCCGCACCCGGGACGCGCTGATCGAGCAGCTTTGCGCGATGCCGGCCATCCCTTCAGCGCTCGACCGGCTGATCGAGCATTTCGGGACCGACACCGTCGCCGAGGTCACCGGGCGGTCGCGCCGCCTGGTCGTCGATGCCCGCGGTCGGCAGAAAGTCGAGCGCCGCGGCGGTCGCAGCAATATCGCGGAGGCGGATGCCTTCATGGCCGGCGTCAAGCCGGTTCTCGCCTTCTCCGATGCAGGCGGAACCGGGCGCAGCTATCATGCCGATCGGAACTGCCCGAGCGCTGACCGCCGGCGTGTCCATTTCCTGCTCGAGCCGGGCTGGCGGGCATCGACCGCCATCCAGGGTCTCGGCCGGACGAACCGGACCAACCAGGCGAGCGCCCCCGTGTTCCGCCCCGTCACCACCGATTGCCGGGGGGAACGCCGCTTCATCAGCACGATCGCGCGGCGGCTGGACAGCCTGGGCGCGCTGACCCGTGGTCAGCGCCAGACCGGGGGCCAGAATCTGTTCGATCCGGCCGACAATCTGGAAAGCGACTATGCCCGGGACGCGCTGATCCAATGGTACCATCTGCTCCACAAGGGCAAGCTTGCGAGCACCTCGCTCGAGGCTTTCACCGACCTGACCGGTCTCACCCTGGTCGACCGGGATAGCGGCGTCCTGCTCGACACGCTGCCGCCGATCCAGCGCTGGCTCAATCGCCTGCTCGCGCTGCGCATCGGCACGCAGAATGCGATCTTCGAGGAGTATTGCGCGCTCATCCAGGCGCGGGTCAACGAGGCCCGCGAGGCAGGGACGCTCGATGTCGGCGTCGAGACGATCCTGGCCGAACGGATGGTGGTGCTGGAAGAGCAGGTTCTTCGCCGTGACCCTGTCTCCGGTGCCGAGACCAGGCTCAGCCGGTACGAGCTGCATTTCCGCCGGCGCCCCTTGTCCTTCACACGGCTGATCGGCCACTGGGCCGGTATCGACACGGTCCGGTTCCTGAAGAATGGCCGCTCGGGCCGGGTCGCGCTGCGCACGCCGAGCTGGGGCATCATGGACGATGACGGGCGCATCATTCCGATATGGGAACTGGTCCGCCCGCTCGGCCATGACCGGATTCGCGACAGCGCGCTCGGCGAAAGCCATTGGCACGAGATCGATGAAGCGTCATTTCAGCAGTCGTGGGAAGCCGAGGTCGAGGAAGCGTCGAACCGCGTCGATGTGCAGGTCATCAATATCGCAACCGGCCTGCTGCTTCCTGTCTGGGACAAGCTGCCCGACGACGACGTCCGCGTCTGGCGCATCGCTGACGGCGCGGGCAATGCGGTGCTTGGCCGGATCGTGTCGCCGGCCGGATTTGAAAAAGTGGCGCGGGCGTTCGGAATCAACATGGCGATCGCGCTGTCGCCGGCTGAGCTTATCGTGGCGGCCCGTGCCGATGACGGTGTCGCGCTGCCCGCGTTCGGCCAGGCGCGATTGAAGCGCGCCCATGTCAATGGTTCGGTGCGCCTCGAAATCAGGGACTTTCCGCCGGAGCGCCGTGAAGGACTGAAAGCGCTGGGCTGCTTCACGGAGATCATCGCCTACAAGACGCGACTCTTCGTTCCCGTCGATCGCGCGGAAGCGGTTCTCGCCCGGATCATGTCAACGGGTCCAGACGAGGTGGCGGCCTGATCGGTCGTCGCGTTCCGGCCGACCTGCACCGGACAGGAGGATGAGGAGGAGGTGGAAGAGGGGGCGTCGGCAGTTTGCAACCGGCGCACCTGTCCTTCCCACGCTTCACGGAGAAACCCCATGGTCATTCCAGCTCCAGCCGCAGACCGGCCCGTCACCGGCGCCTATCGCGTCGACATCTCCCTGGGTCGGAACGACAGCCGCGTATCGTCCGAATGGTTCTCGCGGCCGGACGATGAGCGCTTCCTGTCGCTGTCCGCTCTTTACGACCGGGTGCGCGCGCGCGCCGACCGTGCCACGGCGAGAGTCGTCGAGAGCCGGCGCGTTCGGGTCGAGGCGCGCAGCGGCGACCCCGAACGTCTCGCGCTGGTCGTGCCCGGCAGCGAGCGGCCGGTCGTCCCGACCAACTGGTCCTTCGGCCAGCTGTGCAGCCTGGTGAGCGCGCCAGCTTCCTACATGCGGACGCTGCCCGCCGCGCTCGCCGGCATCAACCTGCAGCACGGACTTCTGTCGCACCGGGGCGAGCAGGTGAAGCTTCTCGAAAGCGATGACGGCAGGACCGAACTGCGCGCCGTCACAGGTCCCGATTATGGGCGGATCTGGGACCATGAGCTCGTCGCTGCGGTCATGGCGATAGCCGGCGACGGGGTCGGCGACACCCGGTGGAAGGTCCCGGGCGTCCTCGACTGGAGCTCGATGCGCTATAACCCTCATGTCGATGTCAGCCGTGACACGACGACGCTCTACGCCTCCGACCGCGACGTCTTTCTCTTTCTGGTCGACGACACCCATCCGATCGAGGCGGGCCGGCTGGCCAATGGCGATCCCGATCTCTACTTTCGCGGCTTTTATTGCTGGAATTCCGAGGTCGGCTCCAAGACGCTCGGCATAGCGACCTTCTACCTCCGCGCGGTCTGCATGAACCGCAATCTGTGGGGGGTGGAGAATTTCGAGGAGATCAGCATCCGGCACTCGAAATTCGCCGCGAACCGCTTTGCCCATGAAGCTGCGCCTGCCTTGACCCGGTTCGCGGACTCATCGCCCTCCAACTTCGTTGCCGGAATCAGGGCGGCGCGCGAGCGCATCGTCGCCCGTAAGGACGAGGACCGGGACGCCTTCCTGCGCAAGAGCGGTTTCTCCAAGGTTGAAACAGCCAGGATCGTCGCGACGGTGCTCGCTGAGGAGGGGCATCCGCCTGCCTCTGTCTATGATTTCGTCCAGGGCATCACCGCGCTTGCGCGGACCGGGACCAATCAGGATGCCCGTCTCGATCTTGAAGGCAGGGCGCGGAAACTCCTCGAAAGCCTCCCCTGACCGGCGCCGCATGCCGCCCGACGGTCGCCGCCATAGATAGGGGGAAGAGGCATGATCACCCGGCAGCGCTATCGTGCGATTCTGGAGGAGCTGCCGGACGCCACGCGCGTGATATTCCTGCTCCACCGCGCCGACGGCCTCGATTATCGACCCATCGCCGCCCTGCGCGGCATCGCGGTGGTCGATGTCGAGTGCCACATGGCAGAGGCCATCGCGCTCATCGCTGAAAGGCTCGACCAGTACCAGGGGAGGGAGCCATGAGCACTTCAATGGTACCAATAGCCTTGGCGGGCGTCGGCATTTCTTCAAGATAAATCTCCGAAATGGTCGTAATATTGTAACCGATCATTTTAGCATTTACTTGCTGGTGACTGAACTTCGTGACAGAACTGTCCCGGCGGAGTCGAAACTGGTGTGGAATTGGCTGGAGAAATGATCGGAATATTTTGAGCGTCACTTCTGGCGTGGCCAGGCCCTGGCCGGCCCGCTTGATCCGGGCAGACGCTGGACTGATCAACAGAACAGGGGGGTAACATGCCGAGGATGCTCAAGGTCTATGAAACCGATGCGTCGGTCCTCAAGTCCATCCAGGGCGTGCGGATCGTCCAGAAATACCCCGCCTTCCTCCTTGTCGAGGCGCCGGACGACGCTGCTGCCGATGCAGTCGGGAAGGCAGGCCTGACCGAGGATGTCACCAACTGCTACGCCGTTGACGCGGGCGACCGCCGGCTCGACACCGATATTCCGCGCGTACAGGCAGCCGGTATCAACGATGCCCATCCCAGCTATCAGGGTCTCGCGCCGCTACCGGCCGGCAAACATCATTATATCGTCCAGTTCATCGGTCCGGTGCGGCCGCCATGGCTCGCCGCGGTCAAGCGCACCGGCGCCGACGTCGCCGGTCCCTATCAGGGCTATGCGATCATCGCGCGGGCAACAGCGCGCCAGGCGGGGGCGATCGCCGAGCTCAAAGCGGTTCGCTGGGTGGGGCATCTGCCCTATGCGGCGAGAATCTCGCCCGATGCCATCGGTCCCGGCGACCAGGTGGCGGCGCCCGCCCCGGAAACCCCGCGCACGAGGCTTCTTCCTGGCGCCTATGCGGTTCAGTTCTTTTCGCCCGAGCGCGCCACTGCCGCCCGCGGCGCAGTCCGCAAGCTTGGGTTCAAGGTCATCGACGACGTGTCCAGGACCGGCCTGCTCATTGTGCAGAGCAAGAAGAGCGAAGAGGAGATTTCCGCGCAGATCGATGCGCTGTCACGCGTGCACGGCGTCCAGCAAATCGACAGACAGGCGATCGACCGCATCTCGAACGACCGAGCCGCGGTCGTGATGGGAACGGCGAGCGCGCTGGCGATGCCCGCCCTGGGCCTTAGCGGACGAGGCGAAATCATCGGGATTTGCGACACGGGCCTGGACAATGGTGACCCGGCCACGATCCATCCCGATTTCGCCGGCCGGGTCAAGGCGATCAAGAGCTATGCGATCCCCGCACGATACACGCCCTATATCGACAATCCGGGCGGGGACGATGGCCCCGCCGATATCGACTCGGGGCATGGTACGCATACCTCAGGGTCGATTCTCGGAAGTGGTGCCGGCAGTTCCAATCTGGCCGGACTCGCAGGCCCGATCCGCGGGCTTTCCTACAATGCAGAACTTGTCATGCAGGCGGTCGAGCAGAGGATCGACTGGAAGCCTCGCTATTTGCCGCCCGACGGCTCACGTTTTTCCCTCGCGGGCATTCCCGCTGACCTCGCCGAGCTATTCTCCTGGGCCTATGCCAAGGGCGCGCGGATTCATTCCAACTCGTGGGGTGGCGGCGACCCGAAGGTATATGGACCGAAAGCGTCCCAGGTCGATCAGTTCGTGTGGGACAATCCCGATTTCTGCATTCTGTTCGCGGCCGGCAATGACGGGAAGGATCGCAATGGTGATGGAGTCATAGAAGAGGGCAGCGTCACGCCGCCCGGAACGGCCAAGAACTGCATCACGGTCGGTGCAAGCGCGAACGACCGGCCCGGCATTCAGCAGACCAATGGGGACCTCTGGGGCCCCGGGGCTGCGCCGACGGCGGCCCTTGCCGCTGGAGATCCGGCGATCATGGCGCCGTTCAGCAGCCGGGGGCCGGCGGGATCGGGCAGGATCAAGCCGGACATCGTGGCGCCCGGTACCTATATCCTCTCGACCCGCTCGCGCCGGCTTGGCGAGAAGACCTGGGGCTATGGCCGCTACAGCACCGCCAGCCTCTACATGTACGATTGCGGAACCAGCATGGCGACGCCGCTGACGGCCGGCGCGGTCGGCGTCGTGCGCGAATATCTGCGAACCGTCGTCCGCATCGCTTCTCCATCCGCGGCACTGCTGAAGGCGGCCATGATCGCTGGTGCGGTGCCGATGAAGGGTCTGTCCGCCCCGCCTGACAATCACCAGGGCTTCGGCCGGGTCAATGTCGACGCCATCGTCGCTCCGCGCGCGCCGCTCAAGACAAGCTTCGTCGAAGGGCCGAAGCTTGCGACCGGCAAGCTCGATGAGCGCGTCGCGCAACTTGTGTCGGCGGGCCATCCCCTCAAGATCGTGCTCGCCTATACCGACTATCCGGGGGACGCGCTGGTCAACAATCTCAATCTGATCGTGCATGGACCCGACGGATCCGTGCACATCGGCAATGCGCCGGACGGCGTTGCTTCCTTCGACAGCACGAACAATGTCGAGCGCGTCCTGATAGCGGCCGCGGTGCAGGGTGCCTGGCGCATCCAGGTCGTCGGCTCGAACGTGCCCAACGGGCCTCAACCATTTGCGCTCGTGATTTCGGCCGCGACCTGATGACACATGGCCCGTCCCCGATTGATGCAGGCATGCGATATGCGGCCATAGATGGGCTGGTGCCGCGCGCCTGGCTGGACAGGTTCGGCATCCGGAAGGCCTTTCCAAGCGTACGCTCCCCGGGAAGAACGCCGGGGTGCCAGGCGCGAGATTCGAGCGTTCGCGCACAAGCGGACGGGGCCACGGGAGTTCTTATGACACCTGCTCCAGATGATGATCCGCCCGCCAAGATAGTGCGCACCCCCGGGGGCCTCGCTCCGGCCGGGAAGGTCCGCCATGTGAAGCCTGGACAGCGGGTCGTGCGCCGCGACGGCGGGGTCGAGGACATCGAGGACCTGCCCGCATCTTCAGCGGAATTCCTGCAGCGAGAGGCCGAGCCCGATGCGTGACGACTATGTCCTGACCCCGGGTGGGTTCAAGCCGGCAGCCCGGGTGCATCACATCGGGCCGCATCATGCGGTCAGGATGCGCGATGACATTGCCGAGCTTCATCACCTCGAGCATGGCATGGTGCGCGAAATCGGGCGGATCCCGGATCATGGCGGCAACGAGCCGCTGCTGCCGCGCAACCTGGCGCTGCACAAGCCAGGCGAGGGCGGAGATCGCCCCGGTCAGGTGGCGCGATCTCTCCCGCGTGCGCCCGGCGTTCCGTCGGCCCTGCCGGGTGCCTTTCCGCCCGTCAGCGGCTGGATCAGTTACACCGGCTGGAGCAACAGGAGCGGCCAGCCGATCTCGCGCCTGGCATCGAGCTGGGCCGTCCCGCCCGAGCCCGCCAATCGCGGCGCACAGACCATCTTCCTGTTCAACGGCATCCAGAACCAGACGATGATCTATCAGCCGGTCCTGCAATGGGGGCCATCAGCCGCGGGCGGAGGCCAGCGATGGTCGGTCGCCTGCTGGTATGCCGACAGCCAGTCCGGCCATTCCTTTTTCACGGATCTTGTCGATGTCACGGTCGGCCAGCAGCTGGTCGGCATCATGTCGCTTACAGCGCAGCACGGCGGCGGATTGTGCGACTATTCGGCAGAATTCGCAGGGATCGCGAACACGACCCTCCCGATCAGCAACGTTCCGGAGCTCACCTGGGCGAACGAGACGCTTGAGGCCTATGGGATCACCGCTCGGGACGATTATCCCGCCACGGCCAAGACCGTGATCTCAACGATCCAGCTTCAAACGGGTACCACCCCGCCGGGCCTCGCCTGGACGGTCAACAACGCGCACACCGAAACCGGCGGCCATGTCAAAGTCCTGGACGGCGGCAGCGGGAACGGGGCCCTCGAGATCTGGTACCAGGCCGAGTGAAGCCTGGTGCGTGCGACCGGGACCGACAATTTGACGGGCGATCCGGGCCGGTCAGTGCTGCGGCAATATATTGAGAAGGATCATGCGGGTCGCATTGTCCTGTGCTGCGCGCAGGGCTGCCTCCTGGCTCGGTCCGAGCCGGGCCGAGCGCGTGCTGAGGGCCTCGGGCACCGGGCCGGGGACCGGCGATGGCGGATTGGCCTGCGCAAAGGAAAGGATCAGCGAGTCCTTGCTCGTCCTGGTGTAGGACAGGAGGCCTGAGCCACCGCCCCCTGGTCCGGTGAAATGGGTGAGCGTCCACAGGGGATCGGCGCCAAGGCCGTAGGTGACGGTGAAGTCGATGGTCGAACCGAAGGTCGGTATGTTCGTCGAGGTGACGGCCGAGGCGGCGTCCCCGACAGGGAAGGGAAGCATGTATTTGTCGGCCGATGCATGGCGCATCCCCTCGGCCAACACCTGTGCGATCCCGAGACTGCCGGAAATCGCGTCGGAGGGGGGAGTGGCAGCCGCCCTGCACGTCGCCGCGGCTGCGTCGGCAGAAACAGGGTCGAGCACCAGCGAAAATGTCTGGCTGTAGGTGCGATGGGACGCCCCGTCCCATTGTCCCTTGAAGCCCAGGGCACGGCTGGTGCCGTCTGTGGTGAAGGGATGGATGAAGCTGACCGACGGGTTGAGGCTGCCGTCATCGGTGACCTCGATCAGGAGAGTTGCAAACACCACATAGCGGCCGTCATTGGGAAGCGTGAATTCGGCCCGGTTGGCCTCGATCACATCGACGATCTCGCACTGGATATGGGTGACGACGTCGGAGACCTTCGGCACGGCATCACGCGGCTTTCCCGCCGCAAAGCCTGGTGGTCCGGAGAAATTCGGGAGTGACGTGCAGCCCGCCAGCAGGCTCGCCGCCGCCAGCGCCGCCGGTAGCCATGAACTTGATCCTCGCATCACATGCCCCCCAAGGCCGTCACCGACACGCGTGTGAGCTTAGGCGTGCCTATGGCCAAGGTACAGGAGACGGGCGCGACTATCGCGACCGGAATGGACCTTGTTCCGGCGCGTCCAAGGAACGCGCCGGGAGCTCGCTCAGGAGGTCAGGCGTCAGCGATCCCGGAGACATCGATCAGGCCTTCGGCGACCAGCACGCCGGTGATGCGCACGCGCCGGTCGGCGGCCCCGGGCGCTACGCGGTGCAGGTCGAGCCGGACCCGGCCGCCGGTATCGCGGCGCAGCGCGAACCCGCTGTCGTCACGGATCAGGGTTCCGGTCTCTTCGATACGGCTGCCGATGGTTCCCATCCGGGGCTCTATAGGAACTGCGGCGCGATTAGACGAGGCGCAAATCCCGGCATGCAGAGGCCCGTGCCGGTTTGATCAGCGGGTCGGAATCGCAGGCGCTGCGGCGCCTGCATTAATGATCATGCGGTACATGTCGGCGCGCGTCTTCATCAGCCCGGCCAGCCAGGCCAGATGGCGTGCCGCGACACCCGGCGTGAGCTGCTTGACCACGCTGTAGAGGCTCAGCTGATAGCCGGGTCCCGCCCGGTCGAGCAGGTCGGCGAGCGCGATCCTTGCCGGGCTCAGCCGGTATCGCACCCGGTCGCGTGCCTCGCTCCACAGCGCAGCGACCATATCGGCGAGATCCTCGGCGTCATAATAGCCGCTGTCGAGCCCTTCACCCAGCGACAGCGCCGCAAGCTGCGCGGCCACCTCCCCGATATCGGGGTCGTTCAGCGCGTCCAGCAGCGGCAGGTTGAGGTCATAGGTTTCGAGCCAGGCACGCATCGTCACGCCCTTTCGTCAGGGGTCGCCCATAAGAACACAAAGGGAACATTGATGCAAGGCCGGTTGCGCGGGGGAGGCGTGGCGACGGGCTGGCGGCTGCGCGCCTGCGCGCACCGGCGCTCTATCTCCGCTGCGCTCCGACCAGGCTCCGGCTGCGCCGGATCCTGGCCCTGCGGGTAACGATCGCCTGCCGGGGAAGGGCGCGCGGGGAAGGGCCGCCAGGTGCTGCGCGCGCGGTTGAGGGAGAATCAATCGGACCCGGCTTGTCCGAACCCCTGAACCGGCTTGATCTGGAGATCATCGTCGAACCGCGCCGGCCTCTCGATCAGGCGAGTAGCCGGAGAAGAACTGCTGGGCCTGGTCCCGGAGTCTTGTGTTCGATGAAGCAGCAGCGGCGGGCAAAAAAAGGACCAGCCCCCGAAAAGAAGCCGGTCTTTGAAGTTTAGGAGAGGATGCCTGAAAGGCACGCTTCTTGTGCGGCGCAGCATCTTTTGCCGCAAGTGCGAATAAAACTATCTTGGGTGCATTTCTTGCAATCGCCGGAGCAGGTGCGTGGTCCGTGATGTCGGGGGAGCCGCCGGCGGAGTGGCGGCGGCGAGCGCCGCTCGAGCGGTCCTTTTGTCGTCACGGTTTCTTTCACGCGCTTCCCCACCGCCCGGCGGCGATCACCGGGCAGGAGAGGAGAGGGGGATCCTGGGCAGTGTCGCTTCGGAATGGTTCGAGGCGATGAATGTCAAAGGAAATGTGTCATGAATATCGGAGAGTTCAAGCTGAGCAATGGTCGTGTCCTGGGATCGATCGCGACCCGCACGATCGA
>FTCZ01001071.1_pt1 | contig 13589 bp, 13 predicted proteins | sample 1658871 | NCBI WGS metagenome assembly FTCZ01 (sample SAMEA3914864, study PRJEB12502) | metagenome | biome: forest; material: soil | place: USA | collected 2012-03-12 | depth 0.3 m
CCTCTGCAAGATAACTGGCCGATCCGTTGGAGGCCGCTGCAATCGCCGCGGAATCGGCAGCATTCTGCATGGCGCGCCTGACCTGATACCAGTTTGCCGTCTCGAAGCCGAGGCCGAGGGCAGCCAGGAATGCCGGGAGCACCAAGCCCATCAAAACCAGGACATTGCCTCGCTTGTCGCCAAGCAGAGACGGAAGGACACTCATGAGATGCCTCTTCAGAAGCCCATAGGCCTGCCCCCTCATCAGGTGCGGGTGGCGCGAACTTACGGCGGCGCTCCTTAAGAGCATGTTAAGACGGAACTCGGGATAATTACTAGTTGAAGAGATACGCTTCACCGATCCGATCATTAGGGTAGCGCTTCGCTGACCCCCCAAATCCAGCCAATTCACCATTGATCTGCACTGACATACATCTCGAATCTGAACAAATACGCCGCCAGCTTCTTAGACAATTCTCAAGTTTAGTCCGATGAATGTACAAATCATGTCATGTTGCTCGCGGCCTTGTTAAAGGTGTTGGTTAGATTTTGCCCGAGTGCCTGCATCGCAGCAATGGCAGCGACGGCAATGAGAGCCGCAATCAGACCATATTCGATCGCTGTTGCGCCTTTATTGCTTCGAACAAGCTTGAACATCGGTTGCTCCTCGCCGTTGGATAAACACTCCCCGGCTCCGCGTAAATATGGAGCCCCGTCGCACTTCGTAACTGAAGAGGGATGGCCAAAATCTTAAGCCGGATACGTAACGCTGCACCAAGAGATTGCCCGAGTTGCTACCCGTTCCGTGGGCACCAAATTAGCTCCGTCTCGCCCCGGCTTTGGCCGCCCCCTTGAGCGGCCGCAATCGCGGACTGAGGTCGTGGCTCGAAACGACTTGGACAGGCGCCAAGCTATCGTGGCGCGACTTGGTCTATGCTTCTTTCGGGGCCCCGGCTCAGATCACTCGGGACGCCGGCTGCCCTTGTCCGATGCTACCATGACGGGTGCGGTGCTCAGCGTTCATGCGCTGCGAGAAACGCGGTGATACTGGCCATCGAAACGAGCGCGATGGCACCGGCCTTGATCGCCCGAATCTCGCCGGCGGCGATCAGCTGGTAGACTTTGGATCGGCCGATGTCGGTCAGGCGGCAGGCCTCCGGAACCCCCACGGTGATGGCAGGCAACATCCCGCCGAGCGTCTCCGGGGACAGGTCGGGTTGATGGCCGCTCTCAATGCCGTGTCTCTTCGTCATCGGGGCGGGAGGGAAGGGCTGGCGCCTCGCGGCGCTTGGCCAGGCGGCGCGCGACCAGTTCGATCAATGCTTCGTAGCGCTCTCGCCCGAGCCGGGCGGTTTCAGCGTCGAACGTCGGCTGATGCGCGACCAGCGTCATCTGATGCTGCATGAAGACGCCCAGCGTCTCGAGCACCAGTTCGATGTTCCAGTCGACCCGGTCTAGCATGCGGGTATGGCGATCGAGCCTTGCTCCGAAGCGCCGATCAAGCTCGTGCGCCGCGCAACGCTGCAACCAGGCGTTCAGCGCTTCGGTCAGGATCGCACTCTTGGTGGTGCGGGCCTTGGCGGCCAGCGCTTCGAGCCTGGTCGATAGATCGGCGGGGAGATGGATTTGGTGGAGGGTGCGGTTGGTAGCCATGCCCGGATGGTCTGCCCATCGTGGAACGGCGTCCATCACTGTAGATACAGGTAAAAAATGCACTTGCATCTCGGCGCAGATTGGGATCGCGAAGGCCACCTGAGTCGAGTCTGTTGATCCCTCGCACCATCTCCGGATCAGATTGAAAGTATCGCCCCCGCGGCTTGATTGACGCCATCGCAGAGTCGTTCGCGCAGCTCTTGCGCCATTTTCGGCCGTTTTTTTGATCTCGCTGTCACAGGATTGTCACCAAATCCTAAGACCGCGTTTACCGTGCCACCCTAGAGCGGCGGCATGGCTACCGCCCATCTTGCCCCTCCCCAGACCGATCGGTTCCCCGCGGCCGCCTTGTGCGAGCCGGGAAGCGCCGATCTGGCGGTCTCGATTCACGCTTCGACGGCCAGCGCGATCGAGATGTTCCAGGCGCATCCCGATATCCGCCTCCTGCCGGTCATCGACGATTGCGGCGGGCCGATCGGCGCGATGTTCGAGAAGGATGTGCGCCGCATCCTGTTCAACCCCTATGGCCATGCGCTGCTCAGCAATCCCACCTTCGGCGGTACGCTGGGCGAGCGGGTGCGCTCTTGCCCGATGGCCGACATTACCACCAGCCTGCCCGACCTGCTGGAAATCTACGCCGAGGCCGGTGGGCGTGAGGGAATGATCCTCACCCACGAGGGCAGACTCTACGGTGTTATCGTCAACCAGGCGCTGGTGCGCGCCGCCGCCAGCCACGAGATCGAGCGTATCCGGCGCCGAGCGGAGCGGCTCGACCAGGTCGACCGCGCCAGCACGCGGTTCGAGGCGGAGGCCGCAAGCCTGGCCGAGACGCTGGGTCAGCTCGCCAGCGCAATCGATTCGCAGGCGCACGACACCGCCCATCGCGCCCGCTCGATCCACACCCGCGCGGCCACCGTCGCCAGCGCCGCGGTGCAGACCGGCGACAGCATGGCGATGGTGGCGGACCGCAGCCGCTCGCTCGCCGAAGCGCTCGATCGCCTGCATCGCGACACCGAACGTGCCAAGTCCGCCGCGCAGGACGCGGTGGGCCAAGTCGCCGCCGGCAGCGCGCGCGCGACCGAACTCGTCCAGACCGCCCGATCGATCGAAACGGTGCTGTCGCTGATTCGCAGCCTCGTCTCCAAGACCGGACTGCTCGCGATCAACGCCACGATCGAGGCCGCGCGCGCCGGCGAGGCCGGGCGCGGCTTCGCGGTGGTGGCGAGCGAGGTGCGCTCGCTCGCCAGCCAGACGCGCGCCGCTGCCGAGGAGATTGCCGGCCATATTGCCGACGTCCATGCCGCGATCGACGAGGTTGCCGCCGGCCATGTCGGCATCGAGACGGTGATCGCGACGGTCGATGTGATCGCCCGTTCAGTCGATGAGACGGTCGCCGCGCAGCAGGCGGTGACGGTGGGCATCGCCGAAGGCGCGGGGCAAGCCGCCACTGCCAGCGCCGAAATCCGCGACAATATCGGCGAGATCAGCCGCAGCGTGCAAGAGGCCGCGGTCGGCTCGATAGAGATGCAGCGTTCCGCCGGCGGCCTTTCCGAAGCGGCGACCCGGCTCACCCGCCGGGTGGCCGCGTTCGTGAAGGAGATGCGCGAATCCTGACTTGGCGCTATGCCCGGGCTGTCAGGGAGGAGCTTCGTGGCAGTCATTGCGGTTTACAGCGCCAAGGGCGGGGTGGGTAAGACGACGCTGGCGGTGAATCTCGCCTGGGCCGCGGCGACGCGATCGCGTCGCCGGACGTTGCTGTGGGATCTCGACGCGCAGGCTGCCGCCACTTTCATTCTCGGCACCCAGATGCCCAAGGCCGAGGCACGCGAGGTGATCGAGCGCGATCTCGATCCCGACAAGGCGATCGTACCGACCGCCACGCCGGGGCTCGACCTGCTCGGCGCCGATTCGTCGATCCGCGGGCTGGACACGCTGTTCGCCGAGCTCGACAAGAAGAAGCGCCTGCGCCGCGTTATGGAGGATCTGGCCAGACACCACGATCGCATCATCCTCGATTGCCCGCCGGGCCTCGGCGACACCAGCGACCAGGTGATCCGCGCCGCTGACCTGATTGTCGTGCCGATGATCCCGTCCACCCTCTCGCGCCGCGCCTTCGACGAGGTGCGCGAGCATCTCGGCCGCGAACACAAGGGATCAACCCCGGTGCTGCCGGTGTTCAGCATGGCCGACCGCCGGCGCTCCGCGCATCGCGCCGCGATCGAGAGCGACCCCGATTGGACGGTGATCCCGATGGCCAGCGCCGCCGAGCAGATGGCCGACCGCCATGCGGCGATCGGCAGCTATGCCCCGCGCTCGCCCGTCACCGCGGCGGTCAACCAGCTCTGGACCGCGATCGAACGACGGCTCGCCGCTTGAACACCCAAGCCATTCCCCCGCTCGACGGGGAGGGACCGCTGTGGCTCCAGGTCCGCCGTGCGATCGCGCTTGCCATACTCGATCAGCGCTGGCCGGCGGGTACGCAGGTGCCGCCCGAGCAGCGACTGACCGAGCACTACGCCACGTCGCGCATGACCGTGCACAAGGCGATCCGCAGTCTCGCCGCCGAAGGGCTGGTCGAGCGGCGGCCCAAGCTCGGCACGATCGTCACGCCTCGCGCGGGCGAACGGCCAGTGTTCGAGATCTGGGATGCCGCTGACGCCGTCCACCGCGCCGGTGGCCATTATGGCTACAGGCTGATCGACGCGGCGACGCTACCGGCCGGTGCTCCGGGGCACGGCGAGCTCGGCGTCGCCGACGAGGCGCCGGTGCTGCGGCTGCTAGCGCTTCATCTCGCCGACAGGCGGCCGTTCCAGCTCGAGGAGCGGCTGGTCAATGTCGAGGCGGCGCCCCGGATCGCGCGCCAGCCGCTGGAAACGGTGAGCCCCGGCCAGTGGCTGCTCGCACATGTGCCGTGGACCGAGGCGCGCCACAGCATCACCGCGCGCGGCGCCGATGCACTGGTGGCAGGGCATCTGCAGCTCGAACTGGGCGAGGCGTGCCTGGTCATCGAGCGGCGCACTTGGAACGGCGCGATGCCGGTGACACTCGGCCGCTTCTGGTATCCGGGTGGCGATCACAGCCTCGAAGGGCGCTTCCGCCCGAGCTGGTAGCGCCGTCAGGCTAAGCGGCGCAGCGTGTCGCGATAGCGCGCGGTGATGGCGTCGCGTGCGACATGGCGGCCGTCGCGCACCACCTGTCGGCCGGCGCGCCACACCGCGTCGATCGATCCTTGCGCGAAGATCCAGCGATCGAGGAGCGCATCGCCCGTCGCGCCTTCGCCGTCGCCGGCGAGCGCGACGATGTCGGCCGGCGCGCCCGCCACGAGTTCGGCCGGCTCCGCGCCGAGTGCCTGCGCGCCTCCCGCCAGCGCCCGCGCGAACAGCGTGCGTCCGGTCGAAAAACCGTCGCGCGCGAGCACGTTGCGCTGCCGCCTGGTGAGGCGCTGGCCATATTCGAGCAGCCTGAGTTCCTCGACCGCATCGATCCGCACGTTCGAATCTGATCCGACGCCGAACTGCCCGCCGCCGTCGAGGAGCTCGCCGACCGGGAACAGCCCGTCGCCGAGATTGGCCTCGGTGACCGGACAGAGCCCGACCACTGCGCCGCTCGCCGCGATGCCCGTCAGCTCGGCCGCTTCCACGTGGGTGGCGTGAACGAGGCACCAGCGCTGGTCTACCGGCACTGCGTCGAGCAGCCATTGGACGGGTCGCTTCCCCGACCACGCAATGCACGCTTCCACTTCGGGCACCTGCTCGGCGACATGGATGTGGATGGGGGCATCGGGCGCCATCGCCAGCAGCGCGGAAAGCTCGTCCGGCGTCACCGCGCGGAGCGAATGCGGCGCGACGCCCAGTACCGCGCCGTCGAGTGGCTTGAGCGCGGCCGCGCAGCCCTCGCGCAGCCGGGCAAAGCCGTCGAGATCGTTGATGAAGCGCCGCTGTCCCGCGTTCGGCACGGCGCCGCCGAAGCCCGAATGCGCGTAGAAGACCGGTAGCAGCGTCAGCGCAATCCCGGCCTCGGCCGAGGCCTCAGCCACCGCCGCTGCCATTCGCGCGGGCTCGGCATAGGGCCGGCCGTCCAGGTCATGGTGGAGATAATGAAACTCGCCGACGCGGGTGAAGCCTGCCTCCAGCATCTCGACGAACGCCTTCGCCGCCACCGTCGCGACATCCTCGGGCGTGAGACGTCCGACCAGGCGGTACATCGTCTCGCGCCAGCTCCAGAAGTCGTCGCGACCGGCTCCGCCCGGCGATTCGGCGAGCCCCGCCATCGCGCGCTGGAAGGCATGGCTGTGGAGGTTTGGCAGGCCCGGCAACCCCACGACATGGCGCGTCTCGCCCGGCCGCGAGGCCACGTCTTTCTCGACGGCGACGATGCGCCCACCCGCCAGCATCACCCGTACTCGCTGCGCCCAGCCGCCCGGCAGCAGCGCCGTCTCGAACCACAGAGTCATGGCACCTCGTCTATCGCTGCTGGACAGTAGGGCCACCTCATGCTTTTGTATAGACAAATGCCTGACACCGCTCCCGCCTGTGATACGCTCTGGACCAACGCACGTCTCGCGACGATGCGGGGCGACGATCTCGGCATCGTCGAGGATGGGCTGATCGCAGCGAAGGATGGCCGCATCCTCTTCGCCGGCCCTGCCGCCGATGCGCCCGGTTTCGACGCCGGCATGGAGATTGATTGCGCCGGCCGATGGATCACGCCGGGGCTGATCGACTGCCACACGCACTTGGTCCACGCCGGGGACCGCTCGGGCGAATGGGCGATGCGGCTCGAAGGTGCCACGTACGAAGAGATCGCGCGGGCCGGGGGCGGGATCGTCTCGACCATGCGCGCCACCCGCGCTGCCGACCAAGATGAGCTGATCGCCACCGCGCTGCCGCGCCTCGACGCGCTGCTCGCCGAGGGCGTCACGACCATCGAGGTCAAGTCGGGTTACGGCCTGACGGTGGAGGATGAGCTCAAGATGCTCCGCGCCGGCCGCGCCCTGGGCGAGGCGCGCAACGTGCGGGTGGTGACGACACTCCTCGGCGCGCACGCTTTGCCGCCCGAATATGCCGGCCGCGCCGACGATTATGTCGAGCTCGTCTGTGACGCCATGATCCCGGCCGCCGTCGGGCTGGCCGATGCGGTCGACGCTTTCTGCGAAGGTATCGGCTTCACGCCCACGCAGACCGATCGCGTGCTCCACGCCGCGCGCGCTGCCGGGCTGCCGGTCAAGCTTCACGCCGAGCAATTGTCCGCGCTGCACGGCGCCAGCCTCGCCGCGCATCATGGCGCGCTATCCGCCGACCATCTCGAACATGCCGACGAGGCGGATGCGGCGGCGATGGCGAAGACCGGCACGGTCGCGGTGCTGCTACCCGGCGCCTTCTACTTCATGCGCGAGACCAAGCTGCCGCCGGTCGATCTGTTCCGCGCGCATGGCGTACCCATCGCGCTCGCGACAGACTGCAACCCCGGCACCTCGCCGACGACGTCGCTATTGCTGATGCTCAACATGGGCGCGACACTGTTCCGACTGACCGTCACCGAGGCGCTGCGCGGCGTGACCGTCAACGCGGCGCGCGCGCTGGGCCTTCACGCCGAGATCGGCACGCTGGACGTGGGCAAGGCCTGCGACCTCGCCATCTGGGACATCTCCGAACCCGCCGAACTCGCCTACCGGATTGGCGCAAACCCCCTGTTTTCCCGCGTAAAGGACGGCTTATGCTGCTGACCCCTGGCGCCGTCCCGTTCGCGGACTGGCGCGCCATCTATCAGGGCGCGACGCCCACCCTCGATCCCGCCTGCCGCCCCGCCGTCGCCGAGAGCATGGCCGCCGTGGAGCGCATTCTGGCGAAGGGTGAGCCGATCTACGGCATCAACACAGGCTTTGGAAAGCTCGCCACGGTGCGCATCGAGGCGCGTGACCTCGCCACGCTCCAGCGCAACATCGTGCTCAGCCATGCCGCCGGCGTCGGCCCGGCCATGCCGGTGCCGGTCGCGCGGCTGATGATGGCGCTCAAGCTCGCCAGCCTCGCGCGCGGCGCCTCAGGCGTGAAGCCCGCGACCGTCGAACTACTTGAAGCGCTGCTGGCCAAGGGGCTGACACCGGTGGTACCGGCGCAGGGTTCGGTCGGCGCATCCGGCGACCTCGCACCGCTAGCGCACATGACCGCCTCGATGATCGGCGTCGGCGAGATGTTCGTCGGCGACGGCCGCGTCCCCGCCGCGCAGGCGCTGGCCAATGCCGGCCTCACCCCGCTCGAACTCGGCCCCAAGGAAGGCCTCGCCCTCCTCAATGGCACGCAATTCTCGACTGCATACGCTCTGGCCGGTCTATTCGAGGCTGAGCGGCTGTATCGCGCAGCGCTCGTCACCGGCATCCTTTCGACCGAGGCGGCCAAGGGCTCCGACGCGCCGTTCGATCCCCGGATCCACGCGCTACGGGGTCACAAGGGCCAGATCGAGACGGCCGGCGCGCTACGCCGGATGATGGAGGCTTCCCCCATCCGCGCCTCGCACCGCGTCGACGATATCCGAGTACAGGATCCGTACTGCCTCCGCTGCCAGCCGCAGGTGATGGGCGCGGTGCTCGACCTGCTGCGCAAGGCCGCCGACACGCTCGTCACCGAGGCGAACGGCGTCTCGGACAACCCGCTAATCTTCGCAGACACCGACGAGGCGCTGTCGGGCGGCAATTTCCACGCCGAGCCCGTCGCCTTCGCCGCCGACATGATTGCGATGGCCCTGTGCGAAATCGGCAGCCTGTCCGAGCGCCGCATCGCCATGCTGGTCGATCCCGCGCTTTCGGGACTACCCGCCTTCCTGACGCCGCGCCCTGGGCTCAACTCTGGCTTCATGATCCCGCAGGTGACGGCGGCCGCACTGGTTTCCGAGAACAAGCAGCGCGCGATGCCGGCGAGCGTCGATTCGATCCCGACCTCGGCCAACCAGGAAGACCATGTCTCGATGGCCGCGCATGGCGCGCGCCGCCTCGCCGAGATGGCAGCCAATGTCGACGCGGTGCTGGGCATCGAGCTGCTGGCCGGCGCGCAGGGGTGCGACTTCCACGCCCCGCTGGTTTCGAGCACACCAGTCGAGGCCGTGCGCATACTGCTCCGCGCGCAGGTACCGACGCTGACCGACGACCGCCACATGGCCCCCGACATCGAGGCAGCGACCGCGCTGATCCGCTCGCCCGCGCTCCTCGAGGCGGTGGGGCCGCTGCCGGGGCTGATGGGATGAGCTGGCTGCACATCGAGCGGAGTGACAGCCCGCTGCTCCTCTGCTTCCCGCATGGCGGCAGCGAGATTCCGGCCGATCTGCGCGGCGGTTTCCGCTCGCGCTGGTGGGCGATCCGCGATGCCGACTGGCATATCCGTACGCTCTATGAGGGGCTCGCCGATGCGACGCGAATCTGGACCGACAACGCGCGCAGCGTGATCGACTGCAACCGCGATCCGTCGGGCGCTTCGCTCTATCCGGGGCAGGCGACCACCGGCCTGTGCCCGACCGAAACGTTTGACAATGACCCGCTCTACCAGGAGGGGGAGAGGCCGGACATCGAGGCGCGCCGCGACGCTTGGTTCACGCCCTACCATGCAGCGATTGAAGCCGAGATCGCACGCCTCCGCGCGATCCACCCCCGCGTCGTGCTCTATGACTGCCACTCGATCCGCAGTCGCGTGCCGCGCCTGTTCGAAGGCGAGCTGCCCGAATTGAATGTTGGCACCGACAATGGCGCGACCTGCGACGCAGCGCTGAGCGATGGCGTCATGGCGCAATGCGCCAACCGATCCAATGTCTTGAACGGCCGCTTCCGGGGCGGCTGGACGACGCGCCACTACGGCCGCCCGCAAGACGGCGTCCACTCGATCCAGATGGAGATCGCGATGCGCGCCTACCTGCGCGAGCCCGAAGGCACGCCGACCGAGGCCAACTGGCCGCCCGCCTACGATCCCGACTTCGCCGCGCCGCTGCGCGCCGACCTCGCCCGCATCCTCGCCGCCACTGTGGCTTTCGCGAAAGGCTCCTGATGACTCGCATCGACAATGCCCGCCACATCGAGGCCGCCACCGGCACCGAGCTTTCCGCCAAGAGTTGGCTCACCGAAGCGCCGCTGCGCATGCTGATGAACAATCTCGACCCGCGCGTGGCCGAGAATCCGCAGGAGCTGGTGGTCTATGGCGGCATCGGCCGCGCCGCGCGCGACTGGGAGAGCTTCGACCGCATCGTCGAGACGCTGAAGCGGCTGGAGGGCGACGAGACCCTGCTGGTCCAGTCCGGCAAGCCGGTCGGCGTGTTCCGTACCCACGCAAACGCCCCGCGCGTGCTGATCGCCAACTCGAATCTGGTACCCAAATGGGCGGACTGGGATCATTTCCACGAGCTCGATCGCGCCGGGCTCATGATGTACGGCCAGATGACCGCCGGCTCGTGGATCTACATCGGCAGCCAGGGCATTGTTCAGGGCACCTACGAGACCTTCGTGGAAGCCGGCCGCCAGCATTATGGCGGCGATCTGTCGGGCCGCTGGATCCTTACCGCCGGGCTTGGCGGCATGGGCGGCGCGCAGCCGCTTGCGGCGACAATGGCGGGCGCCTCCTGCCTCGCGGTCGAGTGCCAGCCGAGCCGGATCGAGATGCGGCTGAAAACCGGCTATGTCGATCGCATGACCGACAGCCTCAACGAGGCACTGGAAATCGTCACGACTTCGAAGACGCCGGTCTCGGTCGGCCTGCTCGGCAACGCGGCCGACGTGTACCCTGAGCTGGTGCGGCGCGGCGTGCGCCCCGATCTCGTGACCGACCAGACCTCCGCGCATGACCCCCTCAACGGCTATCTGCCGCGGGGCTGGACGCTGGATCAGTGGGCGGCGGCGCGGGAGAGCGATCCCGCCTCGGTGGAGCGCGCCGCGAAAGCCTCGATGGCGGTGCATGTCCGCGCCATGCTCGACTTCCACAAGGCCGGCATCCCGACCGTCGACTATGGCAACAACATCCGCCAGGTCGCCAAGGACGAGGGCGTCGAGAACGCCTTCGACTTCCCGGGCTTCGTGCCGGCCTATATCCGCCCGCTGTTCTGCCGCGGCGTCGGCCCGTTCCGATGGGCGGCGCTGTCGGGCGACCCCGAGGATATCTACAAGACCGACGCCAAGGTGAAGGAACTGCTGCCCGACAACACGCACCTCCACCGCTGGCTCGACATGGCGCGCGAGCGCATCCACTTCCAGGGCCTGCCGGCGCGGATCTGCTGGGTGGGACTGGGCGACCGGGACCGGCTCGGACTCGCCTTCAACGAGATGGTGGCGAAAGGCGAGCTTAAGGCGCCGGTCGTAATCGGCCGCGACCATCTCGATTCGGGTTCGGTCGCCAGCCCCAACCGCGAGACCGAAGCGATGAAGGACGGTTCGGACGCCGTCTCCGACTGGCCGTTGCTGAACGCGCTGCTCAACACGGCGTCGGGCGCGAGCTGGGTGTCGCTGCACCATGGCGGCGGTGTCGGCATGGGGTATTCGCAGCATTCGGGCATGGTGATCGTCGCCGACGGCACGCCGGAGGCCGCCGAGCGCCTCGGGCGTGTGCTGTGGAACGACCCGGCGACCGGCGTGATGCGCCACGCCGATGCCGGCTATGACATCGCCATCGACTGCGCGCGGGAGAAGGGGCTCGACCTGCCCTCGCTGGGCTGAACGGCCCCTTTTCAGTGAGGCGCTCGGCCTCGTACCCGCGCTCGCCGACGCGGCCTGACGGGCTGGACCCCGCTCGCGCGTCCGCGCAGGATGCCCGCCATGAGCAAGACGGGCACCATCCGGGTCGGCATCGGAGGCTGGACCTATGAACCCTGGCGCGGCACCTTCTTCCCGGAGAAGTGGCCGCAGGCGCGCGAGCTTGACTATGCCGCCTCGAAACTGACGGCGATCGAGGTCAACGGCACCTATTATGGCTCCCAGAAGCCGGCGACCTTCGCCGCCTGGGCCAAGGCCGCGCCAGACGGCTTCGTGTTCAGCCTGAAGGCGTCGCGCTTCTGCACCAACCGCCGCGTGCTGGCCGAGGGCGACGCGTCGGTGGAGAAATTCCTCGGGCAGGGCATCGTTGAGCTCGGCGACAAGCTCGGCCCGATCCTCTGGCAGTTCATGGCGACCAAAATGTTCGACCCGGACGATTTCAGCGCATTCCTCCAACTGCTGCCGGCCGAGCGCGATGGGGTGAAGCTCACTCATATCGTGGACGTGCGGCATGAATCCTTCAAGGACCCCGCCTTCATCGCGCTGGTGCGCAAGGCGGGCGTGTCGGTCGTCCACACCGATTCGCCCGATTATCCGGCAATCGGCGATGCCAGCGGCCCGGTCTCCTACGCCCGACTGATGAACGCGCGCGAGGAGGAGCCGACCGGCTATGCCCCGGCCGAGATCGAACGCTGGACGCAGGTGGCGCAGGTCTGGGCCGCGGGCGAGACCGGCGATGCCTTCCCGCTTGCCGCGCCCGACGTACCCGGTACGAAGGCGCCACGCGACGTGTTCGTCTTCTACATCAACGGCGCCAAGGTCCGCGCGCCGCACGCCGCGATGGCGACGATCGAGGCGCTGAAGGCGTAACGAGCCCGGCCGGTTCTCGTTGAAGAGGCGGTGGGGCTCGGCCACAACGACCCCCCATGATCCGCAAGTCCTTCCTCGCCGTGCGCGACCATCTGTCCGGCGAGGCCGGGCCCGGCGTGGTGCTGATGCTCGCGGCCGGCGCGGCACTGGTGGTGGCGAATTCGCCACTCGAGCATGCCTACAGCCACGCGCTCCACGCGACGATCGGGCCGATGAGCCTGCTCCACTGGATCAATGACGGGCTAATGGCGGTCTTCTTCCTGTTCGTCGGCCTGGAGGTGAAGCGCGAAGTCGTCGCGGGCGACCTTTCGACGCCTGCCGCGCGCCGCCTGCCGGTGATCGCGGCGGTGGCGGGGATGGTGGTGCCGGCGCTTGTCTATGTCGTCGTGGTCCGGGGTGATGCAGCGCTGATCCACGGCTGGGCGATCCCGTCTGCCACCGACATCGCCTTCGCGATCGGCGTGCTGGCGCTGCTGGGGAGCCGGGCACCGGCCTCGCTCAAGCTATTCCTGACGACTGTAGCGATCGTCGACGATATCGGCGCGGTGGCGATCATCGCGCTCGCCTATACAAGCGGCGTGCGCCTCGCCGCGCTCGCGGCGGCTGCGGTGGTGCTGGTGCTGCTTTTCCTGCTCAACCGGCGCGGCGTCAAAGCGCTCTGGCCGTTCGCGATTCTGGCCGTGCTGCTGTGGGCGGCTGTGCTGCGTTCGGGCGTGCATCCGACGGTGGCGGGCGTGCTCGCCGCGCTGTTCGTGCCGCTCGGCGACGACGATCTTGCCCCGCTCGACAAGCTGGAACATGCGCTGTCGCCCTGGGTGAGCTACGCCATCCTGCCGATCTTCGGCTTCGCCAATGCCGGCTTGGTATTCGGCGCCGCGCCACTGTGGGCACCGCTGCCGCTTGCCGTCGCGCTGGGGCTGTTCGCGGGCAAGCAGCTCGGCGTGTTCGGCGCGATGCGCGGCGCGGTGGCACTGGGGCTGGCGGAGAAGCCTGAAAGGGCGGGCTGGGTGCAGCTCTATGGCGTGGCGCTGCTGGCCGGGATCGGCTTCACCATGAGCCTGTTCATCGGTGGCCTTGCCTTCCACGATCCCGTGCTGATCGAGGAGGTGAAAGTGGGGGTGCTGGCGGGATCGGCGCTGTCGGCGCTGGCCGGCTACGCGCTGCTGCGCTTCGCTTCGCGCTGAACCTAAAAAGGGCGGAGCCAACGGCCCCGCCCTTGCATCCGTCGATCTGGCCGACCTCAGAGCTTGGAGGTCAGCTCCGGCACGATCTTAAACAGATCGCCGACCAGGCCAATGTCGGCGACCTGGAAGATCGGCGCATCTTCGTCCTTGTTGATGGCGATGATGGTCTTTGAGTCCTTCATGCC
>FTCZ01002882.1_pt1 | contig 13578 bp, 14 predicted proteins | sample 1658871 | NCBI WGS metagenome assembly FTCZ01 (sample SAMEA3914864, study PRJEB12502) | metagenome | biome: forest; material: soil | place: USA | collected 2012-03-12 | depth 0.3 m
CCACCTTGTCGCTTGCGCGTCGCCTTCGTCTGCTCGAGTGGGCAGCCGCGAACCAGGTTTGGGTAGTCGAAGACGATTATCTGAGCGAGCTGCAACTGGTGGGCAGGGCCGCGCCGGCGCTCGCGTCGCTCGACCGGGATGGGCGCGTCATCCACATCGGCTCGTTCAGCAAGACGATCAGTCCGACTGTTCGGCTCGGCTTTCTGGTCGCGCCGGTCGAACTGATCTCTCGGTTCGCGGAAGTGGTAGCATGCCTCGCGCCGGCGCCCGTCCCCGCCGTGCAACTCGCGACCGCCGAATTCATGCGCGAGGGCCACTATATGCGCCATCTCCGGCGGACCAAGCGTGTCTATGCCGCCAAGCGACAGGCGCTGCTGGATTGTCTTCAAGCATCCATCGGCGCCGATCGCGTCGCTGCCCCCGGCTTGGCCGTGCTGTTGAAATTGCCGAGAGGAACATCGGACATGGCCGTCGCACGCGAAGTCTCGGCGTTCGGCATGATTCCATCGCCGCTTTCGGCCTGGTATGCGTCGCCTGATAGCGCCGAGCCCGGGCTTCTGCTCGGTGTTGCGACCTCGCCGACGAGGAACCTTACTCGAGCCTGTGATCAGCTCCTCGAAGTCATCCGCCGGTTCAGCTGATTGGCGCCTTACAGAACGAACAACGGTTATCGGGGAAGCCCGCGCTCTCTGCGAAATGCGACAATGGGCGCCTTTCCGCCAGGCCGCTTTATGTCGCGACCTGGCCGAATTCCTACTGTCGGCTTCTGACGGTGGTTAAGCCAATGCTGCCAAAGAAGGCATCCCCTTGTTCAGGATGGAGTCCCCGACGAATCCGGGCGGTTCATTCCGGCGATGTTCTGATCTATCGAGACCCGATAACGACGCCCGGCGGCGGCGGACTGTCGGCGGGAACGAAGAAGTCGGGGTAGAGCACAACTGAGGGATCGACGCTGTAACGCCCGAAATCGGTGACGCCCTCCCCATGAAGAAAGCTGTCATCGATAAGGAAGTTGCCGCTGAACGCATGTGCGGGCTTATTGAAGATCGCATAAGCAGCGTCCGCCATGATTTCGGGCGTGCGGCAGTGGCGAAGCGCATCCGGACCGGACAACGCAAATTCAATCGCCGCTGTGCCGATCGTGGTCCGTGGCCAAAGCGCGTTGAAGGCGATGCCGTCGCCCCGGAACTCCTCGGCCATGCCGAGCACGCACAAGCTCATATTATATTTGGCGATGGAGTAAGCAGGGTGAGCGCCAAACCAGCGCGGCGCGAAGTCCAGTGGCGGTGACAGCATCAAAACGTGCGGATTTTCCGCCTTCTTCAGATGCGGTAGACAGGCGCGTGAGGTGAGGAACGTGCCGCGGCCATTTACTTGGTGCATCAAGTCGTAGCGTTTGGGCTCGGTTTGTAACGTCCCCGTCAAGGAGATGGCTGAGGCGTTGTTGACGCAGATGTCGATGCCACCGAAGGTCGCCACAGCTTCGGCGACCGCGCGCTCGATCGAATCATTGTCGCGTACGTCCACGACGAGCGGAAGCCCCTTGCCGCCCGCCGCTTCGATTTCGGCAACGGCCGTAAAGATGGTGCCCGGAAGCTTTGGGTGCGGATCGGCGGTCTTGGCGGCGACAACGATATTGGCGCCATCGCGCGCTGCACGAAGCGCGATCGCTAGCCCGATACCGCGACTAGCACCGGTAATGAAGAGGGTCTTTCCTTGGAGACTCATGCCTTCCATCCTTGTTCGAGCGCGGGTCGCTTATGCAAATTTTCTGAAATCTGGTTTGCGGCGTTGCGCGAAGGCTGCGAATGCCTCCTGTGCTTCAGGGCTGGCCAGCCGTGCCGCGAACTGCGCGCTCTCAGCGTCCATATGATCTGTGATTGTTGCCGTCGCGCGCATCAATTTCTTGGTCGCGATCAACGCGCCCAACGGCTGCTGGGCGAGACGTTCTGCAAATTGGTTGGCCGTCCCGGCGAGTTCGGACAGCGGCACAACCTTGTTAGCGAGGCCCCAGGCCAACGCATCTTGGGCTCCAACCGGCTCGCCGCTAGCGAACATCGAGAAAGCGCGAACATGGCCGATCCGAGCTGCCAGCAGGAGGCTCGACGCAGCTTCCGGCACCAACGCCAGGTTGACGAATGGGGTGATGAGCATCGCATTTTCAGCAAGTACAACATGATCGCAGTGGAGGAGCATTGTGGCGCCGACACCGATAGCCTTGCCCTGGACCGCGGCGACGAGCGGCTTGGACATCGTTGCGATTGCGCGGAGGAACCGCGTGACGTGACGCGGGCCGTCAATGCCGGCGGCGAATTCCCCTACGTCGTTCCCAGCCGTGAACATTTCGCCTTCGCCGCGGATCAGGACAACGCGGACTTCAGGGTCGTGCTCGCTGCTTTCGAGCGCATCGGCCAGCGCGCCGTACATCTCGTTGGTCAACGCATTCTTTTTATCGGGCCGGTCCATCACCAGTGTCAGGATACCCTCGGCTTTGCCGATCTTGATGTGCTCAGTCACGTGTCCATCTCCTTGGAAAATCTTTCGCGGACGTTCACCAGCCAGCGAGCGACAACATCGAGCTCAGCGTCGCTGAATCCATCGACCAGCTTGGCGTTGATCTCCTGCGCCCGCGCTTTGGCGGCTACCTGCGCGGTGCGCCCTTTTGCCGTTAGAAACAGCCGGGCTGCGCGACCGTCCCGATCGTCGGGACGACGTTCCACAAGGTCCGCCACTTCCATCCGGTCGACCAGACCAGTCGCCGCCGGCGCGCCGACGCCGAGTGAACGCGCAACATCGCCGACCAGAACGCCATCGGCCTGGCCGAGCAGAAACAGCACGCCGGCCTGGGCTGCGGTGACGTCTCCGTATTTCTCCCGCGTCCAGTGTTGCACGCGTCGCTGCGCGATATTGAGCAGATAGATGAAACGGCGCTCACCCTTGCTCACCGCAGTGCGTCGCCCGCGCTGGCGAGCGAAGGTTCGCCGCCACACATTCTGATCGACGGTGCGCCGCGGTTAGTCAGACGAAGGCGAAGCGCGAGCATTGCCCGTGCGCTGTCGGGTTCTATCTTTTGCAGCAGCTTACTTGCCTGGAAGGCCGGCGTCGCCTTCGCCTCGGGCGCGAATGCGCCTTTGGGGGCATGGATTTCGATCTGGGGCACGGCCTCTCTCCTTCGGGGTGCGCATGGAGCCTAAGACTCGCTATTAGTTCGTACCAGAACTACATAATTCGTATGTGAAGTAAAGTGGCGTTGTGGGCCAGGAACGTGGGCTGGGGAAAATGGCTGGCTTTCTCTCACCGACATTTGCAGAAGATTTTGGAGTGGGCGCCGCCCCTCGCGGCGGCCAAGGTCGCAACCGAAGCATCGCTCAACCGCGCGGCCGCCAGCTGCTACGTCATCAAGGAATCAACTGTCCCCGCGGCGGAAACGGAACGACGCTGACCATGATTGAGATCCACCGAAATCTGGTCAAACACGGTGATCCATTCCAAATAGGGCGTCATAGTCCACGGAGGGTTTGCTTGAGGGCGGGGGTAGCACTCTGTCGAAGCGCACTTCCCGCATGCTGCATACAATAGCTGTTGACGGACTCTGGCGGCTTTCGGGCGCGCGCCAAGCCAACTGGAACGTCGTGGCCTGGCGCGCTGCCGCCGGGCAACTCTCGACCCTTTTTGGACGCTCCCCAGCGCCGGCGAGAGGGAGCAACTGCCGAGCCGACACCCGGCTTTGCGAGTTCCTAAAAGACTAGCCGGGTACTTCGAGCTGAAAACGCGCGACAGCCGATCGGCACTGGCCCGAACGCAGGCGGCTCATCACACTATTTTGGTGGGGTGTCCGTCGTCCTGGTCGTCGTCCGAACCATCGTACCGTGCGGGGTTTTCACGATCGTCCGGTGGCGGAAGTGGGTGACCTGGCGGTGCGGCTTGCCATCATTGTGTGTTACGGTCTGGGTGTGGACCTCTTTATGCGTCATGACGGCGGCCGGGGGAGCGTCCTGTGCCAACGCGGCGGAGCCCATGCCCGCGAAAGCGAGCAATCCCACTGTCAATAGTTTCACGGTCATCTCCTTCGCTGTTCGGCCATGAAAGACCTTGTTCCCTGACCCCTAAACGCGCGTCAGGCACCACCTGTTGCACCGGGCGTTCCCGCGTGCCGAACAGAGGTCTTTTTTTCCTGATCGATAACAACAAATCGCATCCATCCGGCCCGCGCAGGCGCGACGGGACACACATGATAAACACTCCACACGGTGAAGTCGTTTTCCGCCGTCAGCAAGGCGGCAAGCCTTGTTGGGAGATGGTCAAGCTCTCAGATGTCGGATCGAAGATTTTTCTGGTTTACATCACCAATAAGTCATTGAGTTCCTATCGGTCAGAGTCGGATAGATGGCGTTCCAGTTCGGCAAGTTTGCCGATTGTTTAATAACAGTTCCCAAAATAAGGGGGTGATGAACTTCGTCACCATTGCCCACATGTGTCTGAACAACCTTAGGTTTAGAACGTCCGCTTGCGTCAATCCAAGGTCCGATACCTGACGCTCGCCAAACTACCATGCCATGCTGTTCAGTCAGCTGCGCGCTTTGCATGAATGACGACAGCTTCTGGGATCGGCGGCTGGTGCCCCGAACAGTCGGAATGAGGCGCTTTCCTGACTTCGCCAGTGCACGAGCGATCAATACCCCGCATGTGTCCATTGCAGGTTGGATTGTATTGACAGCCTTCGCGGGGCGCGAATTCCGAAGCACCGCATCTGTTTTCAGTAGAGGCGAGTGGCGACTGACATGGTTGGTATCCATTAGGGCACCTGTAGCGACCGGAACCACACCACCTTTACGTCCGTTCCTGTCTCTAGAGTTGCGGCGGGGCCTCGTATATGGAGGATAAAGATGCGAAAAACCGCTCTAGCCGCCCTGGCTGCGACAACTGCCATGATCGCGGCGTGCAGTACCGTGGAGCCCCCTGCGACACGTGCTGAAGCGAACGCCGGCCTTGCGACGGCCAGCGCCGCAGGGGCCGTCTGTGGCACGTATGGGCTTATGGACAAAGACGGCAATGGCCACATTAGCAAGGCTGAATGGGATGCTTACCGGGCTGGCGCCTATACTGGGTGGGATGCGGATCATGACGGCCGCATCAGCCGCGCCGAGTTTGAACGCTGCTATGCTGCCAATGGCTTTTATGCGCCCAGCTATTACAAGTCGGATTATTGGACGAACTATTATAGCGCGTTCGATCCCAACAACACCGGCTATGTTGCCGCGGATGACTTCTTCGGTGACCGCACTTGGGTTGCGATTGATCGCAACAACAATGGCGTCATCGATGACGACGAATGGACTTGGTGGGTCAGATAGCCACCAATCTCCTGTTCCCTCATCCTGAGTTGCGGACGCGGACAGCTTGCTACGGCAGTCATGGCGGAGCGAACCACGGTCGGTCGCTTTTGGGAGGGACCGATCGACGGAGATCGGGCCCGGTTGGGTCGCGCGTGGTTACGCCCTCTCGATCGCAGCCGCGGCAGAACGGATTGATCGGTGCGGTGAGCGTGTCGGATATGGCCAACGCGCTCACCGCACTTATCCACGCCAGATGAGTGAACGACCGGTATCGGGAGCCGACGATCAGCGCGGCAACGACGGGGCTTGGCGCGTACCGCTCCGGCTTCTCGCGGGCCTCGGGGCCCACAACGGCCTTGCTTATCGCCGGCTAATATTGCGCGCGTGTGCGCATTCACGCGATGCAATAGACAACTTCGTCAACCCCCCCCGTGCCTCTGCCCAGCTCGGGTGCGATCACAGGTGGAGGTTGCACTCAGCAGAGCGTGCTCTTCCAACGGATGAACAGATTGCGGTTCACATTCGCAACGGCGCGGCGTCTATTTCTCCGGGCGATTTAAGCAAGGAAAGACGCGTGACCAGTCCAGCTGCCGCGGCTTCATCAATCGGCGGATCGATCCGTTGGAATATGGCCGACGGCATGCAGACCCTACGAACCGAATTGGACTTGACGCGGGCGAGCCAATTAACCCTGCTTCGGCTTCAGCTTGCCCTTCACAGATCGAACCGTCGCGCCGCAATGCAGGCGCTTGATGACTTGCTCGACATAGATGCGGAAATGGAGGGCCTTGCGGCAACGCTGAGCGGTATCGCTGTGCATCCGGCGGGCGATCCGGCCCTTGCCGGCATTGATGCGGCTCTTTCCCGCTTTATCGAGCTGCAGAAGGCAGCGATCGCTGCCGAAAAGCATGCCCTAGCGGGCGGCGATTTGCGAAGCGACGCCCGGTCGAATGCGATTTACGCTCCCGGCGATGGGGCGGGCGACGCTGATTTGCCTGCGCAGCCGCTGCTTCCAGAGGATGAAGCGGAGGACGAAGACCGAACAGACCGAAAACGTTGGACGTATTTTCTTGCTGCTGCGATCGTCGTCATCTTCCTCGGGTGCGGGTTGCTAGCCTATCTGTGGCCAGCATCGTTCGGTGCTGTCACGTCGTTGTGAGGTTCGGATAAACGACGGTGCGTGGACGCCCCATCGGTTCCGGGATTAGCTTTCGGCAGCTGGACGTCGTGAATTGCCGCGTAGTAGCCGATCGGTTTCCTCCTTGCGCTCGGCTACGCAATAACAATCGGCATGGCACAAAACCTTCAAGCCGTGGGCGATATCCCGGCCCTTGAGATCCCCTTCGTGATGCGGGCCACATCACAGGAATTCCGGAAGGGCAGCGCTGTTATGCGGTCGACGGAATAGGCCGGATTGATATTCATGAGCTCGTCCCAGACTTGACGGGCTTCCTCGAGATGGCCGAGGTTGCCGAGCGCCGCGCACAGGAAGGCGCGACTGATGTCGGTCTCGGGCGCAAGGAGAATCCGCTCGCCGAAAAGCGCGACCGCAGCCTCGTAGTCCCCGGCGACGAGGTGCGCGACCCCGAGATGATGTAGATAGGTGTGGGAGAAACAGGGGTCGAGCCGTCGGGCGCGTTGCAGATCATGGATCGCGGCCCGCGTGGATCCGCCGTAGATGTTCAGGATGGCGCGGAGCGACAAGGCCGGGGCGAAATTTGGATTGAGCATGAGCGCTTGGTCCACCTCGAAGGCCCAGCGCCCGAAATCCTTCGCATACATCGCGACCACGGCGGCAGCGCCGTGCGCGAACGGATCGAGCGGATCCCGCGCGACGGCTTCGTCTACAGATCTTTGGGCCTCGTCGAGCGAGCCCTCGGGATCGTCGGACCAGCGATTGAAATAGATATGCGCAAGCGCCATGCCGAGCCCGGCATGGGGAGCAGCATAGTTAGGATCGAGGGCGAGTGCTTCCCGAAACAGATCCGCGGCCCTTCGGACGACGGCGGCGTTTTGCGTCGCTCCCCGCTGCATCGCTCGTCCGCGCAGGAAGCATTGATAGGATTCCATATTCATCGTCCCGCCCGTCGCGAAAGCCGGCCATAGCGCGACCTCCACCGGGTTCACGACCGCGCTCAGCTCGGCGACAATGGCACGCGCGACCTCGTCCTGGATCGCGAAGATGTCGTCGAGCTGCCGATCGTAGCGCTCGGCCCATAGTTGGCTGCCGCTCATCCCGTCACCCAGCTGCGCCGTGATGCGGACACGGTCGCCTTCCCGCCGGACGCTTCCCTCCACGATATAGCGGGCGCCGAGGTCCGCCGCGATCCGCTGCGCGGTGGCGCGCGAGCCCTTGTAGGAGAAGCTCGAACTGCGGGAGACGACGACCAGACCGGGCACCTTCGACAATGTCGTAAGAATGTCTTCCGCGAGGCCGTCGGTGAAGAAGTCCTGCTGGGGATCGCCGCAGAGATTGTCGAAGGGAAGCACCGCCAGCATGGGCCGGGCGCAAAGCTGGTTCGGAGCGTCCTCCGCGCCCTCCATCACGACGCCGAGGAAGCGATACCCAACGCGCGGGATCGTCGCGATCCATTCCTTGCCGTCGGGCGCAAGGCCAATGACCTTCCGCAGCGCCGCGATCTGGACCGAGAGATTGCTCTCCTCGACGGTGATGCCCTGCCACGCCGCATCCATGAGCTCCGCCTTGGTGACGATCTCGCCCTGGCGGCGGAGCAGTGCGTCGAGAAGCAGGATGCCGCGTCGGCCGACGGCCACCCGCTTTCCCTTCTCCAATAGCACGCCTCGATCGCGATGGAATAGAAATGGTCCGAAGGCGAAGCGCTGTCCCGGCATATGACTCCTAGATGAACGAATTTAGGATCGTTCGGATTTAATTCGGCGATCTTTCGATACTTCGGCCCGCCCTCTCACCATGTTGGTTCAAGTGACGGTTATTCAGTTCGCGCTCCGGCCCGAATGCATGACCGTCGAGAATAGGATTAAGGTCAGAGGGGATTCAATGTCCGTTTTCCGCAAACTATTTGTATCGGTGGCGTCGCTCACGATCATCGCATCGGCCCTCCCGGCTCACGCCGCGCCGGTGAAGTCCATTGTTCTTGTCCATGGCGGGTTCGTCGATGGTTCGGGCTGGGAAGGCGTCTACAAGATCCTGAAGAAGGACGGCTTCGATATCAGCATCGTCCAGAATCCGACAACCTCGCTGGCCGACGACGTCGCGGTCACGAAGCGCGTCATCGCCCAGGCGACAGGCGACGTCATCCTCGTTGGCCATTCCTATGGCGGCGCGGTCATTTCGGAAGCCGGCAACGACCCCAAAGTGGCCGGACTGGTCTACATCACGGCTTTCGCTCTCGATCAGGGCGAGTCCGTCGCGAAGCTGATCGCCCATCCGGCTCCCGGGGCGCCCGTGCCTCCGATCCTGCCGCCGCAGGACGGTTTCCTCATGCTGGACAAGACGAAGTTCGCGGCCTCCTTCGCTGCGGACGTGAAGCCCGAGCTCGCCTCCTTCATGGCCAACTCGCAGGTTCCGTGGGGCCTGAACGCGCTCAACGGCGAAGTCACCCAGCCGGCCTGGAAGAGCAAGCCGAGCTGGTACCTCGTGGCGACCGACGATCATATGATCCCCGTCGATGCGCAGCGCATGATGGCCAGGCGCGCCGGTGCCCGAACCGTCGACCGCCCGGGCAGCCATGCGGTCTACGTCTCACACCCCGAGGCGGTGGCCACCATCATCGAGCAGGCCGCCAAAGGCATCGGCGGCAAGCATAAGTAATCAGCCCCCCGCCGGCGCCTCCCCCGATCTCCGCGCCGGCCGTGCCCTTCAAGAGCCTTCAATTCTTGGAGGGCACGCGTTTCAATCTATCGTCGCTTTTGCGGATGAATGATTGGCAGTTTTCAGGATCAGCGCTTAGCTGGCTGAACGGCCGAGACGGGGCGCATACCCGCGCGGCTGAAAAGCCAAGATGCTTAAATTTTGATGTTAGCGTCAGGGCGCCTCCAACTGCGGCATCACACGGCTTATCCCCAAATGGTTTCATCCGGTACGTTTCGGATCGGGTTACTCCCGTCCCAACCGGCAGCCTCGGCTTTCATGTAATTGAACAGGCGGGCGAACTTGGGGGAAAGCTCGGCGAGTTCGATGTGGGGGCTGCCTTGGCCCATGTCGATGTAGATGAACCGCCCGGCATCCGGCACATGCCCCGTCATGAGCGTCGTGCCGCCGCGCTCCAGGTAAGATGCATGGAGTGCGTCCACGTCATCCGTCCCGACGAGGATGTGGTGAAGGGCATCGCGACCGTTGGCATTCGCTTCCGTATATCCCGATTGCACATCGGCGTTGTGCTGGTCGATGATCTCGATCTGGATGTCCCCCCAATAGGCGAGTGCGATCGACACGTCGATCTCGATTGGCCGACCGCGATAGAGCACATCGCGATAGGGAAGATGCTCAAGCAGGAAGAAGGGTCCTACCTGCATGGTCTCGGTCCAATGCCGAAGTGTCGCCTCGAAGTCCTGCGGCACGAATGCCAGCTGTCGGATGGCGCTCCGTCGCGCGAGAGTGAGGGGCGGATCGTCTGCCACGGCGCGCTACGCCTGATCCGTAACGAGCTGGTCGGCATAGCCTTCGAAAAAGGCCGCGTCCGCGAAGATCGTCTCGATCCTGACCGATTGGAAACGCCATCCCTCACGCGTCCGGACATAGCTGTCATCGTAGATATTGCAGAGCCAGATCGGCGAAGGGTCGGCTGGCCCGTGAAAGGCGAAGAGGCCGGTGACCTTCGCTGTGGCCCGATCTCCGTCGAGCGCGATGAGCGGGTTCAGCATATAGTGCATCGCCGATTTCCACTGGGTCGTCAGCGACCGCATCATCGCCTCGATCTCGGCCGGCCCGGTCGCCACGCCCATGCCGACATCGAAGGTTCCGTCCTCCGCGAAAAGGTCGGCGAAGGCCTTCAGGTCGCCCGGCTGACTGCCGATGATGTTGGCTCCATAGGCATAGCGGGAGCGCAGCGTCTTGATCTCCTCGATGTCGAGCAGCCGCTGCACCTTGGCCTCAAGCGAATGCCGATCGTCGGTCATGGTGCCTCTCTCCTCTGTCATTTTGCGGTCTGGCCGTTGTCGATGACGATGGTCGTGCCGGTGATGCGGCGGGATTCATCGGACGCAAGGAAAGCAACGAGGTTGGCGACGTCCGACGGGTCGCCCTGAAGTCCGAGGCGGATCGGATCGAAGCCTGCTTCCGTCTCCGGTCCGTCGACCAGTGCCGCGCGCGTCATCGGCGTATCATGCGCGCCGGGCAGGATCGCGTTGCAGCGGATCGCATAACCTTTGTCCTGGCAGTGGACAGCGACCGTCCGCGTAAGCGCCACGACCGCGCCTTTTGCTGCCGAATAAGACGTGACCGGTGCAAAGCCGCGGGAGGCCGCGATCGATGCGATGTTGATGATCGAGCCGCCCGCCCCCTTCCGCATCGCCGGAATCGCGTGCTTGCAGCCGAGGAAGGTGCCTTCCGAAATCACGGCGTTGATGAGGCGGTACTGCTCGAGCGTTGTCTCCTCGATCGTGCTGTACGCTACGATGCCGGCATTGTTGACAAGGACGTCGAGCCTGCCGAAGCGGTCCATGGTTTCGCCGATCACGGCGATCCAGCGCGCCTCGTCGCGCACGTCATGCGGCAGGAAGAGGCTGCGGGGGATCGCCTCGGCGGTTGCGCGCCCCGTCTCCTCGTCGATGTCCGTAAGGACGACCGTGGCGCCCTGTTCGGCCATCAGCGCGGCGTCCGCGGCGCCCAGCCCGGAGGCTGCGCCCGTCACCACCGCCACCTTGCCTGCCAGTCGCTCCATGCTCCCCCACTCTCCGTCAGCGACGATTGGCGTCCCACCGCAGCGGGAGCTTGAGGACACAGCCGACGATGCCGCCCTGCATCACCACCCCATCGTCCGGCGCGATCTCGAAATCGGGAATGCGAGCGAGCCACTCCTCCAGCGTGATGCGCAGTTCGGCCCGCGCAAGCATCGCACCGGGACAGCGATGCGCGCCGTTGCCGAAGGTAGAGTGCGCCCTGCTCGCCCGGCGGAAATCGACCGAGAGGGGATCGGTATGGACGTGCTCGTCCAGTCCGTGGAGGACACCGGGCATGATGACCACGTCGCCTGCCTTCATCCGGACGCCCGCATAGTCATAGTCCGCCACGACGAGCCTGCCATTCTGGACGATCGGGAAGCGGCGGAGGAATTCTTCGACTGCGCCGGGAATGAGCTTCGGGTCGTCGAGAAGCTGGCGGCGATGCCCCGGATTGCGGGCGAGAAAGATCATCATGAAGCCGAGGAACGACACCACCGTGTCCATTCCGCCGATCAGCACCTGCGTGCAGAGCTCGATCGCTTCGGCCTCCGGCAACGGCCCGCCATTCACGTCTCCGATGACGATCTGGCTCAGGAGATCGTCGCCGGGCCGCGCGCGGCGTGCCTGTATGTGAGGTCGCAGATAGTCCGCGAAATGGCACATCACCGCATCCGGTTCGATGCTGCCGTCCGGTCGGTTGATCTGGTCGGCCCATGGCTTGAGCGCGCGGGCGTCTTCGACCGGCAGGTCTACCAGCCGCATGAAGATGCTGATCGGCAGAACCTCGGCATAGTCGGCGATGAACTCGCAATGCCCTTGTCCCTCGAAGGACTCGATCGTGCGCACCACCAGATCGCGGATCTCGGGTTCCACGTCCCTCACCACCCGCGGCGAGAGCCCGGCATTGAGCAAGGCACGATAGGGACGATGCGCGGGCGGATCGAGCGTGGTGGGCAGGACCTTGATCTGGTCGCCGCGCTCGCGCGGCACGATGATCACCTTTGAGGAGAAATGCTCATAGTCCGAGAAGATCTCCTGGATCTGCTTGCCCCGCAACGCGATCCAGTGACCGCCATTGGCAGTGGTCCAGACGATGTCGGGCGCGCTATCCTGAAGCGCCTTCCATGAGGCGTGGAAATCCTTGTCCGCGCCGGGCGGATCGTACAGGTCGAAATCGACAACCAACTCCGGCGGAACATGCGCCGGAACCATCCTGGCCACTTCGGTTCGTTGCGCGTCCATCCGTCGCTCCGCCCACTGTCAGTGCACTACGTTTCAATTCGCACGAATGTATGGCATAAGCCGTACAGATGAACGGTTATAGGCTTCATCGCCTCAACCAGAACTGTCCAAAATCATAGGAGCAGAGCTTGTCCGTCGCCTTGGCCCAGGAAGACAGCAATCCGATCGTTCGTCGCAACGACCCCGTTGGCATTCGGGCGCGCCTGCTCGATGCGGCCGAAGCGCTGCTGGCGCAGCGTGGCTTTCACGGCGTGACGATGCGGGAAGTCGCGATCGAGGCCGACATCAAGCTCGGTACGCTGACCCACCACTTCCCCTCGAAGGATGATCTGTTCCGATCGGTAGTCCTGCGGCGAGCGCCCGAATATGTCCGACGGACGGAAAGCGCCCTCAATGCCGCCCTGGATGCCGCGGGCAACGCTCCGCCGACGACCGAGGCCATCGTACGCGCCTATGTCGAGCCCGCCTTCCGGCTTTCGATGGAGGGCGGGGTCGGCTGGAAGAACTATATGAAGATGCTGGGGTCGGCGATGAGCAATCGCCAGCGAGACGCCTTCCTCGCGCCCATCCTCGAGCAATTCGACCCTCTGCTCAAGCGCATCGTGGCAGCGTTCGCACGCGTGCATCCCGAGGCCGAGGCGGAGATGCTTCACTGGGGACTGTTCTTTATCGAGGCGGCGTTTATCCACATTCTCGTGGAGGCGGGCGTCGTCGATCGGCATTCAGAGGGGCGCTGCCGATCCGATGACCTTGAGCGCATTCTGGAGAACGTCGTGCCGTTTTTTTCGGCCGGGTTCGACCGGCTGACGGCCCCTGATGTTGTAAAACTGCGGAGGGCCTCTCCCGGTGAATCAGGAAGCTTGCTTTCAGCCGATACCGCACCATCCGCGTAGCCTTGTCAGAGCGCCGACGTCATTGCGGACTTCCATTCAGAGTGGATGGGACTCACCATTCCACTTGAAGAAACCGCCGCTGGCTTCGGGCTTGAGGTTGCCGAGGAGCCGGCAGATCCCATCCGCGCCGAGATTACTGAACGGCCGAGATGTGGCGCGTTACGGCCAGGCAATATCAATCAACCCCGACCCTTAGTCCGAAGATCGACGCGCCGTGATATCCCAATCGCTTCGAGAAAGGC
>FTCZ01003755.1_pt1 | contig 13550 bp, 6 predicted proteins | sample 1658871 | NCBI WGS metagenome assembly FTCZ01 (sample SAMEA3914864, study PRJEB12502) | metagenome | biome: forest; material: soil | place: USA | collected 2012-03-12 | depth 0.3 m
AGCATCGCGCCGGGCGAGGAGACGCGCTGGTCGGTGACCTTCCGCAGCCTGGCGGCGCGGGCGATCAGTCCCCGTCGACCGGCCTGAGGCGCAATCCCGGCAGCGCGTCGGAGCGGATGCCATAGGCGCGATAGAGCCGGCCGATGCCGCGCACCAGCCGCCGGCCGATCGACGGGCGCGCGCGGCACCAGAACAGCTCGGTGCCCGCCGCGTCATATTGGCTGACGATCAATGTTCCGGCCGGCCCGACGCTCGTGTCGCGCACCCGCGAACAGCCCGATCCGCGGATCGACGCCGCGATCCGGGCATAGAGCGCCGGCGGGACCACGTCGTTGGCATAAGGCGGGATGCCCCGGTTGACGGTGATCGGCACGGTCGAGATCTGCAGGACCGGCGCCGTGCCGTCCTGCGTCCCGATATGGCTTATCTCGATATAAGCGATGCCGCGGACTACCTCCGGCGCGCCGGGCTGCGCCGTGGCGGCGACCTGGTCGGCGCCGATGCCATAGTCGCGGCCATAGTCGAGGCAGACCTGGCTGCCCTTGCCGCATCCCGGATAGACGATCGTGCCCGGAGTGCCTGCCATGACCAGGGCCGCTATCACGCATGTCCGCATCATTCGCCGCCGGTCCCGGTTGGTGGATGGTGGATGCGGCAGCCTCTCACGCGAACGGGTGCGCCGCAATGTATCATCGACGGATTCGCCTGGGCCTTGCCGTTGAGAAAGCCGATCGCGAAACACATCGCCTGCCCGAGCAGCCAGAAGCTCAGCGCGCCGGTGAAATAGCTCCAGCCGGCGCGCGCGAAATCGTCCAGCGCGTTGGTCGCCGGGTTGCGCGCGTCGTAATGGACCTGGACCGGCTGGCCGACGGGCTTTCGCGCCTTGCGCTGGCCGGGGCTGTTTCGTGCATTTAGTAAACTGTCGCCGTAATTCTAACTCAATAGTTCCGTCGTTCTTATGGCGGCGTAGATCAGACTGTTTAGCGAATTTTATCGCTATATGGATTCTTAGAAACCTCACGCCCCCCTTTGAAGGAAAGCAGAAGAATCTTCAAATTTACGGAAAGCTTCGACAATAGTGACCGGGCGTTGCGTGCATCGCGGCCAAGTAGAGTCCTTTTCGCAAATATGTGATCGTGTGCCGCTGCCTTTTCGAGCCAGCCATAGCCGGCGACAGCGTCGATATCTCCTCCGGACCCCACCACCATCATGTCCCCCAGCCGTGCCATGCAGGGAATGTTGCCCATTTCGGCTCCCGCCGCGAACAACGCTCGCGCGCGGGTTTCCTGCCCCAGTTCCAACAGCAGCCTTCCCAGTTCGAGATGGCCAGTGGCGCTGCCCAGGTTAACCGCACGCTCGTAATAGGATTGTGCGGCTGCCTTGTCGGGAAGCCCGATGGATCCAGTGTCGAAAATCCAGCCAAGACTTATCAGCGCATATTCAGAGTTGCGTTCCGCCAGTGGCAGCAACAGCTCGACCGCCTTTGCATATTGCTTGTCTTCGAGGGCTCGCCCGGCAACCCGCTCGACATCGTTGTCCGCCAGCCGCGCCAGCGCCGATCTGCATTCGTCATTGTCCAGGCGAGCGCCAGCTTCGAACGCCGATCGCGCCGGTCCGTTCTCGCCGTTGTTCTGCAGCAGCCAGCCGAGCCGGAGGTAGCCGGCAGCACTACCTTGAGCGGCTGCCTGTTCGTACAGGGCACGCGCGGCAACCGGATCGACCGCGCCAGTGGCGCCTGTCTCGTAGATCCAGCCCAGCGTCAGGAGCGCATATTCCGATTGGCGCTCCGCCAACGGGCGCAGCAGGGTTATTGCGCGCTCAAAAGCTCCAGCTTCGATGGCTTGCCCGGCAAGTCGTTCCTCATCGGCGATCGTCATCCGTGTTTACCTTCAACGGTACCGATCGAGCATAGCCATCATATCGACCGAATATAATCTCGGCGTATCAATTCGCCCGCAAATTTCCCTCACCCGATCGGCGGAGGGGGGCGGCGGCGGAATTACGCTGACGGTGCACTTTTTGGTTGTCGCCCGTGCTTGCCGGCGAGAGCGGCCGGCCGGATGCCCTCTTCGAGCCCGCGCAGGAACGCGGCACTACCGATCGGCCGGCCGACCGATTCGGCTTTGCGCAGGCGGTCGAGCGCCGCTTCGTCCTCGCCGCTCTCCAACCAGGCCGCGATGTCGGGATAACGATCAAGCACCGGCTGCGTCGCCGTAACGCCGTCATCGATGCCGAGCAGGGCGTGGACGCTCGACCATCGCCAGTCGGCGGCCCGGGCGACGAGCCCGGCGCAGACCATCGGGATCACTGGGCACCAGAATGAGATGGACATGATTGGGCATCAATACCCAACTCCAGATCTCGACCCTGGCGGCGGTGCAATGATCGGCCAGGAGGTCGCGGTAGAGCGCGTAATCGCCATCGTCGAAGAACGTCTGCTGGCGGCCATTGCCGCGCTGCGTCACATGGTGCGGGTGGCCCGGAAGATCGCTCGTGCGAGACGTGCCATGCGGCTACCCCGCACGATATTGATGCACTGTCACCGTAATTCTGTCACCGTAATTCGGGGGAAATTCGGGGGCCTTTTCGCGCATTTAGTAAACTGTCACCGGAATCCGAGCGCGGGGGCAAGGCGGGAGAAGTGTGTCGGGGACGGTCGCCTGATGTGGCCGTTGCCGCCCTGAGACACGCAACGCCGGTGACCGCGGAAAACGGCTCGTGCGAGGCGTGCCATGCGGCTTCCTCGCACGATATTAGTGCATCGTTACCGTAATCCCTGTCACGGTAATCCCCGTAACCAGGGCGGCGGAGAAATTCTACTTATCCCGGGGCGGGAAAAATACCCGATCTACAAGAAGTAAAACCAGGTAAACAAAAATAGCCGAAAACAATAGGACCGCATGCCAACGATAGTTATATAAATTGAAGGAGTACTTAGAGTGGATGATATTCTCGGCAGTTATAAGTGCATATCCCGCAAATAAAACAAGAGATATGACTCTATAAACTTTCAAATTATCCCTAAAATTTTTCATCAAGGACATCCAAACTGATCAGTTGCGATCATTTTTGTCGTTTGCGAACCCTGTCCATAATAGGCGCCATAGCCAACATCTCTCGCCAGAGAGACTACGGCGTTGGACAGCGTTTTGAAAGTAGTGTCCGTCGTGCTTGCGGAAATTTCGCCTCCCCGTGCCCATGCGGCGCCACCCTGCATTACGCCGCCATTCGTCGAAGAGTAGCCGGCGGTCAGCGGCCCGCTGGAGACGCCGGAGCTGCTGGAAATGCCTCCTCCTCCGAACAGGCCAAGCCCGTCAAGTACGCTGTAACTGCCTTGGCCGAAGCCTTGGGTGCCTCTGAAGTCGCCCGTCGAAAAGGCCGATAGAGGTATGCTGAATCCAATAGTTCCTTGAAGGGACCTGCCTTCCAGGCCCAGGAATAACGTGCCCGATAGGCCGCTTTGAATAATAACTCTGGGCTGATTGGGCTTGCATCCTTCGGGGATGACCGGCGGTGGCAATTGACTTGCATTGCCGCCTCCACCGCCGCCACCGGGACCGCCGGGCGTACCAGGGTTCCCGCCGCCGGGGATACCACCACCGCCACCCTGGATCGCGTCGCCGCAGACCGCGCCGACAATTACGATGTCTCCGGACACCGAGTCGGTGTAGCTATAGCCTGGCTCTACCGTGACGCGTCCGAAATCTCTTTCGCAGTTATACCTTCCGGTAGGATCGATATTATTGATCGGGTCGCTTCCGACATAGTTATACCAATTCATGCCATCTCTGTATCCGACCGGATCGGTCTGCATGAACCGTCCAAGCGTCGGCGAATAGATCCTCGCCTTGTAGTAATACATGTTGATCTCGGGCAGCCACAGCTGGCCGGTATATTGTATCCGGCGCGAATTGGCCGAGCCCGGAATACCGTATTCGTCGTAGGTATTGATGCCGAGGCTGTTGCCCGACGTGTCGGTTTCGTTGATCACCGACCCGCGCTCGTCGCTGATCGCGTAGCGTTTGGCGCCCGCCGGAGTGTATTCGACGAGCAATCCGCCATCCGGGCCCCAGACGTAGCGCGGTCCGGTGCCGCTCGACACGGCCAGGAGAGCGATCGGCTGCGTCCCGTCATAGATTAGGTTGGTTGCTGGATTGGTGGAATTGCTTGCCTGGTAGAGCCGCATCAGCGGGTCGTAGCTGAGGCTTGCCGACGCCGGCCCGGTCAGCAACAGATTCTCCGAGTTGTAGGTATAGGAGTCGCTGCCCGCGCTGGTCAGGTTACCGCGCGCGTCATAGCCGAACGACATGGCGGTGTTCGCGCTATACTGGTTGAGCCCGTTCGAAATGTAGTTGCGCGCGAGATTGGCGGCGCCGGTCCACGAATAGGCATTGTTCGATCGTGTCGTGGAGGTGATCTGCGACCCCGAATTGTAGCCGAAGCCCAATGTCAGGTCGCTGGTGGTGCCCGTCAGGTCCGACGACATCGAGGTCATGCGCGACACCGCGTCATAACCATAAGTCGTGGGCACGCTATTGCCGCGAGTCAGGCTGGTGAGCCGGCCGAGATTGTCATAGGCGTAGGTACCGAGCGTCGTGGTGCCGCTCTCCTTGATCGTCGTCATCTCTCCTGTGACCTGATAGTCGTAGGTCACATAGAAGGTGTCGGGCCAGGTCAGCCGTATGCGACGGTCCGCGAGATCGTACTGATAGCTTACGGTGCCGAGCGGGCCACCCTGGGTCAGGTTGCGGCCGAGCGCGTCGTAGCTGAAGGTCAGTGCCTGCGCCGTCGTCGATGCGCCGGTAATTCGTCCTTGCAGATCATAGGTGTAAGTGACGTCGGGCTCGCTGCCCGGCAGGTTCTTGGTCGTGACGCGGTTGAGGTGGTCGTAAGTATAGCCGGTGGACAGCGTACCCCCGCGCAGCGCGCGGCTGGTGACGTTGCTGTTCGCGTCATAGGTCAGTTGTTCGTAATCGGTCGTCGAGCTGGTGCCAGCGCCCTTGGTGGTTGACGGGAAGCGAGTCTTCAGCAGCCGGTCGACGCCGTCATATTCAAAAGTGGTCTTGTTGCCCTCGGCGTCGGTCACCGACGCGACGGTACCGTTGTCATTATAGGTCTTGGTTACCTCGTCTGACTGGGCGCTGGTGCCATAAGCGGAGGTGGCTTTGGTCACGCGGTTGGCCGTGTCATAGGTATATTTGGTGATGCGGTCGGCGTCGCCGCTGCCCGTCGTCAGCGTACAAGCTGCCGGCAGTGACGAGAAGGTTGACGGTTTCATCCGTGTCGTCACGCAATCGGTGCGGCCATCGGTGTCGTAGCTGTACTGGACCAACGCGTAGGTCGTTCCGCCGGCAGTCGCGACGACCTGCGATCGACGGTCGGCACTGTCGAGAGAGGTCGCGACCTGCTGCTGCGAACTGAATGCGGCCCAGTCGGTGTCGGTCGTCCCGTTGACCGTGCCGGCTTCGGTGAGCGTCGCGATGCCGCGATCGTTATACGTGGTCTTGATGGCGCGCCGCTTGAGCGCGCCGGCGCCATCGGGATCGGCGCTGATCGCGCCCACCCGTTCGCGGTCGGCGTCATAGCGATAGGTCGTCGTATCGGTGCTGCCCGTGAGCGGGCCATCGACGCTCGTGACGTTGCCGACATCGTCATAGGCGATCGCGGTGGTCGCGGTCAGGCTGGCGTCGCCGGCGCCCTTGGAAACGCTGGTCGGCAACAGGTTGGTGCCATAGCCGATCGTCGTCTTGATCTCGTCGGCCGCGCCTGTGCATGATGCTGTCGTCTGGCAGGTCGAGATGCCGGTGAGCATCTGCACCCCGCTGGTCGTCGTGTAGCTGTACGTCGTCTTGGGCCGGATGCTGCCGCTGGTGGCCGCCGGCGAGGTGACGGTCAGGAGCGCGCCCGTCGAACTGTTATAAGTGAAGTCGGTCTGGTTGCCGAGCGCGTCCTTGGTCCAGTTCGGGCTGTTGCAGGTCGCGACATTGGTGCAGCTCGTGTCGTAGTTCGCCGTCGTGACGATGTCGGCAACGCCCGACCCGCTCTTCGCGACGGTCCGCGTCTCGGTCACGTTACCGCGACCGTCATAGGTATATTGGGTGTAGTTGCCCTCCGGCGCGGTCACCTTGGTCAAATAGGTGTAGGTGGTGTCGTAATTGTACGTCGTGGTCTTGCTGAGCGGATCGGTCGCCGTCTTCATCCGCGCCGAGGCGATGTCGAACGTATAGACCGTGGCATGCCCGCCCGGATCGGTCACCGTCGTGGTGCGCGTGCCCGACGCGTCGACATAGGCATAGGTTGTCGTCCCGACCGGCGTGGTCACGCTCTGCACCTTGCCCGAGGCATAGGTGTAGGTGATGTCCTCGGCGCTCTTGCCCGGCTGCTTGATGCCCATGCCGGTGCTGGCATAGCGATAGGTCGTCGCGCGGCTCATCGGATCGGTGATGGTGAGGTAGGTGTTGCCGCCACCAAAGGTCGTCGCGAAGGTTTGCGCCCGCGTGCTCGATCCGGCGATTGCGGTATTGCTCATGACGGCGCTGCTCGGCACGCCCCAGATGCCGAAATTGGGGAACTCGCCGTCCGGCTCGCTCCACGGATCGATCGGATCGTACTGATAGGTCAGCCGGTAGCCGCCCGAACTCGTGACCGTCGAGGCGCGGTAGGCATTGCCGTGCTGGAGGCAGGCATAGCCGTCCGACAATTGCTTGTAGTCGATGCAATAATTGAGCGATTCATAAGTGTAGGTCAGCGTCGCGCCATTGGCCATCGTCGCATCGGTGACCAGCGCGGTCGCGCTCTGGTATGGAAAAGCGCCCTGCATGCTGTTGTTGAAATGGATCACCGATCCGTCTCGCGCGGTATAGGTATAGACGCCGCTTGCCAGCGACAGCCGCGCGCCATTGCCCTCGGTCGGGGTATAGACACCGCCTGACAGCGTGAAACTGTCCGACATGCCACTGAAATAGATCGTCGTCGTCGACCCGGCGACATAGAGCGATGCCCACAGATTGTCGCTGCCGCCGTTGCTGATCCGACGGAAAGCCAGGCCGGTCCTGGCGTCCTGGCCAGCGCTCAGCGTCGCGCTGTCATAGCTGACCCGGCCCAGGAACAGGTCGACCCCGTTGCCGTCGACCGACTGGCGGACCGGCGCCGGGCCCGTCTGGGCCGCGGCGGGCAGCGCCCAGCAGGCGCCCGAAATCGCGGTGGAAGCCAATATGGCATGCGCAAGACGTCGACCGAACATCGTTCGTTCTCCCGTTTGTCGAAACTGGAATGATCGTGAGGTGTGGAGCGCGGACAGCAGCCGCCGCTTACGGCGCGCCGGTCACGTTGACGTTGACCCGGTTGTCGGCCTTGTCGAAGCTGTAGTTCGACACGACGTTGTTGTTGACCGTGCCGGCATGCTGGACGCTGACCAGCCGGCCCTTGGCGTCATAGCTGTAGGTGATGTTCTCGTTCGCGCCTGCCCCGCTGCTGGCCAGGCTGAAGGCGGCGGCGGCGCTGGCGGCGGCGAGCACTGCGAGCACGGCTCTGGTTCGACTCGACATCTGGTACCTCCCTGCTGATCGAAGGGGACAGGATCGCGGTTGCACTTTCAAGACGATCGGATGGCTAAGCCAATATTATTCAAGTCGTTCTGGTCCGATCGCTTCGGAAGCATTCGTCACCGGAATGGAAGTATGCGGTTAGGTCGCGGCGCAATGGGGTTGAATCGAAACTTTTCGGGGATGCGGTTGGGATGACGGTTGCGGTGAGTGGTTGGCGGAGTAGCGAACCGGCCCCCAATCATGGTCTTGCGCGTCGCCGCGTCACCGGCGACCTTGCGCCGCCATGACCGCCGCATCCCCGCTTCGCCTTCGCCATGTCGCGCACCCGCTCGATACCGGGCGCAACGCGCATCGCGGCTGGACCGAGCGCGAATGGCCGAGCATCGGCGGGCTCTACCGCACCATCCCGCGCGAGCCGTTCGCGATGGCGGCGGATTCGATCCGGCTCGACGATATCTGGGTCCATCTCGCCGATTTCACCGCGCAGCGCTGGGTGCGCGACGCGGCGATCATCGCGGCCAACGATCCCGCCACGCTCCACGTCCTGATCACGCTGGCCGGCAGCGCCTCGGGCCGGTTCGGCCGCCGCCCGTTCCTGTCGGGGCCGGGGAGCGTCCATTTCGTCGACATGTCGCAGGATTCGAACCACGAATCCTCGGCCAGCCGCTCGCTGCTGATCACCGTCCCGCGCGAGGTGGCGACCGCCGCCGGGCTCGACGTCGCGGCCCTGCACGGCGTGGTGATGCGATCGGCGGCGGGCGACATGATCGCCGCCCACCTGGTCCGCCTGTTCGAGACGGCCGGATCCTACAAGGTCAGCGACGCGCCGGTGCTGGCACGGACGATCCTCGACATGCTGGTGTTGACCGTCGCCTCCGCCACCCCCGAAAGCGCCAGCGACGTGCGCAAGGCCGCCGCCGCGCAGACCGCGCGCGAGATGATCGTCGACCAGCTCGAATCCCCCGATCTGACCATCGCCCATCTGTGCCGCGCGCTCGGCATTTCGCGGACCACGCTGCATCGCCTGTTCGAGGAGGAAGGCGGCGTGCTTGCCTATATCCGCAATTGCCGCCTGGCCGCGGTGCACAAATTGCTGTCCGATCCCAACGAGCCGGCCTTGCTGCTCGACCTGGCGCACCGGTTCAATTTCAGCGACGCCGCGCACCTGACGCGATCGTTCCGCCAGCGTTTCCATGTCACCCCCAGCACATTCCGCCAGCAGGTCAGGAGCTTGACCGACGGCTGAGCAATTGGCCGGGTCGCGGGCGCATGCCCTAGAACCAACGATATATTTCGAAAAATGAAACATGCGTTCAAGCGCGCGGAACGCTCGTCCAAAGCGTGCAGGCCCGAAATGGGTTAGCTCCTCCGCCAGGTCCGCAGGGCCTGTGGTAGGGGGATCACGGTTCGCGACCCGGGGGACGGGCCGGTGCGTCGACGCGCGCGCCGGCTGCCTTCCCGCGCATCCTCATCCTCGCCGCCCGGCCGGGTTTGACGAGGAAGCGCCATGAAGTTCGACACGTCCGACACCAGCATCCATGACGACGCCGCCATCCCGGCGATCGCGCATCTCCAGTTCATCGGCGGCCCGACCGCGCAGAGCTCGCTGCCCGCGCTGGCGATCAGCGACGTGACCCAGGCAGAGGGCGATGCCTATGACGACCAGACCTATTTCTACTTCACCGTCACGCTCGACGCGCCGGCCGGGCCGGGCGGGGTGACGTTCGACATCGCCACCGCCGACGGCAGCGCGATCAACGTCGAGGACCACCAGGGCGACCTCGTTTTCGAGGATTATTCGAAGCGCACGCTGACCGGGGTGACGATCCCCGAAGGCGAGACCAGCTACAGCTTCAAGGTCCGCGTCTACGGCAACACGATCAACGAGATCGACGAGACGTTCTTCGTCAACGTGACCAATGTCACCGGCGCGACGGTCGCCGACGGCCAGGGCGTCGGCACCATCCTGAACGACGATCCGGTCAACCAGCCGCCGCTCTTCCACCCGGGCGCGCTGTCGATCACGCGCGTATCGACCGGCACCAACGGCGGGGAAGCGAACGGGTCGAGCATTGGTGCATCGTTTTCGGCCGACGGCAGGTATGTCGTCTTCACCAGCAACGCGGACCATCTCAGCGACGATTTCGACGGGAACGGCGTCGGCGACGTCTTCGTGAAGGATCTGCTGACCAACCAGGTCACGTCGCTGTCGGCCGAGGGCAATGCGCCGAGCGGCCCGGCAATATTCTCTCCCGACGGTAGCCATGTCGCGTTCGTCAGCAACGCGGACACGCTGGTGCCGGGCGATTCCAACAATGCGCCGGACCTGTTCCTCGCCGACCTGAGCGGCTTCAATTCGATCGTGCGGCTCAACACGACGTCCGGCGAGGGGCAGACGACCGGCGTGGTGACGTCGCCGGTCTTCTCCCCCGACGGTACCAGGATCGCGTTCATCGGCACGGCGAACGGGCTGGTCGCCGGTGACAGCAACAATCGCGCCGACCTGTTCGTCAAGGACCTCGCCACCGGCGGCATTACGCGGGTCGATACGACCGTGGCGGGGGTGGCGGCGACGGGCGGTGCCGGCGCGCTCGCCGCGGCACCGGTCTTCTCGCCCGACGGCAAGAAGATCGCATTCGTCAGCGTTGCGACCAACCTGGTCGCGAACGACACCAATGCGCAGGCCGACATCTTCATCAAGGATTTGGTCACCGGCGCGATCTCGCGGGTGTCGACGAATGCGGCGGGCGGCCAGGTACTTGGCGGCGCGGCGTCGTTCGTCGCCTTTTCGCCCGACGGGACCAAGATCGCTTTCATCAGCGCGGCGACCAACCTGGTCGGCGGCGATACCAACGGTGCCGCCGATCTGTTCGTCAAGGACCTGGCGACCGGCGCCATCACGCGGGTCAATACCGATGCGTCGGGATTGCAGTCGGCGGGCAATGTCACCAGCGCCGAATTCTCGCCCGACGGCACCAAATTGGTGTTCGCCAGCAGTGCGAACAACCTGGTCGCGGGCGACGCCAACGGCGTGTCGGACATCTTCGTCAAGGACCTGGTCACCGGCGAGATCACGCGCATCACGTCCGGCACGGGCGCGAGCATCGCGCCGCATTTCTCGCCTGACGGCGCGAGCATCCTGTTCGAGAGCGCGGCGGCCGATCTCGTCGCCGGCGACACCAACGGCGTGTCGGACATCTTCGTCGCCAGGTTGCCCGTTATCGCCACCCCGGGCTTCGTCGAGGGGCACGCCCCGGTCCAGCTGATCTCGGCGGTCGATATCGGCGATACCGCGCCGCACAGCGTGCTGTACAATGCCTATGACAGCAATCCGGTGCTGACCGTGGAGGTCACCGGCAATGCCGGGGCGGGCGACACGCTCAGCCTGAGCGGGGGAGGGATCACCTACGATCCCGCCATCGACAATGCGGTCTATCTGTACGGCACGCGGGTCGGCACCGTCTCGGCCAGTTCGCCCGCCAGCCTGACGATCGCGCTCGACAGCTATGCGACCCGGTTCTTCGCCGGGACCAACGACGCCGTGCTGACGGCGATCACCCAGGCGGTGCATTTCTCCAACGAGTCGCAGAATCCCGACGCGGGCACGCGGACCGTCACCTTCACGCTCAGCGACGGCGCCGGCACCGCCAATGGCGGCCAGGACAGCGCCAGCTTCACGCGGACGGTCGACGTCACCGCCGTCAACGACGCGCCGTTCGGGATCGACGCCGGAATCGTCATGCGCATCAACGAGACGCATGTCTTCACCGCCGGCGATTTCGGGTTCACCGATGCCGAGGGCAACCACTTGCTCAACGTCGTGCTGAGCACGCTTCCCGGCTCGGGATCGCTGTTGCTCGATGGCGTCGCGGTCACCGCCGGCCAGAGCGTCAGCCCCGCCGATATCGACGCCGGCAAATTGACCTTCGTCGCCGGCGCGACGGGCGACACGCCTGTCTTCACCTTCCAGGTGCAGGACGATGGCGGCACCGCTTATGGCGGCCACGACCTCGACCCCAGTCCCAACAATTTCGTCATCAGCGTGAGTGGTGCCAACCACGCGCCGGTCATCTCCAGTTTCGACGGCCAGGTCACGGTCCAGAACGAAGGCGATGATGCCACCAGGTTCCTCGATCCCGGCGGCCTCGCGGCGCTCAGCGATTTCGACAGCCCCGATTTCGACGGCGGCAGCCTGACCGTCTCGATCACCTCCGGCTTCGCGCAGGACACGATCGGTATCTATGGCGGCCCGGTCACCGAAATCGACTTCGACACGCACGACGTGATCGTGAACGGCGTCGTGATCGGCACCGTGTCGGGCGCACCGTTCGACTTTTCCTCGTCGATGACGATCGACTTCAACGCCAACGCCACCATCGCCGCGGTCCAGGTCCTGCTCGAGAACATCATCGTGATGAACCAGCAGACCGAGCCGGTCGGGGGCACGCGCACGATCGAGCTCACGATCAACGACGGCGACGGCACCGCCAATGGCGGGTCGGACAGCGCGACCTGGCACACGACCCTGGTCGTCAACCAGATCAACGACGAGCCGTCGGGCTGGGATGCCAGGGTCGGGATGCTCCAGGACCATGGCTATGTCTTCGATACGGACAGTTTCGGCTTCACGCCGGATTCGGGCATTCCCTTCACTGCCGAGAGCAACGCGTTGCTGGCGGTGGAGATCACGACCTTGCCCATGGCGGGGACGCTGGCGCTCGACGGCGTGGCAGTGACCGCGGGGCAGTTCGTCAGCGCCGCCGATATCGCGGCGGGCAAGCTCGTCTTCACTCCCGCCGCGCACGCCAGCGGCATGGACTATGCCAGCTTCACGTTCCAGGTGCAGGACGATGGCGGCACCGCCAATGGCGGCGTGGACACCGACCAGACGCCCAATATGATCACGCTCGACGTCCTCGCGGCCGACGAGGCGCCAGTTGCCGTGGCCGATGCCAAGACGGTCGATGAGGATGCCAGCGTCGTGATCGACGTGCTGGCCAACGACACCGACAGCGATGGCGGGGACAAGGTCGTGGCGACGATCGACGGCCATGCCGTGACGGCGGGCTCGACCGTGACGCTGGGGTCGGGCGCGCTGGTCCGGCTCAATGGCGACGGCACGCTCACTTACGATCCCAACGGCAAGTTCAATTACCTGGTCTCGCACGAGACCGCGGCGGCGAGCGGGGCGGTCGACGACCATGCGGTCGACAGCTTCACCTATTCGGTCAATGGCGGCAGCAGCGCCACCGTCACGGTCAACGTCCAGGGGGTCGACGGCGCCGGCAGCCAGCTCCGGGGCGACACCGGGGCGAACACCATCGCCGGCACGCCGCAGCCCGACATGTTCTTCCTCCAGCAAGGCGGGCATGACCAGGTCGCCGGCGGGGCCAGCGACGATGGCTTCTATTTCGGCGCCGCGTTCGAGGCGCTCGACCAGGCCGATGGCGGCAGCGGCAACGACCAGCTCGGGCTGCAGGGCGACTATGCCGGGCTGCACCTCGGCGCGACGACGATGACCGATGTCGAGATGCTGGTGTTGCTGTCGGGCAGTGATACGCGGTTCGGCGACGTCGCGGGGAACCATTACAGCTACGATATCACTACCCATGACGGCAATGTCGGCGCGGGCAAGGTGCTGACCGTCCAGGCCAATGCGCTGAGCGCGGGCGAGAACCTCACTTTCAACGGCTCGGCCGAGACCGACGGCGCGTTTGCCATGTACGGGGGCCTCGGCACCGATCACCTGACCGGCGGGCAGCAGGACGACAGCTTCTATTTCGGCAAGGACGGCCGGTTCGGGGGCAGCGATACGGTCGATGGCCAGGGCGGCAGCGACCAGCTCCGCATCCAGGGTGATTATTCGGGCGCCAACGGCATCGTGCTCGGTGCCGACCAGGTGAAGAGCGTCGACCTGATCCTGCTGGCGGGGGCGCAGGACACGCGGTTCGGCGCCGCGGCTGGGCTGAGCTATTCGTACGACCTCAAGACCGACGACACGAC
>FTCZ01007549.1_pt1 | contig 13515 bp, 10 predicted proteins | sample 1658871 | NCBI WGS metagenome assembly FTCZ01 (sample SAMEA3914864, study PRJEB12502) | metagenome | biome: forest; material: soil | place: USA | collected 2012-03-12 | depth 0.3 m
CGCGAGGCAGTGGCGCGGATCGACGCCGAGCCGCTCGGCTGCCTTGAGGAACGGATCCGGCGCCGGCTTGCTGTTGGCGTAGTCGCCCGACGCCACGACATGGTGAAATCGATCCGCAAGACCGTGCGCACCCAGATGATGCTCGACCGTGCGGTGCGACGAGGACGTCGCGATCGCGCGCGGCAGGCCTCGCTCGTCCAAGAGATCGAGCAGTGCGCCGACGCCCGGCTTCAATTCGAGGCTGTCGGCGGCAAGCAGCTTGAAATGCCGCATCCAGGCCACGCGCAACTCCTCGGCCGGATAGGCCTCACCATAGGCCTCCAACATCTGCCGCCGATTGTGGGCCCACGGCGTTCCGACGAACGTATGGAAGACGTCCATGCTCATCTCGACGCCGAGCTCGCTGGCAGCGATGAGAATCGCCTGGCCATACAATTTTTCCGTGTCGAACAGCAGGCCGTCCATGTCGAACACGACGGCAGCCACCGGGCGCGGCAGGGTCATGGCGCCCCATTAAATAAATGGGAATTTAATGGGAGCAGCCCCCGACCGTCGAAAAGCGTCATCACCCAATATTGCGTATATCGCAACAAATGTCAAGGGCTTTTCAGTTATGCCCTGCCGCCGGCATGATGATCTCCCCCGTCTCCAGCAGCGACTTGAGATTGGACAGGATGCGCGGCCAGCCGCCGGACACGGCCTCGATCAACTTCGAGCCGTCGCGCTCCATCGAGTGCACGACCGAGAGCTTCACCACCGGCTTGACGTTGTCGGGAACGACCTCAAGCGTAAAGGTGCAGAGCGAGTATCCCTCGGCCTTCAGTTCCGGCTTCCACTCGTTGTGCCACTTGATGGCGAGGCGCCGCGGCGGATCGGACTCGACGATCTCACCCCTGTCCGCGATCCGCCCATCGGGGAACACGAGCTTCCAGCTCGAGCCCTTCTTCCAGTCGCTCTCGCAATGCATGTCGAACCAGTACTGGCGCATGAACTCGGGCGTGGTCAGCGCGCTCCAGACGCGCTCGGGTGTGGTGTTGATGAAGGTGACGTAGGCGAAAGTCGACTTGCTCATTTGTCATCGCCCTCCAGGCGTTGCTTGAGATCGTGGAGCGCCTTGAGGCGCGGCTTCTCGAACTTGGCGAGCCAGCGCTCGTACACGTCCTGCAGCGGCACGGGGTTCAGCAGGTGCAGCTTCTCGCGGCCGCGCCGAAGCGTGGTGACGAGGTTCGCCGCCTCGAGCAGGTCGAGATGCTGGGTGACGGACTGCCGTGTCATGTCGAGGTGTTCACAAAGCTGGCTCAAGGTTTGCCCGTTGTTGGCGTACAGCCGGTCCAGCAGCTTGCGGCGGCTGGGATCGGCCAATGCCTTGAACAGGAGATCGGACTTATTCATGCAGGCATTTAACTGCCTTTCATATATGCAGGCAAATACCTGCATGTCAAGCACCCAGCCAGCTCAGGCGCTTCGCTGTTTCAGCATGGTTCCGACGGTGATCGATGCCAGCGTCGCCTCAGCGATCTCGGTCAGCACGCGCTGCCGTCCGCAGCGCACGAAACCCGATGTCCCTTCCTCGAGCTTGGTCTAAACCTACCACGTCATGCGCAGGCCGGCGGTGAAAGCGTGGTTGTCGGTGCCGCCGCCGACCTCGCCGTCGTAGCGGGCATAGAGTTCGGTCGTGTCGGCGACATGGGTGGTGGCGGCGAGACCGAGCACGGCGGAATCGCGCTGCGGCGTGGCGCCGAACACGGTGAAGGCCTGACCGGGGGCGCCGGCGAAGCTCGCCGTCATCGGCCGGGCGGTGTCGGCGTTCTCGTGCTCCCAGCCCAGGCGGAAGTCGACATCGACAGTGCGGATCTCGGCGGAGAGGTCGGCGCCGATCGTGGTGCGCAGCGAGTTGGTGGTCTGCTGGGCGACGGTGAGATCGAGCGAATCCGCGCCGCTTTCGGTGAAGCCGTTCTGCGTCGTGGTCGAGCCCTGCAGGCGGACGAACGGGGTGATCGCGGCACTGGCGGGCACCGGCAGGGCAAGCCTGTAGCCAGCCTCGATCTGGCCGAGGAACTGGTTGGCGCCGGTGGTGCCCTGCGCGGTGCGCGGCTGCAGGCCCGTGATCGCGATCGTGCGGGTCATGCGGTTGATCGCGTAGGCGTAGCCCGCCAGCCCGTCGAGATAGAAGGCACTCGGCGTCCAGGAGGCATAGAGGCTGCCGCTGAAGGCGTCGGTGGTGCCACGGCCGTCGAAGCCGCTGGTCCATTGCGTGCCGGTGATGTAGCCCGCACCGATGCCGACGCGGAGGTCCGGCGCGACGGCGTAGTCCATGCCGACGGCGGTGCCGCCGAAGTTGTAGGTCAAGGTACCGGCATTGCTGTTGCCCAGCGCCGAGCCCAGGCCGCCGACGCCGCTGATCCACGCGCCATAGCGGGAAGGCGGAGGCGCATCGCAGGCGAAATCGCAGGCTTGGTCGGGCGCGGCGGCCAGCGCGACATGCGTGCCGCCGCCCAGCCCGCCATGCAGGGCGGCCATCTGGGCGCCGACCGCCGACATGAAGGCGCTGGCGGTCTGGGTGTTGGTCGTGCCGAAGTTGGCGGCCGGCTGGCCCGAGATCGCGTCGAGCGCCTTGGGGCCTTGGGTGGTGTCGAGATTGCTCAGCGCCGAGAGGACATTGGCGAAGTCGCCGCCGGCATTGGCATTGACCCTGTCGAGCACGGTGCCCACGGCAAACTGGTTGCCGCTGCGCGCGCCTGACGCGAAGGCGTTGCTGTTCTGCAGGAGTGTCAGGAATACATCATCGGCATCGTAGCTGAGCGACGGCGTCAGGAAGGCGAAGTTGGAGGTGACGCTGGAGAAGGTACCGGTGACGCCGGTCGAGGCGGTGAGGATGGTGTAGCGCGTGCTCCTGGCATAGCTGCCGCTGTCGGCCAGCACCGCCACCGTGCCGCCATTCAGCACGGCATTGCCGGTGATGTTGATCAGATCGCTCTGGCCCGCGGGCGTGACCTCGACCTGGTAGGTGCCGCCGGCATTGTTGGTGTAGGTGCCGGTGATGTTGAGCGTGCCGATGTCGGGCCGCACGAAACCATTGTTGGTGACATTGCCGGTCACCGTGCCGGTGCCGCCGAAGCTGCCGGCTGCATCGACTGTGACGTTGCTGGCGATGCTGCCGGTGACGACCAGCCGGCCGGCGGCGACTTCGGTCGGGCCGGTGTAGGTGTTGGTGGCGGCGAGCGTCAGCGTGCCCGTGCCCTGCTTCACCAGGCTCCCGGCGACGGTGATGGCGGCGGCGAGCGTCGTGTCGTTGGCGCCGCCGGCCGTCAAGGCGCCGGCGACCTGGATCTGGCCGCCGGTGCCCGACAGGTCGCCTACGACCTGGCTCGTGCCGAACTGGGCCGTTCCGCCGTTGACCGTGAGGGCGCCGCCGGTGGGCAGGGCAGTTTGGGCGAACAGCGCGGCGCCAGCCATAATTGTCGTGCCGCCGGTGTAGGTGTTGGTGCCTCCCAGAAGGGTCGGGCTGCCGGCGCCGCCGGTGATGGTCAACCCGCCAATGCCCGTGATGTTGCCGGTCATAATGGTGTCGGTCAGGCCGCCGCCGGCGCTGCCGAGGACGATGTCGTTGCGGATGCCCCCGCCGCTGGCGGACAAAGTTCCGCCGTTGAGGGTGACGGCGGTGCTGGTGGCGCCCAGCGAAAAAAAGTTCACGGTGATCACGAGCGTGCCGCCGGAGACCGTCCAGGGAGTCGATGCACCCGTCGTGCCCGTCAGCGTCCAGGTGCCGGTACCGGTCTTCTCGAAGCCGGTGAAGCCCTGGTACTGCGCTGACGCGCCGATGGTGGAGACATCGAAGGTCGAGCCGGTCGTGCCGCCGAGCTGAAGGGTGCCGGTAGCACCCGACTGCACGACGACGTTGCCGGTGATGTTGCTGCCCACCTGAAGCTGCAGCGTGTTGACGCCGCCGGTGAAGGTGATCGCGTTGGCGCGCGTCACGCCATCGCCGCTCATGCCGCCGGTGATGGAGGCGCTGTTGATGATCGTGAGGCCTGCACCGGCAATGCCCGCGCCGCCGCCACCGATGCCGAAGGTCGAGTCGCGGCCGCCATTGCCGCCCGTGACGCTGCCGCCGTTCACGATCGTGACGTTGGAACTCAACGGATCGACATTGATGCCGCCGCCGCCGCCACCGGCGGCACCGCTGGCAGCCCCTCCGCCTGTGCCGCCGCCTGCGCCTCCCAATCCGACAAATACACCGTGAAGGAGCGGCGAGCCGCCGTTACCTCCCTGGATGGTGCCTGTGTTGGTGAAGGTGAGGGTCGAGCCGGTGATGTCGATACCACCGCCGCCGCCGCCACCACCGCCGGAAAGTGCTGCAAAGCCACCCGTGCCGCCGTTGCCGCCGGAAATGGTGCCAATGTTCGTGGCGCTCGAGGTCACGCTTTGGCCGGCACCGCCGCTTCCGCCGTTACCCGGGGCGCCTGGTGCAAAACCCCCACCTGAGCCACCCGTGCCGGCCGTGCCGTCGCCACCGGTACCGCCGGGGCCGGCGTCACCGCCGCCGCCGCCACCGCCGCCGGTGCCCGTTCCCGGACTGCCGTTGAACTGGGCCATGGCTGGTGACGAGAGGGACACTGCAGTCAAGGCGGTCGCCGCCAGAAGGATTGCCGCAAATCGGCTCTGCCATACGGCGGTCGATCCGCCAACGCTACGCAACATGTTCAGTTCTCCCCCAAAGGCACGACCTTCGACGCGCCGATACAGCAACAATTACGCGAAGCCAAATATCGAGACGATCAACTGGTCTAAACACGATCAATTGATCCAACGGAAAACCGAGCCGTAACACTAATCGCAAACTGCACGGTTGCATCCACCAATAGGGCCGCCGCCGTGCATACCACGTCATACGCAGGTGAAGGCGTGGTTGTCGGTCGCGCCGCCGACCTCGCCGTCGTAGCGGCCCAGTTGACTTGAGCGGACCCTTCCCTCCGGGTGGCCCTCGTGAAGGGGGCGAGTGTGACGTTGCCTGATTACGGTTTTATATCGTGCATCGAAGCCGTCATCCGAAGCTGGCATCCATCACGGCCTTTGTGGCGTGGGCCCTGGCAGCGACGTAGAGGCGGTCTGCCTCAGCAATGTCTCCAGGCTGATCGAGCGCAGCGTCGCCTCGGCGATCTCGTCGATCTCCGTCAGCACGCGCTGCAGGGCGGCACCAATGTCGGTGTCCTCGCCGGGCTCCTTGGCGCGGCTGCCGGGTGCCGGTTCGAACAGCGCCACGATGTCCATCAAGGTGATGCGCCGACGGTTGCCGGTGAAGCGGTAGCCGCCCGCGGCACCACGGCCGCCACGCACGAGGCCCGCGTTGGAGAGCGTGCCCAGCACCTTGGCGAGATGGTGGTTCGACACGCCGAAGCGTTCGGCGAGATCGGCGGACGAGAGCGTGCGCTCGGGATCGCGTGCCAGTTCGAGGATCGCGTAGAGGCCGAGCCGCGTCGCCGTCTGGAGTTTCACGACTCATCCTCTTCCGGACCGCGAGCTTCCAGCTCGCTCTTCCTCATGAGCGAGCTGGAAGCTCGCGGTCCGGAAGACGCTCTCACGACAAATCCATGTCGAGCTGCAGCGACGGCCCCGCCACCATGCCCTGCGCACGGAAGAAGGAGAGGATCAGATGATCCTTCCGATCGACCAGGGTGCGCACGCGCGTCACGCCCTCCGCCTTGAAGCGCGCGACGATCGCCTCGAACAACTCGGTGCCCACGCCCTTGAGGCGCAGCTTCGGATCGATCTGGATGGCGAACACCCAACCGGCCGGTGGCTGGCCGAATTCCCAGGCGCGGATCTCGCCCGCGATGAAGCCCGCGAGCGCACCCTTCTCCGTCTCCGCGACCAGGAAATGCCGGCCGGGCGCCAGCATCTCGCGCCAGTAATCCGGCTTCGACGCCCCGGTCAGGCGGGCGTCGAGGGCGGAAATCGCCTTCAGATCAGAGGCTTGGACGGGGCGGATGGCGGTCATGGGCCCATGGATTTAAGGAGGGGAATAAGATGCTCTTGCGCCGGGGAAAGTAAATAGGTATTTCAGTACCGAATTACAGAAATAGGAAACGCCATGGCTGATGCGTCCCTCATCGACTTCCGGACCGAGCCCAGCCGCTACAAGCACTGGAAGCTCGCCCTCGAGAGCGGCGTCGCCTACCTCACCATGGACGTGAACGAGGATGGCGGGCTCAAGCCCGGTTACAAGCTGAAGCTCAACTCCTACGATCTGGGCGTCGACATCGAGCTGGCCGATGCCGTGCAGCGCCTGCGCTTCGAGCATCCCGAGATCGGCGCGGTCGTGATCCGCAGCCAGCGCGACCGCATCTTCTGCTCCGGCGCCAACATCAACATGCTTGGCCTCAGCACGCACGACCACAAGGTGAACTTCTGCAAGTTCACCAACGAGACGCGCCTGGCCATCGAGGACGCGACCGAGCATTCGGACCAGAGCTACATCTGCTCGATCAACGGCATCGCCGCGGGCGGCGGCTACGAGCTGGCGCTGGCCTGCGACCAGATCCTGCTGGCCGACGACGGCTCGAGCGCGGTGTCGCTGCCCGAGCTGCCGCTGCTCGCCGTGCTGCCCGGTACCGGCGGCCTCACGCGTCTCGTCGACAAGCGCATGGTGCGCCGCGACCATGCCGACTTCTTCTGCACCACCGCCGAGGGCATGCGCGGCAAGCGCGCGCAGCAATGGCGGCTGGTCGACAGGCTCATCCCGCCCAGCAAGCTCGCGGACGAGACGAAGAAGATCGCCGAGGACGTGGCGGCCAAGTCGAAGCGGCCGAAGGACGCCAAGGGCATCGCCCTTCCCGCCGTCGAGCGCACCTTCGAGGGCGACACGTTGCGCTATCCGGGCCTTGTCGTGGAGATCGACCGCGAGCGCCGCGCCGCCCACTTCCGCATCGGCGGTCCCTCTTCCGCGCCGCCGGCCGACGCATCGGCGATCCATGCGCAGGGCGCTGCCTTCTGGCCGCTGGAACTCGCGCGCTCGCTCGACGACGCGATGATGCACCTGCGCCTCAACGAGACCGAGATCGGCACCTGGGTGCTGCACAGCCAGGGCGATGGCGCGCTGGTCGAGGCCTACGACGCGCTGCTCGCGAAGGAAGCCAGCAACTGGCTGGTGCGCGAGATCGTGCTCTACTGGAAGCGCACCCTGAAACGGCTCGACGTCTCCTCGCGCAGCCTGATCGCGCTGATCGAGCCGGGCTCGTGCTTCACCGGCACGCTTCTGGAACTCGTGCTCGCCGCCGACCGCTCCTACATGCTGGACGGCGTGTTCGAGGGCTCGAACCTGCCGGAGGCGGCCGTGAGGCTCACCGCCATGAACTTCGGCCCCTATCCGATGGGCAACGGCCTGACGCGGCTCGGCTCGCGCTTTCTCTCCGAACCGAAGCATGTCGACGAACTGAAGGAAGAGATCGGCGAGGCGATCGACGCCGAGACGGCCGACGAATTGGGCCTCGTCACCTTCACGCCCGACGACATCGACTGGGAGGACGAGGTGCGCCTGTCGATCGAGGAGCGCGCGGGCTTCTCGCCCGACGGGCTGATCGGCATGGAAGCCAATCTGCGCTTCGCCGGTCCCGAAACGATGGAGACCAAGATCTTCTCGCGCCTCTCGGCTTGGCAGAACTGGATATTCCAGCGCCCCAACGCGACCGGACCGGAGGGGGCGCTGAAACTCTACGGCACCGGCAAGCAATCCAAATACGACCGCAAACGGGCGTGAAATGACGCAACCCACTCAACCTCATCCTGAGGAGCGCTTCGCAGAAGCGCGTCTCGAAGGATGGGCAACAAACAAGGTGCTCGTTCCCACCCTTCGAGACGGCGCTACGCGCCTCCTCAGGGTGAGGTGATCTCTCGCAGGCATAGGAGGCACTCATGGCCATCGACTACAGCCAGCTCATCCCGAACAACGTCGACCTCTCCTCCGACCGCCGCCTGCAGCGCGCGCTCGAGAACTGGCAGCCGCGCTTCCTCGACTGGTGGAAGGACATGGGACCCGACGGCACCTCGGCTTTCGAGGTCTATCTGCGTACCGCCATCTCGACCGACGCCAACGGCTGGGCGAACTTCGGTCACGTGAAGATGCCGGACTATCGCTGGGGCATCTTTTTGGCCGAGCGGGATCCCAACCGGGTCATTGCCTATGGCGACAACAAGGGAAAGCCCGCCTGGCAGGACGTGCCGGGCGAGTTGCGCACGACGCTCCGCCGCCTGATCGTCACGCAAGGCGACACCGAGCCCGCGTCGGTCGAGCAGCAGCGCCTGCTCGGGCGGACCGCACCGTCGCTCTACGACCTGCGCAACCTCTTCCAGATCAATGTCGAGGAAGGCCGTCACCTCTGGGCGATGGTCTATCTGCTGCATGCCCATTTCGGCCGCGACGGCCGTGAGGAAGCGGAGGCGATGCTGGAGCGCCACTCGGGCGATCCCGACAAGCCGCGCATCCTGGGCGCCTTCAATGAGGAGACGCCGGACTGGCTCTCCTTCTTCATGTTCACCTTCTTCACCGACCGCGACGGCAAGTTCCAGTTGGCATCGCTCGCCGAGTCCGGCTTCGACCCGCTGTCGCGCTCCTGCCGCTTCATGCTGACCGAGGAAGCCCACCACATGTTCGTGGGCGAGACGGGCGTCAGCCGCATCCTCCAGCGCACCTGCGAGCTGATGAAGGAGCACAAGACCGACGACGTGCGCGCCCTGGGCGCGATCGACCTGCCGACGATGCAGAAGTATCTCAACTTCCACTTCTCGGTGTCGCTCGACCTGTTCGGGCAGGAGGCGTCCACCAACGCCGCCAACTACTACACGATGGGCGTGAAGGGCCGCTTCCTCGAGACACGCATCGACGACGATCATCTGCTGACAGGCGCTGCCTACGAGATCGAGACGGTCGAGGAAGGCAGGGTCGTGAAGAAGTCCGTGCCGGCCTTGCAGGCCCTGAACGAACGGCTGCGCCAGGACTACATCGAGGACTGCGCCCGCGGCGTGTTGCGCTGGAACAAGATGATCGAGAAGGCCGGCGTCGCCTTCGAGATGAAGCTGCCGCACCGCGGCTTCGACCGCCGCATCGGCGGCTTCGCCGGATCGCGCATCTCGCCCGACGGCAAGGTGCTGACCGAGGCCGAGTGGAAGGCCAACGAGGGCAAATGGCTGCCGACGGCCGAGGACCGCACCTACGTGACGTCCCTGATGGGCCCCGCCGTCGTCCAGCCCGGCAAGTTCGCCCACTGGATCGCGCCGCCCGCCCGCGGCATCAATGGCCAGCCGGCCGAGTTCGAGTACGTGAGGTTCAATTAACGGCCCTACAGCGGATATCGCCAGCCGAGCCGGGCCTCGGAGACTCGGCTTGCTGGCGACCGACCCGATGTCCTACGCTGTCCTTTAATGGAATAACGGGCTGTCGCAACAGCCGGCCTCGACGGCGCTGAACCGTTCCGCCCCAGGACGAACCGCCAGCGAGGCGACACAAGGGACGGAAAGGGTAACTATGACCGATATCCAGTATTTGGCGCCGAAGACGCTCGACGAGGCGGTCAAGGCATTTGCCGCCGCCGCAGGCGCCGGACGCATCCTCGCAGGCGGCACCGACCTTCTGGTGCAGATGCGCAACGGGGTGGTGACCCCGGGCACGATCGTCGACATCAAGAAGATCGCCGAGCTGACCACGATCGAGGAGACCGCCGGCGGCGGCTTCAAGATCGGCGCTGCCGTCTCGGGTGCGACCCTGCGGGACCATGCCAAGCTCAAGAAGGCCTGGCCGGGCGTCGTCGAGGCCGCGAACCTGATCGGTTCGACCCAGATCCAGAGCCGCGCCACGGCGGGCGGCAACCTGTGCAACGGCTCGCCGGCCGGCGACAGCGTGCCGGCCATGATCGCGGCGGGCGCCATCGTCACCATCCAGGGCCCGAAGGGACGGCGCGAGTTGCCCGTCGAGAAAGTGCCCAAGGGGCCAGGCCGCCTCAACCTCGAGCCCGGCGAGATCGTCGTGGCCTTCACCCTGCCGCCCAGGCCAAAGGGCTCGAGCGACGCCTACCTGCGCATGATCCCGCGCACCGAGATGGACATCGCCGTCGTGGGCTGCGGCGTCAGCCTCACCCTGGACAAGGGAACCTGCACCGCCGCGCGCGTGGGCCTGGGCGCCGTCGCGCCGACGGTGCTGCTGGTCGAGGACGCCGCCAAGGCGCTGATCGGCTCGAAACTCGACGACGCGGCGCTCGCCAAGGCCGCCGCCGCCTGCAGCGCCGCCTGCCGTCCGATCGACGACAAGCGCGGCACCATCGTCTATCGCACCAAGGTCGCGGGCGTGCTGCTGAAACGCACGACCCTCATCGCCGCCGAACGCGCGGGAGGAAAGTAACGTCATGGCAAAGCTTCACGTCTCCACCACGATCAACGGCGAGCCGCAGGAATTCCTGTGCGACGCCGAACAGAGCATGCTCGACGTGCTGCGCGGGCCGCTTGGCCTCACCGGCAGCAAGGAAGGCTGCGGCACCGGCGACTGCGGCGCCTGCACCATCACCGTGAACGGGCGCATCGCCTGCTCCTGCCTGATGCTGGCGGCCGAGGCCGAGGGCCAGAAGATCGGCACCATCGAGGGCATGGCGGCCGAGGAGCTGCATCCGCTGCAGACCAAGTTCCTCGAGATGGCAGCACTCCAGTGCGGCATCTGCACTCCGGGCGTGCTGATGGCGGCCAAGTCGCTGCTCGAGCGCAATCCGGACCCGACCGAGCACGAGGTCCGCTTCTGGCTGGCCGGCAATCTTTGCCGCTGCACCGGCTACGACAAGATCGTCCGCGCCGTGATGGAAACCGCTGCCGACATGAGGGGAGCCGCACGATGAGCACCACCGAAACAGCCAACGACAACAAGTGGATCGGCAAGCGCACGGTCCGTCCCGACGGCGCCGACAAGGTCACCGGTCGCGCGGCCTATTCGGCCGACACCAACATGCCCGGCATGATCTGGGGCAAGGTGCTACGTAGCCCCCATCCCCATGCCCGCATCAAGTCGATCGACACCAAGAAGGCCGAAGCCTATCCGGGCGTGAAAGCCGTCGTGACGGCCAAGGACATCGTCGACTTCCCGCTCGACAAGTCGGTGATGCTGGGCATTCAGGACATGCGCTGGATGTGCCGCAACGTCATGGCGCGCGAGAAGGCGCTGTTCGCCGGCCATCCGGTCGCCGCGGTGGCGGCCATGTCGGAGAAGATCGCGGCCGAGGCCTGCAAGCTGATCGAGGTCGAGTACGAGGTGCTGCCCTTCGTGATCGACGTCGAGGAGGCGATGAAGCCCGGCGCGCCCATCCTGCATGATTTCCTCAAGCACGAGGGCAAGCCCTCCAATATCGCCGGCACCCTCGAGCACAAGCTGGGCGACGTCGCCGCGGGCTTCGCCAAGGCCGACGTGGTCATCGAGCGCAGCTTCCGCACGCAGCCCATCCACCAGGGTTACATCGAACCGCACGCCTGCCTGGTCAGCGTCTCCGACGGCAAGGCCACGATCTGGAGCTCAAGCCAGGGCCAATTCATGGTTCGCGCGATGTGCGCCTACCTGACGGGCATCCCGCAGAACGACATCCGCGCCATTCCCGCCGAGATCGGCGGCGGCTTCGGCGGCAAGACGATCATCTACCTCGAGCCGCTGGCGCTGATGCTGGCCAAGAAATCCGGCCGCCCGGTCAAGATGATCATGACGCGCGGCGAGGTGTTCCATGCCTCGGGACCCACCTCGGGCTCCTACAACAAGGTGAAGGTCGGCGCGACCAAGGACGGCAAGCTGGTCGCCGCCCAGGGCACCTTCTGCCTGCAGGCCGGCGCCTTCCCCGGCTCGCCGATCCGCGGCGCAGCGGGCTGCGCCTTCGCACCCTACGACATCCCGAACGTGCACTCGGTCGGCATCGACGTCGTGTCCAACCGCTCGAAGGTCGCGGCCTATCGTGCGCCGGGCGCGCCGATCGGCGCCCATGCGATGGAATGCGTGATGGACGAGATCGCCGAAGCGCTGAAGATGGACCCGCTGGAGCTGCGGCTGAAGAATGCCGCCAAGATGGGAACCAAGGCCGCGCACGGGCCGGTCTTCCCGCGCATCGGCTTCGTCGAGACGATCGAGGAAGCCAGGAAGCACCCGCACTACAAGACGGCCCTGCCGAAGTCGAAGAGCGGCATGCTCTACGGCCGCGGCGTGGCCTCCGGCTTCTGGTTCAATGCCGGCGGCGAATCGAGCGCGCAGGTCAACGTCAACGAGGACGGCACGGTGGTGGTGATCACCGGCCATCCCGACATCGGCGGCTCGCGCGCCTCGACGGCCAACATCACGGCCGAAGTGCTGGGTATCGACTACAAGAAGGTCTCGGTGCTGATCGGCGACACCAGCGTGATCGGCTTCAGCAACCTCACCGGCGGCAGCCGCGTCACCTATGCCTCGGCGATGGTGGTCACGCAGTCGACCGAGCAGGTGATCACGATCCTGCGCGAGCGCGCCGCCAAGATCTGGAAGATCGATCCGGACGCGGTGGTCTGGGAGAATGGCGAGGCACGGCCCGCCGGCGACAATGCCGGCAAGTTCGAGCCGCTCAGCCTCGGCCAGATCGCGGCCCAAGCCAGCGCCACGGGCGGCCCGATCGGTGCCGGCAAGCAGCTCAACACCACGGGTGCCGAGGGCGGCTTCGCCACGCACCTCTGCGACGTCGAGGTCGACCAGGATCTCGGCATCGTCCGGGTGCTGCGCTACACCGCGTTCCAGGATGTCGGCCGGGCGATCCATCCGGGCTATGTCGAGGGCCAGATGCAGGGCGGCGCTGCGCAGGGCATCGGCTGGGCGCTGAGCGAGGAATACATCTACGACAAGAACGGCAAGCTCGATAACCCGAGCTTCCTCGACTATCGCATGCCCGTCTGCTCGGACCTGCCGATGCTCGACTCGGTGATCATCGAGGTCCCGAACCCCAAGCATCCGCAGGGCGTGCGCGGCGTCGGCGAAGTGCCACTGGTGCCGCCGATGGCGGCGGTTGCCAACGCGATCTACAACGCGCTGGGCCGGCGCCTCTACAGCCTGCCCATGTCGCCGCCGAAGGTGCTGGCGGTACTCGACCAGGCGCAGGCGGCCGAATAAAAGGAGGCATGGCGCTTCCCTCCGGCATCTCCTTCTCCGCCGACCGCAAGGTCGATCTGCCCCGGCGTTTCAACGTGGCCGTGCCGTTCATCGATCGGCACGTGCCGGAGGGTCGCGGCGCCAAGGCCGCGATCCGCACCGCCCACGAGACCGTCACCTATGCCGAGCTGGCCGAGCGTGTGAACCGCGCCGGCAATGCGCTGCTGTCGCTGGGCGTAAAGCCCGGCGACCGCCTGCTGATGGTGGTGAAGGATTGTCCGGCGTTCTTCTATCTGTTCTGGGGCGCCATCAAGGCCGGCATCGTGCCGGTGCCGCCCAACACGCTGCTGCGCAGCGCCGACTACGCCTACATGATCGAGGACTCGGGCTGC
>FTCZ01002419.1_pt1 | contig 13474 bp, 13 predicted proteins | sample 1658871 | NCBI WGS metagenome assembly FTCZ01 (sample SAMEA3914864, study PRJEB12502) | metagenome | biome: forest; material: soil | place: USA | collected 2012-03-12 | depth 0.3 m
ATAGCGCATCGGGAACGACCAGATCCGCACCCCCAATTCTTCGTTCAGCTCGACATTGAGACGCATGCGTTGGAACAGGTCGGCGGGCGTGTCGTGGAAATTGTAGAGCATGTAGTTCGACAGTTCGTGTAGCCCGAATTCGTGGGCGATCCGGACTGCCTTCTCGTACGGTCCCCTCAGTCCGAGATGGTCGAACGCGATCCGCAATGGGCGCAGGCAGATCGTCGATAGTTCGCGAAGGTACATCCGGTCTTTCGACAGGATGCGCGCATCGACCCCCTGGTTGAAGTCCACCCGGCGTTGCGATGCGACACGTTCCCCCGGCCGGCGCAGTTTCGCGCCCGCCTCGAAGCCCAGATCGCGGATTTCGCAGATCAGTTCCTTGAAGCGGGGGGAGGCCACCACGTTGTTGTCCATCAGCAGCAGGTCGCGCTTTTCGCCATGTCGTTCTGCGATGGCGGTGATGATGCCGGTGAGCGACTCCACATCGCGCTGCGCTCCCTCGAGCTTCGGAACGCCGCAGAAATGGCATTTGCGGATGCAGCCGCGCGACGCATAGGCGAAATAGGCGTCGCGCACCGGGTATTGGTAGTCGATCTGGCTGAGGATCGAATAGTCCGGCACCAAGTCCTCGATCGGCGTGCCAGTGCGATCGTCCGAATAGAGTTCCTCGGCAAATTCATCGAGTTGCAGCGAAACAGCGGGTGCCTCGGTCAACAGTCCCTTGATGAAGCGAACGCCTGCCCAGCGCGGCTCGTCCTTGAAGCGCCCGTTCATCAGCGAGGCGGCGATGCCGCCGACGAAGATACGGTCCGCGCGGTTGCCCGTGAGCGTCAACGCGAAATCTATCGTATCGGCGATCCGCTTGTATTCGAACGAGAATAGGGTCGTTATGTAGATGCGGTCCCACGCGGTGTCCGCAAGATCCGCGTCGACGCCTTTGGCAAACGTGATCTCGTCTTTCTTGCCGTAGGGGCCATGATAGGCGGCCAATTTCATCAGGCCGAGCGGGGGATATTTGTTCTTATACCCAGGCTCTAAAAGCAGAATTTTGCGCCCTGCCATCGGTCAGTCCCCCCGAAGGAATCGTAGCGCAGTCGATTCGAGATTACGATCGCCAATTGATTCATTCAGGAAAAAAATTGAACCATTCCGGTGTGGGTCGCGTGACGGACTATCCACGATTGCAGACTAGTCTAATATTATCAAGAGCTTGAGGTGCCCGGCGGAACCGGGCTGTGAAATCGTGCTCGAGAACACGGCCAACGCCTTGCGCCGAAAGGCTCACATACGCGGAGGCAACCCGGCCCGCCGGACCATCCGACGATAAGTCGCCGTTTCCCGCAATGGCAAGCCTGGGCGGAACCCGTTTCGGATGGGTCGCGCCTGTCCTTGCCAGGCAAGGCGGCGGTCGCCCTTCTGCCGGGTTAGGCGCCCGTCGCTGCACGCGGCAACAAGAGCCCGGCCCGTTCCTGTTCGCGATGGCTGTCCGCCACCCACCGGGCAATATCGGGAAACGGAATCAGTCGGTCAAAGGCGATGCCGACGTCCTGGCCGCGTTGCCATCGAACGGTGCCGGGAAGGGCGGCGAGGCCCGGAGCGGCAAGAAGGATCGACGGGACCAGCGTGTTGTCTTGTTCGAGTTGCAGCCTGGCGCCGCCTTGCGAAATATTGCGGACGACGACGGACAGCCAGGCACGGGCCGATCTGATCCGGCCCGGCACGTCGACTTCGGCACGCGGACCTCGCGGCTCGAGCGGCATGAACGTGCTCTCGAACTGATTGGACAATATGTCGGAAAGCTCGATGGGCTGAGCGAACTGAATTCCGGCGAGTGCGTCCTGCCGCCACACCACGTTGCCCCTGACCGAACGTTCCGCTTTGAACTCGACCGTGACACGGTCGCCGACATCAAGGTCCGAGAAGATGTGCGCCATCAGGCCGCCGTTGGAGATATTGCGCACCAAGCAGAGTTCGTCGCCCCGGAACGTTCGGAGCAGGGCGGTGCGGAGGACGGACAGATTGCGTGGCGACGCTCGTCGCTCCGGCGGCGACGGGGTCTCGTTCGAAAATGAAACGACGGTCAGTTCGTCGTCGCTATAGTCGTGCGGCATCGGAATCTCCCCAGCCGAACGCTCTGCTCCCCACAAAGCATTGTTTGAAATGCCCGCTTAGGGGCATTTTATTTCCCAATCGGTAAAATTTCCGTAAAAGCCGCCCTGTTCCATGCACTTGGATCATTATGGACTGATCGGACGTTCGGGCAGCCAGCGCTTGCGGCCGGATCGGTTGCCGGCAAACTTCAGGGATGATCGCCAGTGCCTCGCCGAGGTTGGTTGCACGGCATCGCTGCAATCAGGGCTTGCTCAATGTCGGGTTGCGGGCAAGAATCCGGCGATGCGTTCCGATCCTGATCATCTGCCGGACCGGCAGCGAAGCGAATTGGGCCGCATCGTGGAGGTGCTTCACGCCGAGTTCGCGGAAGCAACCGCCCGCGCGACATCGGCGTGGCGCAAGAACGGCAAGATCTACAAGGTCATCCTGTTCGGCAGCTATGCACGCGACGATTGGGTCGACGAACCGGAGAACGGCTATCAGTCGGATTTCGACCTGCTCGTCGTGGTGAGCCATCGCGATCTTACCGATATCGAGCATTATTGGTACGTCGCCGAAGACAAGATTCTGCGCGACGCTTCGATCGGCCGGCCCGTCAATATCATCGTCCACTCGCTCGACGAGGTGAACCAGTCACTTGGCCGCGGGGAGTATTTCTGGGTCGATATCGCCCGCGACGGCATCCTGCTTTACGAGCTTCCCGGTCACGCGCTCGCGACGCCGATGCCGCTGACTGCCGTCGACGCGTTTGAAATGGCGGGTTCCTATTTCGCCGATTGGTTCCCTTCAGTGGATCGGGCGATCGCGACCGTTGTCGACCAGATTGCAAAGGGGAAAGATGATCTGGGTTGGCGCAAAGATGCCGCGTTCTCGCTTCATCAGGCGACCGAGCGCGCGTACATTTGTTTTCTTTTGGTCCGGACGCTCTATTTTCCGCGCTCACACAACGTCAAATTCCTGCGCTCGCTCGCCGAGGACAACGAGCCGCGGCTGATTGACGCCTGGCCGAGGGACGCCCGGACCGATCGGCGCCGGTTCGAACTGCTCAAGCGCGCCTATGTCGAGGCGCGATATTCCTCCGCTTATGCGATCGACATCGAGGATCTCGAGGCCATTCTCGCCTCCGTGCGCCGGTTGCGCGACATTGTCGACGAAGTCTCGCGCGAGCACCTGGCCGTGCTCAGGAGCCGAACCGAGGCCTGACGCCGGATCCGCGCGGTTATTGGCCGATCAGCTTCGCAGGGACTTCCTCTGGGAAGATTTGCCGAAGCAATATGATATGTCCAAATCCGTTCATTACCTTTCTTGTTCTGGACAGGGGACAAGATAGGATCAGTCGGATGCTGGGTCGCGTCTGCAAGGGCGCTCTGGAGAGTTTGTGGCGCTGCCTTCGATCTTCGGAAAGCTCAAGCAGTGGATGGCGGGACAGCCCGCCAAAGCACTTCTCGGTGTTTCCGGGGCGAGCCCGGCCGCTGAACTGAAATTGGCGATGCCCGGGCAGGCCCAGACCAACTGGTGCTGGGCGGCCGTCGCGCACGGTATTTCGACATTCTATGGGGGATCGACACCCAGCCAGTGTGCGCTGGTCGGGCAGGTGCTCAAGATCCAACCGGGAACCGATTGCTGTTCCAACGGGGGGACGTCGCGATGCAACCGGCAATGGTATTTACACAAGGCGCTTGAGACCGTGCAGTGTCTGCGCGACGTTGTGCAGCGCGCGGATGGGCTGATTCCGCTCGATGATGTCAAGAACGAGCTGGCTGCCGACCAGCCACTGGGAATTCGCGTCGAATGGACGCGAGGGGAAGCTCAGGGTGGAGGGCATTTCGTTGCGATTTCCGGTTGGCAGACGGGCGCGAGCGGTGCGCCCTACGTCACCGTCCAGGATCCGTGGGGGCCCGCGACGGAAGTTCTGCCGGTCGAGGAGTTCGCCAACGCTTATGGCACCGACCTCGGCAAATGGACGCACAGCTATTTCACTGTTCCACCGCACCTCGCTGCCCAGCTCGGCGGTTCGGCCGGCAGCGTTCCGCTGACGGCCGATCTGATGGGCGGATAGATGCCGGGTTCCGAGCCAGCCGCTCGCGCCGAAAGCGTCATTCGGGAGGGTCTCGCCGACCTCGCGGGCGTCGAAGGCAAATCGTTCGGTTTGCGCGCGGAAGCGGCGCTGACCGAGCCAATCGCACTCTTTACCGTTGATGCTGACCGGCTGAGGGCATCTCGGGATGCCGACGCGTTGGTTCAGATTGGCTGGCGCATCATCATCCATGATCCTTCCGCCGGGGTCCGATATGCCGACGCCTCCGGGTCAGGCGAGGATCTTCGGTTTGCGCGGCTGGTGTCGGGCAAGCGGGCCGAGGCGATGGTCGCGGCAGGCGAACGGGCGAAGACGGGACCGGACCATCGGTCCTTGCGGATAGTGGAAACCTCGCGGCTCAAGATCGCGGCCTTATGGCTCGATGGCGACGAGCCGACATTCATTCCCTTTGCGGGAATGTCCGGCGAGCCGCTTGGCGAAGCTGCCTTTCTCGCGGCACTTGCCGATCAGCTGGCATTGCAGGCGCAGGCTGCCGGAGACGTCGGGGAGGCAGAGTCGCTCTTCGCTTCCCAGCTTCAAGTTGATGAGCCTGCCGCACACCGCCGCGGTCTCGGCATGGCGGTTCTGGCTGCCGCCTCGGTAGCCGGGAGTCTCGCATGGGCAGTTGTACGCCTTGGTCGAGGGCGGCGAGCGAGCGACGCGGTCACGATTGATCAGGACGATGACGGGCCGACGGCGAGTAGCGGCTGAACGGGTGACATCCGGGGGAGAAGAACCATGTCGATTGCAACGATCACGGGACGCTGGGCCGATCGCAAGGCCGGGCTGGGCGGCGGCGCCGGCGACGAAAGCCAACCACTCGACTTGCTGACGGCCTATATCCCGGTCGAGTCGATCACGCTCTATGTATCGGCCTTGTCGGCGCTCAGCGCCCTAGCGGTGAAGTGGCTCAGCGGTATCAGCATCTATCTGATTTTCGCGCTGGTCGTGACGCCGTTGTTCACGTTGCTCGTTGCTTGGGCAAAGCAGCGTCAGGCGGGGACCGGGCTCGGCATACCGTGGCGGCCTCTTATCTTTGCCGTCATCGCCTTTCTCGCCTGGGCGCCAGCGGTGCCGGGTCTCGTCGCGAGCGATTCAGGCAAGATCGTCGCTGCCTTCGCGGCCCTTGCCGTCTCGCGGATTCTGGGGCTCATCGATCGGGCGCTGGGATGATCACGTGCCCGAGATCCTCGCTCGTCGACCCTAGGCCGGCAGCCGGATGCGCCATCGTCTGATCATCCGCTAGCGACCCAGCAAGGCGGTGCCTTCTTGCCACCGACCTTCTCTCCACCTATTAACGCGAAAATGAAGCGCTTCAAGTTTTTGATTCGCCCACGCAGTCGGGGGCGCGTCGTCAATGGATTTGGAGTCCTTGCCAACGGGCTCCCGACAAGCGCCGGGAACAAGCAGATTGGCGACGCTGGCCGCGCAGGGGATTGATTGGAAAGGACGAGAAATGGTGAATCGTCAGGTATTTTTGAAGTCGCGTCCGACGGGGATACCACAAGCAGAGAATTTCGGCATCCGCGATGGAGAAATGCCGAAGATTTCTGACGGCGAGTACCTGGTAAAGATGCACTATCTTTCGGCGGATCCGGCGATGCGAGGATGGATTCTGGACTCCAGCAATTACTGGCCGCAGATCGAGATCGGCGAGACGATGCGAGCATTCTCGGCCGGCGAGATCGTCGAGTCGAAGCATCCTAGCCTGAGGGTCGGCGACCATGTGATGGGGATTTTCGGCTGGCAGGAATATGGTGTCGGCTCGGACAAGAACTTCATGACGCGGATTGAGGACAAGAACGTGTCCCTGTCGCTGGCGCTGGGGGTGCTGGGACTAAACGGGCTGACTGCCTATTTCGGACTGTTGCGGGTCGGCGAGCCCAAGGCGGGTGAAACCGTGATCGTATCAACCGCGGCAGGCTCCGTGGGCTCGTGCGTCGGACAGATCGCCAAGATCAAGGGCTGCCGAACGATCGGCATCGCGGGCGGAGCGGACAAGGTGCGCCAGTGCATCGAGGAGTTCGGCTATGACGCCGCGATAGACTATAAGACATCTTCGGATCTCGACGCGGCGATCAAGAAGGAGGCGCCCGAAGGTATCGACGTCTATTACGACAACACCTCGGGTGCGATCAGCGATGCGGTGATCCGCAATATTCGCTTGAACGGCCGGATTATCATCTGCGGGACCGCTTCTTACCCAAGCTGGAACCCATGGAATATGGGGCCGCGCCCCGAGCGCCACCTGCTGGTCAAGCGCGCCAAGATGCAAGGCATGCTGACGACCGACTGGAAAGACGAGTTCTCGGAAGCAATCCGCGACCTGTCGACCTGGATCAAGGAAGGTAGGCTCAATTATCGCGAGGAGGTGTTCGATGGCATCGAACACGCCCCCGGCTCACTCCAGCGACTCTATTCGGGTGAGAATACCGGGAAACTCGTGATCAAACTCCCCAACGCCGCTTAGGAGAGGGCGATGGTCGCGACGCCCCGGGTCAGGCGTTGCGGCCATCGGACGACACTTAGCGCGGGACGAGGTCCGCCATTGCATTGCGCTGTGCATCGGTAAGCGCGACACTCTGCCGGGTTCGCCGGTCGACATAGACATGAGTGAAATGACCCACCGCTGCTGGCGCCTCGGAGCCTAACGCGAACAGGGCCAACTCGTAGCGGATACTTTTCTCACCGATACGCCCGACCCGCACACCCGCATCGACCGTTTCCGGGAAACCAATCGGTGCGAGAAACTCGCAGCCACTCGCAACGCAAAGGCCAATACTCGTCTGGTCGGGCGCCTGGAGCACGCCGCGCTGGATGGCCAGCGTCGTCAGGGCGGTATCGAACCAGCTATAGTAGATGGCGTTGTTGACGTGGCCATAGGCGTCGCAATCGGCCCAACGGCTGGCGATCTGCATGTACCAGGGGAAATCGCTTCGGCGGATAGTGCCGGCGCTGGCCATAACCATGCTTTACTCCTTGCCCTTGGCCGTCTCCGCGCCTAGTAACACAAAAATGAAGCGCTTCAAGTTTGCGAGCGATCATGACTGATGTCGACGCGATCGTCGTTGGAGCGGGCGTCGTCGGACTCGCCATCGCGCGTGCCATCGCACACACTGGGCGCTCGCTCCTCATCCTCGACGGTGAGGATGCGTTCGGCACCTGGACGAGTAGCCGGAACAGCGAAGTCATCCACGCCGGCATTTATTACCCCACCGGATCGCTCAAGGGCCGCCTGTGCGTTGCCGGTCGCGACAGACTCTACGATTACTGCGCCAAGCAGGGCATTCCGCATCGTCGCTGCGGCAAACTCATTTTCGCCGCGACCCCAGATCAGCTAGGCAGGCTTGAGGAGATCGACCATCTGGCAAGGGCCAATGGCGTCGATGATCTCGTCCTTCTCGGAACTGGTCAGGTTGGCGACTACGAACCCGAGTTGAATTGCGCGGGCGCACTCTATTCGCCGTCGACCGGCATCATCGACGTCCACGCCTATATGCTTGCCCTGCTTGGGGACGCCGAAGCCCATGGCGCAACCTTCGTGGCAAACAGCCTGGTCGAGCGAGTGGCTGGGATCTCCAACGGATGGGAAATATATTTGGCGGGGGAATCGACGCCAGTCGTGACAACCGGCATCTTGGTCAATGCCGGTGGCCTCACCGCCCAGCGGCTCGCCTTGGCCACCGAAGGACTCGATCCGAGAACGGTTCCGCCGCTCTACCTCGCTCGTGGGGTTTATTTCGCCTATTCTGGCAAGACCCCGTTTTCGCACTTGGTCTATCCGGTTCCTGAACCGGGGGGGCTCGGCCTTCACCTAACGCTCGATCTCGGCGGTCAGGCGCGGTTTGGACCCGACGTCGAGTGGATCGACGAGATCAATTATGCCGTCGACGAAGCGCGCAAGCCATCGTTCCTAGCGGCTGCCCGGCGGATCTGGAGCGCGCTCGATCCCGAAAAGCTGATACCCGGCCATGCCGGCATTCGTCCTAAGCTTTCCGGTCCTGGCCAGCCTGCTGCCGATTTCGTGATCGCCGGGCCGGCCGATCATGGTTGTCCGGGGCTCGTCAACCTGTTCGGTATCGAGTCACCGGGGCTTACCGCCTCGCTCGCGATCGCTGACCTCGTGATGAGCAAGCTCGAACAATGACGGACATGACCTTTGACTATATCGTCATAGGTGCCGGCAGTGCGGGGTGCGTCCTCGCAAATCGGCTGAGCGCCGACGGGCGCCAGCGCGTCCTGCTGCTCGAGGCAGGACCCAAGGATAACAATCCCTGGATTCATATCCCGCTCGGCTATGGCAGGTTGTTCAAGCATCCGATCCTCAACTGGGGCTACTCTACGGCGCCAGAGCCGGGGATGAGGGGCCGGCGCATCTCGCAGCCGCGCGGGCGCGTGCTTGGCGGTTCGTCGTCGATCAACGGACTGCTTTATGTGCGCGGGCAGCGGGAAGATTTCGATAGCTGGCGCGCCGCAGGGCATGTCGGCTGGGGCTATGACGACTTGCTTCCCTATTTCATTCGCGCCGAAGATCAGATGCGCGGCGCCGACGCCTTTCATGGCGTCGGCGGGCCGTTGAGCGTGTCCGACCCCACCGAACCGCACCCGCTGTGCGATGCCTTCATCGCGGCGGCCGTCGAGGCCGGACACCCACTCAATCCTGACTTTAATGGCGCGCGCCAGGAGGGCGCCGGCTATTATCAGGCGACCGCACGCCGCGGCCGACGTGTCAGCAGCGCGGTCGCCTACCTGCGGACGGCTAAGGGGCGAGCAAATCTACGCGTCGTCACCAAGGCGCTGGCCCTTCGTATCATGTTCGAGGGGAAGCGGGCGGTCGGGGTCGAGTACACGGGTGAGCACGGGCTGGAGAGAGCCCGAGCGAAGGGTGAGGTGATACTTAGCGCCGGTGCGATCAACTCGCCGCAACTTCTCGAATTGTCCGGCGTCGGTGACGGCAAGCGCCTTCGGTCCTTGGGCCTGCCAATCGTTCACCACGAACCGGCTGTCGGGGCCGATATGCAGGACCACCTGCAGGCGCGCATAGTCTATCGCGCCGCACAAGCCTGCACGCTCAACGATGACCTTCGTTCGCCGATCCGAATGGCGCGGCTGGGGTTGCGGTATTTGCTACAACGCAAGGGCGGACTGACGCTTTCGGCGGGCTACGCTGGGGGCTTTTTTCGCAGTCCTCGGGCGGCCGACAGTCGACCCGACATCCAGATCCATTTCATCACCTTCAGCACGGACGCTATGGGCACGGCGCTCCACCCATTTTCGGGTTTTACCGCAACCGCTTGCCCGCTGCGCCCACATAGTCGCGGACATGTCCACATCACCTCGCCAAATCCGGCTGATCCTCCAGAAATCTTTGCGAACTATTTGGCGGATCCTCGTGACCAGGCGGACATCGTGGCGGGCGTCGGCGTGATCCGGGACATTCTGTCGCAACCGGCCATGCGTCCTTTCATTGCGGAAGAACTCTATCCAGGCCCATCGGTCGCGAGCGACCAGGCGGTCCTCGACTATGTCCGCGCAACCGGCGGGTCGCTCTACCACCCCAGTTGCACCGCAGCGCTCGGCACCGTCGTGGATGATCGCCTCAAAGTGAAGGGGGTCGAAGCTTTGCGGGTCGTCGATGCTTCGATCATGCCCGCTGTCATCTCGGGAAACACGAACGCAGCGGTAATCGCGATCGCGGAAAAAGGAGCCGATCTGATATTGCAAGGAGCTTGTTCGTGACCAATCCGAAACGCTTTTCGGCGGAATGAAAATGAGCGGCTTCGGATCCGAAGGTGGGATGGAAGGTCTGCAGACCTATTCGGGTACGACGCTCATCACGATGGGCTGAGAGCTGGCGCCGTGCTTTCGCGGGGAACAAGCGACGTTGGCAGTTCGATCATATCGGGAACCGGCATATGGGCGATGATCGCCAGGATCGTCGCACTGACATGCGTTGCCATGTCCGAGATGGGTATATGCACGGTGGTGAGGGCCGGGGTCAGGAGCTGAGCAAAGTCGACGTCATCGAAGCCGGTGATTGATAGTTGTCGAGGTACGTCGACCCCGGACTTCTTCGCCGCATCGAGTGCTCCGGCGGCAACGATGTCGGTTGCACAGACGAGTGCCGTGATCCCCTTGGAGAGTGGGGCGAGGTGGTGAAAGCCTGCGCGGCCGCCGTCGATCGACAAGGGCACCGTTTCGACGGCGGTGATCGCCATTCCGTTTGCTTCAGCCGCCTCCTCGATCCCGATAAGCCGCCACCGGGCCCGCTCGCTATGAGCAGTCTCGCCGATGAGGACACCCAGCGACCGGTGTCCAAGCGCTGCGAGATGGTCAATCACCGCGTGCATCGCGCGCCGGTTGGAGAAGCCGACCAACCCACGCTTCACTGATTCGTCAGTTGACCAGGTCAGCAGATAGGGAAGTGCAACCTTCTCGAGCATATCAATCGTAGTCTGGTCGTGATCATGGCCGATCAGGATCAGCCCATCGACACCCCGGCGGATGAGTCTTTTCACGAACGTCCCTTCGACGGCCAAATCATATTCGTGCGCGAGCGCCAGCAATTGATAGTCGCTCGCGGCAAGCTCCTTCTGCAGAACGTGAACGAAGGCCGCAAAGACCGGGTTGTTGATGGTGGGCAGTACGATGCCGATCAGTCGTGTCGATCGGCTGGCGAGTGCGCGTGCGCTGTCGCTGGGGATATAACCCAGCTTTTCGACCGCCCGCCTGACTGTGGTCAGCGTGCGCTGGCGCACGGCGTCAGGCTGCGACAGAGCCTTCGAGGCGGCGCCTAGCGAAACGCCTGCCTCGCGGGCGACGTCGGAGAGACGGGGGCGACCGGTTGTGGGCTTGCTCATGTCCTATTAGCCCCACTCAGTCTTCAGAATGCAATATGGCCGAAGATAATCGGACAGCCGGTTCGGGTCGAGGACTGGCCGTGCCTTCAGCCGATCATGCTCTGGCCGTCGTCGATAAGAAAATAGGAGCCGGTCGTCTCCGCGCTCGCATCCGAGCAGAGAAACAGTGCGATGCCGTCGAGCGAGGACGGTGTCATCAACCTTTTGCGCGGCCAACGTGAAATCTGTCGCAGGCCGGCCTCGCTGGCAAACCATCCGGCATTGAGTTCGGTCTCGATGTAACCGGGAAGAATGCTGTTCACGCAAATGCCGAGTCTCGCCCAATCCCGTGCCAGCACTCGGCCCAGCTGCATCACTGCCGCTTTGGAAGCGCTGTACGGCGCGAGGCCGGGCGCGACGCTAACCGCCGTCATCGATGAAATGATGAGGATGCGACCATGCCCGCGTTCGGGCGAGCCATCGCGGATCATGCGGCGAGCGGCCTCGCGCGCGGTCAGGAACACGCCGCGCACATTCACCGCCATCAGCGAATCGAACTGCTCGACCGGAATGTCCAGTGCGCGCCCCTCGATCGAAGTCCCGGCGTTGGCGACGACACTATCGATTCCGCCGAACACCCTATCAATTTCGTCATAGCATGACTGGACGGATGCTTCGTCGCTGACATCTAACGGAACGCTGATCGCAGTACCTCCGATCGCTGCTATTCGTGCCTGTATCCCTGCAAGCATCTCGATCCGTCGCGCGCCGAGCGCGACCTCTGCACCCGCACGCGCCATCAGGATTGCGAGATGTGCCCCCAGGCCGGATGACGCACCCGTCACAAGCACTCTCCGGCCGGCCATGCTCTGCATGTTGTTCATTCTCTGTCCTTTGGTCTTTGGTCAGCAATGGGCGAACCGAGTTCATCGCTCGACCGGATCGATCGCATGGCGGTATGCGTGCGCCCGCCACCGAGGCTCAATCGGGAGCGGGACCTCACATTGCCGAAATGCCGCCGTCCAGTTTGAGCTCGGCGGCACTCATGTAGCGGCTCTCGTCTGACGCGAGGTAGATTACCGCCATCGCGACGTCTTCGGGGTTCCCGAGCCGCCCAAGCGGCACCTGCTTGGTCAGCTTTTCCATCACGACAGCATGGTCGCGACCAACCGCGAACTCTTCTAGCATGGGCGTCTGAATGAACGTCGGATGCACGGAGTTGCAGCGGATGTCCCAACCGCCTCGCGCGCAATGTAACGCCACCGACTTTGTGAGCATCCAGACCGCCGCCTTGGATGCATTGTAGCTCGCGGTGTTTCCTGCGGCGATCATCGCCGAGATCGAAGACAGGTTGACGATCGACCCAGGCTGGTGATCACGCATCAATGGCAAGGCCGTCTTGCATCCGAGAAAAACGCTGTCCACGTTCACGGACATGCTCCGCCGCCAGTCCTCGAGGGTGAGATCTTCCACCGAGCCTAACTGTAGAATTCCGGCGTTATTCACCAAGACCGAGAGGCCGCCGAGTTTGTCGCGGGCACAATCTATTGCGGCCTGCCAGTCACCCTCGTTGGTCACGTCATGCTGAATGGCAAATGCCGTGCCCGGCTTATGCCGCGCGTTGATTGCCTCGGCGACCATGCGCACGCCCTCACTGTTGACGTCGGTGACAACGACGCGTGCGCCTTCGCTCGCCAACGCCTCGGCGATCGCGCGTCCCAAACCCCGTGCCGCGCCCGTTATCAGCGCCAGCTTCCCATTCACTCTTCCGGTCATAAGCTCACACCATTTGGGATCGCGAGCGTCGTCAGGGCGGTATCGAACAAGCTGCGGTAGATGGCATTGTTACCCTGGACATAGGCGTCGCAATCGGCCCAACAGCTGGCGATCTGCATGTACCCAGGGAAATCGCTTCGGCGCGAATGTCCGGCGCGAGCCGCAACCATGCTTTACCTCCGTGTCACCGGCCTTCTCCCTACTCACTAACACAAAAATGAAGCGCTTCAAGTTTGCGGGCCACCATGGCTGATGTCAACGCGATCGTATCTTTCGTCGCCGTGATCGGCGGGGCAGAAACGAGATAACAGAGAGCATCAAGGCGGCGGACAGCCGACCGCATTCTCGCCGGAGAGTCCTCGGTTGCCGAACGAAGTGAGACGGAATGCGCGATCGCAACGCTGTATCACCGGCTGCCCAACATTCACCGCGCGGCTATCCCGCATATGAGCTACGCCGCCGCTCTGGATTTGTAGCGCCGGCCCTCCGGCGCCCAGCACCGATAGGCGCTCCAGCCAGATTTCGCGGATCGGCTTGCCCAGAAACTGGATCGCTTCGTCGGTGCTGCCGATCAACGTGGTGTCGCGCACCCGCACGTTGGCCGTGATCGGAGCATCGAGCGCATAGAACCACAGCGCGCCAATGCCGAAATGCCAGCGCGGGTCGA
>FTCZ01002051.1_pt1 | contig 13467 bp, 10 predicted proteins | sample 1658871 | NCBI WGS metagenome assembly FTCZ01 (sample SAMEA3914864, study PRJEB12502) | metagenome | biome: forest; material: soil | place: USA | collected 2012-03-12 | depth 0.3 m
GGCGTAGACGATGCCGGGGCCGGGGTTCTCGTCCATCACCGCCTTCAACTGTCGCATCGCGGTCTCGCGCGGGCGGATGGCGTAGCGGATATTCGGCCGGTCGAACCCGGCGACGATCAACCCTTCGTCCGGAATGCCGAGCTGGGCGAGGATGTCGGACCGGGTGTGATGGTCCGCCGTGGCCGTCAGCGCCAGACGCGGGACGGACGGGAAAGCGTCCAGCAGCGGCTTCAGCAGCCGGTAGTCCGGCCGGAAATCGTGCCCCCATTCGGAAACGCAGTGCGCCTCGTCGATGGCGAAAAGGGAGACGCGCGACTGTTCCAGCAGTTCGCGGAAATAGGGCTGGCTGGCGCGTTCGGGCGCGATGTAGAGCAAGTCCAGCTCGCCCGCGCGGAAGCGGTCCATGGTCTGGCCGCGATCGGCATCGGCGCTGGTCAGCGTGGCGGCGCGGATGCCGTTGGCGGTGGCCGAGCGAAGCTGGTCGTGCATGAGCGCGATCAGCGGCGAGACGACCACGCAAGTCCCCTCCAGCATGACGGCGGGAAGCTGGTAGGTCAGCGACTTACCTGCGCCGGTGGGCATCACCGCCAGGGTCGATCGGCCCTCCAGCACGCGGGTGACGACATCCTGCTGTACGCCGCGAAAGGCGGAAAACCCGAAGGTCGCGTGAAGCGCTTCGAGGGCATCGGGCAGAAGATCGGCAACAGGCACGGCCGGGCTTATGGCAGAGGCATGGGGGCGCTGAAAACCGCTTGGCCGATGATTTCCTCCGATTCCGCCCGTTCCGCTTGCGGTTTTGCCGGCGCGGTAGTCGAGTTCACGGCAGAAACAGCAAGTTGCAGGCCTAGGAGAGGTAAGCATGACCCAGCGCGTGGCGGTGGTGACGGGGGCGAGTTCGGGCATCGGGTTGGAAACGGCGCGCGCGCTGGCGGCTCAGGGTTTCCGGGTGATCGGCGTGGGCCGCGATGCGGCGCGCTGTGCGGCGGCGCAGGCCGAACTGGGCGAAGGTGTCGAGATGTTGCGCGGCGATCTTTCGCTGCTGGCGGAAGCGGACCGGCTGGCCGATGAAATCGGCGGCAAAGTGGATCGCATCAATGTGCTGGTGAACAACGCTGGCGGCATGGCGCGCGAGAAGACGATGACCACCGAAGGGTTCGAGGCCAATTACGTCGCCAACTTCCTGGCGCCCTTCGCGCTGACGGCGCGGCTGCTGCCGCTGCTGCGCAAGGCGGCGGCGGACGCGCCCGAGGGTAGCGTGCGGATCGTCAACACCGCGTCGGACGGCAGTGAGATGATCCCCGGCATCAATCTGGGTGACCTGCAGAACCTGGGTAACTGGAGCCCGGGTGCCGCCTATTGCAGCGGCAAGCTGGCCAATGTGCTGCATGCCCGCGCGCTGGCGCCGCGACTGGCGGCGGATGGGATCGTCGCCCACTCGGTCCATCCTGGCACCGTGGGCAGTAACTTCTTCACGCACACGCCGGACAGCGTGCAGGCCGCTTACGGCGATGCGCCGAAGCTCACCACGGAGCAGGGCGCCGATACGGTGATCTGGCTGGCGAGCGCGGCGGAGCCGGGGCAGTCCAGTGGCGGCTACTGGTATGAGCGCGCACCGCGCAAGCCCAACCCGCTCGTCGAGGATCTGGCCTTTGTCGAATCGTTCTGGACGGCGGCGGAGGCGCTGGCCGGGCGGCCGGGCGTCTGACGGAAAAAGAAGAGGCCGCGTCCGGGGATGTTCCGGACGCGGCCTCGATCATGCAGCGGCTTTGATCAGCCCTCGTTGAAATCGATCTTGGCGAGGCGCGGCTTGACGATCGGCACCGTCAGCATCGTGCTCATCACCGCCATCAGCAGCAGCGCGGTGAAAGTCTCCGCCGTGATGATCTTCTTGTCGAGCAGCACGTTGACGAAGATGATCATGATCAGCGCCTTGGTCTGAAGCATCCAGCCGATCACGGAGGCTTCGCCCTTCTTCCAGCGCAGCAGCTTCCCGGCGAGATGTACGCCGGCCAGCTTGCCCACCACCGAAGCGACCAGGAACAGAAGCGCCGCGCCGATCACGGCGATGCCGCCCCCATTCAAGCTACCGGCGCCCCAGTTAGTGCGCAGGCCGGTGCTGAGGAAGAATACCGGCATCACCGTCAGCAGCAGGAATTCGCGGAAGCCGTCCAGCTTTTCGCGCGTGAACCAGTGCGCGTCGAGCACCACGCCGGCCAGGAACGCGCCGACCATGAAGTGCAGGCCGGACCAGTCCGCCGCGAAGCCCACGGCCGCCAGCCAGATCAGCGAGACATACCAGCGGTCCATCTCGTTGATGCGTTTGAACAGCGCGCGGATGATGAAGGAGGCGATCGCGAAGCCGACCAGGAATATGCCTTGACGGCTGACGCGTTCCCAATCGACCAGGATCAGTGCCAGCACCCCCCAGATCGCCACGTCATCCAGGCTGGCATAGCGCAGCAGGCGCTGGCCGAACGGCGTGCGGAAGATCTCCAGCTTTTCCATCAACAGCACCAGGATCGGCAAGGCGGTGACCGCGCAGGCCATGCCCACGCCCAGCACCGCCTGCGGATAGCTGCCGTTCGGCCCGATCCAGCCCGGCGAGCGGAGCAGGACGGCTGCCGCGGCCGCGCCGAACAGCAGCGGGGTCAGCAGCGCGCAGGCGGCGGTCAGGCTGGTTTCGCCACGCCGCTTCCACGCGTTCGAGAGGTCCAGTTCCACGCCGGCGACGAACACGAACATCATCACAGCCCACCAGGCCACGCCGTTCAGCGCGGTCATGACCTGCGGATTGAAGACGAAGGCGTGAAAATCAGGTGCGGCGCGGCCCAGTACGCCAGGGCCGAGCAGGATGCCGCCGATGATCTGCACCACCACCAGCGGGGCCCAGTGCTCGGTACGCAGCAGACGCCAGATGAGATAAGGTGCCGCCAGAATTACCGTAAGCGCGATCAGATAGATTTCAGTCAGGCCCATTGCGCCCGTCTTCCCCCATAGTTCTTTGGGCGAATGCATGACGCGGAGGCGATGCTTTCGCAATGGGGAGCGCGAAGCGCGCGATGCGGGATTCGTGGGTATCTGGGGCGCGCGGACCGTTGCAAACGATTTTATGGCGGCTCTGTTGGCCGTAAAGGCTGAACTGCAACGTGGAGCGGCCGGTCAGTGCGCAGCAGGGCGCACCGACCGGCACACGGTCATTCAGTCCAGGTTGGGGCGCAGCCAGCGCTCGGCAGTGGCAAGATCCACGCCGCGACGGCCGGCATAATCTTCCAGTTGGTCGCGGCCGATCCGGGCGACGCCGAAGTACTGGCTGTCCGGATGGCCGAAGTAGAAGCCGGAAACCGCCGCGGTCGGCAGCATGGCCTGGCTTTCGGTCAGCACGATTCCGGCGTTGTCTTGCGCCTTCAGCAGATCGAACAGGATCGGCTTCAGCGAATGGTCCGGGCAGGCCGGATAGCCGGGGGCCGGGCGGATGCCGCGATATTCCTCACGGATCAGCGCGTGGTTGGTGAACTGCTCGTCCGGCGCATAGCCCCAGAGCGTGGTGCGCACGTGCTGGTGCAGGCGTTCGGCAAAGGCTTCGGCAAAGCGGTCGGCCAGGGCCTTCAGCAGAATGTCGGAATAGTCGTCATGCGCGGCCTGGAAACGTTCCAGATGCGGCTCGATGCCGTGGATGCCAACCGCGAAGCCGCCCAGCCAGTCGTTCTCGGTATCGAGGAAGTCTGACAGGCAGAAGTTGGCACGGCCACGGCTCTTCTTGAACTGCTGGCGCAGGAAGGGGAGGCGCGTGCCGTCTTCTAGGAGGATGTCGTCCCCGTCGCGGTGCGCCGGCCAGAATGCGCAGACGCCCTTGGCAGTCAGCCACTTTTCTTCGACGATCTTCGCCAGCATCGCTTGCGCATCGGCGAAGAGGTTGCGTGCGCTTTCGCCCACGATCTCATCGTCCAGAATGGCCGGGTAGGTGCCCGCCAGTTCCCAGGCGCGGAAGAACGGCGTCCAGTCGAAGGTCTCGACCAATTCGTTGAGGTCCCAGTCCTCGAACACATGGAGGCCGGGCTGTAGGGGGGCCTTGGGCTTGGCCGTGAAGTCCGGTGCGAAGGCGTTGGCGCGGGCGTCGACGATGGGCAGCAGTTCGCTCTGGCCCTTGCCTTCGCGTGCAATGCGCACCTTTTCGTACTCATCCGCCACCGAGGAGACGAACGGCACCGACTGCGTGTCGGACAGCAGCTGCGAGGCGACGCCGACCGCGCGGCTGGCGTCGAGCACATGGACGACCGGGCCCTGATAGGCCGGATCGATGCGCAGCGCGGTGTGGACCTTCGAAGTGGTCGCGCCGCCGATCAGCAGCGGGATCTTCATTTCCGCGCGCTGCATTTCCTCGGCCACGGTCACCATTTCGTCCAGCGAGGGGGTGATCAGGCCCGAGAGGCCGATGATATCCGCCTCGTTCTCGTTCGCGGATTCGAGGATCTTGCTCCACGGCACCATGACGCCAAGGTCGATCACTTCGTAGCCGTTGCACTGCAGCACGACGCCGACGATGTTCTTGCCGATGTCATGGACGTCGCCCTTGACGGTCGCCATGATGATGCGGCCCTTCGCCTTGGTCTTGGCGTCCTTTTCCGCCTCGATGAAGGGGATCAGGTGGGCGACGGCCTTCTTCATCACGCGCGCGGACTTCACGACTTGCGGCAGGAACATCTTGCCGCTGCCGAACAGGTCGCCCACCACGTTCATGCCGCCCATCAGCGGGCCTTCGATCACTTCGATCGGGCGACCGCCGCGCGCGGCGATGGCGGCGCGGGCTTCCTCGGTATCCTCCACCACATAGGCATCGATGCCGCGCACCAGCGCGTGTTCGATGCGCTTCACCACGTCCCAGCCGCGCCATTCCTCGGCCGCCTTTTCGGCGACGGCGTCCTTGCCCTTGAAGCCTTCGGCCAGTTCGATCAGCCGCTCTGTGGAGGTCTTGCCATCCGCGTCCACGCCGGGGCGGCGCATCATGATGACGTCTTCGCACGCTTCGCGCAGGGCGGGGTCGATCTGGTCGTAGACGTCGAGCTGGCCAGCGTTGACGATCGCCATGTCGAGCCCGGCGGGGATCGCGTGGTAGAGGAAGACCGAGTGCATCGCGCGGCGCACCGGCTCGTTGCCGCGGAACGAGAACGAGAGGTTGGAGAGGCCGCCGGAGAAGTGGACGTGCGGGCAGGCCGCCTTGATCGCGGCCACTGCCTCGATGAAGTCCAGGCCGTAGCGGTCATGCTCCTCGATGCCGGTGGCGACGGCGAAGACGTTGGCGTCGAAGATGATATCCTCGGGCGGGAAGCCGATGCCCGTCAGCAATTCGTAGGCGCGCGTGCAGATCTCGATCTTGCGCTGCTTGGTGTCCGCCTGTCCGGTTTCATCGAAGGCCATCACGACCACTGCGGCGCCATAGGCCATGCACTTGCGCGCCTGCGCCAGGAACGGCTCCACGCCTTCCTTCATCGAGATCGAATTGACGATCGGCTTGCCGGACACGCACTTCAGGCCGGCCTCGATCACGTCCCACTTGGAACTGTCCACCATCACCGGCACGCGCGCGATGTCAGGCTCGGCAGCGATCAGCTTGAGGTAGGTGGTCATCGCCTCGACCGCGTCGAGCAGACCTTCGTCCATGTTGACGTCGATCACCTGCGCGCCGTTTTCCACCTGCTGGCGGGCCACCTCGATGGCGGCGGGATAGTCGCCGGCCATGATCAGCTTCTTGAACTTGGCCGAGCCGGTGACGTTGGTGCGCTCGCCGATGTTGACGAAACGAGCGCCGGAAGCAGTCCCAGAGGAAGGGGATGTCATGGGTTTGGTTCTCTGAAAATTAGGCCTGGGCGCGCACGAGCGAGCGTGCCAGCACAAGATCGTCATAAGTCTTGCCGCCCACATCGAACCGGCGCGTGCCGATCTGTTCGAAGCCGTGCTTGGCATAGAAAGCGAGGGCGCGCAGGTTGTCGTCCTTGACGCCCAGCAACAGGCGCTTGTGGCCTTCGGCGGCGTCGACTACCGTGCGCATCAGCGTGCCGGACATCAGCGAACCCTGAAAGCGGGAGAGCAGATAGATCCGCTTCAGCTCCAGATCGCCGGGTTCCGCCTGTTCGAGTTCGGGCGTGCAGATCATCGCATACCCCACCGGCGCATCACCCGGCTTCACTTCCGCCAGCCAGGCCTTCGCACCCTTGGCGAAATAGGCGCGGTAGGTTTCGGCCGAGTGGGCGACGCGGCAATGCTCGATGATGCCGGCGCCGTCCACGGCGCCCGCAAAGGCTTCGAGGAAGGTGGCCGCACCGACGAGCGCAAGCGCGTCGGCATCTTCGGGTCCGGCTTGCCGGATGCGCCAGAGGGGGATGTCGTTCATGGTCTGCCGTCCCGCCTCAGTCCGCCGGAACCGCGAAGGGTTCGAGGCCGGCCAGCCGGGTTTCCGGCTTCAGCGTCGGAACGGGGCGCGGCGCCATGCCGGCAACCTTCTTGGCGATGGCGCCGATATGTGCCGGGGTGGAGCCACAGCAGCCGCCCAGAGCATTGACCTGCCCCGCAACGGCCCATTCGCCGACGAAGCCCGCGGTCGTCTCGGGCATTTCGTCATAGGCGCCCAGCTCGTTGGGCAGGCCGGCGTTGGGATAGATCATGATCAGGGTGTCGGCGATTTCCGACAGCGTCTTCACATGCGGGCGCAGCTGGGTGGCACCGAACGAGCAGTTCAGGCCGATGGTAAGCGGCTTGGCATGGCGCACCGCGTACCAGAACGCCTCCACCGTGTGACCGGAGAGGTTGCGGCCCGAAAGGTCGGTCAGGGTCATCGAGAGCATGATCGGCACTTCGCGGCCCAGCTCGTCCTCCAGCTGGCGCACAGCCATAACGCCGGCCTTGGCGTTCAGCGTGTCGAACACCGTTTCGATCAGGATGAAGTCCGCGCCGCCTTCGACGAGGGCAGCGGCCTGCTCCTTGTAGACGTCTACCAGCGTGTCCCAGTCGATCTCGCGATAGCCGGGATCGTTGACGTCGGGGCTGAGCGAGAGCGTCTTGTTGGTCGGCCCGATCGCGCCGGCGACGAAGCGCGGGCGTCCGTCTTTTTCTTCGAACTCATCCGCCAGGCGGCGGGCGAGCTTCGCCGATTCGACATTGATCTCACGAACCAGATGCTCGGCACCGTAATCGGCCTGGCTAATCCGGTTGGCCGAGAAGGTGTTGGTTTCGGCAATGTCCGCACCAGCTTCGAAGTAGGCGCGGTGAATCGCTTCCGGCACCTCGGGCTTGGTCAGCGCGAGGATGTCGTTGTTGCCCTTCTGCTCATGGCTGAGGCCAAGGCTGCCGGCATAGTCGGCTTCCGAGAGCTTCCAATTCTGGATCTCGGTGCCGAAAGCGCCATCGGTGACGAGGATGCGCTTGGCCGCCTCGGCTAGGAATTTGTCACGCGCGCTCATCATGCGCTCTCCTTCGGCCTCAGGCCGAGCAGCTGGCAGATCGCATAGGCCTGCTCCGCGCGGTTGAGGGTATAGAAATGAAAATCGCGAACGCCGCCTTCATAAAGGCCTCGGCACAAGTCGGCGGCGGCAACCGCGGCGACCAGTGCGCGCGGACCGGGGCGCTCGTCAAGGCCTTCGAACATGGCTTCCAGCCACACCGGAATCTCGGTGTTGCCGGACATGCGACGGATCGCGGCGAAGCTGGTTACCGGCATGATGCCGGGCAGGATGGGCGCATCGATTCCGGCGGCGAGAGTCTTGTCGAGGAAGCGGAAGTAGGCCTCTTCCGAGAAGAAGAATTGTGTGATCGCGCGGTTGGCGCCGGCGTCGATCTTGCGCTTCAGGTTATCGAGATCGCTTTGCGCGCTCGATGCCTCGGGGTGGACTTCGGGATAGGCGGCGACCGAAATGTCGAAATCGTGCCGCGCCTTCAGGCCGGCGACCAGGTCGGCGGCGCTGGCATAGCCTTCGGGGTGGGGCGTGAACACGCCGCCCTGGCTTGGCGGCGGATCGCCGCGCAGGGCGACGATGTGGCGCACGCCGGCTTCCCAATACTGATCGGCGATTTCGTCGATCTCGCCTTTGCTGGCGCCCACGCAAGTCAGGTGCGCGGCGGGGACGAGGCTGGTTTCGCGAACGAGCCGTGCAACGGTGGAGTGCGTACGCTCACGCGTGGAGCCGCCGGCGCCGTAGGTCACCGAAACGAACGAGGGGGCCAACGGGGCGAGCTGGGTAATCGCGTCCCAAAGCTGCTCCTCCATCTTCTCCGTCTTGGGCGGGAAGAATTCGAAGGAGACGGAAATGTCGCCCGGCAGGCACCCGAATGCGGGGGCATGCGTCGGTCGTGAGGCAGACGTCATGGGGTCGCGGTCTTTCTGTCGTTGGATTCGGTGTCGTTTGCGGCAGTGGTTTGCGGTGCCGGCTGGTCGGTGCGGCGCGCTGTCCAAATTTTAACCGTCAGCGGATCGCCCGGCAGCGTGACCGGAGTGTCGGGCGCGAAACCCGCATCTTCCAGCAGCGCGGCCATCTGATCGTCGGCAAAGCCAAGGCGTGCGTGGGCGTGGCGTTCGCGCAAGTCCTCACGCTCGTGCGCGGCAAGATCGACCACGGCGATTCGCCCGTCTTTGCGGGTGACGCGCGCGGCTTCGGCCAGCACAGTGCCCGGCTCCTGCGCATAGTGCAGCACCTGGTGGAACATCAGCGTGTCGAAGACCCCATCCGCGAACGGCAGCGCGGTGAAGTCGCCCTGCACAAGGGCTAGCCGCTCCGGTGGCAAAGATTGCAAACGGGCCCGCGCGATGCGCAACATTTCGGGGCTCTTGTCGAGCGCGGTCACATGGCTGGATTTACCCGCCAGAAGCTCGGCAATGCGGCCGGTGCCGGTGCCGACGTCAAGCAGCGCGCCCAGCTTATTGCGGCCCAGAGCGGACAGAAGCGCGGTTTCGACCGGCCCATCCGCCCCTATGAGCTGACGCAGCGTGTCCCACTCCTCTGCATGGCGGGCGAAGTAGGCCTGCGCATTCGCCTCGCGCGCATCGCGAATGGCGGCCAACTGCCGGCGATCTTCTGCACAACGCGCGGCAAAAACGGCATCGTCCCGCTCGGCAAGCGCCAGCAGGCGCGCGGCGGCGGCGCCCATCGGCGGTTCGCCACTTTCTTTAATAGCGCTACGCAGGAATACCCAACTGCCTTCCTTGCGCCGCGCCGCAAGGCCGGCTTCGCACAGGATTCGGATATGGCGAGAGACGCGCGGCTGGCTCTGCCCCAGCACTTGCGCCAGTTCGCCGACCGCCAGTTCCATATGCGCCAGCAATCGCATCATGCGCAGGCGCGTCGGCTCCGAAAGGGCCCTGAGAAGAGGGTCGATTTGCATGGGACGTCATATAAAGATATCTTTATATGTGTGCAAGCCTGAGGAATTCCGCCGCTTTTGGCCCCCATACTTCCTATTTGCGTTGCACAATTGTCTCGTCTAAAGAATGCCCCGCAGGCTTGCCTGCAAGCGTTGGCCTGTGCGCCAAACAATGCAAGGGGATTCGCATGAAGAAGATTGCTTTTGCCGCGTTCGCGTCGGCTGCCGCTCTGTCGCTCGCTGCTTGCGGTGGCACCAAGCCCGCCGCTGATGCGACTTCGGAATCGGTTGAGACCGTTCCCGAAGAAACCATGGCCGCTACCACCGACGGTGCGACCGACGCTGCTACCGCGGCTGCCGAGTAATCCGGCCGGGGGCCCGGCAATCGCCCTTTCGGGCGAGGCGCCGGCCCCCAGTTGCTTTCCGCCCAAGGTTGCAAGCAACCGAAGGATCATCGGAAAGTCCGTTGAAAAACGGAAAAAGCCCTCCCCGACGGGAGGGTTTTTTATTGCCCGCGTCAGAGGCTTCCCCTGTTGCGAAGGGGGCGGCGCCGGGGCATCAAACGGCTCATGCCGGATACGCTCAAGATCACGCTGGCACAGCTAAATCAGTCCGTCGGCGATCTGGACGGTAACGCCGAAGGCGTGCTGGCCGCCCGCGCGAAAGCGAAGGACGCGGACCTTGTCGTCTTTCCCGAGCTGCACCTGATCGGTTATCCACCGGAAGATCTGATCCTGAAGCCCGCATTGATCGAGCGCGCCGCCGCACGCTTGCAGACTTTGGCCGAGGCCACTGCGGCGGATGGTCCGGCGATGCTGGTGGGCTCTGCCTTCGTGCTTGATGGTGCGCTGCACAACGGGGTTGCCCTGCTCGATCAGGGCAAAGTCATGGCCGTGCGGCTGAAGCATGAGCTGCCCAACTACGGCACTTTCGATGAGATGCGGCTGTTTCAGCCCGGTCCCCTGCCGGAACCGGTGATTCTGCGCGGCACCCTGATCGGCGTGCCGATCTGCGAGGATATCTGGCGGCCCGAAGTCTGCCGCCACCTAGCCGACTTCGGCGCAGAGATGTTCATCTGCATCAACGGCAGCCCTTACGAGATCAACAAGGATGCGTTGCGGATCGAAGGCGTGGCGAAGCGCCGCGCGGTCGATACCGGCGTTCCCTTAGCCTACCTCAACCGCGTGGGCGGGCAAGACGAACTGGTGTTTGATGGCGCCAGTTTCGTGGTGAATGACGATGGCACGCTGGCCGTCCAACTGGCGGACTGGGAAGAGCAGGTGGTCGAGACGCGCTGGACCCGCACCGCCCAAGGCTGGCGCTGCGATCGCGGCAAGCTGGAGACGCTGGCGACCCATCCGGAGGACATCTACTGCGCCATGGTTCTGGCGCTGCGCGACTACGTGAATCGCAATGGCTTTCCCGGCGTCGTGTTGGGCCTGTCGGGCGGGATCGATTCGGCGACGTGCGCGGCCATTGCCGTCGACGCACTGGGGCCGGAGCGCGTCTGGGGGGTGATGATGCCTTCCCGCTTCACCAGCCGCCGCAGTCTGGACGATGCCGCTGCCTGCGCGGCTGCGCTGGGCATTCGCTATTCGGTCATGCCGATCGGCGCGGCGGTGGAGGGGGTCGATGCGATGCTGGGCGAGAGTTTCGCGGGCACCAACTGCGACATTGCCGGGGAGAACCTGCAATCGAGGATTCGTGGCACCGCACTGATGGCACTGTCCAACGCATTCGGCCCGATGCTGCTGACCACTGGCAACAAGAGCGAGATGAGCGTCGGCTATGCGACGATTTATGGCGACATGGCGGGCGGCTACAATCCGCTGAAGGATGCTTATAAGTCGACTGTCTTTGCCATTGCCGGCTGGCGCAATCGCCATGTGCCCCGGATCGGCATGGGGCCGGCGGGGGCGGTGCTTCCCGATTCGATCCTGTTGCGCGAACCCACCGCTGAACTGCGCGAAGACCAGCGCGATTCGGATAGTCTGCCGCCATACGGCGTGCTCGATCCGATCCTGCTCGGGCTGGTGGAGCACGACAAGAGTGTGGAGCAACTGGTCAACGAAGGGTTCGATCGCGCCACCGTGCAGCAGGTGGAGCGCATGTTGCATCGGGCGGAATACAAGCGCCGGCAGGCCTCGCCGGGGGTCAAGCTGACCGCCCGCAATTTCGGGCGGGATCGCCGCTACCCGATCACCCACGCCTTCCGCAGCGGGTGAAAAGGGCGGCGCATCGTGTGCGCCGCCCCTTCATTTTCAGTGCGCGCCTTCGGCGTAGAAGCGCTGCATGTCCAGGCGCATCTGGTGGAGCGCCTCGGGGTTCAGGTAGACCATGTGGCCTGCCGGATAATAGTGGAACTGCAGGTTCTGCTGCAGCGCCGCCGGCAGCATCATGTGCTTCAGATCACGCTCGGTGGAGAAGAACGGCGTCGCCATGTCGTAATAGCCGTTGAGCGAGAGCACGCGCAGATGCGGATTGGTGCGCATCGCGCTGGACAGGTCCACCGTCACATCGGCGACGTTCTGGTGACGGCCATAACCCGATGCGGGGCTTTCGTGCGACCAGTCCCACTTGAACGCGCCGCCTTCGCTGGCGCTCAGGCGATAGTCGAGGTCGGTCTTGTAGCCCAGCTTGTTGCCTAGCAGGTCGAGGAAACTGCCGATGTAGAGGCCGCTGATCGCCGTATCCGAAGCGTCGAATTCCGGTCCTTCACCCGCCGAATCGGCATCGACGCCCAGGTAGCGGCCATCAAAGCGGCCCACCGTCTCGCGTTCGCCGCGCAGCAGTTCCTTGCGGAAACGGTTGAGGTCGATCCGCAGGTTGGCTTGCTTGATGTAGTCCACCGAAATGCCGGTGAAGCGGCTCAATTGCTGGGCCACCGCGTCGCGTTCCTCGGGGGAGATGTCCTGCCCCTTGGCCAGCGCGCTGGCATAGGCGCCGTTGGCGAACTGGCGCGCCTGCTCGGTGAATTCGGCGACGGTGGCGGGGCGGTCTGCCACGCGGTTGTGATACCAGGCGACGGCGGCGTAAGTCGGCAGATAGCCGACATAGACATTGTCGAAGCCCGACTGGCGCACGCCGTAGTTCATGATCGAGGAGAGCAGGACCACGCCGTTCAGCGCCATGCCCCGTTCCTCAAGCTGGTAGGCCAGCGCGCCGGAGCGGGTGGTGCCGTAGCTTTCGCCGAAGATGTACTTGGGATCGCCCCAACGGCCGTTCTTGGAAACGTAGCGGAAGATCGCCTTGGCAAAGGCATCCACGTCCTGGTCCACGCCGTAGAAGTCGGCCGGCTTGGCGTCGCCCAGCGGGCGCGAATAGCCGGCGCCCACGGCGTCGATGAACACCATGTCGGTGCTGCCGATCAGGCTGTCCGGATTGGGGCCGACGTCGAAGGGCGCGGGGGCGACGGCGGTGGGATCGGTGGTGCGCACGCGTTCGGGGCCGAAGCTGCCCATGCGCAGCCACAGGCTCGCCGATCCCGGGCCGCCGTTGTAGAAGAACGTCAGCGGGCGGCGCTTACCCGGTGCGGTATAGGCGGTGTAGAACAGGCTGGCGGTCGGCTTGCCCTGCGCATCGCGGATCGTCAGCGTGCCTGCAGTGGCGGTGTAGCTGATCGACTTGCCATCCACCGTGACCGAACCGTTGGAAGTCTTAACCGCTTCGTCCACGGGGGCGCTGGCCCAGCCGTTGGCGACGGCTTCGGCGGTCTTGGCGTTGTGCTGCTTTTCAGCGTCGGGCGCATCCGTTTTCTCGGCGGCGAGAACCGGCTGGGAGAGCGTCAGGGCGAAGAGGGAGGCGAAAGCCAGCTTTGCGGGAAGCCGCATGGACAATCCTTTGATTTTGAAGGGTGCGAACCGAGGGGTATTGGTAATGCATCACGCCTGTCGGGCAAGGGGATATGTTATACATTTCTGACAGTCTGGTATGGCCATTGCGCGGGGAAAATTGACCTCTGCCGCTGCGCGCCGTAATCGCGCGGGCATGACCGTCACCCGCTTCGCTCCCTCGCCCACAGGGCACCTTCACGTCGGCAATATCCGCACGGCGCTGCACAACTGGCTGCTGGCCAAACAGGCCGGGGGCAAGTTCCTGCTGCGCATCGACGATACCGAC
>FTCZ01006054.1_pt1 | contig 13466 bp, 9 predicted proteins | sample 1658871 | NCBI WGS metagenome assembly FTCZ01 (sample SAMEA3914864, study PRJEB12502) | metagenome | biome: forest; material: soil | place: USA | collected 2012-03-12 | depth 0.3 m
TCGGCAGTGTCGATGAACCAGATGTCGCGCGGCATCTTGTAGCCTGGCAGACGCTCGGCGAGATACGCAGTGATCTCGGCCACGCTGGGCGCGACCGGGTCGGCGGAGACCAGCCAGGCGCAGCCGCACTCGCCATAGCGATCGTCGGGCATGCCGATGACATAGGCTTCGCGGATCGCCGAATGCGTGGTGATGACTTCCTCGACCTCCTTGGGAGAGACGAGCTCGCCGCGGCTCTTGAACAGCTCCTTGATGCGGCCCGTCAGCAGCAGATTGCCGTCATCGCGGAAATAACCGCGGTCGCCGGTGCGGAGCCAACCACCCTCGGCGAACAAGGCTGCGGTATCCGCCGGTCGATCGAGATAACCCAGGCTGTTCATCGGCCCGCGCGTCCAGATTTCTCCCGGCGTCCCCGACGGGCTGTCCGCGCCGCTCGCCGGATCGACGATGCGGAATTCGGCGATGTCGCCGCCGCGCTCCGCGATGCCCGCCACGCCGCCTTTCACGATGATGCCTTGCGTCGTCGCGACGACCTCCAGATCGTCGCCGGGCTGCGTGCAGATGATCATCGCAGTAGCCTCGGTCTGGCCATAGCTGGTGAAGATTTCACCACAGCCGAATATTTCCTGGATGCGCTGCCAGACCCAGCTCGGCGTTGGCGCGGCAGCGCTGTGGATGGCGGTCAGCGAGCTGAGGTCGAACTCTTCGTGTTCGGCGATCTCGAGCATCGCGACGGTCATCGTCGGCACGCCCATCAGATAGGTCGCGCGGTGCCGGCCTATCCCCGTCAATATGGCACGCGGATCGAAGCGCGGTAGCGGCACGATCGAGCCGCCGACGATCATGCCCGACAACAAGCCGACGACGAGACCAAAGCCGTGATAGAGCGGCAATGAGAAGATCGCGCGACGTCCGTCCTCGAACGCCTGATGATGGGCGCCGGCATAAGCGGCGCGGAGCAGATTGTCGTGCGTCAGGATGACGCCCTTGGGGCTGCCCGTCGTTCCCGACGTGTACATGATCACCGCCGGAAAGCGCTCGGCATCGACCGGGCCTGCGGGCCGGATCGTCGTCACTGCATCGATCGCCGCGACGAGATCGGAGCTTGCGGGATTTTCCGGATCATAGAACAGCAGATCGACGCCAGCCGGCAGGATCGTCGGTATCTCGGCGGCGTAATCGCGCTTGAGAAACCCGGTCATCGCGATGAGCAGGCGCGGCGCCGATTGGGCCAGCACGAAACCGAGCTCTTCCGGCCGGTACAACGTGTTCAATGGCACCGCGGTCGCCTCTGCGCGCCAGATGCCGAACAGCAACGCCACGGTGATTGGGTAATTGGCCATCAGCATCGCGACCCGGTCACCGGGCTTGATGCCGCGGTTCCGCAGCATCTGCGCGATGCGCGTGGCCGCGGCATCGACCTCGGCATAGCTCATGACAATGTCGTCGGTGATGACGAGCGGGCGGTCGGCAAATTCCGACGCCGCCCTGGCGAGATATCGGTCAAGCGACATCGGCACCCAGGCGGGATGTCGGCGCTCCATGCTGGCGCGGCGCTCGTCGACGCTGGCTGTCGCCGATTCCATCATGCCTCTCCGTCCTCAACCTAATGTATATTATTCTGCTGCGGCAGCTCGCTGGTCAAGGGCTTCGGCTACAACAGCATATAAAATCAACGCTTGCACGAAAGGGGCTTGCGCTCCCAACCTAATCACCATTAGGCTAGCTCGACAATATGAGCAAGGGATTAGGGCGATGGATGTCGGGCTTGGCCTCACCTTCCAGAATTTGCGCGACACGCTGTCCGACAAGGAAGTCTATCGCCACCAGCTGACGATGGCGGTCGACACCGAGTCGCTCGGCTTCGACTCGGTGTGGACACCGGAGCATCATTTCAGCAATTACAACATGACGCCCAACGTGCCGCAGTTCCTGTCGTTCGTCGCCGGCCAGACCAAGCGCATCAAGCTCGGCACCACGGTCTGCGTGCTGCCGTGGCAGGACCCGGTGCGCACCGCCGAGAATTTCATCCTGCTCGACTACTTCTCCGAGGGTCGGGCGGTATTAGGCATCGGCCGTGGGCTGGGCGCTTCCGAATTCGCCGGCTTCAAAGTGCCGATGGGCGAATCGCGCGGCCGCTTCACCGAATATGCCGAAGCGGTGCTGACCGCGCTCGAAACCGGCGTGATGGAATATGACGGCAAATATCTGCAGCAGCCGCGCGTCGAACTCCGCCCACGCCCTTATGCAAGTTTCCGCGGGCGCGTCTTCGCGTCCGCGATCTCACCGGATTCGGTCAATCTGATGGCCAAGCTCGACGTCGGGCTGATGGTCATCGCGCAGAAGCCGTGGGACAAGGTGGCGGAGGATCTGGAGAGCTATCGCCAATTGTTCCTGAAACAGAACGGGGCGCCCGCGCCGAAACCGGTCTTCGCGGTGTTCGTCGCCGTGCACGAGAACCCCGCGGTCGCGCAGGAGATGCGCGACCAGCACATCCAGGCCTATACCCGCTCGACCTCGGACTTCTACCAGTTCGACAATGCCGAGTTCGCCAATATCGCGGGCTATGAATATTATGGCGGGCTGGCCAAGAACATCGCCAAGCACGGATTGCACAAGTTCAACGGCTTCCTCGCGGATCTGCAAGTCTGGGGGACACCCGACGAGGTAGCCGAGAAACTCGCGGCGATGGTCGAGGAGTTCGATATCGGCAGCTTCATCACCTATTTTCAATATGGCGAAATGCCGCCGGAAATGGGCCGCGCGAATTACGAGCTGTTCGCGAAGAAGGTGCTCCCGAAACTCAAGGACATCGACACCAGCGCACCGCGTGCGGTGAACAAGGAGCGCTCTGTCGCGTGACGGAGAAGTGATCGTGACGAGCGGCGCTAGAGACTGCCCGCACGATTGGATGAGGAAGCAGCATTGGCAAGCGACGATCGCTACACATTCATCCGCTACGAACTCGCCGACGGGCGGGCGCGGATCACGCTGAACAGACCCGACAAGCGCAACGCGCTGAACGAGGAACTGCTCACCGAACTCCATGACGCTTTGTGGGAGGCTGACGAGGATAATCGCGTGCGCTGCGTGGTGCTTGCCGCCGCCGGCCCGGATTTCTCGTCGGGCTACGATTTGCAACGGTACGACCGCCCGGTCGCGCTACAAGTCGAGCATCGCCGCGGTCGAGCGAAGTTCGACGACGACACCTGGCACCAGGAACGCCTGCAGCGCCTGCGCATGGCGCTGTTCGACATGCACAAACCGGTCATCGCCCAGGTTCAGGGTCGGTGTCTCGCTGGTGGAACCGACCTCGCCTTGCTGTGCGACATGATCATCTGTGCCGATGATGCCAGTTTCGGCTTCCCGCCGGCGCGGTCGCAAGGCTCGCTGCCGAGCAACATGTGGCTGTACATGGTCGGCCCGCAATGGGCCAAGCGCCTGCTGCTCACCGGCGATCTGATCGGCGGGCGCGACGCGGCGACGATCGGGCTGGTGCTGAAAGCGGTACCGGGCGAGCAGCTTGTCGTCGAGGTCGAGGCGCTAGCCGACCGACTCGCGCTGATCGATGCCGATCTGCTCAGCGCCAACAAGCGCATCGTCAATATCGGGCTCGAATTGATGGGTGCACGGACGCTGCAGCGGATGGCAGCCGAAATGGACGCGCGCGGGCATCTCGCCGACAGCCGTTCGGCATTCAATCGCACGGTGCGCGAAGAGGGCCTCAAGGAAGCGGTGAGACAGCGCGATGCGCCGTTCGGCGCCGGGCGCGTGGAATTATAAATGGAGAGCGGGATGGAGATGGAAGGACCGGGCTGGCGCTGCCTGTGGGAGGCAAAGGCGACCTTGGGCGAAAGCACGCTCTACGATCCGCGTGATGGCCGGATCTATTGGGTCGATGTCGAGAATCCGAGCATCAACTGGATCGATATCGAGACCGAGGAAAAGGGCCGATGGGTGCCGCCGATGTGGATTTCGGCGCTCGGGCTGCGCAGCAAGGGCGGCTTCATCGCATCGACGCGCGATGGGCTGGCCTATGTCGACCCGGCGACCGAGACGTTCGAGCTGTTCGCCGATCCGCGCCCGAACAGGGAGGTCGCCCGGCTCAACGACGGCGTCGTCGATCACAAGGGACGATATTGGACGGGCAGCTGCGACGTCACCCAGTTCGAGGACAGTACGACGTCCGAGAACAAGGAAGATAGCGTCCGCGATTTTGACAAGCGCAGCACAGGCGAGCTTTATCGGATCGATCCGGACGGCACGATCGCCACGATGGAGCGCAACGTCGTGACGGCCAATGGCCCTGCGTTCAGCCCGGACGGCAGGACCATCTACTTCAACGATTCGCTGCCCCGCGTCACCTGGGCCTATGATCTGGCCGAGGACGGGTCGATTTCCAATCGTCGCGACTGGCTGAACTATGGCGAAGACGACGGCTTTCCCGACGGCATGGCGGTCGATGTCGACGGCGGCATCTGGATCGCCTTTTATGAAAGCTGGATGCTTCGGCGCTATTCGCCGGACGCCGTGTTGCTGGAGGAGCGCCGGCTACCGGTTCGCCAAGGGCTGCGACCCGCTTTTGGCGGCGCCAATATGGAGCGGCTATTCCTGACGTCAGCCGCGAATGCGCTGAGCGAGGAGGCGAAGGCGCAGCAACCGCTCGCCGGCAGTCTGTTCGAAATTCTCGATCCTGCGGTCAGGGGCATGCCCAATGTCGCCTTTGCCGGCTAAACCTTTGCTCGGCGCTCGGGAAGGCTCCGGCGGGAAGCGCTATGGAGCCAAGGCGCCGCGCACTTTCTTTTGCGCGCGCGATGCGCAATGCGAGGGTTATGGAAGACACAACGTCACGATCCCGCATTCTCGACGCCACTGCCGATCTGCTGCGCACCCGCGGCCTGCAGGGAACGAAATTATCGGAAGTGGCCAAACGCGCCGGCATGCTGGCGCCCAGCCTCTATCACCATTTCGACTCCAAGGATCAGTTGATCGAGGAAGTCCTGGTGGAGGGCTGTCATCGCAACACGCGCTATATCGTCACCCAGGTCGAAGTCCTGGGGTCGTCGGCATCGCCGATCGAGCGTCTCGAGGCGGCTATTACCGCCCATCTGACGTTTCTCCTGACCGGCGATCAATATTCGTCCGCGGTATCGCGCGTGTTCCAGGACTTGCCGGACGACATGAAGCGCCGCGTCCTTGCGGCGTACGCCGGGTTCGACAATTACTGGCGCGACCTCATCCTGGCCGCGCGTCAGAGCGGCGTGGCCCGCAGCGACCTCGACCCGACCGTCGCGCGCAAGTTTCTGATCAACATGCTCGACTCCACGGCGGAATGGTATCGACCCGGCCATCTGGAAATTCCGGAGATCGCTCGTCAGGCGTGTCATCTGTTCCTGCACGGTTTCATCCAGCCGGAAACGCCCGCCTAGTCGTACCAGCAAGCGCGTTTCCTGTTCGGATCGCGGTGCCGCCTGGTTCATCGCGGATCGCACAATGCCGAAGCTCGGTCGGCGCCGGCCATGTCGCCGTGCCGCGCGGCGGGCCGACCCGCAATTGCATCACACGCCGCGAACGGCCGGCGCGCGCGACACCGGCTGGGCAACCCGCCTCGCGGCTCGGCATCGGGAAGCATCACAGGAGGACGTCATCATGGTAACCGGACGGGCAACGGTGCTGGTCGAACCCAATCGCATCGAGACTTGGGACGTTGCGATTGCCGACCCGGAACCAGGCGGCGCGCTGGTCCGCGTGGTGATCGGGGGGGTGTGCGGAAGCGACGTCCACATCGCGACGGGCGAAGTCGGGGTGATGCCCTTCCCGATCATCCTCGGTCACGAGGGCGTGGGCCGGGTCGAAAAGCTCGGGCCAGGGGTCACGACCGATTATGCCGGCGTCCCGGTCCAAACCGGCGACCTCGTCTATTGGGCGCCGATCGCGCTGTGCCACCGCTGCCATTCCTGCACGGTGCTCGAAGAGACGCCATGCGAGAATTCGCAATATTTCGAGCATGCCGAAAAGCCCAATTGGGGCAGCTATGCCGACTTTGCCTGGCTCCCCAACGGACTGGCCTTTTTTCGCCTGCCGGATGGCGCGGACCCTTATGCGATCGCGGCCCTGGGCTGCGCACTACCGACGGTGCTGCGCGGGTTGGACCGCTGCGGACAGATCCAGGTCAACGACACGGTCGTGGTGCAGGGCGCCGGTCCCGTCGGGCTCTCGGCCGTGCTGGTCGCCGCGGTCGCCGGTGCGCGCGAGATCATCGTCATCGACGGCGTCGAGCAACGGCTGGAAGTCGCCAGGTCGCTGGGCGCCACCGCGACCATATCGTTGCAGGATCCATCGGAAGAGCGGCTGCGCAAGGTGCGCGACATTGCCGGGCACAACGGCCCCAACGTCGTGATCGAAGCGGCGGGATTCCTGCCCGCCTTTCCCGAGGGGGTCGATCTCACCGGCAATCACGCCCGCTACATCATCCTCGGTTTGTGGGGGGCAATCGGCACCCAACCGATCAGCCCGCGCGATCTGTCGACCAAGAACCTGACGATCGGCGGCGCGAGCTTTCCCAAACCCAAGAATTATCATGGCGCGATGCATCTCGCCGCCCGCCTGCAGGATCGTTTTCCCCTGGCCGATCTGATCAGCCACCGCTTCGCGATCGGCGACGCGGCGAAGGCGCTCGATGCCGTCAAAAAGGGCGAAGTGATCAAGGCAATTATCGATCCGACACTCTGACCATCATTAGAGAGGATTTCTCATGGCCGACGCAGACCCCCAGATCGGGCGCCACCGCACGCCAAAGCCTGCCCATGTTCCCGACCATCTTGTCCGCGATATCGACATGTATGCGCCCGACGGGATCGAGAACGGATATCACGAAGCATGGCGCGCGCTGCAGCGCCCCGACGTCCCCGAACTCGTCTGGACGCCGTTTACCGGAGGGCATTGGGTCGCAACGCGCAGCGAATTGATCAAGGAAATCTATACCGATCCGGCGCGCTTCTCGAGCGAAGTGATTTTCCTGCCCAAGGAAGCCGGCGAAAAGTATCTGATGGTGCCGACGCGGATGGATCCGCCCGAGCACACGCCTTATCGAAAGACGCTCGACAAGGGTCTGAACCTTGCCCAGATGCGCCGCGTCGAGGCCGATGTTCGGGCGATCGCGGTCGAGCTGATCGACGGATTGGTTGCCAATGGCGGTTGCGAATTCTCGACGGAATACGCCCGCATCTTTCCCGTGCGGGTGTTCATGGCGCTGTGCGAACTGCCGATGTCGGACGCGCCGATGCTGACCCGGTTCGCCGAAGACATGACGCGACCGCCGGGCGCGACACCCGAAGAGATGGCGGCGGCGCTGGAAGCCGCACAGGCGGGCTTCGACAATTATGTCGAACCGATCGTCAACGCTCGTCGCGGCGGCGAGGGAGATGACCTGATCACGGTGATGGTCAACAACGATATCAATGGCGAGCCGATCAGCCACGAACGCGCGATCGGCCTGATCTCGCTCTTGCTGCTCGGCGGCCTGGACACGGTCGTCAATTTCCTCAGCTTCATGATGTTTCACCTGGCCAAGCACCCGGAGATCGTCGCCGATCTGCGCAGCGATCCGCTGGTGCTCCAGCGCGGGGTCGAGGAGATGTTCCGGCGCTTCCCGGTGATCGCCGAAGCGCGGATGGTGGCAAGCGATCAGGTCTATCGCGGCGTCAAGCTGAAACATGGCGACATGATCCTCATTCCGACCGCAATGCATGGGCTCGACGAAAACGAGAATCCCGAGGCGATGGAACTCGACATCCGCCGCAAACGGCCGTCGCACATGACCTTCGGCGGGGGGCCGCACCGCTGCGCCGGCATGCATCTGGCGCGCATGGAAGCGATCGTGACCTTGCAGGAATGGCTGGCGCGCATTCCCGATTTTCACGTCAAACCGGGCACCAGTCCAAACTTCCGGTCGGGCATCATCGCCGCCGTCGACGACGTGCAGCTCGAATGGCCGGTCGCGGCCGGGCGCTGACCATTGGCCGATATCGAATTCAGTCGCGAGGGACGCGTTGCGCATGTCCGGCTCAATCGTTCGGACCAGCTCAACGCGATCACCGCCGGGATGGATGATCTGCTGTCGGAGGCATGGGCGACGATCAACGCGGATCCCGACATCTGGTGCGCGATCCTGTCGGCAGAGGGCGAACGCGCCTTTTCGATCGGCGCGGATGTGTCGGGCGGCGCCGATCGCGATGCGCGGATGGCGTTGGGCGGCGGGCTGACCGGCATTGGCGGCCCGCTCGTTACGCTCAAAAAGCCGCTGATCGCCGCGGTTCAGGGGTTTTGCGTCGGCGGTGGTTTCGAGCTGGCGATGTGCGCCGACATCATAGTCGCAGCGGACACCGCGCTATTCGGTCTGCCCGAGACGAAGGTCGGGATCATCGGCGAATGTGGCGTCGTCCATCGCGTGGTCCGCCAGCTGCCGCATCATATCGCGATGGCGATGATCCTGACCGGCGAGCGCATCACGGCCGCGTCCGCCGCGCAGTTCGGGCTGGTCAATGAGGTCGTGCCCTATGCAGGCCTGGCTGAAGCCGCCTCGCGCTGGGCGGAAAAGGTCAACGCCGCATCGCCGCTCGCCAATCAGGCAGCCAAAGCCGCGGCACTCGGCCGGCTCGGCTATCCCCTCGACGTGGCGCTGGCGACGCGCTTCGAGCCGATCGAACGATATGCGACGAGCCACGACAGGGGCGAAGGCGAAGCTGCGACGCGCGAAAGAAGGAAACCGGTGTGGACGGGACAGTGAGCGTTGAACAATCGATCGATGGGGCGACGTTTCGGCGCGTCCTGGGCCATTATCCGACCGGTGTATGCGTCGTGACCGCGGTCGATCCGGAGGGAAATCCTGCGGCGATGGTGGTCGGGTCGTTCACGTCGGTGTCGCTCGACCCTCCCCTCGTGGCGTTCTTTCCTGATCGCGGCTCGACCAGTTGGCCCCGCATCGAGCGCGCAGGCCGCTTCTGCGTCAACGTGCTCGGCAGCCACCAGCAGGATTTGTGCCGTCGGTTCGCAGCCCGGGGCGAAGACAAATTTGCGGGTCTCGACTACCGCCTGTCCACGAACGGATCGCCGGTGCTCGATGAGGTCGTAGCCTGGATTGATTGCACGCTCGACGCCGTTCACGAGGCGGGCGACCATTACATTGTCCTCGGGCGTGTCCGCGAGCTCGACATCGCTCGCGCCGATCAGCCGTTGCTCTTCTTTCGCGGCAAATACGGCAACTTCGCGCCGCTGATCGACGCCACCTCCTGCTGAATTTGCGCCGGGCGGCCCCCACCTCACTGCTCCGCCAGCCGGTCGGCCACATCTGCGGAGCGGTCCGCCGTCGTCGCGGCGTGCGATCGACATAGTTCTGCGACAAAATGCTCCTATTCGGCCCGACAGAATAGAGGCTCGCTCCGGACTTGGCTGAGCAGTTGGCGATCGGGATATCCATGTTTCGCGCTTCCCTGTGGACGGGAGATCGGACGCCAACGGTGTTTTCGCATCGCGTGCTCGGCGCATGACTATTGGCCGGACGACAATGGGAGCAGCATGAGCAGCGACAACCTTACTCCCGCCGCAGAGACCGGGCCGGAAGAACCGATCGAGGCGCAGCGAATGTCACGCCGCGCGCGTACCATCAGCTGGATCGCCGGCATCGGCGGACTGATCGCGCTGATCGCGCTGGCCGTCTTTCTGTCGCATCAAAGCGCGAGCCAGGACCAGACTGGCGGCGGTCGCCGCGGGGCCGGCGGTGGCCGGAGCGGCGGGTTCGGCGGACGCGGCGGCGGCGCGACGCCGACCACCGTCGGCACCGCCAAGGCCGCGCAGGCCGACATCCCGGTGCTGGTCGACGCGATCGGCACGGTGACGCCGGCGGCGACGGTGACGGTGCGCCCGCAAGTCTCGGGCACGATCGTCAAATTGCTCTATCGCGAAGGGCAATTGGTGCGGAAGGGCGAGACGCTCGCGATCATCGACCCGCGCCCCTATCAGGCCGCCTTGCTCCAGGCGCAGGGCGCGCTCAAACGCGATCAGGCGCAGCTCGCCAACGCCCGGGTCCAGCTCAACCGCTACAACACCCTGCTCACCCAGGATTCGATCGCGCGCCAGGACCGCGACACCCAGGCAGCGTTGGTCGGACAGCTCGACGGCACGGTGCTGGTCGATCGCGGCGCGGTGCAACAGGCGCAGATCAACGTCGGCTATACCAGGATCGTGTCGCCGGTCGGCGGGCGCGCCGGCCTGAAGGTGGTCGATGTCGGCAATTATATCGGCGCGGGCGACGCCAATGGCATCGTCGTGGTGACCACGCTGCAGCCGATCGACATCGAATTCGCGATCCCGCAGCAACAGGCGCCGCAGATCCAGAAAAGGATCGCGCAGGGTGCCGACATTCCCGCGGTCGCGCTCGACAGCACCCGCACCCAGACGCTCGACAGCGGCAGTTTCTCGACGCTCGACAACCGCGTCGACACCACCACCGGCACGATCAAGGGCAAGGCGCGCTTCCCGAACGTCAGCTTCCAGCTCTATCCGAGCCAGTTCGTCAACGTGCGGCTAACGGTGGATACCGTGCAGAAGGCCGTGACCGTGCCGCCCTCGGCGATCCAGTCCGGCCCCGACGGCCCGTTCGTCTGGCTGCTCAAGAGCGACCGCACGGTGACCCAGCGCAAGGTGAAGCTCGGCGTCGCCGTGGCCGACAAGACGCAGGTCACCGCCGGCCTGGCGCTCGGCGATACGGTGATCACCGACGGCGCCGACCGGTTGGCCGAAGGCGCCAAGGTCGCGCTGCCCGGCGACGCGCCGCCCGCGGCCGGCGGCGAAAAAGGCGCCGGCGGGAAGCATCGAGGGCGTCGCGGCGGCCAGGGCGGCTGATCAATGGGCCCATCGCGCATCTTCATCCTGCGACCGGTCGCGACCGCGCTGTTCATGGTCGCGATCGTGCTGGCGGGCCTGGTCGGATTCCGCAGCCTGTCGCTGTCGGCGCTGCCCGAGGTCGATTACCCGACGATCCAGGTAACCACGCTCTATCCTGGCGGCAGCCCGGAAGTGATGAGCCAGACCGTGACCGCGCCGCTCGAACGCCAGTTCGGTGAGATGCCCGGGCTGACGCGAATGGAATCGACCAGTTCGTCGGGCGCGTCGGTCGTCACGCTGCAATTCAATCTCTCGACCGGGCTCGACGTCGCCGAACAGGAAGTGCAGGCGGCGATCAATGCGTCGGGGGCATTGTTGCCCGCCGACCTCCCCGCCCCGCCGGTCTATGCCAAGGTCAATCCCGCCGACGCGCCGATCCTGACGCTGGCGATCACGTCCGACACGATGCCGCTGACCCAGGTGCAGTCGATCGTCGATACGCGGCTGGCGCAGAAGATCAGCCAGATATCGGGCGTCGGCCTGGTCGGGCTCGCCGGCGGCCAGAAACCGGCGATGCGCATCCGCGCGGACACCCAGAAACTGGCGAGCTATGGCCTCAGCCTCGCGCAGATCCGCACCGCGATCGACAATGCCAATTCCAATTCGGCGAAGGGCAGTTTCGATGGCCCCAACCGCTCGTACCAGATCAACGCCAACGATCAGCTCGAGACGGTCGACGATTACAAGAGCCTGATCGTCACCTATCAGAACAGCGCGCCGGTGCGCCTGGGCGACGTGGCCGAGGTCGTCGAGGGCGCGGAGAACAGCCGCCTCGGCGCGCTCGCCAACGATACGCCCGCGATCATCCTCAACGTCCAGCGTCAGCCGGGCGCGAACGTCATCGGCACCACCGACGCGATCAAGGCGCAGCTGCCCGCGTTGCTCAAGAGCCTGCCCGCGGGACTGCATGCCGAGGTGCTGGCCGACCGGACCACCGGCATCCGCGCCTCGGTCCACGACGTCGAGTTCGAACTGGTGCTCGCGGTCGCACTCGTCGTGCTGGTGATCTTCTTCTTCCTGCACTCCGGCCGCGCCACCCTGGTCGCCGGGCTCGCCGTGCCGATCAGCCTGATCGGCACGTTCGGGGTGATGTACCTGCTCGATTTCAGCCTCGACAATCTCAGCCTGATGGCGCTGACCATCGCGACCGGCTTCGTCGTCGATGACGCGATCGTGATGATCGAGAACATCCAGCGCCATATCGAGGACGGCATGGCACCGTTCGAGGCGGCGCTGAAAGGCGCGGGCGAGATCGGCTTCACGATCATCTCGCTGACCGTCAGCCTGATCGCGGTGCTGATCCCGTTGCTGTTCATGGGCGATATCGTCGGCCGCCTGTTCCGCGAATTCGCGGTGACGCTGGCGGTGACCATCCTGATCTCGGCTTTGGTGTCGCTGACCTTGACGCCGATGCTGTCCGCGCGCTGGCTCAAGCGCCCCGAGGACGAGAAACCGAGCCGCGTCGCGCAACGCTCGGCCGCTGCGTTCAGCTGGGTCGAGCGGCGGTACGAGACCGGGCTCGATTTCGTGCTCGGGCGCCGTTTCGCCACGCTGCTCGTCGCGATCGGCACGCTGGTGCTGACCGCATTGCTGTACATGGTCATCCCCAAGGGCCTGTTCCCGACCCAGGATACCGGGCAGCTCCAGGCGCGGATCGTCGCGACCAATGGCGTGTCCTACGACAAGATGTCGGCGCTCCAGGCGCAGGCGGCGAAGATCGTGCTCAAGGACCAGGACGTCGAGAATTTGTCCTCTTATGTCGGCGTCGACGGATCGAACAACGCGTCGCTCAACGTCGGCACGATGCTGATCGACCTCAAGGATTCGCACGACAACCAGGCAGCGATCATGCGGCGCCTGAAATACGCTGTCGACCGGATCCCCGGGGTCACGCTCTACCTCCAGCCGACCCAGGATCTGACGATCGACGCCGAAAGCGGGCCGACCCAATACCGCTTCTCGGTCGAGGGATCGAACACCGCCGACGTCAACGCCGAGGCGCAGCGTATCGCCGCCGCGCTCAAGCAGGTGCCGAAGGTCGCCAATGTCTCGACCGATGCCGGCGCGACCGGTGCCGCCGCCTATGTCAACATCGACCGCGACAGCGCGGCGCGGCTCAACATCACCGCATCGAGCGTCGACGACACGCTCTATTCGGCGTTCGGCCAACGCATCGTCTCGACCATCTTCACCGAGACGACGCAATATCGCGTGATCCTCGAAGCCGCGCCCAACCTGGTCAATGACCCGCAGTCGCTCGGCCTGCTCCATCTGCCGTCGCAAGGCGGGGCGACACCGCTCAATGCGGTCGCGACGATCACCGAGGGGCGGTCGCCGCTCGCCGTGACGCATGTCGGCCAGTTCCCCGCCGCGACGGTCAATTTCGATACCGCGCCCGGCGTTTCGCTCGGCACTGCGACCAGTTCGATCGAGGCGGCGATCACCAGGCTGAAGCTCAAGCCCGGCGTCTCGTACACCTTCCTCGGCGCCGCGGCGGCCTTCTCCTCGTCGCTGAGCAACCA
>FTCZ01000440.1_pt1 | contig 13450 bp, 11 predicted proteins | sample 1658871 | NCBI WGS metagenome assembly FTCZ01 (sample SAMEA3914864, study PRJEB12502) | metagenome | biome: forest; material: soil | place: USA | collected 2012-03-12 | depth 0.3 m
AGGCCTGTCGGACAGCGCCAACGTCGTCGGCTTCTACGAGAAGGGGCCCGTGCAGGTCCGCGTGGCCTACAACTGGCGCGCGCCCTTCCTGCGCAGCACATTCGGTGACAATAGCCAGCCGACCAATGTCGACAGCTATGGCCAGCTCGATCTCACCGGCAGCCTCAAGCTCACCCGCATTATCGGCGTGTTCATCGACGTGCTGAACGTGACGAACGCGAAGCAGCGCATCTATTCCTCGTACCAAAACCGGTTCGCCGGCCTCTTCCAGACCGGTCGTGTCATTTCCGGTGGCGTGCGCGCCACCTTCTGATCTACCGCTCCTTCCAGACCTCAGCGGGCGGTCCCTCGTGGCCGCCCGTTTTTGTAAAGCGTGACCATGATCAAGCTGGAGACATGGGGGCAGATGCCGACCGGCGAGCTTGTGACGCTCGCGACGCTCGCCGACGGCCATGGCCTCGAAGTGCGCGTGTCGAGCTACGGCGCCTCGCTCGTCTCGATCCGCATGCCGGATCGCGCGGGGCTGGTCGAAGACGTGCTTCTCGGCTTCGACCGGCTAGCAGACTATCTTGACCCTGCCTTACAGGGGAGCTGGCCCTATTTCGGATCGACGATCGGACGCACCGCCAACCGGATCGCCGGCGCGCGCTTCACCATCGACGGACAAGAGCATCGTCTCACAGCCAACGAAGGGGACAATCAGCTCCACGGCGGCCGGATCGGCTTCGATCGGGTTGCGTGGCAGGCAGAGATCCTCGGCGATGCACCGGGCGTGCGCATGCGCCATGTCAGCCCTGATGGCGATCAGGGCTTTCCGGGTTGCGTGGAGGCGCAGGCTGACTTCCTGCTCGGTGCACCCGGCGAACTTGTCATCCGCTATACCGCGACCACCGACCGTCCGACCCATGTCAGCATGGCCTCACACCCCTATTTCAACCTCGCAGGAAGACGCTCGCGGAGCATCGCGCAACATCGGCTGACCGTGGCAGCCCGGGCGATCCTGCCGATCGACGCCACGGCGATCCCCGTGCCGGGATCACCCATGCCCGTCGCCGACACGCCTTTTGACTTAACTGACGGAAGGATGATCGGCGAGCTCATGCAGGTCGATCATCCCCAATTGCAAATGGGCGGCGGCCTGAACCATTGCTTCCTGCTTGACCCAGCCGCATCGCCGGCCGCGCGGCTCGAACATCCGGAGAGCGGCCGCTGCCTAGAACTCGTCACAACCGAGCCCGGCCTCCAGATTTACAGCGCCAATGCGTTTAACGGGAGCCTGCACGATAGCGAGGGGCGGCCCTTCGTCCGCCGCCAGGCTATCGCAATCGAAGCGCAACACTTCCCCGACAGCCCCAATCGCCCGGACTTCCCGTCGACGCTGCTGCGCCCCGGCGAGATTTACCGCAGCGAAACACGGATGCGCTTTTCAAGCTGCTAAGCGACCTCCAGCAAAGCCGCTCCCGTCAGCCGCCCCGTCGAATATGGCCGCCAGCATCGAGCAGCAGATTGAGCGCGCCTTCGATCAGAACGTACATTTCATGCTGGGCGCGCTTGGGATCGCGCTCGATGATGCCGTCCGCCACTGCCTTGTGCTCGGCCGCGCTGGCACGCGGCACGCCCTTATAAGCGTTGGTGCGGCGGATACTGAAGCGCAGTGTCGCCTCGGCAAGATCGGTGAACTGGCGGAAGAAGCGGTTGTTGCTCGCCTCCAGCACGGCCACGTGAAAGGCGATGTCGGCCTCGAGCGCGTCGTCGTCGCCGGCGTCCGCCGCCACCATCCGCTCGATCGCATCCCTGATACGCGCATGCTGCGCTTCCGTGCCGAGCGTCGCGGCGAGCGCCGCGGCCCGCGGTTCGATCGCGAGCCGGACTTCGGTGAAATCGACCATCAGCTCCATGCTGAACTTGCGTTCCAGCATCCAGTGCAGAACGTCGGGATCGAGCAGGTTCCACTGATCCTCGGGTTGCACCGAAGTGCCCTGACGGGGCCGGGCTGCGAGCAGGCCTTTCGCGGTCAACATCTTGACCGCCTCGCGCAGCACCGGCCGGCTCACGCCATATTGCTTGCAGAGCTCCGCCTCGTAAGGAAAGACGACGCCGTTGCTGAAGTGACCGGTGACGATCGCACGGCCGAGATCCTGCGTGATCGTCGCCGTAAGGTTGCGGCCTTCGCGGTTCGATCGGGAAAAGCTGTCGCTCATATGCGATGATTCGCCTTCTTCGGTCCGGCGCGCAAGTCCAACGTCATACCGCACTCTCTTTGTAGCCTCGTACGAGCGCCGTGGCACGCTCCCCCACCTCCGCCGGGGATCGGCCGGGGGCGTAGAGCGAGGCACCGATACCGAAGCCCGCCGCGCCCGCCGCGCGATAAGCCGCCATCGAGACGGGATCGACGCCACCCACCGGAAAGACCTTGGCGTCGACGGGCAGAACCGCGCGCAACGCCTTCAGCATGGAGAGGCCCGCAACCTCAGCCGGAAACAGCTTGAGCGCGTCGGCACCGGCATCGAGAGCAGCAAAGGCCTCGCTCGGCGTGTAGAAGGCCGGGAAGGAGATGAGCCCCCTGGCCTTGGTCGCGCGGATCACCTCGACATTGGTGTTGGGCGAAATGATGATCCGGCCGCCCGCCTCCGCGACCTCGGCGACGGCCTTCGCGTTCAACACCGTCCCTGCCCCGATGAGCGCGCGGTCGCCGAACCGGCTCTGGAGAATTGCGATGCTCTCAAGCGGTTGAGGCGAGTTGAGTGGAACCTCCAGGCAGCGGAAGCCGGCTTCCAGCAGCACCGCGCCAATCGGCTCGGCCTCGGCGGGCGTCAGTCCACGCAGGATCGCGACCAGCGGCACACCATCGAAAATATCCATCCAGCTCACAAGCACGCTCCTTGCACAATGTCCTGCCCGATCCGCCACAGCCCCGCTGCCGCCGCCTCGTCTCCGGAAACAATCCGGGGCGGATGGAAGCCAGCCCGAGCCATTGCCCGGGAATAGCGTTCGACGAGAGCGCCCTCGCCGATGATCATTGTCGAGGCGGTGCGATCAGCGGCCGCAAGCTCGGCGCCGATCAGCAGACCGGAGAGATAATCGGCAAGGGCATGCGGCTCGATCCGGCCAAACAACCCCTCGGTGCGCACACTGAACAACAGCGCCGTGAGCGCCAGATCGGTGAGCGCGCGGTCAACGCCCCGATCGAAGGCGCCAGGATCACCCGGACCGTCATCCATCAATCGACCCAGCAGCGAATGGGTTCGGAGCAGAGCGAAGAGTTCACCGGTCATGAAGGTGCGAAATTGGTGGATCGCGCCGTCTGCCATCGAGACCCACTTGCTGTGCGTGCCGGGCAGGACAACGATGCCGTCACCGACGCCGGCGCCGAGCAACTGTACCTCCTCTCCGCGCATCACATCGTGACCGCCAGACGCATCGGCGCAGGATACACCTGGCACGATCCAGCCGGGACCCAGTCCTGTATCGATGCGGAGTGCGCCGGCAGCGAGGCTCGACGGCGCCGCCGGGCAGGCCAGATAGGGCGCCTCGTGCCAGCCCTGCCGGCTGCCGATCATGCCGCCGAAGAGGATCGGCACGGAGCCATCCGTCCAGGGGCCGATCAGATCGCGAAGTACACGCGCATAGTCGCCGTCGCGCACCGCCGAAATGCCGGACGCGAGCTTGCGGGTCGCGCCGATCGCGCCCTCGCCATCAAAAGCCCAGGCGCGAAGGTTGCTCGTTCCCCAGTCAACCCCGATCAGGGAGATCGTCATCCTGCGAACCTCTGCGACGGCAGGCCGGTTGCGCCCGCGAATATCTCGAACAACGCACCTGCATGTTCCTCGTTATCCGTGCCCATGGCAGCGGAAGTTACGAACATCCGATCGAGCGCATCGCCGGCGAATGCGATGCTGGTGATGTTGGTAGCCGGCAGCATGATAGACCGGTCAAGGCTGGCGTCGGCATGGAAGCGGCTGATCCGTGAACCGCCCCAATGCGCGATCCAGAGCCCTCCCTTGCTGTCGGTCGTCATGCCGTCGGGATAACCCCACTCCTCTTCGAAACGGAGGAAGACTCGCTTGTTCGAAAGCGCGCCGTCGGACGAGAGATTGAAGGCATAGACCGTCCGCGCGCCGCTGTCGGTGTGATAGAGGGTACGGCCATCGGGGCTGAAGGTGGGGCCGTTGGTGACCTGATAGCCTCCATCATGAGTCGACCAGCGAAGATCCGGATCGAGCCGGTGCAGCTGGCCGGAAGCCTGTTCGTCCCGGTCATCCTTGCTGCCCGCCCAGATGCGGCCGTGTGCATCTACCTTGGCATCGTTGAGTCGGTTGTCCGGGAGATGCGGCTCGGGATCGCCGATCGGACGGATCGCGAAGGGCTCCAGCGACAGCTCCGCGAAGCCGCTCTTGAGGCCGATGATGAAGTCATCGCGTCCCTCGCGCTCGATCGCCCAGCCAATCCTTTCGGGCATCGCCCAGCTGGTGACGGCACCGCTCGCAAGGTCCATACCGTGCAGTGCCGGCGCCATGATATCCACCCAGAACAGGCAGCCGCGCGATGGGGACCAGCAGGGTCCTTCGCCCAGCACGTCCCTGCCCTCGCGCCTGATGATCCGATAGTCCGGCATGCCTTCTCCTCATGAAGCAGATTTATATTACTTAATCTTGACCCGCTCGGAAAGGGGCCTGATAATGCCACCACGAACAGAGGCGGCGCCAAGCCGTGGACTCGGGAGGGGTTGTGATCTCAAGGCGGCGGTTTCTGGCGGGTTCGGCCGCACTCGGCGCCGCCTCGGCGGTTGCCGGATGCGCACGACCCAGCGGCAGGATTCGCATCGGCTTCCTCGTCAAGCAGCCCGAAGAACAGTGGTTCCAGGACGAGTGGCGTTTCGCCAGCATGGCGGCCCGAGACAAGGGCTTCGAGCTGATCCGCATCGGTGCGGAGGACGGCGACCGCGTCCTGACCGCGATCGACAATCTCTACGCACAATATGCGCAGGGCTTCGTGATCTGCACACCCGATCCGAAGCTCGGCACCGCGATCAGACTTCGCGCACAGGCCAATGGGCTGAAGCTGCTGTCGGTCGATGATCGGCTGATCGGGCCGGACGGCAAGCCAATCGACTCCATTCCCTATGTCGGCATCTCGGCGGCCGCGATTGGCGAGATGGCGGGGCGCGAGGCAATGGCGGAAGCGCGCCGCCGTGGATGGGATCCTGCCGAAACCGGCGTGCTCCGCCTTGCTTTCGACAGTCTCGACACCGGCCGGGAGCGGACGGCCGGCGGCGTACGCGCCGTGCTGGCAGGCGGTGTCCTGCCCGCCCATGTCTACAGCGCGCCGCAGCGGACCACTGATACGGAAGGCGGCTTCACCGCCGCCGATCCGGTACTCACCCAGCAGCAAGCGATCCGGCGCTGGATCATCCTCGGCATGAATGACGAAAGCGTGCTCGGCGGGGTCCGCGCGGCCGAAGGACTCGGTCTTGGACGGGATGTCGTGATCGGTGTCGGCATCGGCGGATCGGGTACGGCCGAAGCGGAATTCTCCAAGCCCCAGCCCACCGGCTTCCACGCCTCGGTACTGCTGAGCCCCCGCCGGCACGGCTACGACACCAGCGTGATGATGTATGACTGGATCACGCGCGACGTCCCGCCGCCCTCCGTCACCTATACGACCGGCACGCTGATGGACCGCGGCAATTTCCTCGGACTGCTCAAGGCGGAGGCCGCATGACCGCGCTGCTCGCCTATCAGGGGGTCGGCAAGACCTTCCCCGGCGTGGTCGCGCTCGACGGCGTGTCGTTCTCGGTTGCGGGCGGCGAGGTTCGTGCGCTCATGGGGGAGAATGGCGCCGGCAAGTCGACCCTGCTCAAGATCCTCGCTGGCGAATATCGGCCGGACAGCGGCCGGCTGCAAGTCGACGGCGCGCAGGTCGCCTTCACGGGCCCGCGCGATTCACAGGCGGCGGGCATCGCCATCATCCATCAGGAGCTCCATCTCGCGCCGGACCTGACGGTCACCGAGAATCTGCTGCTTGGCATGATGCCGTCGCGCGCCGGCTTCATAGATCGCAAGGCCGCCCGCGAGCGCGCCACCGCCATCCTTGCGCGACTGGGCGAGGACATCGATCCCGATGCGCGCGTCCGCTCGCTGCCGATCGGCAAGCGGCAGATGATCGAGATCGGCAAGGCGCTCGTGCGCGACGCCCGGATCATCGCCTTCGACGAGCCGACCAGCTCGCTCTCCGCCCGCGAGACGCGCACGCTGATGCGGATCATCGACGATCTGCGCCGCGACGGCCGCGCCATCCTCTATGTCAGCCATCGCATGGAGGAGGTGTTCGAGATCTCCGACAGCGTGACGGTGCTGCGCGACGGTCGTCATGTCGGCGACTTTCCCGACATGAAGGCGCTGTCGCAGGATCAGCTCATCACCGCGATGGCGGGCCGCACCATCGCCGACATCTACAATTATCGCCCTCGTCCGCTGGGCGATGTCGCGGTGGAGGTCGATCGCCTCGAAGGGCCGGGCTTACGCGAACCAATCGACCTCTCCGTCCGGGATGGCGAAATCCTCGGCTTCTTCGGCCTGGTTGGCGCGGGCCGATCCGAGCTGTTCCGCCTGCTCTACGGCGCGACCCCCGCAGACGCCGGCCGCGTTACCATCCACGGAACCGTACTGCCCCCTGCCGACCCGCGCCGCGCGATCGCGGCAGGGCTCGCGCTTTGCCCGGAGGATCGCAAGGACGAAGCCATCGTGCCGCTCGCGGCGGTTCCGGAGAATATCTCGCTCGCCCGCCGCAACCTCAACGGCGGCCTGTTCGTCGACGATCGCGAGGAGGCGGAAACCGCCGCCCGGCTGATCGACCTGATGCGCGTCAAGACGGCCTCGGCCGCCACGCCCATCGCCACGCTTTCCGGCGGCAACCAGCAAAAGGCGATCATCGCGCGCTGGCTCGCGGCCGATGCGCGCATCCTGCTGATGGACGAACCGACGCGCGGCATCGATGTCGGCGCGCGAAGCGAGATCTACGCCCACATGTACCGTCTCGCCGGGGAGGGCCGCACGATCCTGTTCGCCTCGTCCGACATGCCCGAAGTGATGGGCGTCGCCGACCGGATCGTCGTCATGCGCGAGGGTCGTGTCGCCGGCATCGTCGATCGCGCGGATGCGACCCCCGACCATCTTCTCCGCCTCGCCCTGCCCGATGCCGGGCGGACCAACGGCCGACCATAGGACCCGCGATGCGCCTATCCCCTTCCCTTCTCCGCAGTCTCGGGCCGCTGCTGCTGCTCGTCATCGTCTTCGCGGGCCTCGGTGCGCTGGTGCCGGACTTCCTCGGTCCCCGGAACATGCGCGGACTGCTGCTCTCGGTGACGCTGGTCGGCACGATCGCGACAACGATGATGATGGTGCTGGCACTGCGCGAGGTAGACCTCTCGGTTGGTTCGATCACCGCCTTCTCCGGGGTGCTGACCGCCGTGGTGATCGGCCGGACGGGTAGCGTTGCGGCCGGCATTCTGGCGGGCCTCGCGGCAGGCGCGCTGGTCGGCCTGCTCAACGGCTGGGTGGTCGCAAGGCTCAAGGTCAATTCGCTGATCGTCACGCTGGCGACCATGGAGATTGTACGTGGCGTGGCGTTCCTCGTCTCCGGCGGACAGGCGGTTTCGATCCCGGCCGAGCGGTTCTACGCGCTGGGCGCCGGCACCTTGCTTGGCATCAACTATCCGATCTGGATCATGCTGCTGGCCTTCGCGGGCTTCGGCGTGCTGCTCAACCGCACGACCTTCGGCCGCAACGTGCTGGCGATCGGCGGCAATCCCGAAGCGGCCCGGCTCGCCGGTGTCCCGGTCGATCGCGTGCGGATCGGCGTCTTCGTTCTCCAGGGCCTGGTGACCGCATTGGCCGGCATCGTGCTCGCCTCGCGCATCACTTCCGGCCAGCCCAATACCAGCCAGGGCCTTGAACTTGCCGTCATCTCGGCCTGCGTGCTGGGAGGCGTTTCGCTTTCGGGCGGCGTCGCCACGATCGCCGGCGTCGTCATCGGCGTATTCATCATGGGGGCGGCGCAAAACGCGCTCAACCTCCTCGATGTGCCCACCTTCTACCAATATGTCGTGCGGGGCGGGATCCTGCTGGTGGCCGTAATCGTCGACCGGCTGCGCCAGACCGGCAGCCTCCGCCTCGACACCCTCCCCTTCCTTCGGACTCCAGGCGCTGCCGGCGCCCAACAGGACCAGCTAGTCTCATGAGCCTCATTGCCCGGATCGAAACCTTCCTCGTCGCACCGCGCTGGCTGTTCGTCCGCATCGAGACGGATGATGGCCTGGTAGGCTGGGGTGAAGCGAGCCTCGAAGGCCATGCTGAAGCGGTGGCCGGCGCGATGGAAAGCGCAAAGGATCGCCTCATCGGCCGCCCCGCCGATCGCATCGAGGATGCGTGGCAGACGCTCTACCGGCTGGGCTTCTACCGTGGCGGCCCCGTGCTGATGTCCGCCATCTCCGGCATCGATCAGGCACTATGGGACATCAAGGGCAAGCGGCTGGGCGTGCCGGTGTGGCAGCTGCTGGGCGGCCAGGTGCGCGATCGCATCGACGTCTATGCGTGGATCGGTGGCGATCGCCCGGCCGACGTCGCCGAAGCCGCTGCGGCGCGCAAGGCGCAGGGCTTCCGCGCGATCAAGATGAACGGCACTGAGGATCTCGGCTGGCTCGACAGCCCGGCGCGCCTCGACGACACGGTCCACCGCCTGCAACTGGTGAAGGAGACCGGCATCGACGTCGGCCTCGATTTCCATGGCCGCGTCCACAAGCCGATGGCCCGCCAGCTGGTGAAGGCACTGGAGCCGCTGAAGCCGCTCTTCATCGAAGAACCGCTGCTTTCAGAAAATCCCGAGGCGATCGCCCAGATCGCGCAACAGACCAGTATTCCGATCGCGGTCGGCGAGCGGCTCTACACGCGCATGGACTTCAAGCGCCTGTTCGAGCTCGGCGCGGTCGATCTCATCCAGCCCGATCTCAGCCATGCCGGCGGCATTTCCGAAGCGCGGCGCATCGCCACGATGGCGGAAGCCTATGACGTTGCCGTTGCCCCGCATTGTCCACTCGGCCCGCTGGCGCTCGCCGCGTGCCTGCAACTCGCGACAGCGACGCCGAATTTCGTGATCCAGGAAATGTCACTCGGCATTCACTACAACAGCCCGTCGGCCGATCTGATGACCTATTGCACCGACGGCAGCGTCTTCGATATCTGTGAGGGCAGCGTGGCCGTGCCGACGGGCCCCGGCCTCGGTGTCGAGATCGACGAGGCAAGGGTGCGCGAAGCCGCGAAGGACGGCCATCGCTGGCGCAACCCCGCCTGGCGCGGGCCGGACGGGAGCTTGCGCGAATGGTAAGGCGCTTCGAAGGCAAGGTCGCGATTGTCACCGGCGCGCTCGGCGGAATAGGCCTCGCCTGCGCCGAGCAGCTTGCGACCGAGGGCGCCAGCCTCCTGCTCGTCGATCTGCGTGCGGACGCCGGCGATATTGCCGACCGCTTGCGAAGCCTTGGCGCGCCCGCTGTGTCGTCGATCGCGATGGATGTCAGCGACGAGGATCAGGTCGAGCGCGCAGTAGTGACCGCGCGAGAGGAACTGGGCGGCTTCGACGTGCAGATCAACGTCGCGGGCATGATGATCTACAAGCCGCTGGCTGAGATCAGCGGTGCGGAATGGCGACGCCTGCTCGACGTCAACCTGCTCGGCGCGGCCTTCTTCGCGGCTCGTGCGCTGCGCCACATGCCCAATGGCGGCGCGATCGTGAACATCGCGTCGGTACATGCACGCCAGACTTCGCCGCTGGTCGCCCCCTATGCGGCGGCCAAGGCCGCGCTCGAAAGCCTGACGCGCTCGACCGCGATCGAAGGTCGCGAGCGTGGTATTCGCGCCAACGCGGTGCTCCCCGGTGCGGTCGACACGCCGATGCTCTGGTCGAGCCCCAACATCGCGTCCGGTGCCGAGGTGATCGCGCCCGAGGATGTCGGCAAGCCCCATGAGATCGCCGCGGCCGCCCTTTTCCTGGCATCGGACGAAGCCCGTTTCGTCACCGGTGCCTCGCTCCTTGCGGATGGGGGACGGCTCAGCAAACTTTGAGACCGGGCATGTTCCGCCGTCGTGGCGGGACGGCGCTCCGCGCACATGCCTTGGGCGATGGACGACCGATACGCCGGCCGGCGGGCGCCCCCTATTGGGCGGGCCCACCCCGCCATTGCGCCGCCCACCCGGACGGCTTCGCCCCCATCACGAAGTGCAGTTTTCCGCCAGCGACGATCTGCTCATAGGTGACGAAGGGTTTGTCGAGCGGCCGCCCGTTCAGCGTCGCGGACTGGATGTAGATGTTCGCCGGCCCATTGTTCAAAGCCTCGACCAAGAAGCTCTTTCCACGAGGCAGGTTCAGCCTCGCGCGGTCGTAGAGCGGGCTGCCGATCATATAGACCTTGGACACCGGATTGATCGGATAGAAGCCCATCGCCGCGAAGATGTACCAGGCGGACATCTGCCCGCAGTCCTCGTTGCCAGGCATGCCGGCCGGCGTGTTGCTGTAGGCGGTCTCGGCGATATGGCGGACCATGGCCTGCGCCTTCCAGGGCTGGCCGCCGAAATCGTAGAGATAGCTGTAATGGTGGCTCGGCTCATTGTCGTGGTGGTTGTGACCGCCGGCGAAATGGGCGTCGAGCTTCGCGTTGAACGCAGCGTCTCCACCGAGCAGCGCCATTGTACCGGGAATGTCGTGCAGCGCCGCGAACAGATAGGCCCACTGGTCGCCCTCGGTCCAACCCTCCGCTGGTGAGGTCCAGCTGCCATCGAGGTTGCGCGCCTGCATGAAACCGATCGCCGGGTTGAACAGCACGCGATAGCGGAGCGAGCGATCGAGAAACTTGCGATAGCCCACCTGATCGCCGACCGCCTTGGCGACCTCAGCGACGGCATAGTCGTCATAGGCCTCCTCGAGAGTGCTCGATGCCGCTTCGGAGACCTTGTCGGCCGGCACATAGCCGATCTTGCTCGACCAGCTGAGCCCGGCTCGCGCCTCGTAGGGCACATGGGGCTCGCGATCGAGCCAGCGGCGCGTGGTGTCGCCCTCGGGCGGCACGGTCGCGTCCTTGAGCACCGCCTCATAGGCGAGCTTGCGATCGAAGCCCTTGAAACCCTTGGCGATCGCCTCGGCTACCAGCGAGTCCGCATGCGTGCCGATCATGATGTTGGTGTAGGACGGGTTGGGCCATTTCGGCATGTAGCCACCCTCCCGATAATCCTGCAGCAGGGCTTGCACCATGCCGTCGATCCGCTCGGGCGCGATGAGCGTGAGCAGGCTGTTCTCGGCGCGGAACGTGTCCCAGATCGAAAAGGCGGTGTAGCTGGTGCCCTGATGCACCTTGTCGTCGAAGGCGCTGTGATAGCGCCCCTGCTCCGACATCAGTTTCGGATAGAGCAGCGCGTGATAGAGGCCGGTGTAAAGGATGTGCTTCTGGTCGTCGCTCGCGCCCTCGACCATGATCGTGCCGAGCCTGGCGTTCCAGACCTGCTTGAGCGCTTCCTTCGTGCCGTCAAAGTCCCAGCGCGGCATTTCGGCATCGAGATTGGCGCGGGCCTGATCGAGGCTGATGAACGAGGTGCCGACCTGCGCCTCAACCACGGTATCGCTGCCGTCGAAGCGCGCGAAGGCGCCGACATTGTCACCCTCTATCTCGGTGCCGGGCGCCCCCAGCGGCCCCTGATAGACGCCCCCACCCGATGGCTTGCGGCGGAAGCGGACGACGAAATAGCCCTTGAAATCGGGGAGATTCACATTGCTGAGATGAGCGTCCATCCGATCCGGGTTGTAGCCTTGGATCTCGCCGCGCTCGGCATCATATTTCGCCCAGCCGCGCGTTCCCGCCCGCGTCGCCTCAACCAGCACGGACTGCGGAACGCCGGCCGGGAAGGTAAAGCGGAGATGGCCGGCATGGTCGCTCGCCGTCATTTCGGCGCGCAGCTTGCGGCCAACCTCGTCCGCCATGGTGACGGCATAGTAATAAGGCGTCACCGTCTCGTCGGCATGGCTGAAGCGGAGGCGGCGATATTCGGGGCTCGGCTGGAGCCCACCCATCTCGGGCATCAGCGTCACATAGCCATAATCGCCCATCCACACCGCTGGCTGGTGCGTGCCGATGAAACCCGTGATCCACTGGTCTTCATAGGCGTAGGACGTGACGCTGATCCGGTTCTGGCGGGTCTGGGCTGTCCAGTTGGTCATGCCGAAGGGCGTGGTGACGAGCGGCATGGTCCCGGCATAATCCGGCCCGATCACGGTGCCGCCTGTGCCTATATACGGGTTCACCCAGTCCACCGGCTGGGAAGAAGCCGCCAGAGCCGGCGCCATCGGCAGCAATGCCACACCCAATACCGCCCGCCACAACCGCCGCATCCGAACGCCCTTTCCCGCTCACGCCACAAACGACCAGCATTGCTGGTGCAACATAAATCATATTAGTATGCCCAAGATGAGCCCTGGGAGCCATCGTAGAGGGAGAGGCCGGGCGAATGAAGCGGCGGGATATTCTGCAGGCCGTTGGCGCAGCTGGCGTCGGCCTGGCGATGCCGGTGCGCGGGCTCGCGCAGCCAGTCTCTGCCGATGCCGTGTCTCCGCGCGAGCGGATGCGCCTCGCCGATGGCTGGCGCTTTCATCTCGGCCACGCCGCCGATCTGGAGCGTGACTTCGGTTTTGGCCGCTACCAGCGCAGCTTCGCCAAGGTGCAGGAGGACGCCCCGCCCGCGACATTGCCCGCCTTCGATGACAGCAGCTGGGCGGAGGTCCGCGTGCCACACGACTGGGCGGTGAGCCTGCCCTTCGCGCATCCGGACGGGCCGCTTCCCGCGCCGGCCGACCGCAACATCAAGGATCGCGTCGCCGCGCATGGCTTCAAGGCGATCGGGCGCGAATATCCGGAAAACAGCGTCGGCTGGTATCGCCGCGCCCTCCCCATCGGGCCGAACGATCGGGATCGCCGGATTTGGCTGGAGTTCGACGGCGTCTTCCGCGACTGCCTCGTCTTCGTGAACGGGTGTATCGTCGGCGAGCATGCGAGCGGTTATGCGCCTTTCCGCGTCGATCTCGCCGATTTCCTCGATTATGACGGCGGCGCCAATGTGCTGACGCTGCGCGTCGATGCTTCGCTCGGCGAGGGATGGTTCTACGAAGGCGCTGGCATCTATCGCCATGTCGATCTGGTGAAGGCTTATGCCACCCACGTTCCGCAATGGGGCACGGTGGTGCGGGCCGAACCCGACGGCCCCGGCGCGACGGCGCATGTCGCGACCGACATTGTGCATCATGGGCCCTCCCCGGCCCGCATCCGGCTCCGTCGCACGATCCTCGCGCCAGATGGCGCGGAGGTGGCGCGCCTGCCCGACGACACGCTCTCGCTCGATCCCTACGCGACGGTGAC
>FTCZ01005767.1_pt1 | contig 13450 bp, 17 predicted proteins | sample 1658871 | NCBI WGS metagenome assembly FTCZ01 (sample SAMEA3914864, study PRJEB12502) | metagenome | biome: forest; material: soil | place: USA | collected 2012-03-12 | depth 0.3 m
AGCTTGAGATTGAGTTCGTTGTCCTCGACAACGAGCACCTTGCCCGGCAAAGCCCGCTTTCCTCCCGAAGAGTCAGCCGGAGATAGGCCATGCGCGCCCACGATACAAACCGTCCCGATGGCGCGACGCTCGCGCTTTCGGCCCTGGCGTGGACGCTCGCCGACCAGCCCCGTGCCGAGCGCCTGCTGGCGCTGACCGGCCTCGATGCCGACACGCTGCGTGCCCGCGCCGGCGATCCGGCGCTGCTCGCCGCGGTGCTGGGTTTCCTGGCTAGTCATGAGCCCGATATGCTCGCCTGCGCCGACGCGCTCGACATCGCCCCCGAGGCGCTGGTCGCAGCCCAACGGGAGCTCGAGGCATGAGCCGACCGCTGCTCATCACCGACTGCGACGAGGTGCTGCTCCACATGGTCAGCCACTTCCGCGACTGGCTGGCCGACGCCCACGGCATCGATTTCGCGATCGAGCATGAGGATTGGGGCGAGGCGCTGATTCGGCGCGACACGGGCGAGCGCGTGCCGACCAGCGAAGTGTGGCCCTATGTCGACCGTTTCTTCGACACCGAGATGGCGCGCCAGACCCCGGTGCTGGGCGTGATCGAGGCACTCGAGCGAATCGGCCAGCATGCCGACATCGTCGTGCTCACCAACCTGCCCGATCATCGCCGCGAGCCACGGCTCGAACAGCTCGCCAGCCACGGCATCCGCCACCAAGTCTATTGCAACCAGGGCGGCAAGGGGGCCGCGCTCGCCGCGATTTTGGCCGAGCACCAGCCGAGCGTGGCGGTGTTCGTCGACGATCTGTCGAGCCAGCACGGCTCGGTCGCCAGGCACGCCCCTCACGTGTGGCGACTGCACATGGTCGCCGAACCGCTGGTCGCGCAGCATCGCCCGCAGGCCGCCGCCGCCCATGCCCGCATCGATGATTGGGGCCGCGCCGCCGACTGGATCCTCGATCGATTTGTTGAGGGCCACGCTCCGGCCTTGACCGACAGGCCGCACGAGGCATAGCGGCAAGCTCATGAATATCGACGCACGCCTCGCCGAACTCGGCCTCACCCTTCCCCAGGCCGCCGCGCCGGTCGCCGCCTATGTGCCGGCGGTCGAGGCAGGCGGTCTGCTCCACATCTCCGGCCAGCTCCCGTTCGACGAGACCGGTCAGCTCATGAAGGGCCGGCTCGACGACGCCGACGATGTTGCGCGCGGGCAGGAAGCGGCCAAGCGCTGCGCCCTGATGCTCGTAGCGCAGATCAAGGCGGCGCTCGGCGGGTCGCTCGATCGAGTCGAGCGGATCGTCAAGCTCGGTGCCTTCATCGCCTCGGGCCCTGCCTTCACCGATCAACCCAAGGTCGCCAACGGCGCGTCCGAGCTGATGGTCGCGCTGTTCGGCGAGGCCGGCAAGCATGCCCGCTCGGCCGTCGGCGTGCCGGTCCTGCCGCTGGGCGCGGCGGTGGAAGTGGATGCGATCGTCGCCCTTCGCGACGCTTGACGGACGGTGGACGCGGGCCCCGGATGAGGCCCGCGTCACCTTCCTGCTCGCCCAGGACGTCGCCCATCGCGGGCTATGGGGAGACGGCGTCCCCGAGAATAGCCTCGCCGCGGCTGACGCCGCGATCGCACAGGGCTTCGCCATCGAATGCGACGTCCGCCTGTCGCGCGACGGCACGGTGATCGTCTTCCATGACGCCGAGACGACGCGGCTGACCGGCACGCCCGGCCGGATCGCGCAGATGAGCGCCTGCGAACTCGCCGCGCTCCGCCTCTTGGGCGGCGAAGACGAACCGGTGCCGAGCCTCGCCCAGCTTCTCGCCCGGATCGCCGGGCGCGTTCCACTGATCATCGAGATCAAGACGGATACCCGCGCCGAGACGGCGTCGCTCTGTCTCGCGGTCCGCCGTGTGCTGGAGGGCTATCGCGGGGCGGCGGCGGTGATGGGGTTCAATCCAGAGGTGAGCCGCTGGTTCGCCACCCATGCGCCCCGGATCGTCCGCGGCCTCGTCATGACCGAGCATCGCGAAACGCGATGGCGCGCGATCTGCGACGCTGTGCTGCGCCGTCTTGCGGTTCGCGCGGCGAAACCCGATTTCCTTGGCTATGATGTACGCTTTCTTCCTTCCTCGCTGGCCGGGGCGCTGCGATCGGCGGGCGTGCCGGTGCTGAGCTGGACGGTGCGCTCCCCAGCCGATGAAGCAACCGTCGCCGCCTATGCCGACCGGCCGATCTTCGAGCGGCCCCGATCGGCATGACCACCCCCGTCACGGCGCGCATCGCGGCCGGTGTCGGCGCCATCCCGACAGCGGACTGGGATGCCTGCGCAGGCACCGACAATCCCTTCCTCAGCCACGCCTTCCTCTCCACACTGGAAGATTCGGGCAGTGCCGTGGCGCGCGCGGGCTGGCAGCCGGTGCCGATCGTCGTCGATGGCGCAGACGGTCGCCCGGCCGGCATCCTGCCCGCCTATGCCAAGAGCCACAGCCAGGGCGAATATGTCTTCGATCATGGCTGGGCCGACGCCTGGCACCAGGCCGGCGGGGACTATTATCCCAAGCTCCAGATCGCGGTGCCCTTCACGCCGGTGCCGGGGCCGCGGCTGCTGCTGCGTGATCCCGATGCGGCACCCGCGCTGATCACCGCGGCCGAGATGGTGGTGGCCGAGCATGGCCTCTCCTCCGCTCACGCCACCTTCGTCAGCCCCGATCAACTACCCCTGTTCGAGGCGGCGGGCTGGCTGATCCGCACCGGCAGCCAGTTCCACTGGCACAATGAGGGGTATCGAGACTTCGCCGATTTTCTCGGCGCGCTCGCGTCGCGCAAGCGCAAGGCGATCGTCAAGGAACGCGCGGCCGCGCAGGTCGGGATCGAAATCCGCACGCTGAGCGGCGCCGAGATTGGCGAGCGCGAGTGGGATGCATTCTGGGTCTTCTACCAGGATACCGGCAGTCGCAAATGGGGCCAGCCCTATCTTACCCGCGCCTTCTTCTCGCTGCTCGGCGAGCGGATGGGCGACAAGCTTCTGCTAATGCTCGCCTACCGCGACGGGCGACCGATCGCGGGCGCGCTCAACCTCGTCGGCAGCGATGCGCTCTATGGCCGCTACTGGGGCTGCACCGAGGAGGTTCCCTTCCTCCATTTCGAGCTTTGCTATTATCAGGCGATCGAGGCCGCGATCGCGCGTGGGCTCCAGCGGGTCGAAGCGGGCGCGCAGGGCGAACACAAGCTGGCGCGGGGCTATCGGCCAGTGCCGACCTGGTCAGCGCATTTCATTCCGCATGCCGGTTTTCGCAACGCGGTGGCAGATTTCCTCCGGCGCGAGCAGCGCGCGATGGAAGAGCAGATCGAGATGCTCGATCAGCTGGCCCCGTTCAAGAAGGAGGGCTGAGCCCCGTCCTGGCGGCGCGAAGGTTCAGGCGGCGCGGACCTGGTTGAGCACCAGCCAGGCGCGGGCCTGACGCTGGGCCTCGGAAATCTCGCGCGCGGTCATATCGTCGGCGATTTCGGCCCGGCATTCCTGCGCCTCGATCGAGCCCGACAGCGCAGCCAGGTTGAACCACTTGTGCGCCTCGACGAGATCGACCTCGACCCCGCCCGAGCCGGACGAATAGGCGATGCCCAACTCGTAGAGAGCATCGGCATGGCCCCGCGCCGCATCGGCGAGGCGACTGTTGATCAGGAAGGCGGCGGACTTTAGGCTGTTTCCCATCTGCGTATTTCCCCGTTCATGGGGGGGAGATTTCGCAGCACAGCCCCGAAAAAATGGTTAACACGCCAAAAGCAGCGTTTTAGACGTTGGTTGCGGGCTCCACCGGCAGGTTGTCGATCAGCCGCGCCGGCCCCATCCGTGCCGCCGCGAGCAGCCGCGCCGGCGCCTCGCCAAGCCCGTCGATCGGCTGAAGCGTGGCCGCATCGCGCAGCGTCACATAGTCGATATCCGTGAAGCCCGCCTCAGTCAGCCGCGCGATGGCCGCCGCCAGCGCGGGCTCGACCGGTTCGCCGCGCCCGATCGTCGTCGCCGCCTCGCCCAGCGCACGGGGCAGCGCGCGCGCCGCCACCAGCTCCTCTTCGGACAGATAGGCGTTGCGCGAGGAGAGCGCGAGGCCCTGATCATCGCGTTCGATCGGCACGCCGTGGACCTCCACGGGCAAATCGAGGTCGATCGCCATGCGGCGGACGACGGCGAGCTGCTGCCAGTCCTTCTCCCCGAACAGTGCCACGTCGGGGCCGACCTGGTTGAGAAGCTTGAGCACCACCGTCGACACGCCGTCAAAATGGCCGGGGCGCGACGCCCCTTCCAGCACCTCCGACACGCCCGACACCGAAATCGTGGTGGCGAAGCCGTTCGGGTACATTGTCTCGACCGTGGGCGCCCACAGGATCGCGCAGCCATGCTTCTCCAGCAGCTGCGCGTCGGTGCGCTCGCGGCGGGGATAGTTGTTCAGATCCTCGTTCGGGCCGAATTGCTTGGGATTGACGAAGATCGAGGCAATCACCGCGTCGGCGCGGCGCAGCCCCTCTTCCACCAGCGCCATGTGCCCGGCGTGGAGCGCGCCCATTGTGGGCACGAGTGCGATTCGTTTACTCTCGGCGCGCAGAGCTGCGACGGCGGCGCGCAAGGCCTCCAGATCACGGATGATTTGCACGACGACGGGGCCTCCGATATGGCATGGGCGAGCTCTGTGCGGCGGCTTTGGGGCCAAATCAAGGGCCGCCCGTGGGGGAATTTGGGGAAGTTTTCGAGCACATGGCTTCGCGCACGCACTACATCGTGTTCGCCAACGAAAAAGGTGGCACCGGAAAGTCCACGACTGCGGTTCATGTCGCGGTCGCATTGGCCGCGCAGGGCCGCCGGGTCGCGGCGATCGATCTCGACACCCGCCAGAAAACGCTGGCGCGTTATCTTGAGAATCGCGCTGCCACGACGCGGCGTGAGGGCATCGATCTGCCTTGCCCGCGCTTCGAGGTGTTCAATCCAGGCAAGGACGCCTCGATCGAGCAACGCCTCGATGCGCTGGCCGAAGACGCCGAATTCGTGATCGTCGACACGCCCGGCCGCGACGATCCTTTCGCGATGAAAGCGGCGGCGCGCGCCGACACGCTCGTCACGCCGATCAACGACAGCTTCATCGACCTCGACCTGATCGGGCAGGTCGATCCCGAAAGCTACCGCATCAAGCGCCCGAGCTTCTACGCCGAGATGGTGTGGGAGGCCCGCAAGGCGCGCGCCAAGAGCGATGGGGGTACGGTCGATTGGGTAGTACTCCGCAATCGACTCCAGCATCTCGAGGCGAAGAACATGCGGCGCGTCGGCGCTGCGGTGGACGAGCTCGCCAAGCGCGTCGGCTTCCGCGTGATCCCCGGCCTCGGCGAACGCGTGATCTATCGCGAGCTCTTCCCCAAAGGCCTGACGCTGCTCGATCTCGCCGCGATCCGCGAGGCGGGTCTCAGCCATGTCGCCGCGCGCCAGGAATTGCGTGAGATGGTCGCCGGGCTGGAGCTGCCCGAAGCCGAGGACCTGTTCCATCGCCCAGCCGCTGCCGCCACCGCCTGAGCGCGCCGCCGCGCCCATGACGCTGTTCGTCGCGCTGATCGCGTTCAGCGCCATTTGGTGGCTCAACCGGCGCAATGCCCCGTCCGCCGTTGCGCTCCGTGCGGCGCGCGATCTGCTCGGCGTCTCCGCCTTCGCGGGTGAGGCCGAGATTCGCGCCGCGCATCGCCGGCTGATCGGCCGGGTGCATCCCGATGTCGGGGGATCCGCCGCAATGGCGGGGCGGGTCAACGCGGCGCGTGATTTACTCGTCACAGAATTGAACCGGAAGGGCGCCTAAGCGTCCTGCCCCTGCGTATTTAATACCACGCGTATCTTGTTTAGGAGGACATCGATGACCCATCGTTTCGACCCGACGTCGCTGCGTGAATATGACATCCGTGGCATCGTGGGGAAGACGCTGGGGCCCGCCGACGCGACCGCGATCGGCCGTGGCTTTGCAACCCGCGTGCGCCGCGCCGGGGGCACCCGCGTCGCGGTCGGCTATGACGGCCGCACGCACTCGCCGCTGCTCGAAGCCGCACTCATCGAAGGGCTGACCAAGGGCGGCGTCGACGTCGTCCGCATCGGCATGGGCCCGACGCCGATGCTCTATTTCGCCGAGGCGACACTGGAGGTCGACGGCGGCATCCAGATCACCGGCAGCCACAACCCGGCCGACTATAACGGCTTCAAGATGGTGCTCCAGCACAAGCCCTTCTTCGGCTCCGACATCCAGGATATTGGCCGCCTCGCCGCCGAGGGCGATTGGGAAGAGGGCCAAGGCAGCATCTCCAACCACGAGATCATGGACGATTATGTCGGCCGGCTGATGGCGGGCTATGCCGGCGGCGCGTTCAGGATCGGCTGGGACGCAGGCAACGGCGCCGCTGGCCCGATCGTCGACCGCCTCGTCAAGCTGCTGCCCGGCGAGCATCACACGCTCTACACCGAGGTCGACGGCAACTTCCCCAACCATCATCCGGATCCGACCGAGGAGAAGAACCTCGCCGACCTGAAGAAGCTGGTGCTGGAAAAGGGCCTCGACTTCGGCATCGCCTTTGACGGCGACGGCGATCGCATCGGCGCGGTGGACGGCCAGGGTCGCGTAGTGTGGGGCGACCAGCTCCTCGCCATCCTCGCGGAGCCGGTGCTGCGCGAGCTGCCCGGCGCCACCATCATCGCAGACGTGAAGGCCAGCCAGGCACTCTACGATCGGGTCGCCGAGCTCGGCGGCACGCCGCTGATGTGGAAGACGGGCCACAGCCTCATCAAAACCAAGATGAAGGAAACCAACTCCCCGCTGGCCGGCGAGATGTCGGGCCACATCTTCTTCGCGCACGACTATTACGGCTTCGACGACGCCCAGTACGCCGCGATCCGGTTGATCCGTGCGGTGCGCCTGCTCGGCGGTTCGCTGACCGCGCTCAAGGACGCGATGCCAGTGATGATCAACACGCCGGAGATGCGCTTCCAGTCCTCCGAAGACCGTAAGTTCAAGGTGGTCGACGAGGTGCTCGACCGGCTCGCCGCCGACGGCGCCGACGTCAATCGCACCGACGGCGCGCGGGTCAACACCGCCGACGGCTGGTGGCTGCTGCGCGCGTCGAACACGCAGGACGTGCTGGTCGCCCGCGCCGAAGCCAAGGATGAGGCAGGTCTCGAGCGGCTGATGGGCCAGATCAACGCGCAGCTCGCCCAGAGCGGCGTCGAGCCGGTGCTCGCCGGCGGGCACTGAGCCTTTTTCGCCTGCCGGTTTCACCGCGCCGGTACCAATAGGCTGGCGCGGCGACATAAAGAGGGGACGGGTGATGCAGGTCGGCTGTGCCGGGCATGTCGACGGTGGTCGATCGGCTGTTTCTGAACAGCATCACCACCAATGGCGGCCCGCGTCGCAACTCGCGCAGGCGGGAGGACGAGACTGGACGCGCTGGCTATCGCTGCCCGGTTATTTCGTCGCGATTTCGCTTGCGTTCATCGAACCGCTAGGTGCGATCCTGCTTTATCTCATCATCGCCGCAGCGTGGCTGGTGCCTGACCAGCGGATCGAACAGCAATTAACAGAGTCGCCCTCAATCGCGACCGGGCAAGGGTAATGCGCACCGAATTCCTCCGCTATTCGTCCCCCCTTTCATTTGCGGGCCGCGCCCTGCTGCTGGCCGCCTTCGTCGTCGGCCTGGCTGAGCGCATCGGCTGGGCGATGGCGCGCCGCACTGAGTGGGCGACCGGCGAGGCCGCCAATGTCGCGATGTCGCTTGCGAGGGGCTACGGCTTCTCCGATGCGTTCATGGCCGGTCAGGGGCCGACGGCGCACCTGCTCCCCGTGGCGCCGGCGATCGCCGGGGCGGTCTATGCGCTGTTCGGAATCCGCACCGGCCTGTCGGAGGCGATCCTGTGCGCCTGGTCGATCGGCATTTCGTTCGCCAGCTACGGCCTGCTCTATCTCAACTCCGCCCGGCTGGGCACGCCGCGCTGGGCCCGGCTGGGGGCGCTGATCGCGCTGCTCGTACTGCCGATCTATACCACCAACGAAGCATTCGAATGGCGCGTGTGGGAAGGCGGCCTCGGGCTGCTGCTCGCCAATCTGACGCTGTACGTGCTGCTCCGCGCCGAGAGGGGGGAGCCCCCGCACCGCTTTGCGCTCTGGTTGGCGGTGCTGCCGGCCTGCACCTTCTTCGTGAATCCGGTTCTGGGCGTTGCCGCCTATGCCGGCTGGGCGCTGTACGTCTGGCGCCATCGCTGGTCGGTGACGGGCGTGGCCAAGGCTTCGGCGGCGACGGCGCTCGCGCTCGCGCTGATGGTCGGCCCCTGGACGGTGCGCAACTGGATCATGATGGGCAACCCCATTCCGCTGCGCGACAATCTCGGCATGGAGCTCGCAGTCGGCAACTATCCCGAGGCCGTGCATGGTGATGATCGCAACAAGGTCTTCTTCGATCGCCTGACCGCGATCCAGCCCTATATCCACCCCGGCGCGCAGCGCGCGATGATCGCCGCCGGCGGCGAGGTCGCCTACGCGCAGCTGCTCGGCCGCGAGGCCAAGGCGTGGATCGCGGCTCACCCGGGCGACTTTCTGCTGCTCTGCCGACGCCATCTCGGCCAGATGACGCTCCCCGGCACGTGGATGTTCATGACATCGCACGGCGTCTGGCTGCCCGTGATCCGCTCCTGGCTGGCGCGCACGATCAACGTGCTGGGTTTCCTTGGCCTCGCGCTGGCGCTGGCGCGGCGGGACCGGCGCTTCCTGTATGTGCTGCCCTTCGTCGCGGTGCCGACGCTGCTATATGTGCCGTTCCAGCCGGTGATCCGCTATTGCTGGCTGATCTACCCGGCGCTGGCCTTCCTGGGCGCGGATTTCACCGCCCGCCTCGTCGCGATTCAGCGACCGTTCAGTCGTCCTCGTCGTCATAGCCGGCAAGAGCCAGCGCTCGCGCCCTGATCTGGTGCAGCGCGCACCAGCGGACCAGCGCGTCCTCGCGGCCATGGGTGACCCAGAGCTCAGCCGGCGCGAGTTCCAGCACCGTCGAGGTGAGTTCGTCCCAGTCGGCATGGTCGGAGACGATCAGCGGCAGCTCGACGTTGCGCTGACGGGCACGCTGGCGCACCCGCATCCAGCCGGACGCCATCGCCGTGATCGGATCGGGCAGCCGCCGTGACCAGCGATCATTGAGCGCACCCGGCGGGGCGAGCACGACCGCGCCTTTCATCTCCACCGCGGGCCGCCCGGTGGCCGGACGCAGTTCGCCCAGATCAACGCCGAGCTCGACATAGAGCGTGCACAGCCGCTCCAACGCACCGTGGAGGTAGATCGGATCATGATGCCCGCGCAGACGCAGTTCGGCGATCAGGCGCTGCGCCTTACCCAAGGCATAGGCGCCCACCAGCACGCAGCGATCGGGGTTGGCGTGAAGCACCTCCAACAGCCTGTCGATCTCGGCGCCGGTATCGGGGTGGCGGAAGACCGGCAGCGCGAAGGTCGCCTCGGTGACGAAGATGTCGCAGGGCACCGGCTCGAAAGCCATGCAGGTGGGGTCAGCGCGACGCTTATAGTCGCCGCTGACGACGATCCGCTCCGCCCCGCGTTCCAGCACCACCTGCGCCGAGCCCAGCACATGCCCCGCAGGCACCAGCCGCACCGCGACATCGCCCAGCCGGATCGTCTCGCCATAGCCGAGCGGCTGGCCCGGTTGCGGCCCATAGCGTGTTGCCATAATCGCCAGCGTCTCGGCCGTGGCGAGCACCGCGCCATGGCCGCCCCGCGCATGATCGGCATGGCCATGGGTGATCAACGCACGCGGCTTGGGCACCGAGGGATCGATCCACGCATCGGCCGCAGGAATGTAGATGCCCTCAGGTCGAGGCTCGATCCAAAAACCGAGACGGGTCATGGCGGTTCAGCGCGGAGGCGGCAGCTTAGGTTCCGCGCCGGGGCGTCTCAGCGTAGCTTGGAAATCTTGAGCCCGTCGAGCTTGGCCCGCGCCTGGATCGATTCCTCGCTACGGGTGAGCGCCTTGCCCAACGCCTTGAGCGCCATACCCTTGGCGGCGAGCCGGTGCAGCTTCTGGATCTCGTCCGAGGTCCAGGGCTGCTTGTGGCGGACGAAGCCCTCAGCCATCGCGTCTTACTCCGAGGCCAGCTTGCCCTTGGTCGAAGGATTGGCGGCGATCGTCTTCTTCGCCTCCTTCTTAGGCTTGCGGGCTTCCTTGTTGCTCTTCATCTGACCTTTGGCCATCGCTCACTCTCCTCGAAGGAGCCGCTACCCTAGCCCGCCGGCGGATCGCTGGCGAGGGCTGGCGCGGTGAGCTCGGAGTGTTGATATTCCCGGCGAATGCCGGAGCTTCCCTCCATCCTCACCGACTGGTTCGCGGCACGCGGCTGGCAACCGCGGCGCCATCAGCTCGCCATGCTCGACGCCGCGCGGGCGGGGCGAAGCGCGCTGCTTGTCGCACCCACCGGGGCCGGCAAGACGCTGGCGGGCTTCCTGCCCAGTCTGGTCGAGCTGATCGAGCAGCCGACCGAGGGGCTCCACACGCTCTACGTCTCGCCTCTGAAGGCGCTGGCAGTCGACGTGCAGCGCAACCTGCTCGGCCCGATCGCGGAGATGGGCTTGGCCGTTCGCGTCGAGACACGCACCGGCGACACGCCGTCCGATCGCAAGGCGCAGCAGCGGGTGAAGCCGCCGCAGATGCTGCTGACCACGCCCGAATCGCTGAGCCTGCTGCTCTCCTACCCCGATGCAGCGCAGATGTTCGCGGGGCTGCGCACGCTCGTCATCGACGAAGTCCACGCTTTCGCGCCGACCAAGCGCGGCGATCTGCTGGCGCTATCGATGGCGCGGCTCCAGCGGCTCGCGCCCGACATGCGCCGCGTCGCGCTCTCCGCCACCGTGGCCGATCCCGATCTCTATCGCGGCTGGCTGTCGGGCAGCGGTGACATTGATTCGGTCGAACTGGTCGAGGGCGAACCCGGCGCCGATCCCGACATCGCCATCCTGCTGCCCCAGGGCACGATTCCCTGGGCGGGCCATTCGGGCCGCTACGCCGCCGAACAGGTGATGGCGCTGATCGCCGCGCACCGCACCTCGATCATCTTCTGCAACACGCGCAGCCTCGCCGAGCTGATCTTCCAGGATCTGTGGGCGGTGAACGAGCAGCACCTGCCGATTGGTATCCACCATGGCAGCCTCGACCGCGAGGCGCGGCGCAAGGCCGAGCAGGCGATGGCCGACGGACGGCTGCGCGCGCTGGTCGCCACCGCCAGCCTCGATCTGGGCGTCGACTGGGGCGATGTCGATCTCGTGGTGCAGATGGGGGCGCCCAAGGGAGCGTCGCGGCTGCTCCAGCGTATCGGCCGCGCCAACCATCGGCTCGACGAACCCTCCAAGGCGCTGATCGTGCCGGGCAACCGCTTCGAATATCTCGAGGCCCGCGCCGCCCTCGACGCCGTGGGAGCCGGCGAGCGCGATCCCGACGCTTTTCGCGAAGGGAGCCTCGACGTGCTCGCCCAGCACATCATGGGCGTCGCCTCGACCGCACCCTTCGCCCGCGATGCGCTGCTCGCCGAAGTGCGCGAGGCCGCGCCCTATGCCACGCTCGACGAGGAGACGTTCGGCCGGGTGCTCGGCTTCGTTGCGACGGGCGGCTATGCGCTCAAGGCCTATGATCGCTACAAGCGGCTGACCGAGGGCGTGGACGGCTTCTGGCGCGTCAGCCATCCGCGCTTCGTCACGCAATTCCGCCTCAATGCCGGCATCATCGTCGAGGCGCCGATGCTGACCGTGCGCTTCCGCAACGGCCGTACGCTCGGCAAGGTCGAGGAGGCCTTCGCCGCCTCGCTTTCCCCGCACGACACCTTCTTCTTCTCCGGTTTGAGCCTCGAAGTGGAGGGGGTGAAGAACGAGGATCTGATCGTCCGTGCCACCGCCCGGCCGGCGCGCATCCCCACCTACGGCGGCGCGCGCATGCCGATATCGACCAACCTCGCCGATCGGGTGCGGAGCTTCCTGCACGATCCTGCCGAATGGCCGCGCTTTCCCGACGACGTGCGCGACTGGCTGGAAGCGCAGCGCCGCCGCTCCACCCTCCCCGCGCCCGACCGGCTTCTGATCGAGACCTTCCCGCGTGAAGGCCGGCACTACATGGTGGTTTATGGCTTCGAGGGCTGGAACGCGCACCAGTCGCTCGGCATGCTGGTGACGCGACGGATGGAAAGCGCGGGGCTGCAGCCGATCGGCTTCGTCGCCTCCGACTATGCGATCGCCACCTATTCGCTGAAGCCCGTCACCGATCCGCGCCCGCTCTTCTCGCCCGATATCCTCGAGCATGAGTTCGTCGACTGGGTACAGGAATCGGCGCTGCTCAAGCGCGCCTTCCGCGAGGTCGCGGTGATCGGGGGCCTCGTCGAGCGTCAACATCCGGGCCAGCGCAAGACCGGGCGGCAGGTGAGCTTCTCGACCGACCTCATCTACGACGTGCTGCGCCGCTACGAACCCGGCCATCTGCTGTTGGAGGCCGCTTGGGCCGATGCGCGCGCGCGGATGACCGATGTCGGCCGCCTCGGCCGCCTTCTCGACACCGCGGAGGAGCGGATAGAGCATGTCGCGCTCGACCGGGTCTCGCCGCTGGCCGTGCCGGTGCTGGTGCTGATCGGGCGCGAGCGTGTGGCCACAGGCACCGTCGACGATGCCCTGCTGATCGAAGCGGAAGCGCTGGTCAGCGAAGCTATGACCGAGCGTTAACCCTTAGAGAGGGGATAGGCGGTATCCGTCGAGTCGTTCGGGGGAGCGATCCGGGCGGGAAATGCGTATCGTGAAAGGGATTTTCGCCACTCTGGCCGCTGCTCTGGCGCTTGCCGCGCCGGCTGCCGCGCAGGATGAGGTTAACGATGGCCGCATCGGCGCCGGGCTCGAATGCGTGCCCTTCGCGCGCCAGATGTCCGGCATCCAGATCTATGGCGACGCCTGGACATGGTGGAACCAGGCCGCGAATCGCTACGAGGAGGGCGCTGCGCCCAAGGTCGGCGCAGTGCTGGTGTTTCGCCCCCACGGCGCCATGCGGCTCGGCCATGTCGCGGTCGTCAGCCACATCGTCAGCCAGCGCATCCTGATGGTGACCCACGCCAACTGGTCGCGGATCGGCGGTGTGCGCGGGCAAATCGAGCGCGACGTGACGCTGGTCGATGTCTCGCCCGGCAATGACTGGAGCCAAGTGCGCGTCTGGTGGAACGATCAGCAGGGGCTCGGCACCACCAGCTACCCGGTCTATGGCTTCATCTACGGCCGCTCCGCCATGTCGGGCACGCAGGTCGCGCGCCCCGCCAAGGATCTCAACAGCGCCTCGCCCGACATCGTCGGCGCGGTGATCGATTCGCTGGGCTAAGCGGCCCACACCGCTGCATGCCGGCTTGCCTGTGATGCACGCCCTGCTATGCCC
>FTCZ01003977.1_pt1 | contig 13432 bp, 10 predicted proteins | sample 1658871 | NCBI WGS metagenome assembly FTCZ01 (sample SAMEA3914864, study PRJEB12502) | metagenome | biome: forest; material: soil | place: USA | collected 2012-03-12 | depth 0.3 m
AAGCCGATGCCGCACACCGCCATGCGCCAGCCGATCGCCACGGCCGAGGGTGCGTCCGGCATGGTCAGCAGCGCGATCAGGCCGGCGGCCAGGATCATCAGGCCGATGCCGCCCAGCAGGCCCGGCGAATAGCGGTCGCTGAGGCGTCCCGCCACCGGCGCCATGATGCCGACCATGACCGGCCACGGCGTCAGCAGGAAGCCGGTCTCCACCGGCGTGCGGCCGAGCTGGCTCTCGAAGTAGAACGGCAGCGCGACGAAGGCCAGCGCCTGCGCCGCGAAGGTGCAGATCGCGGTCAGCGTGGACAAGGTGAACAGCGGCAGGCGGAACAGGTCCACCGGCAGCAGTGGCGCCGGGTGGCCTTTCTGGCGGCGGATCAGCAGGAAGAAGAAGAACAATGCGATCACGGTCTCCGGCAGCAAGGTGCGCATGCCGACGCGGTGGGCCGCATCGCCCAGCGCCAGGATGGCCATGCCGAAGGCGGCGACGTTGTACAGGCCGGCCACGCCGTCGACCTTGTGGCTGGCGCGCGGCGATTCCGGCAAGGCCTTGCGGGCCAGGAAGAAGCCGAGCACACCGGGAAGGACGTTGATCCCGAACAGCCATTCCCAGGACGAGACGCTGAGGATGATCGATGCCAGGCTGGGGCCGAGGGCGAAGCCGATCGCCACCACCAGCGCATTGTTGCCGAAGCCGCGTCCGTGCAGCTTGGCCGGATAGACGGTGCGGATCAGCGCCGAGTTCACGCCCATCAGCGCGCTCGCGCCCAGGCCCTGGAACAGGCGGCCGGCGATCAGGACCGGCAGCGACCAGGCCAGCGCGCAGGCCAGCGAAGCCGCGGTGAAGATGGCCATGCCGGCGATATAGACCCGCTTGTAGCCGATGGTCTCGCCCAGCGCCGCCACCGGCAGCAGGGTCGCGACCATCGCCAGCTGGTAGGCATTCACGATCCACACCGAATCCGCCGGGCTGGCGTGCAGCTGCTGGGCCATGGCCGGCAGCGCCGTGTTGGCGATGGCGGTATCGAGCGCGGACATGCCGACGCCGAGCGACAGGACGATCACGGCCCAGATCAGCTGGGCCCCGGAAAGACCGTCCTGCGGCGCAGTTTTCTCGTAAGTACTTGTATTTACTGCGCTTTTCATGACCGGCCCGCGACAAAAGACCGATTATAGAAGGCTTGGGCGAGGTCTGCTGGAGAGGGAGCGAAAACGCTGGGGGCAATGTGGCGCGCAAAGCAAAAGGGCCGCAGCTTGCGCATGCGGCCCTTCCGGATTCTGGCTCCCCGACCTGGACTCGAACCAGGGACCTGCGGATTAACAGTCCGTCGCTCTACCGACTGAGCTATCAGGGAATTGAGGCTCGCATTATAGCGGCTCAGTTGCCGTTTGACCAGTGCTCGCGAACGGGGTCAACAAGGCGTGCTGGGACGCGGTATGAAAATCGCGCCAGACCCGGTTGACGGCCGTGTCCTCGCGCGCCGCGTACAGGCCGCACCAAGGGTAGAGCGCATCGACCGCGCGGCGCGATGCGTTCACCCATTCCATCGACAGCGCCTGCATCTGCGCGGCCTCCTCGATGCCAACCGGCGCGCCGTCCACGACCCGGGCCCAGGTCGCATCCAGCCGCGCGTAGAAGCGCTCGCGCACGGCGTCGAGGGAGGCGCGGGTCGAATCCAGCAGCGTGCGCACGGCCGGCACCTCGATCAGCGGCTCGCCCTGCCCGCCGAAGCGGTTGCGGCGGTGGGCGATGCATTCCTGCGCCAGCTCGACGAAGTGATGCGCCATGCCGGCCACGTTGGCCGCCAGCGTGACGAAGGCGAAGGGAAGAAACGGGAAGCGGTACAGCGGGCCTCGTTCATGCGCCTTGGCCGGATCGATCTCGAAACCGTGGTCGGCGTGGATCCATTGTCCGGCCACGCGGTAGGCGTGCGAGGCGGTGGCGCGCAGGCCGATGCTGCGCCAGCGCGGCACGATCTCGACCAGCGCGGCCGGCACCACGAAGGCCTGGATGCGCGGGTTGCCGGCGGCGTCCAGCAGCGGCTCGCCCTGCTCGCGCAGGATCGCGTTGAAGGTGAAGTGGGTGGCCATTGGCGCGCCGCTGGCATAGTCCCACAGGCCGTCGATGCGCCAGCCCGCTTCTCCTCCCCTGTCTTCGCGCTCGGCGTAGCCGGTCGGCGCGCCACTGCCGGCCAGGCAGACCTGGGGCGTCGCCAGGATCTCGGCCGCGAGCTGCGGCGCCAGGAAGCCGGCGAACCAGCCGGCGCCGGCGCACAGGGTCACGGTCCAGCCCATGCTGCCGTCGACGCGGGCGATCGCCTCTTCGAGCCGCACGACCTCCGGCAGCGCCAGCTCGGCGCCGCCGACGGCGCGCGGGGCCAGCATGCGGAGCCAGCCGCGTTCGTGGATCAGGGATTGCTGCTCCGGGCGCAGCCAGCCTTCGGCATCGGCCAGGGCGGCGTGTTCGGCAATGACTGCGGCATCGTTCAAGGAAATCATCGGCGTGACCTGCATCGGTGTGACCTGGAAAGCAAAAAGGCCGCTTCACTGAAGCGGCCTTTTCATGTTCTGGCTCCCCGACCTGGACTCGAACCAGGGACCTGCGGATTAACAGTCCGTCGCTCTACCGACTGAGCTATCAGGGAATTGAGGCACGCATTATAACCGCTGGACCGAATCTGGCAAGGTTTTTTTATTTTGTTATAGTGCTCGCTTCCCTCCACACCATCCACTGCAATGACGAAAGCACCCATCCTCGGTACGCCCCTGTCTCCCTCCGCCACGAAAGTGATGCTGCTCGGCTCCGGCGAGCTCGGCAAGGAAGTCATCATTTCCCTGCAGCGCCTCGGCGTCGAAGTGATCGCCGTCGACCGCTATGCGGACGCTCCGGGCCACCAGGTCGCCCACCGCGCCCACGTGATCGACATGACCGACGGCGAAGCCCTGGCCGCGCTGATCGCACAAGAAAAGCCCGACCTGGTCGTGCCGGAAATCGAGGCGATCGCGACAAGCAAGCTGGCCGAGCTCGAAGCCCTGGGCGCCATCACCTGCATCCCCACCGCGCGCGCCGCCCAGCTGACCATGAACCGCGAAGGCATCCGCCGCCTGGCCGCCGAGGAACTGGGCCTGGCCACCTCCCCCTACCGCTTCGCCAGCAGCCTCGACGAGCTGAAGGCGGCCTGCGCCGAGATCGGTTTTCCGAACGTCGTGAAACCGGTCATGTCCTCGTCCGGCAAGGGCCAGTCGAAGCTGGACGGCATGGATGACGTCGAGAACGCCTGGAACTACGCGGCCGCCGGCGGGCGCGTGGATGCGGGCCGCGTGATCGTCGAAGGCTTCATCGATTTCGACTACGAGATCACCCTGCTGACCGTGCGCTCCTCGAACGGCAACGGCGAGATCGTCACCGGCTTCTGCGAGCCGATCGGCCACAAGCAGGTGCATGGCGACTACGTCGAATCCTGGCAGCCGCAGCCGATGAGCCCGCGCGCCCTGGAAAGCGCACGCGAGATCGCCAGCAAGGTCACCGCCAGCCTGGGCGGCCGCGGCGTGTTCGGCGTCGAGCTGTTCGTGAAGGGCGACATGGTGTGGTTCTCGGAAGTCAGCCCGCGTCCGCACGACACCGGCATGGTGACCATGGCAACCCAGGTCCAGAGCGAGTTCGAGCTGCACGCCAAGGCCATCCTCGGCCTGCCGGTGAATCCGGAACTGCGCGCGCCGGGCGCCTCCGCCGTGATCTACGGCCAGCTGGAGCAGGCCGGCATCGCCTTCGAAGGCGTGGCCGAGGCGCTGCGGGTGCCGGGCTCGGACATCCGCCTGTTCGGCAAGCCGGAATCCTTCGCGCGCCGCCGCATGGGCGTGGCGCTGGCGACCGCGCCGGATATCGAGACCGCCCGCCAGCGTGCACTGGAAGCGGCGGGCAAGGTCAAGCCGGTGCCGGGCAAGGCCTGAGCCCGGAGCGCCGGTTCCTCTACCCCAGCCTGCGCGCAGCGATCATCCCGATCGCTGCGCGCAATCCGCAGACATCACAAGCACGCCACGAAAAGAAAAAGGCCGCTTCGACTGAAGCGGCCTCTTCTGAATTCTGGCTCCCCGACCTGGACTCGAACCAGGGACCTGCGGATTAACAGTCCGTCGCTCTACCGACTGAGCTATCAGGGAATTGATGTTGCCATTATAGCTTCCCCATCGCGACTTGCACAGGCTTAGTTGCCAATCGTATCCAACCGTGCATGCCTCGCTGAGGCTTGAAACCTTGGCTCCCCGACCTGGACTCGAACCAGGGACCTGCGGATTAACAGTCCGTCGCTCTACCGACTGAGCTATCAGGGAATTGCCTACTTGCTCTTCCGATTCATGCGTGCTGAATCGGAAGAGCCAAGAGTTTAGAGAACTTTTGCGATGGCGTCAACGACCCGATCAATGTTCTTTGAATTCATCGCGGCAACACAGATGCGGCCGGTGTCCACGGCGTAGATCGATTCCTCGCGCAGCTTGCCCACCTGCTCCTTGGTCAGGCCCGAGTACGAGAACATGCCGACCTGCTTGCGCACGAAGTCGAAGTCCTTGCCCGGGGCCTTTTCGGCCAGCTTTTTCACCAGCTGCTCGCGCATTTCCTTGATGCGCACGCGCATGCCGGCCAGTTCCTCTTCCCACAGCTGGCGCAGTTCCGGGGTCGACAGCACGGTGGCGACGACCTTGCCGCCGTGCACAGGCGGGTTCGAGTAGTTGGTGCGCACCACGCGCTTCAGCTGGGACATCACGCGCGCCGCTTCCTCGGCCGACGACAGCACCACCGACAGCGCGCCGACGCGCTCGCCGTACAGCGAGAAGGATTTCGAGAACGAGTTCGACACCAGCAGCGGGCCGCCGGCATCGACGAAGCGGCGCACCACGGCGCCATCTTCGGCGATGCCCGAGCCGAAGCCCTGGTAAGCCATGTCCAGGAAGGGGATCAGGCCGTTCGCGCGCACCACTTCGATCACCTGGCCCCACTGGTCGGCCGTCAGGTCGGCGCCGGTCGGGTTGTGGCAGCAGGCGTGCAGGACCACGATCGAGGCTTCCGGCATCGCCTTGAGCGAGGCCAGCATGCCTTCGAAGTTGACGCCGTGGGTGGCCGGATCGTAGTAGCTGTAGTTGTTGACGTCGAAGCCGGCGCTTTCGAACAGCGCACGGTGGTTTTCCCAGCTCGGGTCGCTGATGTAGACCGCCGAGCCCGGCGAGAAACGCTTCAGGAAGTCGGCGCCGATCTTCAGCGCGCCGGTGCCGCCCAGGGCTTGCACGGTGACCGCACGCTTCTCTTGAATTACCGGGCTATCGGCCCCAAATACGAGTTCTTGCACAGCCTTGTCATACGTACCCAGGCCTTCGATCGGCAGATAGGTGCGCGGCGCAGGTTGTTCCATCAGCATCGCTTCCGCCTTGCGTACGCATTCCAGCAGGGGCACCTTTCCGTTGTCATCGTAGTAGACGCCGACGCCGAGATTGATCTTGGCCGGATTGGTATCTGCATTGAAGGCTTCGGTAATGCCCAGGATGGGGTCGCGTGGGGCCATGGCGATGGCGCCGAAGATGCTGGCAGGAGCTGTGGAATTCATCGTGATAAACTCTGGTTTGTCGGCTGGGTTCGCAGCGGTTGTATAGACAGCGGCTTGGATGTTGCAGTGCCGCAGGCGGATTCCCATTCTAGCAAAGGTCTGAACTCATGGCAGAACTATCGGTCGCAAATTCCCCCGCGCCCACCGTCATCACTTTTCCGGATTCTCCGTTCAAGCTGCACCAGCCCTTCCCTCCCGCCGGCGACCAGCCGACCGCGATCCAGGGCCTGGTCGACGGCATCGACGATGGCCTGATGTACCAGACGCTGCTGGGCGTCACCGGTTCCGGCAAGACCTATACGATGGCCAACGTGATTGCCCGTGCGGGCCGTCCGGCGATCGTCTTCGCGCCGAACAAGACGCTCGCGGCCCAGCTCTACGCCGAGTTCCGCGAATTCTTCCCGCAGAACGCGGTCGAGTACTTCGTCTCCTACTACGACTACTACCAGCCGGAAGCCTATGTGCCGCAGCGCGACCTGTTCATCGAAAAGGACTCGTCGATCAACGAGCACATCGAGCAGATGCGCCTGTCCTGCACCAAGTCGCTGATGGAGCGCCGCGACGTCGTCATCGTCGCCACCGTCTCGGCCATCTACGGTATCGGTAACCCGGACGAGTACCACAAGATGGTGCTGACCCTGCGGGCCAAGGACAAGGTCGCCCAGCGCGACGTGATCGCACGCCTGATCCAGATGCAGTACACGCGCAATGAGATGGACTTCGCGCGCGGCTCCTTCCGCGTGCGCGGCGACACCATCGACATCTTCCCGGCCGAGCACGCCGAGCTCGCGATCCGCGTCGAGATGTTCGATGACGAGATCGAATCGCTGCAGCTGTTCGATCCGCTCACCGGCAAGGTGCGCCAGAAGATTCCGCGCTTCACCGTCTATCCGGGTTCGCACTACGTGACCGGCCGCGCCACCGTGCTGAAGGCCGTGGACTCGATCAAGGCCGAGCTGCGCGACCGCCTCGAATTCTTCCGCGAACAGGGCAAGCTGCTGGAAGAGCAGCGCCTCGAGCAGCGCACCCGTTTCGACCTCGAGATGCTGGCCGAAGTCGGCTTCACGAAAGGCATCGAGAACTACTCGCGCCACCTGTCCGGCGCGATGCCGGGCGAACCGCCGCCGACCCTGATCGACTACCTGCCGAAGGATGCGCTGATGTTCATGGACGAGTCGCACGTGATGATCGGCCAGCTGAACGCGATGTACAACGGCGACCGTTCGCGCAAGACCAACCTGGTCGACTACGGCTTCCGCCTGCCGTCCGCACTGGACAACCGGCCCCTGAAGTTCCAGGAATTCGAGAACAAGATGCGCCAGTGCATTTTCGTCTCGGCGACGCCCGCCGATTACGAGAAGGAGCATGCCGACAACGTGGTCGAGCAGGTGGTGCGTCCGACCGGCCTGGTCGACCCGCAGGTGATCGTGCGCCCTGCCCGCTCCCAGGTCGACGACCTGATGGGCGAGATCACCGACCGCATCGCCAAGGACGAGCGGGTGCTGGTGACCACGCTGACGAAGCGCATGGCCGAGCAGCTGACGGAGTACCTGAGCGACCACGGCATCAAGGTGCGTTACCTGCACAGCGACATCGACACCGTCGAGCGCGTCGAAATCCTGCGCGACCTGCGCCTGGGCACCTTCGACGTGGTGGTCGGCATCAACCTGCTGCGCGAGGGCCTGGACTTGCCGGAAGTTTCGCTGGTGGCCGTGCTGGACGCCGACAAGGAAGGCTTTCTGCGTTCCGAGCGTTCGCTGATCCAGACCATCGGCCGCGCCGCGCGCAACCTGAACGGCGTCGCGATCCTGTACGCGGACCAGATCACCGACTCGATGAAGAAAGCCATCGACGAGACCGAACGCCGCCGCGCCAAGCAGATCGCCTTCAACGAAGCGAACGGCATCACGCCGAAGGGTGTGAACAAGAAGATCAAGGACATGATCGACGGCGTCTACAGCGCCGCCGCGGCCAAGAACATGGCGGAGGCCGACGGGTTGTCAACGGAAGCTGCGAAGATCGAGGGCATGTCCGAGAAGCAGATCTCGAAAGAGATCAAGCGCCTCGAGAAGCTCATGGTCGACCATGCCAAGAACCTCGAGTTCGAGAAAGCGGCCCAGGTGCGGGACCAGCTGCATGTGCTCAAGCAGCAGGCCTTCGGGGCGCCGGGGGCGGACAATGTGGTGTCGATTCTGGGCAAGTAAGCCTTGCTCCTTGCCCCAAGTAAAAAAGCGGCCCGCGGGCCGCTTTTTTCGTGCACCTGAAGATTACTGCTTGCGACGACGGCGCAGGCCGCCCAGCATCGCGCCGCCCAGGGCCAGCAGCGCCAGGCTGCCCGGTTCCGGAACGAAGGTGATGTTGCCGCCGGTGGCGTCGCGCAGGTAGTCGGTGTAGGCGCCCAGGATGACGCCGCCGAACAGGGTGCCGAAGGTGCCGGCCACCTGGCTGGCGAACAGGCGGGTTTCGAAGGTGTTGTTGGCAACGACCATCAGCTCGCCGTACAGTTCGACGAAGGACGGGCCGCCCGAATCGCCGCCGCCGATGCCGGCTTCCACGCCGTTCGGCAGGGCCACGGTGCAGATGTTGAAGTAGGTGCAGAAGGTGTCCTGGCCGTTGCCGTCGAAGTCGGCGTAATAGACTTCGTTGCCGCTCTTGATGCCCTCGTCGTCGCCCTCGAAGTAGTCGGTGACGTTCTCGCCGACACGCTTGGTGTCGTAGCGCGGAGCGACGTAGTGGCCGTTGATGCCGTCGCCCGAGGTACCGTAGCCGGCCATGATGATGTGCGAACCGGCGACCAGCTCGGTCGTTGCGACCTTGTAGATCTTGGCGCTGGCCGGTGCATCCTTGCTCAGGGTGATGACCGAGATGTCGTCGTTCACGCAACCCTTGCTGCCGTCCGGGCAGTTGTTGAAGCCCTGGTATTCCGGGTTGATCGAGACGTTCGAGGCCGAGATGATCGAGTTGTAGGTGCCGTTGCTGTTGAAGGCGACCAGCACGCTGTTGTTCGGATTCTTCAGGTCGATGACCTTGCCGTCGCCGTACTGGTCGACGCAGTGGCCGGCCGAGATGACCTGGCGTTTGCCGACCAGGGCGCCGGAGCAGATGTAGTAATCGTTGCCGTATTGGATCTGGATTGCAACCACACCGGAAAACTTCGAGGAAGACACATTCGGATCGACGTGAGCGGCCGGGGTATCCGGTAGTGCGCCGGCAGTGATGACCGGGGTATTGATTGCACCAGCGATGCCCGCTTGCGCGGCGCCGCTGATCCCGAAGAGTGCGCCGGCGGCGACGGTGATACCCAACAGCTTATTGAACGACAGTTTCCGATTACGCATTTTTTATCCTTTGTAGTAACAGCGTTATGTCTGCGGCACTTTGTAAGCTCGCGCGGATCATGCATGCAGGAACTATGCCAGATGGAAAAGATGCTTAAAAATTAATAACATACTGAAATAGCACTTCACGATTTCTTACCAGTTGTAAATTTTTCCGACAGTAAATACATAAAGAAAAACCGCAGGTCCTCGCGGAGCCTGCGGTTCGGTTCGGGGCACGAAACCTTATTTCACGTCGAGCAGGCTGACGTCGAAAATCAGGTTGGCATTCGGCGGAATCGGCCCCGCTCCCTTGTTGCCGTAGGCGAGAGCGGCCGGCACTACCAGGGTGCGCTTGCCGCCCACCTTCATGCCGACCAGGCCCTCGTCCCAACCCTTGATGACCTTGCCGGCGCCGAGCTGGAAGGTGAAGGGCTCGCCACCGACCGAGCTGTCGATCTGGAGGCCGTGCTGGCCCGGCTCCTTGGGCGAATACAGCCATCCGGTGTAGTGCACGGTCACGGTGGAACCGGCCGCGGCGGCCTTGCCTTTGCCGACCACGGTGTCGGTTTTCTGCAGCGGCCTGGCAGCGGCGGCCACCGGCGCCTTGGGGATGGCCGCAGCCTGGGCGATGGCATGGCCCAGGGCCAGGCTCAGTCCAAAGGCAAGTGCGGCGCGCGAAAGAATGGAAGTCATCGGGATCTGCTCTGCTGGTTGGGAAATGGTGGTGCTAGTATTGCCGACGTGCAGTATTTGCACAAGCGACAACGCTGTTCGCCCGCTCTCCGTGCTAATGTCGCAGCAGGCTCACCCGAAAGAAAAGGACATCCTCATGCAAGCCCGACTCATCGCCGCCGCGGCGCTGGCCTTCCTCGAGGTCGCAGCGGCCCCTGCCTTTGCCGCCCCCGAGGTCGACTACCTTCAGAATGAACTCGACGGCCGCGGCCGCTGCCTCGGCACGGCCGGTCCCGGCGTTGCCATGATGGCCTGCAATAAATCGCCGAACCAGCAATGGTTCGTCACCCGCGGCGAGCTGCCGGGCTCCGACAAATTCCACACGGTGGCCGACGGCGAGACCGTCTGCCTGGTGGTGCACCCGAACGACCGCAAGAACGTGCTGGCGATGGAGCCCTGCAGCCGCACCGACAGCCAGCAGTGGACCATCGAGCGCCTGAGCGACATGCCGCGCCAGATGCGGCTGACCAATCGCGAAACCGGCGCCACCCGCTGCCTGGAATCGGTGCAGACCGGCATCAAGATGACGCCCTGCAGCCGCCGCCAGCCCGGCCACCGCTGGCACAGCAATTACGAACCGACGATGTAAAGCGCCTTACTTAACGTCCAGCAGCTCGACATCGAAGATCAAGTTGCTGTTCGGCGGAATCGGGCCCGCGCCCTGCTCGCCATAGCCCATCGCGGCGGGCACGATCAGGGTGCGCTTGCCGCCCACCTTCATGCCCTGCACGCCCTGGTCCCAGCCCGGGATGACCTGGCCGGCGCCGAGGCGGAAGCTGAAGGGTTCGCGGCCGACCGAGGAATCGAACTGGGCGCCATGCTGCAGCTGGGCGTCCGGCGCGTACAGCCAGCCCGTGTAATTGACGACCACGGTGGAGCCGGCCACCGCTTCCTTGCCGGTGCCGGTCACGGTATCGATCTTCTGCAGGGTGATCGCGGTCGCGTCGGACGGCGCCGCGGCCGGTGCGTGCCCGCGCTTGCAGCCCGCCAGGGTGAGGGAAAGGGCCAGGCCGAGGGCGCAGACGGAAAGCAGCTGTTTCATGTTCTTGTTCTTTCGTAGTAATGGATGCCGGCGCAGGATACACCCCACCCGCCCCTAGGGCAACGGCAGGCGTGCGGCGCCGCCCAGGATGAGGTTGGCGGCGCGGCCGACGCCGTCCTCGAGCGCCATCTCCCCCGCCACCTCGCGCGCCCGCTTGTGCATGGCCGGCGCGCAGGCGGCGGCAAGCAGCGCGACCGGATCGGCGCCGGCGAATTCCGCCATCGGGCAGGCGAGGCCGATCCCGCGCGCGCGCAGGCGCTCGGCCCAGAAGAACTGGTCGCCGGCGAACGGCACCACCACCGAGGGCACGCCGGCGCGCGCCGCCGCATGCGTGGTCCCTGCCCCGCCGTGGTGAATGACGGCGGCGGTGCGCGGAAACAGCCAGGCGTGCGGCGTGTCGCCCAGCACGAAGACGTCCGGCGGCAGGCGCGACAGGTCGACGCCGCTCCAGCCCGGATAGAACAGCACGCGCCGGGTGGACGCGATCCCGCGCACCGCTTCCAGCAGGGCCTGCGGATCCATGCCGGCCATGCTGCCGAAGCCGATGTAGACCGGCGCCTCGCCGGCGGCCAGGAAGGCGGACAGCGGCTCCGGCGGCTGCCACCCGGCGGCCGCGGGAAGCTGCCAGGTGCCGGTCAGCTCGACCTCGGCCGGCCAGTCATGGGGACGCGGCAGCAGGGCCGGCGAACAGCCGTACAGGGTCGGATAGCCCTGCCACATGCGCCGGCGCGGCGCGGCGCCGAACACTTCCCTGCGCGCCGCGTTGACGGCCGGCCGGAACATCGCCCAGGTCAGGCCGTTGAAAGCCTGGTGGGTCAGGCGGTTGGCCCAGCCGGGCAGCCTGCGCGGGCGCAGGAAGGCCGCGCCGAACTCGCGTGTGGGCGTCAGCGGCCACAGCGCGGTGCCGATGCAGGGAATGGCGAGCGCCTCGGCCACGGCCAGGCCGACGAAGGCCGCCAGGCCGGAAAACACCAGCACGTCGCTGCCCTGGGCCGCCGTGCGCGCCGTCGCCATCCACGCCGTCGTGTGCTCGCGCGCAAGCTGGGCGCAGGCGCGCGCGACCCGCGACATGTCGGCGCGGCCGTCGATGGATTTGCCGAGCGTGCCGCCCGGCTGCACGGCCTTGCGGATGTCGCCGGCCAGGGCCGTGAACGGGATGCCGTGTTCGCGCGCCAGCGGGGCGCAGGCGCGGTCGGCCAGCAGTCGGGCTTCGTGCCCGCGCCGGATCAGTTCTTTGGCGAGCGCCGCCAGCGGGCGCGTGTCGCCGTCGGTGCCATAGGTGAGGAAGGTGATCTTCATGTCATGCCTTGCGTGTCGAAGGCATGATTGTCGGCCTGCTAGCCGGGGCGGGGCTTGTACAAATCCGACATCGTCATCGTGACCATGCCGTCACAGGCGGTAAGCCCAGTAGTCGCGGTCGGAAGCGATGCTTTCTTCCAGGCGCGAAGGCGGCAGGCCGGCCAGCTCGCGCAGCTCGCGCGCCATGTGGGCCTGGTCGGCGTAGCCCAGTTCGGCCGCCAGTGCGGCCAGCGTCTCCTTCGGCGCGGCAGGGTCGCGCAGGGCGTAGACGGCTTCGTTCATGCGCTGCAGGCGGCGCGCCTGGGCCGGCGTGACGCCGATCCGCTCGCGGTAGCGGCGCTGTGCCTGGCGCTCGCCGACGCCGAGCGCACGCGCGGTCTCCGCCACGCCTTCGTGGCTGGTGATGCGGCGCAGGCTGCGGCCCAGCTCCGGGTCCCAGCCGGCGCGGCGCTCGCGCCAGCGCGCGCCGATCCAGGCCTCGATCCATTCGATCTGCGCGGCCTCGTCGCGCTCCGCCAGGACTTGCGGCCAGGCTTCCCAATCGGCGTCCAGCCAGCCGGCCGCCGGCTCGTCGCGATCCTGCAGGCGGGCCGGCGCGATGCCGGTCAGCAGGGCGAAGGCATCGGGGTAGAAGATCGCGGACAGCGAGCGCACCGGCGCCAGCGACATCGAGGTGACCGGGCGCGTGCGCGGCCCCGAGACCAGCAGGCCGGACAGGGCACGCGTGCCGCCCTCGTCCGCCGCCATGGCGATGGCGCCGTCGAGGATCAGGCTCAGGCTGCAATAGACCATCCCCGGAAATCGGTTCAGGTGGGGCTGCGGCGGCGGCCAGGGCTCGTCGAGGGTCGACATGAAGCCGATCCCGTACAGGACCTCGGACAGTTCGCCTTGCGGCTGGTGCATCGAGGTCCGCATGCGGCCTTACTCGCCGAGGGTCTTGACGAAGGCGCGCACGCCGCCCAGCAGCATCTCGATCGACATCGCCGTCAGGATCAGGCCCATCAGGCGCTCGAAGGCCGTCATGACCTGGGCGCCGAGAGCCTTCTGCAGGCGCTCCGCCGCCAGGAACACGGCCAGCCAGACCAGGCCGACGGCGGCCAGGGCGGCCACGTGGACCATCACCTCCGCCGTCGTCTGCGAGGTGAACAGCAGCACGGTCGCCAGTGCCGAGGGCCCGGCCAGCGCGGGGATCGCGAGCGGCACGATGAACGGCTCGCCGCCTTCGCTGCGGCCAAGTACACCGTCCGGATGCGGGAAGATCATGCGGATGGCGATGATCAGCAGGATGACGCTGCCGCCGATGCGCAGCGAGATGTCGGTCAGCTGCAGCGCCGCGAGGAAGTGGCGGCCGAAGAACATAAAGAGCAGCAGCAGGAGAAAGGCGATCGCGCATTCGCGCACGACGATGCGCGGGCGGCGGGTCGGGGCCACGTCCTTCAGCGC
>FTCZ01006737.1_pt1 | contig 13419 bp, 11 predicted proteins | sample 1658871 | NCBI WGS metagenome assembly FTCZ01 (sample SAMEA3914864, study PRJEB12502) | metagenome | biome: forest; material: soil | place: USA | collected 2012-03-12 | depth 0.3 m
GACAGGCCGAACAGTGGGTCGAGATGAATCGCGGCACGCAGAAGCGGCGCGATCTGCTCTCCGGTCTGACGATCATCAACGCCTTCTTCGAGAATTCGACGCGCACGCTGCTGAGCTTCGAAATCGCCGGAAAGCGCTTGGGCGCCGATGTCGTGAACATGGCCGTCGCCAATTCCAGCGTGAAGAAGGGGGAAACCCTGATCGACACGGCAATGACGCTGAACGCTATGCGCGCCGATGCCATCGTCATCCGCCATGCCAGTTCCGGCGCGGTGCAGTTGATCGGCGATCTGGTCGACTGCCCGGTGCTCAACGCTGGCGATGGCCAGCACGAGCATCCGACTCAGGCCCTGCTGGACGCGCTGACGATCCGCCAGGCCAAGCGCGCCTTCAACGGCCTGCGCGTCACCATCTGCGGCGATATCCTGCACAGCCGCGTCGCCCGTTCGAACATCCTCTCACTCGCCTCGCTGGGCGCCGAAGTGCGCGTCTGCGCGCCGCCGGCATTGATGCCTGCCGATATCGAGCGGATGAACGTGAAGGTCTTCCACGACTTCGACGCCGCGTTGAAGGGCGCGGATGTAGTGATGATGCTGCGCCTCCAGCTGGAACGCATGGAAGGCCAGTTCATCCCCTCCCCCCGCGAATATCGCCACCTTTACGGCCTGACGCTCGACCGGCTTGCCAAGGCCGAGCCCAACGCCCTTGTCATGCACCCGGGACCCATGAATCGCGGTATCGAGATCGACTCCAACGTGGCCGATCTGGTCGGCCGCTCGCAGATCACCACGCAGGTGGAAATGGGCGTCGCCATTCGCATGGCCTGCCTTGACGTGCTGACGCGAAAAGCCCGCAATGTGGAGGGCTGGGCATGAGCGCGCAGGCATCCCTCGCCATAACCAACGGCAAGCTGGTCCTTGCCGACGGCACCATCACCCCCGGCGCGCTGCGCTGCGAGGGCGGCTTCATCACCGCGATCGGCGCGGGCGTCACGGCGCAGCCGGGCGATGTCGTGCATGACGCCGGCGGCCACCTGATCGCGCCGGGCCTTGTCGATCTGGGCGTCTTCGCCATCGACAAGCCGGCCTTCCACTTCGGCGGCATTACCCGCGCCGCGCTGATGCCGGACCAGAACCCTCCGCTGGACGTGCCGGCCCGCGTGCGCTTCGCCGCGCAATCGGGCAAGCCGGACTTCTGGGTCCACCCGCTCGCCGCCGCGACGCAGGGGCTGGAGGGCAAGTCGCTGGCCGAAATCGCGCTGATGCGCGATGCCGGCGCCAAAGCGGTTGCCACCGGCCGCAGCTGGATCGGCGATTCGGGCACGATGCTGCGCCTGCTGCAATACACCGGCATGCTGGGCATGGTGGTCATGACCCATTCCGAGGATGCCGGCATCGTCGGCAAGGCCGTTGCTACCGCTGGCGAAATGGCCACCCGTCTCGGCCTGCCCTCTGCTCCGGCCGAGGCCGAGGCGCTGGCCATCGCCCGAGACATCGCGCTGGCAGAACTGGCGAACGCGCCGATCCACTTCCGCAAGGTAACGACGGCCAAGGGGCTGGACCTCGTGCGCGGCGCCAAGGCACGCGGACTGAAGGTGACGGCGGGCGTGACGCCGGCCTACTTCATGCTTTCCGATCTGGCGCTGGCAGGCTTCCGCACCTTCGCGCACCTCTCGCCGCCGCTGCGTTCGGAAGACGACCGCAAGGCGGTGATCGCCGCCATCGGCGATGGCACGATAGACGTGATCGCATCCGGTCACGACCCGCGCGGACCGGAAGACAAGCGCTTGCCATTCTCCGATTCGGTGCCCGGTATGGCTGGCGCCGAGACGCTGCTGCCACACACCATGAACCTCGTGCGCGACGGCGTGATCTCCATGGCGCGCGCTTTCGAACTGGTCGCCACCAACCCGGCCAAGCTGCTGGGCGTCAACGCCGGCCGTCTTGAAGTGGGTGCTGAGGCCGACATCGCGGTGATCGCACCGGATCGGCCCTGGATCGTCGATTCGGGCAAGATGGCGGCACTTGCCGGCAATACGCCCTTCGACAAGCAGCCCGTGCAGGGCCGCGCCGTGGCACTGTTCAAGGGCGGCGTGGCGGTTCTTCAGAAGTAATTGGGGTGATTGGGCCGTGGGCTGGATACGTCCGGCCCACCCCGTCCCGGCCGCTCTCCTACCCCCAACACACCCTCACAGATCTCCCTCTCTCGCCGAAGAATAGCGTTATCCCCGCCTTCGCGGGGATAACGGGATTGTGAGGAACAAATGTCTGCCGCCCATCCCCACAAAAAAGACGGCCCCTGTCCAAGGACAGGAGCCGTTCAGGTTCACATGGAACTGGTAGTAACCCTAGCGGCTCGCCAGCTTCGCGCCCGGCAGCGGGCTGCGGTCGGAATAGGCAAGGCAGGGCGATCCGCCCTTGCGAACGGTGGAGCACAGCGACTCCGCACTTCCACGGTCGAAGCCTTCGGCGGCGACGCGGTAATAGCGCTGGCCGTTCACTTGCGCCTCAGTGATGCGCAGGGCGTGATCCTTCAGCTTGGGATTCTTCGTTTGGAAGATGGCCCAGGCGCGCTTGGCGCCGTCCATCGTACGGAACGAACCAAGCTGGACGAGATGCGTAGTGCCACCGGCGACGCGCGTAGGCTGGCTAGCGGTGCGACGAGCCGCAGGTGCTTCGGCGACATGCGCCGGTGCGAAAGTCGGCTTCGGCAGGTTCCGGAAAGCAGCGGCGACCGATGCGGCCGGGCGCGGTGCAGCGGCAGGTGCCGGCACCGCTTCCTCAGGCTGGTTAGCGCCCCAGAAGCTCTCGCCGGCCTGCACTGCTGGAAGTTCACCACCGGCAGCAGCGACTTGTACGGGAGCAGGTGCCGGGGTCGGAGCAGCAACCTCAGGCGCAGTCGCCTCAGCCGCAGCAACTTGCGTTCCATCGGTTGACGGATTGAGCGCCAGCATCGCCGGTTGGCCCGGATCGCCACGCAGCGGTGCGCCGATCAGGCTGGCAATCCGCTCGCGACCCTGCGTCGGGGCGGCATTGGCAGCCCATTCGTTCAGACGCGCGTCGAGTTGATCGCCGGTAAGGTCCTGCGAAGCGATCAGGCGAGCCTCTCGCCAGCGCCCGTCCAGGGCATAGGCATAGGCAAGGTTCTGGCGCGCCTTGGGCGTCGCCTCGCCGCCGCGCACAACGTCGGTCAGGATCGATACGCCCGTGGCTGGCTGCCCAGCCAGAGCGACGGCAAGGCCAAAGTCGCTGCCCGGCAACTGCGCTTGCACGCGCTGGAGCACGGCCATAGCCTCCTCATTGCGGCCGGCACCTGCATAAGCCAGCGCTGCCCGCAGAGCCGTCTGGGGATTGTCGTCACCCAGCGAAATCGCGTCCTCGAAAGTCGTCGCGGCCGAATCGAAGCGTCCCGCCGTCAGATAGACTTGCGCAAGCGCGGTGCGTGCACGGGCATCGCGCGGAGACTTCGCCACGCGTTGTTCGGCCCGCGCAATCTGCACGTCGCCCTGCTCGCCCGCGGCCACGGCAGCCGTCCCGGAACTGGCAACGGAGCTTTGGCCGGCGCAGCTGACCAGCAGCGCCGCAGCCATGGCGGCGCTCAGCGCCAGCCCGGCGGTGCGGGTGCGAGTAGAATTGAGGCGTTCCATCAGAATGTCCCCCCTAGGACAGATCAGCTGCGCTTCGCGGCCATGCGGCCCGGGCCCGAAACGTCGGCGAATTCGGCAAGGTACTTGTCCAGCGCTTCGGTCACGATGGTCTGGGCACTGCGGTTGAGCAGCACACCGGCCATCTTGAGGCGGAAATGGCGTTCGGCATCCAGGCGCAACGTGAAAGCGGCGCGGCGGCCTTCGGGCACCATCGCACGCACCGGCGCGGCCGTGCGGTTGATGCGTTCGGCCAGGTCTTCGATCTGGCGCAGCACGTCCGGCTTGCGCGGCGCGAGGGCCGGCATTTCGGGCACGAGAGAGGCCATCAGGCCGGCAGTGACGTCGTCTTCGCCCTCTTCCTCGTCGAAGTGCATCTGCTGCTCTTCGTCGATGGCGGTTTCCTCAACCTGCGGAAGCTCGGCTTGCGGATGCTCGACCTGCTGAAGCTCAATCGGCGCGGCGACTTCGGCGACCGGCGATACAACGGAAATCGGCTGCTCGGCCACAACCGGCGCGGCCTGCGCCTCGTGCTCCGGCGCACCCCAGTCGTTCCAGCCCAGGTCCTCGATCGGCGCGGGCTCTGCACGCATGCCGCTCATGCCGAAGGAAGCATTGTCCTGGCGGCGCATCGCCGGCTTGGCGCTACCCTTGCGGGCCAGCAGGCTCGGCGAAAGCGACGCGAATGTACGGGGTTCGCTCATCGCGCCGGACATGATCAGGACCCCGCGACGCGGCGGCCGAAGCCACCGACCGGGCGCTGGGCACCCTGGATCACCGGCTGACCGGGAACCGGCGGGGCCGAGAACACGGTGCGGCGGAAGTTCTTTTCAAGACGGTCGGAAATGTAGTTCCACAGCGCTGCCACTTCCTGCGAGGAACGGCCGTTGGGATCGACTTCCATCACCGTGCGGCCATCGATCATCGAGGCGGCAAAGTCGGTGCGCTGGTGCAGCGTCACCGGGGCAACGGTGCCGTGCTGCGACAGCGCGACGGCGGCTTCTGCGGTGATTCGCGCCTTGGGCGTGGCAGCATTGACGACGAACAGCAGCGGCTTGCCCGAACGTTCGCACAAATCGACCGTGGCACCTACGGCGCGCAAGTCATGCGGGCTGGGGCGCGTGGGAATGACGATCAGTTCGGCAACCGAGATCACGCTCTGGATCGCCATGGTGATGGCCGGCGGCGTGTCGATGACGGCCAGCTTGAAGCCCTGCTGGCGCAGCACCTGAAGATCTGCCGCGAGTCGCGCCACGGTGGTCTGGGCGAAGGCAGGCAGTTCGGCCTCACGCTCGTTCCACCAGTCGGCCAGCGAGCCCTGCGGATCGATGTCGATCAGCACGACCGGCCCGGCGCCAACGCGCTGCGCCTGGACGGCAAGATGTCCCGAGAGCGTGGTCTTGCCCGAGCCGCCCTTCTGCGATGCCAATGCCAGTACTCGCAAAGCCCTGTCCCCTGAGAATTCCGCTAGGAATGTGAACCTGTCTGAGGGCTGGGATCGCAGATCGTTCCTAATTTAGAGTTAATTACGTAACCCGCGCTCCCGGGCGCAGCCTTCCTGCCCCGATCCTTTCATGCCACTGTTGCGTCAGGAAATTGTTTACCATGCCGGTTAAGGGCGATTTTCGGCAGTGGCCCGTATTGTCCCGCGACCGGGCTGGTGCCATCCGTCAATCTTCGCATAGCATGCCGTCAAACCGGAACGGCCATCGGGGCGGGATCAAGATGCAGAATATTCTTCGTTTCCTTTCCACCAGTGGCGTCGCCGGCTGCATGCTTTGCGCAGCCAGCGTGCTGATTCCGACACCCGCCGCCGCCGATGTGAAGGCCGGAGTCGATGCCTGGTCAGACGGGAAATACGAAGCCGCCGTGAAACAATGGCAGCCCCTGGCCGACAAGGGCGATGCCGATGCCGAATTCAATCTGGCGCAGGCCTACAAGATGGGGCGCGGCGTGCCACTGGACCTTGGCCAAGCGGAAACGCTTTACGGCAAGGCGGCCGCACAAGGCCATGTGCAGGCGGCCGACAATTACGGACTGCTGTTATTCCAGCGCGGAGAACGAGAGAAGGCGATGCCCTATGTCTCCGCCGCCGCCGCGCGCGGGGATGCGCGGGCGCAATACATCTTGGGCGTGGCCTGCTTCAATGGCGACCTTGCCGAAAAGGACTGGGTGCGTGCCTATGCCCTCGTCAGCCTGGCTCAGCAGGCCGGCTTGCCGCAGGCCACCCGTGCGCTGGCGCAGATGGACGAGCATATTCCGCTGGAGCAACGGCAGGAAAGCGTGCCGCTGGCCACCAAGCTGGCCGCCGAAGCCGACGCGGCGCGCACGCGAATCGACGCATCGGTTTCGCTGGGAGGCACCGCGCCAGCCGCATCACGCCCCCAGCTTGCCCGCGAATCGGCCGCCCCCAGCGGTCCCGCCAGCGCAGGTGCGGACTACGCGCGTCCTGCCCCTGCCCCAGTCCCAGCCCCTGCCGCGATCAGCAAGCCGACGGTCACCGCACCGACAAAGCCCGCGACCATCGCAACCGCGCCGATCGTCAGCACTCCCTTGCAGGAACCTGCCAAGCTGGCGGTTGCCCAACCGGCAGTGGACAAGCCTGCGGTGGACAGGTCTGCGGTAAACAAACCGGCCACGCCGAAAACCACAGCTACCATCAAGCCAGCACCGGCGGCCACCCTCGCCTCTCCGCCCGCGAAGCAAGGCGGTTGGCGCCTGCAACTCGGCGCGTTCGGGGTGGCAGGCAATGCCGACAAGCTATGGTCCAGCCTGTCGAAGCGCCCCGAACTCGCCGGCAGCCGCCGCGAACAGGTGCGCGGCGGGCCGCTGACATTTCTCTATGCCACCGGCTTCGCGAGCAAGGCCGAAGCCGACAAGGCTTGCGCTGCGCTCAAATCCTCGGGCCACGAGTGCATCGCCACACCGCCGAAGTGAGGCCCGGCCAAATGAAAGCCCGGCCAAATGATGCATTAGGCCAAGCGTCGGGGCGATAGCCCCGCCATCCCCTTCCTTCTGCGCGTATTTCCATGGACACTGGCGAGTCGCAGGCATAGCCTCCCTTCTGGGAGACAGGGGCTATGCCAAAGGCATTGACGGGCGTTAACGCCCGCGAGGTCCACTACGATTTCGAGGCGACCGGCGCAGCACATGCTGTCGACCGGCTTGAAACGCTTGACCTCATTCGCGGGATCGCCGTCCTGGGCATCCTTGCCATCAACATCTCAGGATTTGCGGGCCCGGCTGTCGGATCGGCCTCCCCCGGCTTCGCGATGCACGCCACCAATGCCGACGAATGGGGATATGCCTTCGGGTTCCTGTTCTTCGAAGGCAAGATGCGCGCGCTGTTCGCCATGCTGTTCGGTGCGGGAATCGCGCTCTATTGCGAGCGGATGGATGCCGCCGGGCGCGATGGGGACGTGCTGCAGGTCCGCCGCCTTGCCTGGCTGATGCTGCTGGGACAGTTGCACTATCTATTGTTGTGGTGGGGCGACATCCTGTTTGTCTACGCCACTTGCGGCATTGCCGTGCTGTTCGTGCGACGACAACCTTGCGCAGTCCTGCTGGGACTGGCGGCGGGCATCGCGCTGACCGCCGCAATCGTCAACCTCACCGCAACTCTGCCTCTGCTCCGTGCCGAGGAAGCCGTTCGCCTTGGCATCGCCACCCTGGCTGAGCGGCACGAGGTTGCCGAGCGACTCGCCCAATATCGAGAGGCAGCGCTGGCGCAGTCGCGGCTCTATCATGCGGGCTTCTGGGATATTGCGGGCACCAAGCTGCGCGACGATCCGTTCTGGCTGGTCACGATGACGCTCCACGCCTGGAGCGAGGTGATTCCGCTGATGCTGGTCGGCCTTGTCCTCCAACGTATGGGGCTGGCGGAAGGTGCGGTGCCCCGCCGAAAGCTCCTGACCATCGGCTTGGCGGCAGTCGGAACCGGGCTTGCAGTGACCGTGCTGGCGCTCGATTGGGCTTGGCCCCGCCATTTTCCGCCAATCGCCATGTACGTAATGCTGGGCAAGGGCCTGATGCCCGCGCACTTCGTCACCGCACTAGGCTACGGCGCGCTGGTGCTGGCGGCCGCCCCTACGCTGCTCCGAACAGGCCTGGGTCAGCGGCTCGTCGCCTGCGGGCAGATGGCGTTCAGCAACTACATCGGCACCAGCCTGATGATGAGCGTGCTGTTCTTCGGGTGGGGCTTCAGCCTCTACGGCAAGGTCGGCGCGGCGGAGCAATGGCTGTTCGTGCTGCTGGGCTGGTCCGTCATGCTGGCGTGGAGCGCGCCATTCCTGCGCCGATATCGTCGCGGGCCGCTGGAACTGGTGTGGCGTTCGCTGGTCGAAAAGCGCCTGCTGCCCAATCGGCGCACTCTATCTATCTGAGTTTTTTGGCCGATTTTCGGGCGAAAAGAATGCTATTGCGATCCATTTGCAGTTGCATATGATGGGTCTTGTAAGAGGATTCGCCCATGTACGTTTGCATCTGCAATGCGATTAAGGAAACCGACCTGCGGACCGCCGCGCGCTGCTGCCGTGGAGATGCCAATGCGCTCTACGCCGCGCTCGGCCGGACACCGCAATGCGGCCAGTGCCTCGAAGACGCCGAGGATATCATTGCAGATGAGATGACGGCACTGGACGCGCCACTCAGCGCCGCCGCCTGACGGCGCGCTCATACTAACAGGTTACACTCGCGGGACTTCCGCGGGTTGCACCCGTTTGCATACGCGCCCATAATGCGCCCTGAAATTTTCAGGAGCATCCCCCCATGAAGGGCGACCCCCAGGTCATCGACTTTCTCAACAAGGCTCTCTTCAACGAGCTGACCGCGATCAACCAGTACTGGCTGCATTACCGCATGCTCGACAACTGGGGCATCAAGCGTCTGGCCGAGTATGAGCGCCACGAGTCGATCGACGAGATGAAGCACGCCGACGTGCTGGCCGATCGCATCCTCTATCTGGACGGCCTCCCCAATTTCCAGGCGCTGGGCAAACTGCGCATTGGCGAAAGCGTCGAGGAAGTGCTGAAGGCCGACCTCGCCCTGGAACACGACGCGATTCCGCTGCTGCGCGAAGCCATCGCCCACTGCGAAGCCGTGCGTGACTACGTCAGCCGCGAAATCTTCGCCCGCATCCTCGAAAGCGAGGAAGAGCACGTGGACTTCCTGGAAAAGCAGTTCGACATGATCGACCGCATGGGCATCCAGAACTACTGTCAGCTGCAGAGCAAGCCGGCAGAAGACTAAGCGGAAACACCGGCAAGATACGAGGCGCGCAGGCAAATATGGATTTTCTCGCGCGCTTCGGCCTTTCCGTTCCGCTGGTACAGGCGCCGATGGCGGGCACATCCACGCCCGCCCTTGCCGCCGAAGTCTGCAATGCTGGGGCGCTCGGCTCGCTCGCCCTTGGCGCCATCGGCCCCGCAGAGGCCCGCCGCCAGATCGCAGATCTGAAAAGCCGCACGGACCGGCCCTTCAACCTCAATCTTTTCGTTCACGAAACGCTGGCGCCCGATCCAGCGGGCGAACAGGCGTGGCTGGATGCCCTCGCCCCGCTGTTCCGCGAGTACGATGCCGAACCGCCTGCCGCACTGGAGACGATCTACCCCAGCTTCGCGGGCAACGCGGCGATGCGCGATGTCGTGCTGGAGGCGAAGCCGGCCGTCGTCAGCTTCCATTTCGGGCTGCCTGAGGCCGCGACGATCGCCGCGCTCAAGGCTGCGGATTGCTTGCTGCTGAGCAGCGTTACCAGCCTGGCCGAAGCGGAGCTGTCGCTGGCGGCCGGGATCGACGTGCTGGTCGCGCAAGGATGGGAAGCCGGCGGCCATCGCGGCATGTTCGATCCGGATGCCCTTGACGACCGGCTCGGCACTTTCGCGCTGACACGGCTGCTGGTTGCCTGGGGCAAACTGCCGGTGATCGCCGCCGGCGGGATCATGGACGGCGCCAGCATCCGCGCCGCATTGGACCTTGGCGCCGTAGCCGCACAGCTGGGTACCGCTTTCGTCGCCTGCCCGGAAACCAATGCCGATGCCGCTTACCGCGCCCTGCTTGCCTCGGATGCGGCCCGGCACACGACGATGACACGCGCCATATCCGGCCGCCCTGCCCGCTGCCTGGCCAATCGCTTCACGCAGTTCGGCGAGCGGACGGATATTCCGCCGGTCCCAGCCTATCCACGCACTTATCACGCCGGAAAGGCGCTGAATGCCGCCGCCAAGGCCAAGGGCGAGCCCCTCTACGGCGCACAGTGGGCGGGACAGGGCGCGCCACTGTCCCGGCCGATGCCGGCGGCGGAACTGGTTGCCCAGCTCACCGCCGAACTTTCCTTTACTCGCCCTTAGGCGCTTCGGCCGGGGCCGCCTTGTCGGTGCGGTATTTGTCGAACCACGCCAGAATTGCCGACGCCTTGGCTGCCGACTGCGAAGGCCGCGCAGCGATGCCGCCGTGGCTGGCGCCCGGCACCTTCACCAGCGCAGTGGGCACGCCGCGGATCTGCAAGGCCGCGTAATACTGCTCCGCCTCGCTGACCGGAGTGCGATAGTCTTCCGATCCCACCACGACCATCGTCGGCGTCTTGACGTTGCCAACGATACTCAGCGGCGAACGGCGCCAGTATTCCATGGGGTCTTCCCAAGGCTTCTTGTCGAACCAGTAGCGCGAAGTGAACGTGGTCGCGTCCATGGTCAGCGCCTCGCTGATCCAGTTGATCACCGGCTTTTGCGTCACCGCCGCCTTGAAGCGATCGTTCTTGCCGACGATCCACGCCGTCAGCACACCGCCGCCTGAACCACCGGTGACGAAGAGGTTGTTGGGATCGGCCACGCCATCGGCAATCGCCGCGTCCACGGCGGCCATCAGGTCGTCGTAGTCCTTGCCGGGATAGGCGCGGTCGATCAGGTTGGCGAATTCCTCGCCATAGGACGTGCTGCCGCGCGGGTTGGTGTAGAGCACCGCATAGCCGTGCGCGGCGTAGAGCTGGTAATCGGTGGCGAAGCCCGGCGCATAGGCGGTGTTGGGGCCGCCGTGGATTTCCAGGATCAGAGGCGCGCGTTTGCCCGGGGCAAGGCCCGGCGGCGTCACCAGCCAGGCGTCGATCGCACGGCCATCGGGCGCGGTCACCGCCAGCTTGCGCACGGGGGCCATGGCCTTGGCATCGATCCAGGTGCCGTTGAGGTCGGTCAGCTTGCGCCCCGCGCCTCCCGTGCTCACCCAGAGGTCTGCCGGGCGCGACGCTGTGCCCGAAGTGTAGGCGATGCGCCCGTTGCCAGAGACCGAGAACTCGCCGCCGGTATAGGGACGGTCATAGCCCTTCCCCGGGCTGAGCCCCTCCACCGCATTGCGCACCGAACCGTCGAGGCCAATGCGGGCCACATAAGTCTTCGCGTGATCGTCGTATTGAGCAAGCACCGTCGAATTGCCGCTCCATGCGATCGAATCGATCGAATGGTCGAACTTGCCGGTCAGCGCCTTCACGCCCGAACCGTCGATGTTCATGACGTAAAGCTCGGTATTCTCGTAAGACCGGTTGACGTCGTCATAGCCGAGATAGGCGACGTGCCTGCCATCGGGCGAGACTTGCGGATTGCTGTCCGGCCCCTTGCGCGTGGTCAGCGCCGTTACCGAACCGCTGGCGACATCCAGCGAGTAGACTTCCGAATTGTTGATGTCGCGCTGCCAGTCCGCATTGCGATTGCCCGAGAACAGGATGCGCTTGCCGTCCGGCGTCCACGAGAGCGGGCCCTGATCGGCGAAATCGCCGAAAGTCAGCTGGCGCGGCGCGCCGCCATCGGTGGAGACCAGGAACACGTGGTCGTAGCCCGGCTGCGTATATCCGCCGCCGTCCGCACGGTAGGTCACGCGGTCGATCACTTCCAGCGGATCCGCCCACTTGGCACCCTCGGGCTTGTTGGCGGGTGCGGAACCCAGCTTCATGGCCTGCCCCGGAACACGCATGGTATAGGCGATCTGGCGGCCGTCCGGCGACCAGGCGATGCTGCCGGGGCTGTCGGGCAGGCCGGTGACGCGCACCTTCGCGCCGGAATCCAGCCACAACACGTAGAGCTGCGGCGCGCCGCTACCATCGCTGGAAACATAGGCCAGGCGCTTGCCGTCCGGCGACCATACCGGCGAGAAATGCGCGCCCTGCCCGGCAACCAGCGGACGCTGCGCGCCGCTTGCCACGTCCACCAGCCAGATCGACGGCACTTGCTTGTCCACCATCACGTCCGCGCTGGAACGCACATAGGCGATGCGGCTGCCGTCCGGCGAAATCTGCGGATCGGTGACGCCGGAAAGCTTGAACAGATCGTCCGGCGTGAAGGCCCGCTCCGGGCCCTGCGTCCCGGCATCGTCGGCAAGCGCGGGGGCAAGGGGAACGACGGCGCAGCCAAGCGCAAGCGTTGCGAGGCGTAAGTGCAAGGATTTGGTGGCGAGGGATGTGCGCAAGACGCGATCTCCGTTTATCTTTTTTGAGATTTATTTTCCGGATGCGCGGAAAGCCGTTCGCCGCCCGCCCGATGCGCTCTGTCTTGCCTAGCTGCCCGAAAAAATCCACCCCGCACCCGATCCGGGCTGGCGCAATATGAAATCGTGCTAAGACAGGATCATGGATAGTCCACGTTCCCAGCCCCCCTATCGCCTCGAAGACTACGGCTTCGCATTTCTGGTCATTCTCGTATCGGCCGCCTTCGCATGGTTGCTGATGCCCTACTTCGGCGCCGTGCTCTGGGGTGTGGTCGCCGCAATCCTGTTCGAACCGCTGACGCACCGGCTTTCGCAGAAGATGGGCGGCCGGCCCAACACCGCCGCCGGCCTGATGCTACTGTTGCTGCTGGCACTGTTCATCATCCCCGCCATCCTGCTGGGCATCAGCCTGGTGCAGGAAGTGAGCGCGATCTACGACAAGGTTGCCACCGGGCAGCTCGATGTCGGCCACATGATCGCCAAACTGCGCGCGGCCTTGCCGGACTCGATTGAGGGAATGGTTGACCGCTACGGCTTGGCCGATTTCGAATCCCTGCGCCGCCAGTTCGGTGCGGGCATCGCCAGCGGCTTGCAGGGATTGGCAACGCGGCTCGTTTCGGCAGGCCAGGGCGCGCTCAGCTTCCTGGCCGCGCTGGGCGTGATGCTCTACCTCACCTTCTTCCTACTGCGCGACGGGCGCCGTTATGGCGAGTTGATCCGCGAATCCATGCCGCTGCGCCCGCATCTGCGCGACAGGTTGGTCACCAATTTCGTGGTCGTCGTGCGTGCGACGATGAAGGGCACGGTGGTCGTCGCCATCCTTCAGGGGCTGGTCGGCGGGATCATCTTCTCTCTGCTGGGCATCCCCGGATCGTTGCTGTGGGGCGTGCTGATGGGCTTCTTCTCGCTATTGCCAGCCGTGGGCACGGGCCTCGTCTGGGTGCCGATGTCGCTCTATCTGCTGGCGACCGGACAAATCTGGCAAGGCTCAGTGCTGGCGTTCTGCGGAATGTTCGTGATCGGCATGATCGACAACCTGCTGCGCCCGATCCTGGTCGGCCGCGACACGCGCTTGCCGGACTTCGTGGTGCTGATCGCCACGCTGGCTGGCCTGCAGATCTTCGGGCTCAACGGCTTCATCGTCGGCCCGGTGATCGCGGCCTTGTTCATCTCGGTCTGGACGCTGATGCGCGAGATGCGCAGCGCCGACGGCATGATCGAGCCGGACGCGATCGAGCAGGAAGACGAAGCCGCCGAACAACAGGATGCTGGCGCGCAAACGGCTGCACATCCGTCTTAAGGAAACTCGC
>FTCZ01001243.1_pt1 | contig 13416 bp, 12 predicted proteins | sample 1658871 | NCBI WGS metagenome assembly FTCZ01 (sample SAMEA3914864, study PRJEB12502) | metagenome | biome: forest; material: soil | place: USA | collected 2012-03-12 | depth 0.3 m
GCGGCGGATATAGCCATAGCCGGTCTCGGGCGCGGTCGGCGCGATGCCGAAGGTGGCGAGCCAGCCCGCCTCGACCATCGGCACCGCGCGCTCGATCGCCGCGTGGAAAGCGGGAACATCGGCGATGACGTGGTCGCTCGGCATCACCAGCAGGATCGCCTCGGGCTCGGCCGCGCAGGCCGCCAGCGCGATCGCCGGCGCAGTATTGCGCGCGGCGGGCTCAAGGATCAGCGCGCCGGGCGTGATCCCCGCCTCGGCGAACTGCGCCTCGATCTCGTCGGCGTGCGCCGCATTCGCCACCACCATCGGCGGCAGGAAACGCTCCCCGCCGAGCGCACGCCGCGCCGTCACCTGCAGCATCGTTTCCGTATGCGTGAGCGCGAGCAGTTGCTTCGGCCGCGCCGTGCGAGACAAGGGCCACAGCCGGGTTCCAGACCCACCAGACAGGATCACCGGCGTGATCCGTCGTCTTTCCGTCATTAACCTTAATCCCGATTCGAAAGCCTGCCGCTCTTAGCGGAGGGTGTGAGAATGGCTCAATCCCCGGAGGCCGTCCAAGGTTTCAGGAAATCTTTGTCAATTTCAGCGACACCATCCCGCGCGAAGGTTAAGCAGGCACTGCCACCGGGGAAGCGGGCGTGTGATCAGAGTGTTCAAGCATTATGTGCCCTACGGCGTGCTGCTGCTCGGCGCCGTGGATATCGTGCTGCTGGTGTGCGCCGCCGACCTCAGCTGGATGCTGCGCGCCTGGCAGATCGGCATGGGCTTCACCGCGATCACCAGCCGGCTGGGGCCGCTTCTCACCTTCGCTGCCGCCGTCGAGATCGCGCTTGTCGCGGTCGGCGTCTATGGTCTCGATGCGCTGCAATCGGTGCGCTTCGCAGCGGTGCGGCTAATGGTCGGCGTGGCGCTCGGCATGATCCTCGTGTCGGTGCTGTCCTTCCTGCTGCCCGGCCTTACGCTCTGGCGTTCCCACGCGCTCTATGCGGCACTGATCGCGCCGACGATGCTGACGCTGGCCCGGCTGGCGCTGGGCCGCCTGCTCGGTTCGGAGGCGTTCAAGCGGCGCGTGCTGGTGCTGGGCGCCGGGCCGCGCGCGGCGCGGATCAGGGCGCTGGCCGAGCGGCCTGGCGCGGGCTTCGCAGTATGCGGCTTCGTCGGCATGAACGATGGGGACGATGCAGTGCCCGGTGCGGCCAACCGTTCGGCGATCGAGAGCCTCGCCGACCATGTCGTCGCTCTCAAGGCGAGCGAGGTGGTGTTGGCGCTCCAGGAGCGGCGCAACGCGCTTCCGCTCGACGATCTGCTGCGGGTCCGGACCACCGGCGTCCACGTCTACGAGCTCTCAACGTTCCTCGAGCGCGAGACTGGGCGCGTCGACCTCGCCACCGCCAGCCACAGTTGGCTGATCTTCTCCGACGGTTTCGCCTCGGGGCGCTTCCTCTCGGCGATTGCGAAGCGCTGCTTCGACGTCACCGCCAGTCTGATCCTGCTCATTCTGTCGGCACCGCTGATCCTGCTGACCGCGATCGCTGTGAAGCTGGAGAGCAGAGGCCCCGCATTCTACCGGCAGAAGCGCGTCGGTCTCTACGGCCAGGAATTCGACGTTATCAAGCTGCGCTCGATGCGCGAGGATGCAGAGGTGGCGGGGCAGGCGGTATGGGCTCAGGAAAATGATCCGCGCGTCACCCGCATCGGTCGCCTCATCCGCAAGCTGCGGATCGACGAGCTGCCGCAGGTGTGGGTGGTACTGGCCGGCCGCATGAGCTTCGTGGGCCCTCGGCCCGAGCGCCAGCAGTTCGTCACCGATCTGACCGCGCAGCTCCCTTTTTATGCCGAGCGGCATATGGTGAAGCCCGGCATCACGGGCTGGGCTCAGATCAACTATCCCTATGGCGCGAGCCTAGAGGATGCGCACAACAAGCTCGAATATGATCTCTACTATGCCAAAAATTACACGCCATTCCTGGATCTGCTGATCCTCCTACAGACTCTGCGCGTGTTGCTCTGGCCGTCCGGAGCGCGGTGAGCGATGGCATCCGGGATTCTCCACCCCTCGCGCACCGCGATCCTACGGTTGCTCGCGATCCTGGCGTCGCTCGTCTATCTCGCCGCGACGCTGGTACTGTTGGCGGCGGTTGAGCCGCTCGGCTACGCCTATGCTTGGCTCGCGCGCGTACTGGTGGTGTTCGGCGCGACCTTCGCGGCGATGCTGCTGTTGCCGCCCGGTCGCGCGCGGAGTTGGCTCAAGCTCCAGCTCGCCAAGCATCTCTTCCGCCACCGCTATGACTATCGCTCCGAATGGCTGCGCTTTACCGGCACGCTGGGCGGCGGCGGGGCCGGAGAGGGGCTGACGCCCCGCATCGAGCGTGCGCTCGCCGACATCACCGAATCACCTGCGGCCCGTCTGTTCGTGCCGTCGCCTTCGGGGCGGCTGGATCCGGCCGGCGCCGGCGCCTGGCCCAAGGGCGCCGCGGTGGGATGCACCGCAGACTTCGTGCGCATGGTCGAGGGTGCGCCGCATATCCTCGACGTCGACATGCTGCGCGGCGGACCTGGCGGCCCGGCGGCCGAGGCAGTGCGCGAGCTCGTGCCGGCCTGGCTGCTTGGCGACCTGTCGGTCTGGGCCGGCGTGCCGCTCGTTCATGGCGATCGTCTCGCCGGCTTCGCGCTGCTGGCACGGCCGCCGGTCGATCGCCGGATCGACTGGGAGGATCATGACCTGCTCTCAGTCGCGGGCCGCCAGGTCGCCAGCCACCTCGCCGAGGCGCAGGGGCAGGAGGCGCTGGCCGAAGCGCGTCGGTTCCACGAATTCAACCGCCGCTTTGCCTTCATTGTCCACGACGTGAAGAATCTTGCCAGCCAGCTCGGCCTCGTCGCCCGCAATGCCGAGCGGCATGCCGACAATCCCGCCTTCCGTGCCGACATGGTGGAGACGCTCAGGGATTCGGTTCAGCGGCTCAATGACCTGCTGGCGCGGCTCGCGCCGCAATCGGCAGCGCGCGCGGATCCGCCGCGAGCGGCGAAGCCGATGGCGGTGCTGGAGACGGTTGCAGCGCAACGCCGGGCGCAGCACCCGATCTCGCTCGCCGGCAGCGCCGAGGTCCATGCCCTGTGCGATCCGACGCGACTTGAGCTGGCGCTCGGCCATCTCGTGCAAAATGCGATCGAAGCGAGCCGGCCCGAGCAACCCGTCTGGCTTTCCGTCCAGCAACGCGGGTTGGAGGTGCTGGTGACAGTGCTCGACCATGGGCGAGGGATGAGCGCGGAGTTTATCCGTCGCGGCCTGTTCACGCCCTTTGATTCCACCAAGCCCGGCGGCTTCGGCATCGGTGCCTTCGAGGCACGGGCGCTGATCGTCGGGATGGGCGGCAGGCTCGAGGTGGAGAGCCGCGAAGGCGACGGCAGCCGCTTTTCGATCGTGTTGCCGATCGCTGATGGGCCGGCGGAGAGAGTGTCTGCATGAGTGAGGGTATCGAGCGTCCCAAGCTGCTGGTCGTCGAGGACGACACCGGCCTCGCACGGCAGTTGCGCTGGGCCTATGAGGCCTATGAGGTGATAGTCGCCGGTGATCGCGTCACCGCGATCGAGGCGTTGCGCGCGGCGGAACCGGCGGTGGTAACGCTCGATCTTGGTCTGCCACCCGATCCCGACGGCACGAGCGAAGGCTTCGCGACGCTGGCCGAGATCCTCGCGATCAAGCCTGACACCAAGGTGATCGTCGCGTCCGGCCACGAAGCGCGGGAGAGCGCTCGCGAAGCCATTGCGCTGGGTGCGTGGGATTTCTACGCCAAGCCTGTCGACATCGACACGCTTGGGATGATCGTTGCGCGCGCATTCCACGTGCATGCGCTGGAGGCCGAGAATGCCCGTCTCGCCGTACTCGCCGGGGGCGACACGGTGTTGGGTACGATCATCACCGCCAGCCCGGAGATGCTCAAGGTCGCGCGCACGGTCGAGCGCGTGGCGCAAACGGACGTCTCGCTGCTGGTGCTGGGGGCGAGTGGCACGGGCAAGGAACTGGTGGCGCGCGGCCTTCATGCGGCGAGCCGGCGCGCAAAGGGGCCGTTCGTTGCGATTAACTGCGCCGCTATCCCCGAGACTCTGCTGGAGGCTGAGCTGTTCGGGCACGAGAAGGGCGCGTTCACCGGTGCGGTCCGCACCGTTGAGGGCAAGATCGAGCAGGCGATAGGCGGCACGCTGTTTCTCGATGAGATAGGCGATGTGCCGCTGCCGCTCCAAGTCAAGCTGCTGCGCTTCCTACAGGAGCGCGTGATCGAGAGGATCGGCGGGCGCAAGCCGATCCCGGTCGACGTCCGCATCGTCTGCGCCACCCATCGGAACATGGAGGCGATGGTGGCTGCGGGCGCGTTCCGCGAGGATCTCTGGTATCGTCTCGCGGAGATGGTGGTGCGGCTGCCCCCGCTTGTCGAACGGCCCGGTGACGCGGTGCTGCTCGCCCGCCACTTCCTCCGCCGGCACGCCGCCACGATCAATCCGCAGGTCAGGGGGCTCGCCCCCGATGCGGCCGAGGCAATCGCCCGCTGGAGCTGGCCGGGGAATGTCCGCGAGCTGGAGAACCGCATCAAGCGCGCCGCGATCATGGCTGAAGGGCGGCTCGTCGGCGCAGCCGATCTCGATTTGCCGAGAGCGGAGGGCGAAGCGGCCCTCATAAACCTGCGCGCCGTCCGCGAGGCGGCCGACCGCCGCGCGATCGGCGAGGCGCTGGCGCGCGCCGATGGCAACATCTCGGCGACGGCGCGAATTCTGGGGATCAGCCGACCGACGCTCTACGATCTGCTGAAGGCGTACGGGCTTCAGGCCTGATGCTTGAACGGGCGGGGCTTGCCGTTACACCCGGGGGCATGACCGACACCGCCGATCCGATCGCTCGCATCGCTGCCGCGCTGGAGCGGATGGCGCCGCCGCCGCCGCCCGCGGCCGATCCAGCGCTCCACCCGGCCTATGTGTGGCGCGATGGCGTGTTGGTCGCGACGCGGGCCTTCCGTCCGCTCGCGCTCGATCTGTTGACCGGCATCGAACCGCAGAAGGCGGCGGTGCTTCAGAACGCGGCGCGGCTCGCAGATCGCCTGCCCGCGCACGACGTGTTGCTCTGGGGCGCCCGGGGCACGGGGAAATCGTCGCTGGTGAAGAGCGTGGTCGGCGCACTCCAGGCCGAGGGGCGGCAGATCGCGCTGGTTGAGGTGGGCGCACACGCGCTCGACAGTCTGCCCCATCTGTTCGACCGCATCGCCACCGTACCGCGCGCCTTTGCGCTGTTCGTCGACGATCTCGGTTTCGAGGAGGGTTCGGCCGGTCCGCGCACGCTGCGCTCGCTGCTGGAAGGCGGCGCCGAAGCGCGGCCGGAGAATGCGCGCCTCCACGTCACCGCCAATCGCCGCCACATCGTCAACCGCGAGTTCGGCGAGGAGGATCGGGCGGTCAACATGCGCGACGTGATGGATGACCGGCTGGCGCTGGCCGATCGTTTCGGTCTCAGCATCGGATTCCATAATGTCGACCAACCAACCTATCTGGCAATGGTCGAGGCCTATGTAGCCAAGTGGGGGTTGCCATTCGATCCGGCCGATGCGGTGGCGTGGGCGACCGGGCGCGGCGCCCGCTCGGGCCGGGTGGCGTGGCATTATGTGGTCGAACTCGCCGGGCGCGAGGGCCGCTCGGTCTGACCGTGCAGATTCAGTACGGGCAACCCAGCGCGTTCAGGCCGTCGACCGACGCTCGAAGCCGTTTATCGCCTCTGGTTCCGCCTCCTCGACGAGAAGCTCGTCGACCCGCGCGGAAGGCGAGCCGCCGCGGCAGCTGGCGATGAAGGCGTCGAGCGCGGCGGGCTCGCCGATGGCCAGCGCCTCGACGCTGCCATCGATCCGGTTGCGGATCCACCCAGTGAGGCCGAACATGATCGCCGTCCGGATCGCCCAGTCGCGGTAGCAGACGCCCTGCACGCGGCCACGGATTGTCAGATGGCGGGCGATGGTCGTCACCGTGCAACTCCCCATGGCCCGCCCCTTCCCTTGATATGGGCTGCCCGGCCGCCGACATAGGGCACGGGTGCGCCGCTTGCCGTGTGGCCGAGCAGATGCTAGCACCTTGAACGGGTGTCGCGCGAGCGGCCGTCTTCTTCCGAAAAAGACGTCGATCCGTGCCCCCGGGCCGGCGCCGCTCCGGCGGCCGGCGACTTAGGTTGACGTCGCATGCCGCATTTCCTTTCCCGCAATGACCGCATCCCGAAAGATGCCGGCGCGCGGGCGGGGCTCCCGGTCGATACGGCCCGGAATGCGAGCGCGGCAACCCGCTTCGCTGCTGTTTTCATCCCGATGGCCCCCAGGCGCGCCGCGCCGGCCGGGCCGTCCCTTTCTTCGCTTTTCAAGCTATCGGCGCACCCGCTGCCGCCTCGCGGCGGCCGGCGCGCCTGGAGACCATATAATGACGATGCGCATGCTCATCGACGCGCGCCACCCGGAAGAGACCCGGGTCGCGGTCGCCAAGGGTAACCGGATCGAGGAATTCGATTTCGAGTCTGCCGAGCGTAAGCAGCTCAAGGGCAATATCTACCTCGCCAAGGTGACGCGTGTGGAGCCTTCGCTCCAGGCCGCCTTCGTCGAGTTCGGCGGCAACCGCCACGGCTTTCTAGCCTTCTCGGAAATCCATCCCGACTATTATCAGATCCCCAAGGAGGATCGCGACGCCCTGCTCCGCGAGGAGGCCGAGGAGGCGCTGGCACTGTCTGAGCAGGATCATGACGACGACGACGATCATGAGGAGCACGCCGCACACGATATCGACGAGCATTCGATCGAGCGGCTCGACACCGATGGCGGCCCCGAGGATCTCGACGCCGCTGAAGACCACGCGCACGAGGATGGCGAAGGTGCCAAGCCGGCGCGCTCCCGTTCGGCTGGCCGCAACGGCGAGGGCGATCATGTCGAGGCGCTGCGCCGCAGCCGCCAGAATCTGCGTCGCCGCTACAAGATCCAGGACGTCATCCGCCGGCGCCAGGTGCTGCTGGTGCAGGTCGTCAAGGAAGAGCGCGGCAACAAGGGCGCGGCGCTCACCACCTATCTGTCGCTGGCCGGCCGCTATTGCGTGCTGATGCCCAACACCTCGCATGGCGGTGGCATCTCGCGAAAGATCAGCAACGCGGCCGATCGCAAGCGGCTGAAGTCGATCATGGCCGAGATGAAGCTGCCCAAGACTATGGGCTGCATCGTCCGCACCGCGGGGCTCTCGCGCACCAAGGTCGAGATCAAGCGCGACTTTGACTATCTTGCCCGTCTTTGGGACGGTATCCGCGAGAACACGCTGACATCCTCGGCACCTGCGCTGATCTATGAGGATTCGAACCTCATCAAGCGTGCGATCCGTGATATCTACACTCGCGAGATCGACGAAGTGATCGTCGAGGGCGAGGAAGGCTATCGCGCCGCCCGCGAATATATGAAGCTGCTGATGCCGAGCCATGCTCGGAAGATCCGGCCTTATGTCGATCCGGTGCCGCTGTTCCAGCGCTTCGGCGTCGAGGACCAGCTGACCGCGATGTACCAGCCGGTCGTGCAGCTGAAGTCGGGCGGCTATCTCGTCATCAATCCCACCGAAGCGCTGGTGTCGATTGACATCAACTCGGGCCGGTCGACGCGCGAGCACAACATCGAGCAGACTGCCACTGCGACCAATCTTGAGGCCGCGCACGAGATCGCTCGCCAGCTCCGCCTGCGTGACATGGCCGGCCTCGTCGTCATCGACTTCATCGACATGGAGAACGGATCGAACATCCGTAAGGTCGAGAAGACAATGAAGGAGGCGCTGAAGAACGACCGCGCTCGCATCCAGGTCGGGCGCATCTCGTCCTTCGGCCTAATGGAGATGAGCCGCCAGCGCCTGCGCACCGGTGTGCTCGAGGCCTCGACCCGCATTTGCCCGCATTGCGAAGGCACTGGCTTCGTCCGCACGGCCTCGTCGGCGGGCCTATCGGCACTGCGTCTGCTCGAGGAGGCGGCCGCGCGAGGTCGCGGCACGCAGCTCGCTCTGCGCGCCAGCCGTGAGGCGACGATCTACGTGCTCAACCGCAAGCGCGCCGAAATCATGGAGATTGAAGAGCGCTACGGTGTCCAGATCGAGATCCTGCCCGATCATCATGACGAGGGCGCGCGGATGACGGTGGATATTTCCGGTCCGCCGCCGGCGTACATGCCCAAGCTGGCGCCGCTCCCCGCACCCGAACCTGAAGACGATTTCATCGACGAGATCGACGAGGAGGAAGAGGAGTTCGAGGGCGAGGAGACCCAGGAGGCCACGACCGAGCATTCCGAGCGTTCCGAGCGTGCCGAGGACGGTGAGGGTCAGCGCGACGGTGGCCGTCGTCGCCGTCGCCGTCGCCGTCGCGGCGGTCGCCGCGAGGATGGCCAACAGCCGGCCGTCCACGCCGACGTCCAGGAAGACGAGGCGGGGGGCGAGGAACTCGTCGACGGCGAGGCGATGGAGGTCGCTGAGCATGCGGAGGCGAGCGACGCCGAGGCTGCGCGCGAGGGTAGCCGTCGCCGCCGTCGTGGCCGTCGCGGCGGTCGTCGTCGGGAGAATGGCGAGGCGCTGATCGTTGATGCCGGCGATGTCGGCCCGGCGGCGACAGACGTTGCCGAGGTTGAGCCGGAGGTGCTGACGCAGGCCGAGCCGATCGAGGCAACGCCGGTGAGTGCCCAGGAGCCGGACGCCGAAGCGATTGCATCCAAGCCGCGCGCCCGTCGCCGTCCGCGCGCCCGCACCGCCGAGGAGGTTCAGGCCGAGGCTCCGGTGGTGGCCGAAGCCGCCGAGGAAGCGCCTGTGCCCAAGCGTCGTCGCACCACGCGCAAGAAGGCCGAGGCGCCTGCTGCCGAGGTCGTAGCTGCCGAGGCCGCTCCGGAACCGGCCCTCGAGGAGACACCGGCGCCGAAGCGTCGTCGCACCACGCGCAAGAAGGCCGATGCAACGGCCGAGGCGGCCGTCGTGGAGACGCCAGTTGCCGAGCCCGAGCCTGCAAACGATGCGGCAAACGGCGCCGAGCCGGATGCCGGCGAGGGCGCGCCGCGGCGCGGCTGGTGGCAGCGCACCTTCGGCAACTGAGCCTGCCGGCATGACGGTTCATGCCCCCTCCCGGTCGCCCGCCCGCCGGGCCCGCCTTCAGCGCGGGTTCAGCGGCGGCGGCCAAGGAGAGGGCATGGCCGTCCTGCTCCCGTCCGCGCGCATCGAAGCCGGCCGGCTCGCGCGCCTTGTGCTGCTGGCGTTCCTGTCTTTCGTGGTGATGGCCCGGCCGGTGCTGGCCGAGGCCGGCCCGTCGGTGCTGCGTGACACCGAGACCGAGGCCTTCTTCAATGACATTTCGGCCCCGCTCGCGAAGTCGGCCGGTCTGGCGCCGGGTGCGCTCAAGGTGGTGCTGCTCCAGGATCCCGAAATCAACGCCTTCGTCGCGGGTGGGCAGATCATTTACATCCAGTCCGGCCTGATCGAGGCGGCGGACAACGCCAATGAGATCGAGGGTGTGATTGCCCACGAGCTCGGCCATATCGAGGGCGGCCACGTCATCCGCAACGATGAGGGCGCCAAGCCTGCCGGCCGGGTCGCGCTGCTGTCGCTGCTGCTGGGAGCGGCTGCGATCGCGGCGGGCGCTGGTGACGCTGGCATGGCGGTGCTCTCGGCCGGCCAGCAGGTTGCGATGAGCAATTATCTCGCCTTCAGCCGCAGCCAGGAGGGTAGCGCCGACGCTTCCGCCGTCCGTCACCTCGACGAGGCGCATGTTTCCGGCAAGGGCATGATCAGCTTCTTCGGCAAGCTGCGACAGCAGGAGTATCGTCTGTCGCCGAGCTATACCGACGTCGATCCCTACGCGCAGACCCACCCGATGACCGCCGATCGCCAGCTGGCGCTCGAGGGGGATCTCAAGAAATCGCGCTGGTGGAACGCACCGATCGATCCCGCCAAGGAGGCGCGCTTCTTGCGCATCAAAGCCAAGCTTGCCGGCTATGTGCAGGATCCGGACGTGACCCTTCGCAAATTCCCTGAGAGCGACCAGTCGGTGCCGGCGCACTATGCCCGCGCATATGCCTGGCACCGCGCCGCCTATCCGCAGAAGGCCAATGACGAGGCCGACGCACTGTTGCGCACCGCGCCCAATGATCCCTATTTTAACGAGCTTAAGGGTCAGATCCTGCTGGAGAACGGCCATCCCAGGGAGGCGCTCGCGCCGCTTCGGGTCGCGGTCGCGCAGTCGGGCAGCGCTCCTCTCATCACCGCGCTGCTCGGCCATGCGCTGCTGGCGACTGAGGACCCCAAGAATTTCGCCGAGGCGGAGAAGGTGCTCAAGCTCTCTGTCGCGCGCGACAGAGAAGATCCCCTCGCCTGGTATGCGCTTGGCACCGTCTATGCCCAGCGCGGCGACGAGCCGCACGCCGCGCTCGCCACCGCCGAGCGCTATGCCATGGACGGTAACGACCAACTCGCCCGCGCCAACGCCGAAGTCGCGCTTCGTGGCATCCCGCAGGGCACCCCCGATTATCTGCGCGCCGAAGACATCGCCGTCACCGCGCGGAACAACCAGGACAGCAGGACCAAGAAGAGATGATGGTGCGTTGGACAAATCTCGCCGGCGGAGCCGCGGCGGCCGCCGTGGGGGCAATCGCGGCTGTGGCCGCGCTACACAGTTTCCATGGTCTCGCACCGGCGCCGGACGGGACGGCGACGGGGGCGATAGTGCGCACCTATCTGCTCGAACATCCCGAGGTGATCCCCGAAGCGCTCGACAAGCTGCAGGACAAGCAGAATGCTGCCCGCGTCGCCCAGAGCCGCCCGGCGATCGAGACGGCCTTCGCGGGCGCGACCGCGGGCAATCCCAAAGGTGACGTCACGTTGGTCGAATATTTCGACTATGCCTGCGGCTTTTGCCGGGCGAGCGTCGCTGACGTCGACAAGCTGGTGGCGAACGACCCGCAGGTCCGCGTCGTGTTCAAGGAGCTGCCTATCCTGTCGACCGAGAGCGCGCGGGCGGCGCAGCTGAGCCTCGCCGCGGCGCGGGCGGGCAAGTTCGCGGCCTATCATCATGCCCTCTACGGCGAGGGCGCGCTGGACGACGCCAAGATCGACAAGGCGGCGCGCGAGGCCGGGCTCGACCCGACCGCCGAGGCTGGCGCCGACGTCGAGCGCGAGATCGAAACCAACATCGCCACGGCGCGCACGCTTCGCCTGTCGGGCACACCCACCTTCGTGGTCGGCGACACGGTGCTGAACGGTGCGGTCGGTTATGACGCGCTCAAGGAAGCCGTCGACAAGGCGCGGGCCGCCCGCAAGGCCTGAGGCCCGTCAGCCGAGCAGCGGCGCGCGCCGGAAGCAGTCGGTCGCGTGGTCGTTGACGATGCCGACCGCTTGCATCCACGCATAAACGATCGTCGGCCCGACGAACTTGAAGCCGCGCGCCTTGAGCGCCTTGGAGATGGTTTCCGAAAGCGGCGTCTTGGCCGGGAAATGATTGCCGTCGCCGACCAGCGGCTGCCCGTCGGTGAAGGACCAGCAAAATGCTGCGAAATCCTCGCCCGTGTCGCGCATTGCAAGCCATGCCCGCGCGCCGCCGATCGTCGCCTCGATCTTGGCGCGCGAGCGGATGATGCCGGAATCGCCGAGCAGCCGCACGATGTCCACCTCGCCGAAGCGCGCCACTGCTTCGGGATCGAAGTCGGCGAAGGCGGCGCGGAACGCTTCGCGCTTGCGTAGCACCGTGATCCAGGCGAGGCCCGCCTGAAAGCCGTCGAGCATCAGCTTTTCCCAGAGCGCCCGGGCGTTGCGCTCGGGGACGCCCCATTCAGTGTCATGATAGGCGCGCATCAGCGGGTCGCCCTCGGCCCAGATGCAGCGATGGGAGGAAGCGGAGGTCATCGGCGCCATCCTATCAAGAGACCGGAGTGGGGAGCGGTCGGCCGGCGAAGAAGGCGGCGAGATTGGCCATCAGCATCGCAATCATGCGCTGCACGGCGACGTCGGTGGCGCCGGCGGTGTGGGGGGTGAGCACGGTGTTGGGTACTTCCGCCCAGCGTGTCGCCGGGGTCGGCTCGGTTGCAAACACGTCGAGAGCTGCACCACCCAGCCGCCCGTCCTTTAGCGCCTGGACCAGCGCCTCCTCGTCGACAACCTGACCGCGCGCGACATTGACCAGCAGCCCATCGCGGCCCAGCGCATCGATAACCTCGGCCGAGATCATGCCGACATTGCCGGCATGCGCGCGCGGCGACGACGAGGATGTCGCTCCCTCGCGCCAGATCGACCAGCGAGGCGGCGCGTGGCCAGGCGGCGTCTGGCTTGGGATTGGGTCCCCACCATCGAACCGCCATCCGCATTACCTCGGCCCGCCGCGCTACTGCCGCTCCGATGCTGCCGAGCCCGACGATGCCGAGCGTCGCGCCTCCGAGCGACCGGCTGAACAGCTTGTCGTCTACGCGCCACTCGCCCGCGCGGAGCACCCGGTCGCCCTCGACGATACGGCGGCGGTGGCCGAGGACGAGCCCGATGGCGTGATCGGCGACATCCTCGTCATTGGCATCATGAGCGTGGCCGACCTGGATGCCGCGCGCCGTCACCCATGGCACGTCCACCCCGTCATAGCCGACGGTGAAGCAGGCGATCAGGCCGAGTGCGGGCATCTGCTCGATGAGCGCGCGAGGAATCGCGCACTCACCCGCCGTCACCATTGCGCGCACTTCGCCGAGGCGCTCGCGGGCGGACTCATCCCACAGCGCCAGCGGTTCATAGAGGCCGGACAGTAGCGGGGTCAGCCGGCCGATATGCGGCTGGGCGATGAGGATAACGGGGCGGTCGGTCATGGGCCTGCTCCGGACGCTAAATTGACAAAGTTGACGCAAAGGAAGGTCGAACGCACCGCTGCCACGGGCGGGGCACTTTCGCTTTCCTCCATTCACGCACCACCATGTAACCGAGATAGCTGGTGCCGAAGAGGACGTAGAGCCGCCGCGAGATGGCGTCGAGATAGGCTGAGATCGCGCGCGCCATCGCCTCCGCCAGATCGGGGTTCATCGCGGCGATTCCTGCCATCGGGAGGCACCACCGCCTCGCTGATGCCGAAGCGTGTCGGCTCTCCCGTGTCGGGCGGATCACGACATAGCCGGCGTCGCGTGCGATCATCTCGTCGATTAGTCGACTGGAATCCATGCGGCTCCCGATTGCGGAGCCGAGTCATGCAACCAAAAGGTTCGTACTCGAAAATGGATGTTGAGATCGGGCAGGCTGCTGAGCTCGGCAGGCCGACAATCCGCCGAAAAAATGCGCAAGCTGGGGTCCGGTGAGGGAAGATGGTCGGGGCGACAGGATTCGAACCTGCGACCCCCAGACCCCCAGTCTGATGCGCTACCAGGCTGCGCTACGCCC
>FTCZ01003998.1_pt1 | contig 13410 bp, 11 predicted proteins | sample 1658871 | NCBI WGS metagenome assembly FTCZ01 (sample SAMEA3914864, study PRJEB12502) | metagenome | biome: forest; material: soil | place: USA | collected 2012-03-12 | depth 0.3 m
CGTGCTTGCCGAGTGGCTGGTGGCCGACGGCGGCGAGGTCAAGGAGGGCGAACCGCTCTTCGCGCTGGAGAGCGACAAGTCCACGCAGGAAGTCGATGCACCTGCCTCCGGCACGCTCAAGATCCTGAAGCAGCCCGGTGAGACCTATGAGGTCGGCACCGTACTTGGCGAGATCCTCTGACGTTCAGCGCCCGATCCGGTCGGACTGTTCTACGATAAAATCGCGCGGCGTCGCCCCGCGCCTGGAGAGAGCCATGAAGAAGTCTGACAAGGTCATCATCACCTGCGCCGTCACGGGTTCGATCCACACGCCGACCATGACGCCGCACCTGCCGATCACGCCCGACCAGATCGCTGCCGAGGGGATCGCCGCAGCGGAAGCCGGCGCCGCGATGCTGCACCTTCACGCCCGCGATCCCAAGACGGGCAAGCCGGACCAGAATCCTGAGTTGTTCAAGCAGTTCATGCCGCGCATCAAGCAATCGACCGACGCGATCCTCAATATCACTACGGGCGGTGGCCTGGGCATGACCCTCGATGATCGCCTCGCGCCGACCAAGGCGTTGAAGCCCGAGGTCTGCTCGATGAACATGGGCTCTATGAACTTCAATATTTCGGGTGCGGGCGCCAAGATCAACGAATGGAAATTCGACTGGGAGAAGCCCTATCTGGAGATGACCAAGGACTTCATCCTCTCCAACACCTTCGCTCAGATCGAACGTGCGATGACCGAGTGCGCGGGGCAGGGCACCCGCTTCGAATTCGAATGCTATGATATCGCGCATCTCTACAATCTTGCGCACTTCGTGGACCGCAAGGTCATCGAGCCGCCCTTCTTCATCCAGGGCGTGTTCGGCATCCTTGGCGGCATCGGGCCGGAGCCCGAACATGTCATGCACATGAAGAGCACCGCGGACCGACTGTTCGGTGACGACTATTACTTCTCGGCCCTAGCGGCCGGCCGCCACCAGATGCGCCTCGTTACGCTCTCGGCCCTGCTGGGTGGCTCGGTGCGCGTGGGGCTTGAGGACAGCCTCTATCTCGGCAAGGGTCAGATGGCGACATCCAACGCCGAGCAGGTCGTCAAGATCAAGCGCATTCTCGAGGAACTGAGCCTCACCGTGGCGACGCCGGCCGAAGCGCGCGAGATGCTGAAGACCAAGGGCGGAGACAATGTCGGCTTCTGAGGCCGTGGCTGCTCGCGCGGAGGGCGCAGTGCTGGATCTTACCGGCCTGCTGCTGCCTTCCGATTACCCGAACACGCACGCGGCGCGCATGCCCGATCGCGTGGCGATCCGCTTCGGCGCGCATGAGTGGACCTATGCTCAATATGACCGCGCGTGCGACGCGATGGTCACCATCTTGCGCGAGGCAGGCGTGGGGGTAGGCGGCCGCATCGCCTATCTTGGCAAGAACAACGATCTCTTTTTTGCGGTTCTGATCGGCGCAATCCGCGCCGGGATCGTGCTGGTGCCGATCAATTGGCGCAACACCATGCCCGAGATCCGCTATGTGCTCGACGATAGCCAGGCGACATTGGTGCTGGTCGACACCGAGTTCCTGGCGACCGCGCGCGAGGCGGACACGCGGGGCCGAGCGCTGATCGTGGTCGACGCTGAAGGGGCGGAAGGGCTGCGCCAGCGGATCGCATCGGCCGACCCAGCACCGCGCGCGGCGCTCGATCCCAGGGTTCCCTGCCTGCAGCTCTACACCAGCGGCACCACCGGCCGGCCCAAGGGTGTGGTGACCTCACAATATGCCATTGGCGTCCAGCGCGAGATGGAGCTGCAATCCGGCTATTTCGATGATTGGGGCGACGACGAGGTCATTCTCTCCCCTTTGCCTAGTTTCCACATCGGCGGAATGTCCTGGGTTCTGACCGGGATCATCCGTGGCCAGACCGCCGTCGTCACCGCGGATGTGACGCCCGGTGGCATCCTTGACGCCTGTTTGGCGAATGCCATCACGCGCACCTTTATCGTGCCAACGCTGGTGCGGGCGCTGATCGGCGAGATGGATGCGCGCGGCGTGCGCGTGCCAAGCCTGCGCGGGATTCACTATGGCGCCGCGCCGATGGATCCGGCGCTGCTCGATCGCTCGGTCGATCGAATCGGCTGCCGCTTCCTGCAATATTATGGCATGACCGAGGTGTCGGGCAGCATCACCGTGCTCGGTCCGCAGGAGCATGACAGCTCGCGCCCGACCCTGCTCCGCTCGGTCGGGCGGCCGCTGCCGGGCTTTGCGATCGAGATCCGGGGGCCCGACAGGCAGCTCCTGACCGCCGATCAGCCGGGCGAGATCTGGGTCAAGGGTCCGAGCCTGCTGATCGAATATTGGAACCGGCCCGACGCGACCGCCGAGGCCCTGATCGATGGATGGTATCGATCAGGTGACGGTGGGCGGATCGACACGAACGGCTTCCTGTTCCTCACCGACCGGATCAAGGACATGATCGTCTCGGGTGGGGAGAATGTCTATCCAGCCGAGGTGGAGGCGGCGCTGCGCGACCACCCGGCGGTGCTCGACTGCGCGGTCTTTGGACTTCCACATCCCAAATGGGGCGAGGGTGTCACCGCTGCGCTCGAATTGCGGCCGGGCCATTCGACGACGGCGGATGAGATCATCACCTACTGCCGCACCTGTCTTGCCGCCTACAAGATCCCGCGCCGAATCGAGATCGGCGTGGTGCTGCCCCGCACAGCCTCGGGCAAGGTGCAGCGCGGGTTGATCCGCAAGACTTATCTCGATGCCGGGACGAGCACCGCCTGAATAGATTGCGGACCTTCGCGGGAGAGAGACATGTACCTGATCGCCACGCTCGAACTGTCCTATGCGGGCATCGCCAAATTCCTCGAAGTGGCGCCCAGGGTGCGCGCGCTGATGGAGGAAAAGGGCTGCCGGATGCTGCATGCCGTGTTGCAGGATACAGGCCGGCTGAACACGATCGTCCACATTTGGGAGCTCCCCGACGCCAACACCTATTTCGAGGCAGTCGCGGCGCTCAAACAGCATGAAAGCTTTCCCGAGATCGTGGCGGCACTGGCCGAGGCGGTGGTCGACGAACGGCTCGTCTTCGCACAGGACACGCCCTACTCGCCGTCATTGTCCGCCGGTTGAGCGGTCATGCAGATCCCCGAAATGCTCGCCCGCGAGGCGATCCGCTACACGATCGAGCTCTACAACCGTAATTCCGACACCGCCGATTATGACAGGCACCGGGATGTCTTCCACCCCGACGCGGTGATGGAGGTGCAGGACGGCCCGCGGCTGGAGGGCGTGGACGCCATCATCGCGGCGATGCGCGCCGGTGCACAGCAGCGCCGGGCCTACGATCCGGGCCATTTCCAGCGCCACAACATCACCTCCACGATGATCGAGCTGGTGAGCGGGGACAGTGCGCGCGCCACCATCTATGTGATGGTCGTGACCGAGCGCGGGCTCGACCATGTCGGCCGTTACGACGACGAATATCGTCGCGTCGGCGATCGTTGGCTGATCTGGCGTCGTCAGGCGCGGATGGAGTGGGCCGATCCGGGCTCGCGCTTCGTCGCCTGGCTCGGCTCCGCGCGGCCGCAAAGTCGCTGACTGCTCGCTATCGGCTGAACGGATCGGCGGCATCCGGCAACGCCTTTTCCTTTCGAGCGTGGATCGTACGCAGCGCTGCTGCATTTCAGTCTCGTCAGGGAGACGAGCATGATCCGGCTTGGCTATAAACTCATGACCGAGGAGCATGGGCCGAAGGCACTCATCGAAAATGCCTGCCGTGCCGAGGCCGCGGGTTTCGACTTCGTCTCGATTTCCGATCATTTTCATCCATGGCTTCAATCGCAGGGCCACGCGCCGTTCGCCTGGAGCGTTTTGGGCGGGATCGCGCAGGCGACGTCTACTATCGGGATCGCAACGGGGCTGACCTGCCCGATCCTACGCTACCATCCCGCGATCGTCGCGCAGGCGGCAGCGACCATGGCGGTGATGAGCGAGGGACGTTTCACGCTCGCGGTCGGTGCGGGCGAACGGCTCAATGAGCATGTGACGGGCGCCCGCTGGCCTTCAATCCCCGAGCGCCATGCCATGCTCGGCGAGGCGATCGATATCTTCCGCACCCTTTGGCAGGGCGGGGCGCATAGCTGGAAAGGCGAATATTTCGTGCTCGACCACGCGCAGCTTTTCGATCTGCCGGACGAGCCTATCTGTCTGGTCGTTGGTGTGAGTGGCGCCGCCTCGGTTGCGCTCGCGGGAAAGAAGGCCGACGGCATCATGACGACCGAGCCCAAGGCGGAGCTCGTCAAGGGTTTCCGTGACCATGGCGGCGCCAGCGACGGACCCGCCTATTCCGAAGCTGTCCTGGCTTATGCCGAGAGCGAGGAGAAGGCGCTGGAGGTCGCGCATCGCCAGTTCCGCTTTGCGGGGCTGGGGTGGGCGGTCAACAGCGAATTGCCGACCGTCGAGGGTTTCGAGGCCGCTTCACAATATATGCGGCCCAACGATCTCAAGGATGCGATCGCCTATGGCCCGGACGTGGAGAAACACCTCGCGCTGATCGGAAAATATATCGATGCGGGCTACGACCATGTCGTGCTGACCGCGCCCGGCCCCGGCCAGCACGCCTTTATCGACTTCTTCGAAAAACAGCTCCGGCCGCGCCTTGCGCAACAAAACAGCTAGGCTTCGTGGAGAAAGGATAGCCATAGCAACGCCGAGGCAGCTGACGAACCCGGGATATGAGTCTTTGGTTTTGTCGTATTGGGTGGCGATACACTGATGAAAAATGCCTTCTGCCAAGGCATCAAATCCATATCGTAGGATTCGCGGCAGCCATCCTCCCCCTCCCGGGGGCTGCCGGGTGATGTAGAGCGATTTTACGCCGATATTTCCAAGCCTCCGCTGGACGGCCATCGAGATAAATTCCGGGCCGTTGTCGGACCTGATATGCGCCGGGTCCCGCATAACGAACAACTCGGCCAGCGCCGCCAACATCTTACGGAGACGGATCAGGCGTCACGATGTGACCGCGCCCTGCGTTGGGCCAAGGAATCGGTTTTCGACACCGTCGAGCAACCCGCCGTCAAGGATCAGCGCGCACATGCCATCGATATCGCCCTCGCTGCCGATGGCGATGGTACGGGCGGGTTTTGGCTCGGGGTAGATACCGATCTCGCCGGCTCCCACAAGAAAGACCTGGCCATTGGCCGCGACGGCATCGTCCGAGCACAGCCAGACGACAAAGGCGCCCACCTGTTCCGGCGGCATCTCCACTTCCGGACCACACCACATGTCACCGACGGCGGGAAAGCCGAGGTCCTGCTGCGATATCCGGACCGTTTCCGCCAATTCCGGAGTTGCGAACCTGCTCGCCCCCCGGGGTCGCATCGCATTGCATCGTACGCCATAGCTCCCAAGCTCGCGAGCGAGGGTTCGCGTAAAGCCGACAATTCCTTCCTTGGCGGCCGAATAGTTCGACATGCCCCAATGGCCCAAACCGGACTCGGAGGCGGTGTTGATGATGATCCCGCTGCGCTGCGCCTTGAACAACTCGGCAGCATACCGTGTCGTCGCAAAATGACCCTTGAGGTGGACTGCCGCGACCAGATCCCAATCGGTTTCGGTCATTTCCCAGATAGGCGCGGGCCGCACGATGCCGGCATTGTTGACCAGGATATCGAGCCGGCCAAACGCATCCAGCGCCGTCTGCACAAGGCGGCGAGCGCCGCCCATCGTAGCGATATTGTCGCCGTTCGCCACCGCTTCCGCACCGGTATCGCGAAGTTCCTTGACGACTGCTTCGGCCACTTCGGAACTCGCGCCCTCGCCCGAAACGCTGCCGCCCAAATCGTTGACGACTACCCGCGCTCCTGCCGCGGCGAGGGCCAGCGCTTCAGCGCGGCCGATGCCCCGGCCGGCCCCGGTCACAACGGCGACCTTTCCTGAGAGCGATTGCTGCGGTCGAACATTGGTCATATCGATCCTCACTGGTTGCGGCCCGATGCTGCCGGGATGAAAATACATTCGCCGAGGCGGGGCCGGGAACTCAGGTCACGCAGGCAATGATGCCGCGCCGGAGAGGCGGCGGGATATTCCTGGAGCGAGGCGAGGCAGCACGAACCTCCAGCGCTCCGGGTGTGTGGGGGGTATATCTGCGCGCATCATCTCAGGACAGTTTCCATGAAAGGATCGGATCAGCCGACGTCTCCGCCGACGCGAACACACGGTCGTCAGGATGCCGATAACGACCAGACGCCCTCAGGTTCGAAGCTACGGAAACTCATGAACTTCTGCGAAGGATCGGCAAATTTACCTAGCTCAAGCATCGTGTCTTCGATCGCCGCCTTGAACGCCGGGCGTGCGGCGAAGCGATCAACATACGCCCTGATCTTGGGAAGATCGGCGAACCAGTTCTCGAGGTTCGCCAGGAAGAGTGGATGGCTGAGCATGAAATCTGCGCCTGTCAGTTCGTTTCCGACCATGAAGCCATCGTCACGTAACGCGCGCTCGACCATGGTCGCATAGCGAATGGCATAGCGCTTGCCATATTCGCCTACGCTTGGGACCGTGTCGATGATGCAGCCCGGTGCCGGTATACTATGATCCCAGTACATGCGCTGGTGGATAGCGAACAGTCCCTCTGACCAGAACATCCACTCATCGACCATCGCCTCCTCAGCGCTGTTCCGCGGGCAAGCGAAGCGACCGCCGCCATGATTCCGGATGATGTGGTTTATGATAGCGCCGGACTCAGTTAGCGTCAGATCACCATCCTGCATTGCCGGCACAGAGCCCATCGGGTTGACTCGCCGATATTCCAGCGAATGACGGTCCGTACCGTAAAAGTCGATTAACCGCTCTGTATAATGTAAATCAAGCTCATTGAGTAGCCATTTAATCCTGAATGATCGCGTTGTCGGGGCATGATATAATGTAATCATCGGACAATTTCTCCCGAATTAGATATGCAATAGATACGGCATAAACTTATTCTAATGAGTCATTGAGATTGATGAAAAATGTCTTCTACCATCACATCAAAATCCCTATCATCGAGCAATTGTCTCTGAGAAATAAACCATCGAGCATCTTCGCCGACGACGTAACGCGATCGAGGCTCACGAACCGCGATCGCTTCCTCCACCACCGCGGCCACGTCATCGGGCGGCATTTTTCCGGGACCAGCCAGCAGAGCGCGATGGCCGCGATAATAATGGCCGTAAAGCCGGTTTTGATCCGCAGGCAACGAGAGAATATCTTCGTTTACCGCGTCGAGTTGCGCCGCACACATTGCTGTGTCGATACCGCCCGGTAGAATTAACGACACCCGGACGCCCGAATGAACTGCCTCTTGCCGCATTACGTCTCCAAGCGCTTCCAACGCATGTTTGGACGCGCTGTAGGCGCCGATGAATGGCGTCGCGACCTTGCCCGCATAGGAGCTGATAAACACGAGCTTCCCCGACTTGCGTCGAAGCATCGGGAGCACAGCCTGATACACTGCGAGGCAGGACACAGCGTTAATTTCAATTGTTTCGCGAAATTTTCCGAGGTCTGCAGTTTCCAGCGGCGAACAACCTGCCACGCCGGTGCAGACGACCACAGCATCGATGTCCTCGTAACAGTCTGCGAGGCCAGCCCGGATAGTGTCAGCGACGCTATCGCCGTGCGCCATGTCCAGCGCGAAGGTGTGTGCGAGGGTAGGATGCACCGCCATCACATCCGCCAAGCGTCGCGCGTCGCGAGCGGTGGCGATCACGACATGTCCTGCGTCCAGCAATCGGTTCACTAGTGGCACGGCGACGCCGCCCGTTGCACCGATAATCAATATTTGCATGGCTACATCCCTCAGATTAGCGCACGGCGCAGTATATTTTCTTGCGGTTGGGACACGCTCACCAGGCCATTGCTAGGTTCCATAAGCGAACTGCCAGTCATCCGGAGGCCCCGGCAATCAGCAGTTTAGACTTCGCCGCCTGCCCGATTGCCTTCGCGGATCGCGGCGCCGAGGAAACGCGGCGTGTTGGCATCGCCTATCACGCGAACAGGCAGCCCTGCCGCGACAAGTCCATCAAGTGTCTCACGATTGGATCGGTTGTGAGAGACGAACACTACCGTGTCGGCGCACAACCGCGTCGGATCGTTGACGCCTCGCGGCAGATAGGTCGGTCCGATGACCACGCCGTCATCGTCGACGGCAAGCGCATGGTTGCGCGGGATCACGGTGAACGGCTTGCCCTGCAAGCGGGTCAATGCCGGCTCATTCATCCAGGCCGCGTCCATCATCGGTGCGAGGCCGGGGTGGCGCGTGACCAGGGTTACAGATAGCCCGAGTTCGATCAGATGTTCGGCAACGGCGATCGCTTCGTAATGGCCGACATCGTCGATGATCACCGCATCCTTGCCGAGATCGCGGCGATCGTCGGTGAAAACGTCATGACTGGAAATGACCTTGGGATGATCAATGCCGCGTATCGGCTCGCCAGGGTTGGAGATCTGGATCCCGTCCATCCGCGGACTCGATCCGGTAGCGACGATTACGGCTTCGGCGCCTTCGGCGAGCACGTCCGATGCGTCGGCATAGGTGCCGAGCCTGACGTCGACGCCCAGGCGATAGACCTCGTTCTCCAGCCACACTGCGATATCGCGGATGCCATGGCGGGTGGGCGCGCGCGCGGCGATGTTGAGCGTGCCGCCGAGATCGGCCTGCGCCTCCGCCAGGATGACGCGGTGACCACGCGTGGCTGCGACACGGGCCGCCTCCAGCCCGGCTGGGCCGCCGCCGATGACAAACACGGTCTTGGGGGAATAGGTTTTCGTCAGGAGATGATCGCCCATCTCCCGCTCGAAGCCGACTGCGGGGTTCACTACGCATCCCATGCGCGGCACTTGGCCATTGATCCCGGCGAGGCAGCCCTGGTTGCAGCCGATGCACGGGCGTATTTGCTCGGGATGGCCGGCGATAGTCTTGCGGACCAGATGCGGATCGGCGATGTGCGCGCGGGTCATCGCGACCATGTCGGCATCGCCGTCGCGGATCACCTGATCGGCCTCCTCCAAAGTGCGGAAGCGGCCGATCACGATCGTCGGCGATGAAATCGCGCGAGTGATAGGTGTAGATGTCGCGAGCTGGTAGCCGGCCGGCTCATGCATGCCGCCGACGATCTTGCGAGTATGATGATAGCCGCCCATTGATACATGGACGAAATCGAGCAGGTCACGTGCCTCCGCCATCCGTACCAGCCGCAGATAGTCTTCGGCGTCGAGCCCGCCGCCCGATGCATCGTCGCCGATTCGCACGCCGACTGCGATTCGCCGCCCGACCGCCGTGCGCAACGCCTCCAATACTTCAAGCGTGAAGCGAGCGCGGTTCTCGAACGAGCCGCCATATTCGTCCTCGCGGAAATTCTGCGCGGGCGAGAGGAATTGCGCGGGCAGGTAGGAGTGGCTGCCGTGCAGCTCGACCCCCTCGATCCCCCAGTCTTCGCACTGGAGCGCGGCATCGGCATAGGCCTGCACGACCTCGTCGATCATCCCCTTGGTCATCGCGAGTGGCACGACGCCGGTGACTGGATTGGCGATGTCCGATGCGGACCAGGGCGGGCTGCCATCCTCGGGCACCAGAACATTGCCGGCGTGCCAGAGCTGCTGGAACAGTTTCATGCCAGTTGGGGCGATTGTATCGACCAGCTTGCGATAACCGTCCTGATTGGCAGGAAGCCAGATATTGTTCGATCCCGGGCTGGTCCGGTGTACAGAAAGCACCTCGATGATGGTCAACCCCACGCCGCCATCTGCGCGTTGCAGATGATAGGCGATCGTATCGTCGTTGATTACGCCGTTGCCGAGATTGGTGAAATGCGCCGATCTCACGACGCGGTTTGGTATCTCGACTGTGCCAAGCGTGATCGGTTGCATAATATGCTTAAGCGCCACGATATTTCCTCTTCCTATTGCCTCTAAGGATCAGGGCGACGGCGCTTAGGCGCAACAACGATGGTTGGAACGTGAGCGAGTGCGATTCCAACCACTAGAGAACGGCTAATCGAGACACTCGCCGCAACGCAGCTTGCTCGACGCCATCTGTGCTTTTCCGTCCGGATCGGCACTTGGAACGGCATGCTCCAATGTTCCAGCCGCGATTATTGATACCGCCAACGACTTCTGGGACGCCGGCCGTGTCTCAACGGTCCAGCTTAAAAGAGACCGAGATGCACAACAGAGGGGATGCTTGGATGAGATGCATCATCGTACTTCTATGCTGTTCGACCGCGCTGCCGTTCGCCGCGCCGGCAAACGCGCAGAATACGACGCCTGCCACCAAAGTGCCCGCTGATCGGTCGCAGGCCGGCACCGGCCTGGAGGATATCGTCGTCACCGCGCGTCGTTCCGAGGAACGGCTGCAAGACGTGCCGGTAGCCGTGTCCGCGGTCAGCGCGGCCGGGCTCGAACGGCTCGGGATCACTCGCGCGCAGGATCTGCAGATCGCGGTGCCGAGCCTGCAGATCAGCTCGCCTTATGGTGACAGCCAGCCCAATTTCACCTTGCGCGGGATCGGACCGGCCAACCAATACCAGATCAACACCGCATCGCCGATCGGTCTCTACATTGACGAGGTCTACCAAGCATTTCGCCCGACCCAGGGGCTGCAGATGTTCGATCTCGATCGCGTCGAGGTGGTGAAGGGGCCGCAGGGCACCTTGTTCGGCCGCAATACCACCGCCGGCGCGATTTCCATGTTCAGCCGTCAGCCCAAATTGACGGATGAGAAGGACGGATACGTCTCCATCGGATACGGCAATTTCAATCGCTACCAGATCGAGGCCGCAACTGACCTGACGATGGTCGACGATCGGCTCGGCATGCGCGTCGCGATTTCGCGTGAGGATGGCGACGGATCGATCCGCAATGTCGGCAAGGGGCCGGACTTCCGGTCGGTCAACAGTCTCGCGATGCGGGCGACGATCCGCGCGCGACCGACCGATCGGCTCAATATCTCGGTCACCGGCAGCTATTCGCGCGACAATCCGATTCCGACGCCGATCTTCGCGGTCGGCCTCGGGCCGGGTGAAACCAATCCGGATGGCTATTCCCGTGCCGCGCTTGGCCCATTCGAGGCGGAGAGCAACGATGCGCTGCGCTTCCTCGCACGTAACGCATCGGGCACGGCGCGGGTGGCGTGGGATCTCGCACCGGTAAAGATCACGTCGGTCACTTCCTACGGCGAAAGCATTCAGCGCCAGCGCACCGACTGCGATGGTTCGCCCTTTTCCCTGTGCTATTTCCGCGCCAATATCGATGCCAAGGAATTCTCGCAGGATCTGCGTGCCAATTATTCCGGCGGCCCGGTTAAGTTGGTCACCGGCCTCTATTACGGCATGGACCAGATCGTCTCGCGCGACAGCGGTGCTGGCTTCTTCGTCGAGACGGGTGGGCCTAATTATTCATACAACTATAAGCAGACGCGCAAATCATACGCGGTCTACGGCGAGCTGACCTTCTCCGTGACCGATCGGCTCAATCTGTCGCTTGGCGGCCGCGTGACGCACGACAGCAACACGCTCGCCGGCTACCAGAATTTCCTCCTGAGCGGGCGCGGTGGCGTGCCGGTGGCGGTGACCGTGCCCAGCAGCCCGGTGTTCGATCCGAGCCTGACCGTGCCGACTCAGAAACATGGTGAAACCTATGCCCCATGGCGCGCAATCCTCGATTACAAGTTCGCGCCGGACGTGATGGCGTATGCGAGCTATTCACGCGGCTATCGCAGCGGCAATTACAACGCACAGGCGTTCAATTCGGAGGCCGAGTTGGTTTATATCGGGCCGGAAGAGGCCGACAATTATGAGGTCGGGCTCAAATCTACTTTCCTTGATCGGAGACTGCGCCTCAACGCAGCGGCATTCTTGACAGATTACCGCAACCAGCAGGTATTGGATACAGTTGGTGGCTTCCTCAATTCGCTGATCGGGCTGAACGGGCGGATCAAGGGTTTCGAGATCGAGGCGCAGGCGGCGGTGACTGATCGGCTCACGCTCAACGCCAATTTTGGCCTGCTACGCTCGCGTTATAAGCAGGGCTTCGTCAACGCGGGATACAGCGTGCGCGGTCACGAATTCCCGTTCGCGCCGCGCGAGACGCTCCAGACCGGCGTGGTTTGGAAGGCCATCAAGAGCGCCACGGGAACGCTGACGCTAAGCGGCAATGCCAGCTATACCGGGCGCTATCAGTATCTCCCTGAAGGATCGCAGGCTTTGGTGGCGACATCCATGTTTCGCGGAGGCTCTGATCCCTATTGGCTCTTCGACGGACGGATCAGCTACACGGTGGGCAGGTTCGAACTAGCAGTGTGGGGCAAGAACCTGTCTAACAAAGTTTATTTCCCATATTACGTCAATTCCGAAGGCCTCGGCCTGGATTATGGCGTGATCGGCACGCCGCGAACATTTGGTGGCAGGGTGAAGGTCAGCTTCTGAGCCGCCACATGGACGGGGTGGTGCGGAGATCTGCTCCCCGTCACTATCCGTTATTCAGCAGCCCCCGTTCGATCGGCGTCTTCGGGCGATAATTCGAATACGTGTCCTGGATCTGACGCTCTATCGCCTCGCGGGCAGCGCCGCGGGCGATGCCGATCAGGCATGCGCCGACCGACGATGTCATCTGCCGCCGCAGTCCGCCCACCTCCGACAGGCCCCCGCGCGCCCAGCGTTTCAAGGCGGTGAAGCGGATACTCTCGAGCATGTCGACCACCGCAGAAATCTCGATCCAGGAATGCAGCGCGCCGTCGCGGCGCATTCCTTCCAGGCCTTCGATGTCGAATGCGGTGCTGCGTTCGCTGATGAGCCGCCGCAAAGGCGTATCTTCGGTCGAATCCACCAACGACTGGGTCACTGCCCGGGTATAGGCCTCCGCTTCGATTAAAGCCGCCGTCAGATCGCAGACAGACAGGATCTGATTGCGGCGCTCCAAACTTGCCTGGCGCCGCGCCGTCGTCAGCTGCAACGTCAGCAGTTCGTCGATCGCCGACAGGATGATGCGATCGCGCCCCCCGAAATTATTGTAGAGCGTCTGCGGTGCGATTCTACAGCGATCGGCCAGTTGGCGCATATGGACGCCGTCGACCCCGTTCTCGGAAATCATCGTTCGCGCTGTTGCCCGGACGATTGCACGCTTCCATTCGACCTGCACGGCGATCGAACCCGACTTCTTGGTCCACCCCTTTTCCAAGATAGGCGATGTCGCGAGATGCAACGACCAAGTTTCCGATAGGCGTCCTTCAGCGGTCTCCATAAGCGTCCTCCCGACGATTCGGCCCCTCGGTCCACGAAGCCTAGTGCCCCCGCGGTTAGGATATCAGGCAACGACTGGCACGGCGTCGAAGCTGATATGCAGCGATCCGATGCCGCGATGGAGCAGGCCTGGCCAGTAGGC
>FTCZ01003032.1_pt1 | contig 13400 bp, 9 predicted proteins | sample 1658871 | NCBI WGS metagenome assembly FTCZ01 (sample SAMEA3914864, study PRJEB12502) | metagenome | biome: forest; material: soil | place: USA | collected 2012-03-12 | depth 0.3 m
AGAAATCTTGTCCGCTTAACCGCTTTGATTTCAAATCCCAATATCGACACCCAAGGGATCAACTCGTCCGACAGTCTACGGTCGACGATGCCCTGCCGGCTAATCTCGATGACCTGTGAAGGACCAAAAAGCTTGCCGCACCAAATGATGCCAACCAACGCGAAAAACGGCAGTCCTATCCACGCGATGAAAACTTTGAAGCTGTCAGGCGGCAAGTTTCCGAAATGTTCAACTGCAATGAAAAAGCACAGGGCAGCAAAGGCGAAGCTGCCTGCCGCCAGCCAAAGCACTTTCGCTTTAGACTGGCGGAAAACAATCGGCCTAGCTTCCTCGGCATCCAAGGCTAGCATCATCGGTAGCCTCGGATCACTCAGCCGAAATACTTCGAGAACAGCGTCTTGTACTGGCCAGTCTCGACCATGATGTGCATCCACTGGTCCACGAACTGCTTCATCGGCAAGTCGCGCGGCAGCAGATAGGCCTTTTCTGCGAAATCGAAGGGCTTGTCGGGATGCACGGCGCAAAGCTCGGGATGCAGCTTCTGCTGGTACATCGTTTCCGACGAGTCGGTCATCATCAGGTCGGCGTCGCCCTTGATGATCTCGTTGAAGATCGTGTTGTTGTCGGGATAGACGCGGATATTCGCCGCCTTCAGGTTGGCGCGGGCAAAGCGCTCATTGGTGCCGCCGGGATTGACCACGACCTTGGTCTCAGGCTTGTCGATCTCCTCCAGCGTCGCGAACTTGTCCTTGTTCTTGCACAAGGTGATCGGCGTCTTGCCCTCGCGCATCATCGCGGTTGAGAAATAGCCCTTCTTGGCGCGATCCAGCGTGATCGAGACACCGCCGACCGCCATATCGAAAGCGCCACCCTCGAAATCCTTCATCATATTGGACCAGCTCGTCTTCACGAACTCGACCTTGACGCCCATCGCCTTGCCGAGCGCCTCGGCCATGTCGGCGTCGAAGCCTTCAAACGTGTTCTTGTCCTTGTCGTAATAGCCGAAGGGCTTGTAGTCGCCAGGCATGCCGACCTTGAGCACGCCCTTGGCAATGATCTCATCTAGCTTAGAGGTTGCGGCAGGTTGCGCCTGGGCAAAAGCCGGCGCGCTAGCGACCATGGCGGCCGGAGCGGCAAGCAGCGCTGCAACAAGCGCGGTGCGGACAATGGATTTGAACTGCATATCGATTTTCCCCATCCCGATCTTTGGTTTCTTCGCGGGCTACCATGGCCTCTCAAATGGCCGACGGCAACCTCATGACAGCCAGCGTTTGCGGCGCTTGTAGCTCTTGACGTCACGGAAGGATTTTCGGCCCTCGCCGCCAATGCCGAGGTAGAATTCCTTGACGTCTTCGTTGTCGCGGAGCGACGCCGCCTCGCCATCCATGACGATGCGGCCGGTCTCCATGATGTAGCCGTAGGTCGCGTATTTCAGCGCCATGTTGGTGTTCTGCTCCGCGACCAGGAAGGAGACGCCCTGCTTGTCGTTGAGGTCTCGCACGATCTCGAAAATCTCCTCGACGATCTGCGGCGCGAGACCCATCGAGGGCTCGTCGAGCAGGATCATCTTCGGCCGGCTCATCATGGCGCGGCCGATCGCGCACATCTGCTGCTCGCCGCCCGATGTGTAGCCGGCCATCGAAAGCCGGCGCTGTTTCAGGCGCGGGAAATAATCGTAGATCATTTCAAGATCGGCCTTGATCGCCCGGTTGCCGTCCCGCCGGGTGAAGGCGCCGGTCAGCAGGTTCTCCTCGATGTTGAGATGGCCGAAACAGTGCCGGCCCTCCATGACCTGGATGCAGCCGCGCCGGACCAGCTCGTTCGGGCTGAGCTTGTCGACCCGCTCGCCGCCGAAATTGATCGAGCCCTTGGTGACCTCTCCACGCTCGGCGTGGAGCAGGTTCGAGATCGCCTTCAAGGTTGTCGTCTTGCCGGCCCCGTTCGCGCCGAGGATCGCGACGATGCCGCGCTCGGGAACGGTCAGCGAGACGCCCTTCAGCACCAGCACGACGTGATCGTAGATCACCTCGATGTTGTTTACCGACAGGATCGGCTCGGCAGCGGAAACAGTCATGGATTGAACGCTGGACATCACTGGCAAGGCCCCGGAAAAAACCGATTCCGCTTGTCCGGAACCGGTTTCCGCCGTTTTCTCAAAGTTTCCGGGTCACGAAGGCTTGTCGCAGGCTTCCGTGCGCGCCGGCCATGGCGCGTTCTTCTCCGCATAGGCTTTCGCATCCGCATCCAGCAGCGGATCGACCTTTTCGGTCATCGGCGTGATCCAGTCCGAGACCTTCTCGAACTTGGTGCCGTCCCAGCGCTGCACATAGGTGGCGAAGTGGCCGTTATGGTCGGCGCAGGAGAGTTTCACCGGGCTGGTGAAGCCTTCAAGCCCCATTTCCTTCAGCCGCGCCTCGTCGATATTGAGGTTTTCCAGGCCACGACGCACATCCTCGCCCGTCACCACCTTCTTGCCGGTGATCTTCTGAGCGGTTCGGATGCCCTCCGCGATCAGCATCGAGTTGTAGATGCCGTGATTGTAGAGCATCTGCCCGACCTTATCCTTGGACGAGACCTGGCTCTTGCCCTTGTCGACCACGTATTTCAGGACATCCTGCAGGAACGGGAAATTCGCCCCAACCGCGTGCCAATTCAAGGTCTTGAAGCCCTTGGCGCCATCACCGCCGCCGGCGGCATCAGCCTCACCCGGCCACCAGACCGAGATGAATTTCTCCATCGGGTAATTGGTCTTGACCGCTTCCTTGACAGCCGCCGAATTCAGTGCGCCCCAGCCATAGAGCACGACATAGTCAGGCCGGTCGCGGCGGATATTCAGCCATTGCGAGGACTGGTTCTGCATATCGGCCGCCGGCACCGGATAAAGCTTCGCCTCGAAGCCGAAATCCTTCGACAGCGTCTCGATCAGCGGCAGCGGCTCGCGGCCGAAACTGGCGTCGAGGAAGATATAGCCGATCTTCTTGCCCTTCAGCTTCTCGACACCGCCGCCTTCCTGCGCGGCAATGTATTTCAGGATTTGCGTAAAGCCGTCCCAATAGGTCGCCGGCGGATTGAAAATCCACGGGAAGACATTGCCCTTGGCGGAAGCCGAGAGGCCGTAGGCCATTGAAAGAACAGGAATTTTATCGACACCGGCCTTCGGTATCAGCGGCAGCGTGATGCCCGTTGACCACGGATTGACGATGACCGGGCTCTTCGGCTTCACCGCCTCGTAGCATTCAAGGCCCTTCTTGGTGTCATAGCCGGTCTCGCATTCCTCGACCGCGATCTTCACACCGCCGATGCCGCCATCGCGCTCGTTGAGCATGGTGAGATAGTCGTGCATGCCGTCCGCGATCGGCGTGCCGGAGCCCGCGAATGGACCGGTGCGATAGGTGAAAAGCGGCACGAAGATTGAGTCCTCGGCCTGGGCGGGGACAATGGCCGGAGCCGACAGAACGGCAACGGTCGACAAGAGATAAGTCAATCTTTTCAGTGTCATATGTTCCTCCTTCGTCTTGTTGTTCTTTTGATCGGCCTCAATACGGGAATGGCCAGGTTCTGAGCTTTTGTTTCCCGATCTGCCAGAGCCTTGCGAGCCCGTGCGGCTCGACGATCAGGAAGAAGATGATCAGCACGCCGACGACCAGGAAAGTCAGGTGCTCAACGGTGGCCGAACCGATCGGCAGGCCAAGCATCTCGGGCAACGCACGAATGATGATCGGCATGATGTGGATCAGCGCCGCCCCGAAGAAACAGCCAATCAGCGAGCCTAGCCCGCCAATGATCACCATGAACAGCAGGACAAAAGACTGATTGATATCAAAGGCCGAAGGCTCCGCCGCACCGAGCCAGAGAAACACCATCAGCGCGCCCGCGACGCCGCAATAGAAGGAGGAAACTGCGAATGCCAGGAGCTTGGTGCGCAGCAGCTTGATGCCCATGAGCTGCGCCGCGATATCCATGTCCCGCACCGCCATCCAGGAGCGACCGATGCGGCCGTGGACGAGGTTGGACGCGATCAGCGTCATGACAGCCACGATGCTGAGCACAATCAGGTAGCGCGTCACCGGCGTTGCCGAAGGCCCCGTCACGGCAATGCCGAGCAGTGTCCGCCCCGGCACCTCGATCGCACCCGAGGGATTGTAATTATAGAGCCAGGCTATACGGACAAAGCACCATTGCAGAAAGAACTGCGCGGCAAGCGTCGCGACCGCCAGATAAAAGCCCTTGATGCGCAGCGACGGCAAGCCGAACAGCACGCCGATCGCGGAGGCGAAGAATCCGGAGAAGACAATCCAGACCAGGATGTTGACCTGCGGAAACAGCGTCGACAGCTTGTAGGCGGCATAGGCGCCGACGCCCATGAAGCCCGACGTGCCGAGCGAGAGCAGACCAGTATAACCGACGAGGATGTTCAACCCGATCGCGGCAAGCGCCAGGATCAGGAACGGAATCATCACCGAAGCGAGCAGGAACTCGTTGCCGAGCAGCGGCACGGCAACGAAGGCAACCGCGAGGATCACGCCAAGCCCGATGCGATCCTGCAGGATCGGAAAGATCGCCTGATCCGCCGCGTAGCTTGCCTTGAACTGCCCTGCCTCACGATAGAACATGGCGCGTCAAATCCGTTCGATGATCTTGTCGCCAAAGAGCCCCTGCGGCCGAAACAGCAGGAATATCAGCGCGATGACATAGGCAAGCCAGCTCTCGATACCGCCGCCGACCAGCGGCCCCCAATAGAATTCACCAATCTTCTCGCCAATGCCGATGATCAGGCCGCCAACGATGGCGCCGGGCACCGAGGTAAAGCCCCCAAGAATCAGCACCGGCAGCGCCTTCAGCGCCACGATCTGGAGCGCGAAGGAAACATCCGAGCGGGCCCCCCACATGATGCCAGTCACCAGCGCCACGACGCCTGCGGTAAACCAGACGATGACCCAGATTTGGTTCAGCGAAATGCCGACCGAAAGCGCCGCCTTATGGCTGTCGGCAACGGCGCGCAACGCCCGGCCGATACGCGTCTTCTGGAAGAAAAGCGCCAGCCCGGCGATCATCAGGGAGGCGATGACGGTCGCAGCGATATCGATCTTCTGGAAACTGACGCGGCCGCCGAGCATGTCGACATCATAGGAGCCGTGCGGCAGATAAAGCTGATCCGCGATCATCTGCTTCGGATTGCCGCCGAACACCGCTTCGCCAAACCCGATCAGAATGTAGGTGATGCCGAAGGTCGCCATGAACAGGATAATGTCGGGCTGGTTGACCAATGGCCGGAGCACAACCCGCTCGACGAGAACAGCCAGCACAAACATGACGCCGATCGAGAGCCCCAACGCCAGAAAAGCGGCCGGCGGCCCAGTGAAGCCCACAGCGGTGAACTTCTCGTAGAGGCCGACCAGCGTCAGACCCGAGAACACCACCATGATGCCTTGCGCGAAATTGAACACGCCGGAGGCTTTGAAGATCAGCACGAAGCCAAGCGCGATCAGCGCATAGAGCACGCCTGAGACGAGCCCTTCCCAGAGCGTCTGCGCCAGCAGGTCCGGCATCTGGACCATCTGCACGAAGGGATCGATGAAAATTTGATAGAGCAGGCCCATCAGTGCGCCACTCCCAAATAGGCGTCGATCACCTTCTGGTCCGCCTTGACCGTATCCGGCGTCCCATCCGCGATCTTGTGGCCGTATTCGAGCACGACGACGCGGTCGGAAAGGTCCATCACCACGCCCATATCATGCTCGATCAGCGCGATGGTGGTGCCGAACTGGTTGTTCACGTCGAGGATATAGCGGCACATATCCTCCTTCTCCTCGAGGTTCATGCCGGCCATCGGCTCGTCGAGCAGCAGGAGTTCCGGCTCCATTGCCAGCGCACGGGCAAGTTCCACACGCTTCTGAAGCCCATAAGGCAACTTACCGACCGGCGTCTTGCGGATCGCCTCGATCTGCAGGAAATCGATGATGTCCTCGACAAAGCGGCGATGGGCGATTTCTTCCGCCATTGCCGGCCCCTGTCGGAGCATCTGCCAGAAGAAGCCGCGCTTCATCTTCAGCGTGCGTCCGACCATGATATTGTCGAGCGTCGACATGCCGCGAAACAGCGCCACATTCTGGAAGGTGCGGGCAATGCCCTGCGCCGCCGCCTCATACGGCTTCATCCTTTTGCGCGTTTCGCCCTTGTAGGTGATGCGGCCCTGCTGTGGGTGGTAAAAGCCATTGATGACATTGAGCATCGAGGTCTTACCCGCCCCATTCGGCCCGATGATCGCGCGGATTTCGCCCTTGCGGATATCGAAGGAGACATCCGTGATCGCCTTCACGCCGCCGAAGGAAAGTGAGACGCCCTCGACCGCCAGCAGCGTATCGCCGGCCTTTAGCCCCGAATGATCGCCGGGCGCTCTCACGCGGCCTTCTCCATTGCCGGCACCGGCTTGGTTTCGGCATCTGCCAGCCGTACCCGCGCGGAAATCACGCCCTTTCGACCGTCTTCAAAGGTAACTTCGGTCGAGATATCCGCTTCTTGCGAACCATCGTAAAGCGCGTCGATCAGCGGCCCGTAGCGCTCCGCAATGAAGCCGCGCCGTACCTTCTGCGTGCGGGTGAGCTCGCCATCATCTGCATCAAGTTCCTTGTGCAGGATCAGGAAGCGGGCGATCTGAGCCGCCGCCATGCGAGGCTCTTGCGCCAACGCCACATTCACCTCCGCCACATGAGCGGCCAGCATCTCGTAGACGCGGGGGTGCTGCGCCAGCTCCTGGTAGGAAGCATAGGCGATGTTGTTACGCTCCGCCCAATTGCCAACGGCTGTGAGGTCGATGTTCAGCATGCAGGAGACGAAATCGCGATCCTGCCCAAAGGCGACTGCTTCCTTGATATTGGGGAAGAATTTCAGCTTGTTCTCGATATATTTCGGCGCGAACAGCGCGCCAGAGCGCAATTTCCCAACATCCTTGGCGCGATCGATGATCTTCAGGTGGCCGTTGGCGTCGAAGAAGCCGGCATCGCCCGTCTTCACATAGCCGTCCGCCGTGACGGTCTCGGCGGTCTTCTCTGGGTCCTTGTAATAGGCGATGAACTGGCCGGGCGAGCGGTAGAGAACTTCGCCATCCTCAGCGAGCCGGATTTCGACATTCGGCGTCGCCGGCCCGACCGTATCGGCATGGATTTGTCCGTCCGGCTGCGCGGTGACGTATAGAAACGCTTCTGTCTGTCCGTAGAGCTGCTTCAGGTTAAGACCAAGCGAACGATAGAAGGAGAAAAGGTCCGGCCCGATCGCCTCACCAGCCGTGTAGGCGACGCGGATATTGGAGAAGCCGAGCACGTTCTTGAGCGGCCCATAGACAAGCAGGTGACCCAGCCCATAGGAAAGCTTCGCACCAAACGGCACCGGCTCGCCATTCAGCAGCTTCTCGCCCCACCGCTTCGCCACACTAATAAAGTGGTGAAACATGCGCCGTTTCAGCCCGCCGGCATCTTCCATACGGATCATCACGCGCGTCAGCAGGTTCTCGAACACGCGCGGCGGCGCGAAATAGAAGGTCGGGCCGATTTCCTGCAGGTCCGCCTGCGCCGTATCCGGGCTTTCAGGACATGCGATACAGAAACCGGCGACCAGCGCCTGCGCGTAGTTGAGGTAGTGATCACCGACCCAGGCGAGCGGCAGATAGGCGAGCACCTCGTCGCGATCGTTCAACTTGTCGAAGATGACCGTGTCGCGCGCCGCCGCGATCGAACCGCCGGCCGAGAGCATCACGCCCTTGGAGCGCCCTGTCGTGCCGGAGGTATAAAGGATGATCGAGACATCATCCGCTTTGCCGGAGGCGATCTCGGCATCGAGCGCGGCCAGCAGATCAGGTCGCGAACTTAAAAGCCCACGCCCTTGCTCGATCACAGAATCGACCGGATGCAGCCGCTGGTGATCGTAATCGCGCAAACCGCGCGGCTCGTCATAAAGCACGACGTCCAGAAGCGGCACTTTGTCCTGCACGGCGAGGATCTTGTCGACCTGTTCCTGATCCTCGACCGCGGCGAAAGTCACCTCGGCGTGGTTGAGCACATGCGCCATCTCGTCGGCGACGGCATCGGCATAGACCGGCACGGGCACCGCGCCGAGCGTCTGTGCCGCCATGATCGACCAGTAAAGCGCCGGCCGGTTGGTGCCGATGATCGCGATCTTCGCGCCGCGCGTCAGACCAAGCGATTGCAGGCCGGCCGCATAGGCACGGGTAATCTCGGCGACTTGCGCCCAAGTCCAGGTCTGCCAGATGCCGAGGCGTTTGTGCCGCATGGCCGGCCGCGACGGGCGCACGCGCGCATGCTCGGCAACGAGCTTCGCGAACGTATCCAGACGCGCGATATCGATGGCCTCGGCCAATCCAGCAACCTCCCGAACCAATACTTCCGATACCGGCATTTTTATTCCCGGCTTTCGGCAGCGAAGCTCGCAACCGGCCAATTATTTTGCAAGTCCCGTCTTGACAGACAGGAGGTACCCAGCGCTGATATGCTGCGCTTTTCAGTATGTTTTGATCGTTTTCGACCGAATCCTACGCCGAAAGTTCAAGAAGCGCCCGGTTCACTCACCATAGCGCCGCAACCGATCCCGGTCCTTCACCGTGATCCCGCTACGTTCGAGCGCGATCAGGCCATCGGCCTCCAACTCCCGCAAAACCCGATTGGTGACCTGCCGCGAAACGCCGGCAAGCAGCCCCATTTCCTCCTGGCTGATCTCGATATGGTCGCCGATCGAGGGACAGAGAACGGGATTGAACAGCCAGGCGATGCTGCGCGCCATCTGCCCGGCCGATTCCAACATGCGGTGCTGCTCGACGAGGCCGATGAACTGCCCGAGACGTTCGTTGATCAGCCGCACAAGCAACTTGTTGAAGCCAAGGCTGTTCTCGAACAGCCAGAGGAAGGTCGCGCGGTTGAGGAAGGCGACCTGCGTTTTACGTAGCGCCACGACGTCGTATTGGCGTGGCTCGCCCTTGATCAACGAGCCTTCGCCGAACCACATGCCGCCGGGCAGGCCCGCGAAGGTGACGGGCTTGCCGGAATCGGTGATCGAGCCGAGCTTCATCAGCCCCTTCGCGATGCCAGTCCAGCTATCGACGACATCGCCGCGATGCATGAGGTAGGCGCCGGCCTCGAAGCTACGGAGTGTCATCCCCTTGCGCACCCGCTCCTGCTCGTTATCGGAAAGTTCCGACGCCCAGAAGGCGACCGCATCAAGCTGCTCACGGCTGATCACGGTCGCCCCGCCGCCGCGATGCGCTTCACCGCCGCCCGGTCGATCACGGCTGGATTGCCTGCCGCATCGAACGGCGCCTTGAAGGTAAAAGCCTCGGGCGTCGACCCTCGATCATGCAGCAGCTCGAACCGTTCGACGGCTTCATGCCAGTCCGGCCAGTGATCTTTCCCAACCCACCAGAGCACATAGGCAGGCCAATCCTTCGGCACAAACCAATCGGCGGCGCGCCGTAAAGCCTCGGCGTGAATGCCGGAATAGGTGAAGGTCATCAGGCTTTCGATGTCAGTCCAAAGTGACAGGGTGGAAGGCGCCCATCCATCGCCGCGCTCGACATAGAAACGCGGATAGACCTGCACCCCCCAGCTTTCTTGTCCGGGCTCATCAGCATAACCGGCGCGACCGATGAAACCAGGCGCATGCTCCGCAGCGCTGAAGTTAGCCGGCTCACGGTCTCTAAAACCCTGATTGGCCGGGCTTTCGGCGCGTTCGCGGAACATGCCGAAATTGTAAATCGCCAATCGCATGCCCATCGTGACCGCGCCTGCCTCCACCTCGAATGTCTGCCGAAAGCGCCTTGACCCCGCGAACGAGGCCCCGGGAATTGATTCCGTACCATAAAAGCAGGAACCACGGCGTCGAGCGATAACGGATAGGCTCTCAATCGCGTGGAAAACGTTTTTCCGGTGCTATTCGGCAGCGAGACGAGGCAACCCCTTCTGCAGGTCGTCGAACCGCTCCTTGAGGCTCTCCTGCTCTTTCAGGGCCGACGCAAGGTGACGAGCCTTCACATGGCCATAGCCCCTGATCTTCTCGGGGATGCTTGCCAGCGCCACAGCGACCACGTGGTTGTCGGCATTCAGACGGCCGGCGACATAATCCATCAGCCCCTCATATTCACCGATGAGGCGGCGTTCGGTTTGACGCTCCTCGGTATAACCAAAAATGTCAAAACGAGTGCCGCGCAGGAACTTGAGCTTTGCCAGAACGCCAAAAGCTTTCAGCATCCAGGGGCCGAAACTGGTCTTCACAGGCTCGCCACGCTCGTTCTTGCGGCCAAGCAGCGGCGGGGCGAGATGAAACTCGATCTGGCCGACGCCCTCGAACTCCGCATTGAGCTGCTTGAGGAACGCGCCATCCGTGTAAAGGCGCGCGACCTCATACTCATCCTTGTAGGCCATCAGCTTGAAGAGGTAGCGGGCGACAGCCTCGGCCAGTTCGCTCTTGCCGGGCGCGCGCTGAGCTTCCGCCTGCCCCACACGTTCGACAGCCGCCGCATAGCGGGCTGCATAGCCGGCGTTCTGGTAGCGCGTCAGCGTATCGACACGGCGTGCGACGATCTCTTCGAGTGTCTGCTCCCGTGGCGCGGCGTTCGCAGGCCGCGACGGTGCAACCATCACTTCAACCGCTGCACGGTCATGCGCAGCGACGCGACCCCAACGGAACGCGCCGGTGTTCATCGCGACGGCCTCGCCATTCAGCTCGATCGCTTTCTCGATCGAGTCGGCGTGGAGCGGCAGACCGCCAAGCTGATAGGCGAAGCCAAGCATGAACAGGTTGGCGGCGATCGAATTGCCGAACAGGGCGGTGGCAAGCCCAGTCGCATCGACAAAATGCGTGTGCCCGCGGCCGGCAGCAGAGGTGATCGCGCGGCGCAGACGCTCCGTCGGCAGCGAGAAATCGGCGTTGCGCGCGAAATCACCGGGCATGGTCTCGGCCGTGTTAACGACGGCGAGCGTCTGGTCCGCCCGCATGCTGGCGATGACCTTTTTCGAGCCGGTGACGACGATATCGCAGCCGAGCACCAAATTGGCCTTGCCGGCCGAGACGCGGATGGCGCTGATCCCCTCGGGCGTCTTCGCGAGACGGATATGGGATGAAACTGCCCCGCCCTTCTGGGCAAGTCCGGCCATATCGATCATGCCGCAGCCCTTGTCCTCCAAGTGCGCCGCCATGCCGAGGATCGCGCCAACCGTCACGACGCCGGTGCCGCCGACGCCGGTGACGATCGCGGCCCAGCCATTGTCGAGCGCTGGCAAAACCGGCTCAGGCACAACTGGAATCTCAGCGGAAGCGCCAGCGATGGGCGCCGCCTTCCTGATCTTCGCGCCATGCACCGTGACGAAGGACGGGCAGAACCCGTTGAGGCAGGAAAAATCCTTGTTGCAGTTCGACTGATCGATACGCCGCTTACGGCCGAACTCGGTTTCGAGCGGCTGTACGGAAACGCAGTTCGACTTCACGCCGCAATCACCACAGCCTTCGCAGACCGCGCTGTTGATCAGCACTCGCTTGTCGGGATCGGGATATTGCCCGCGCTTGCGGCGGCGGCGTTTTTCGGCGGCACAGGTCTGATCGTAGAGCAGTACCGAGACGCCGGTGATCGTCGTCAACTCGCGCTGCACATCATCCAGTTCATCGCGGTGGTTGATCGTCATGCCCGCCGGCCAGGCAACCGTCGCCGGATATTTATCCGGCTGGTCGGTCACCAGCGCGATGCGTTGCACCCCTTCGGCCCGCACCTGCCGTGCGATCATATCGACGGTGAGACTGCCTTCGTGCTGCTGGCCGCCGGTCATCGCGACGGCGTCGTTGAACAGGATCTTGTAGGTGATGTTGGTCTTGGCGGCGACCGCAAAGCGCAGCGCGAGGATGCCCGAATGGTTGTAGGTGCCGTCACCAAGGTTCTGAAACACGTGGTTGCGCGTCGAGAACGGCGCTTCGCCGACCCAATTCGCGCCCTCGCCGCCCATCTGGGTGAAACCTTCAGTCGAACGCTCCATCCAACTCGCCATAAAATGGCAGCCGATGCCGGCATAGGCGCGGCTACCTTCCGGCACCTTGGTCGAGCTGTTATGCGGGCAGCCCGAGCAAAAGTAAGGAATGCGGCTTGCGACATCCGCGCCTTCGGCCAGCATCGCCTGCATCTGGCGCAGCCGCGAAACACGGTCGGCGATCTCATCGCTCTTCACATGGCGCAGCAGCCGCTCGCCAATAGCGATGGCGATGTCGTTCGGATCGAGCGCGCCCTTGATCGGAAAAAGCCAGGCTCCGCTTTCATCTTTCTTGCCGACGACGCTTGGCTGATAGGGGCTGCCGTAAAGCTCTTCCTTGACCTGCACTTCGAGCAGCGAGCGCTTTTCCTCGACCACGATGATCTGGTCGAGCCCACGGGCAAATTCGAACAAACCCTCGGGGTCGAGCGGCCAAGGGCAGGCGATCTTGTAGAGGCGCAGGCCCATCGCGTTAGCCTTCACCTCATCGATACCGAGATCGTCGAGGCCCTGCCGCACGTCGAGATAGCTCTTGCCGACGGTGATGATGCCGATCTTCGGCTGCGCACCGCCTGAGAACACGATCCGATTGAGCTTGTTTGCGCGCACGAAGGCGAGCGCCGCCGCCCGCTTGTATTCGTGCATCCGCTCTTCCTGCGCCAGGAAGTCGAGATCGTTCGGGCGAATGCTCAGGCCGCCCTTTGGCATCTCGAATTCCGGCAGCACGATCTTCACGCGGTCGATGCTGCCATCGACGGAGGCGGTCGATTCGACATTGTCCTTCACGCATTTGAACGCGACCCAGGTGCCAGCGAAGCGCGACAGCGCATAGCCGTAAATGCCGTAATCCAGCATCTCCTGCACGCCGGCCGGATTGAGGATCGGGATCATGTGATCGACGAAAGCAAATTCCGTCTGGTGCGCGTTGGTCGAACTCTCGGCGGTATGGTCGTCACCCATCAAGGCGAGCACGCCCCCATGCGGGGCGGTACCGGCGAGATTGGCATGTCGGAAGACGTCGCCCGCGCGGTCAACGCCGGGGCCTTTGCCGTACCACATGCCGAAGACACCGTCGTATTTGCCCTCGCCGCGCATCTGCGCCTGCTGACTGCCCCAAATCGCGGTCGCCGCCACTTCTTCGTTGATGCCCGGTTGAAAAACGATGTTCGAAGCAGAAAGCGCCTTCTTGGCCCGGAAAAGCTGCTGGTCGAGACCGCCAAGCGGCGAGCCGCGATAGCCGGAGATGAAACCAGCCGTATTGAGCCCCGCCAGACGGTCACGCTCGCGCTGCGCCAGCAACAGCCGGACGATCGCCTGCGAACCAGAGAGGAAAACCTGGGATTTCGAAAGGTCGAACTTGTCGTTCAGGGTGACGTCGCG
>FTCZ01002948.1_pt1 | contig 13388 bp, 14 predicted proteins | sample 1658871 | NCBI WGS metagenome assembly FTCZ01 (sample SAMEA3914864, study PRJEB12502) | metagenome | biome: forest; material: soil | place: USA | collected 2012-03-12 | depth 0.3 m
ATCTACCTGCTGATCAATTTCCTGGTGACGCGCGCCATCCTCGCTCTCGAATACTGGCTCTCGCCCCATCTGCGTGATGCGCCGCGGCCGGAAATCGATCCCGTCACCATGACCCATGCCTGATTTTGGACCCACGCCTGAAGGCCCCGGAATGCACCCGTTGAGCGACCCCACCAAACCCGTCGTCGTCGAGATCGAGGAGCTTCGCAAAAGCTTCGGCCGGCTCGAAGTGCTGAAAGGCGTCTCGCTGAAGGCGCGCGAGGGCGACGTGATCTCCATCCTCGGCGCATCCGGCTCGGGCAAGAGCACGATGCTCCGCTGCATCAACATGCTCGAGGTGCCAGATAGCGGCGTCGTCAGCATCGGCGGCGAGGCGATCGGCCTGGAAAAGGGCCGCGACGGCAAGATGCGCGCTTCCGATCCCAAGCAGGTCGACCGCATCCGCTCCAGCCTCGGCATGGTGTTCCAGAACTTCAACCTCTGGTCGCATATGACGATCCTTGAGAACGTCATCGAGGCTCCGGTGCATGTACAGAAACGGCCGAAGGCGGAGTGCATCGCCGAGGCTGAGGCGCTGCTCGAAAAGGTCGGCATCGCCGACAAGCGCGGCCATTATCCCTCCCATCTTTCCGGCGGCCAGCAGCAGCGCGCGGCGATCGCCCGCGCGCTCGCCATGCGGCCGAAGGTGATGCTGTTCGACGAGCCAACCTCGGCGCTCGATCCCGAGCTTGTCGGCGAAGTGCTGCGCGTCATCCGCGGCCTCGCGCAGGAAGGCCGCACCATGCTGGTCGTCACCCATGAAATGGGCTTTGCCCGCGAAGTCTCGAACCGCGTCATCTTCCTGCACAAGGGCGCAGTGGAAGAGGACGGGTTGCCGGCGGAGATTTTCCAGCGGCCGAAATCGGAGCGGTTCCAGCAGTTCCTGGCGAGCCATCTGAGCGCTTGAGGCTCAGGTCGTCACCGGCGGGCTTGTCCCGCCGGCCCCGATCGGGAAGATGACACGGCGCGGATTTAAAGCCGAGGTCGGTGGGACAAGCCCGCCGATGACCCGAAGAATATCCCCCATGATTCTCCGATCATCCTCACCAATCGGCAACAATACGTCCTTCGACTGATTGACGGCGACAGATTGCGAAAACTATACGCATGGTGATTGTAATTTATGCAGCGTCAGCTCATGCGAGCGGAGCGGCGCTACGGGGGCAAAATTGACGCTCGCCAACGAACTTCCCGGCGCAAGGCTAATGCGCCGCCTTGATGAATTGGCGCTCCACTCGGATGACCCCGCCAATCTCACGCGGCTGTTTCTTTCACCGTCGCATCGCGCGGCCGTCGATACTGTGATGGGCTGGATGCAAGAGGCCGGGCTTGAACCCGTGCTGGACGGCATCGGCAATATTTCCGCGCGCTACGAGGCTGAAAAGCCTGACGCACCGGCGCTGATCATTGCCTCGCATATCGACACGGTACGCGATGCCGGCCGTTACGACGGCACGCTCGGCGTGCTTTCGGCGATTGGCGTGATCGAAGAATTGAAGCGCACTGGAACCCGACTGCCATTCGCCGTCGAGATCATCGCCTTCGGCGATGAGGAAGGCGTGCGCTTTCCCGTCACGCTTTCGGGCTCCCGCGCGGTTGCCGGACGTTTCGATCAGGCACGTCTCGACCATTTCGACGAGGATGGTTTTACGCTGCGCGAGGCGCTGTTCTCCTTCGGCTGCGATGCTTCGGCCATTGCGGCCATTGCCCGCAAGCCCGAGGCGCTGGTTGGCTATGTCGAGATGCATATCGAGCAGGGGCCGGTGCTGGAGAACGCGGGCGTGCCCGTCGGCATTGTCACCGCGATCAACGGCTGCTCGCGATATCGCGTCGAGCTGAGCGGCTTTGCCGGGCATGCCGGCACGGTGCCGATGGATATGCGCTCGGATGCGCTGGTGGCGGCGGCCGAAATGGTGCTCGCCATCGAGTCGCGTGGAAAATCGCTCGCCGAATGCGTCGCGACGGTTGGCCGGCTCGACGTGAAGCCGAACGCCGTGAATGTCGTGCCCGGCCGCGTGACCTTCACCATCGACATCCGTGCTCCGGCCGATTGCATGCGCGGCCGCGTCGTCGCCGAGATCCTCGCCGAAATCGCGATGATCGCCGAGCAGCGCAGCATCGACATCGTGATCACGCCAACCCATGAAGAGCCGGCCGCGCCTTGCGATCCCGCCATTGTCGACGGGCTTGCCGCCGCGATCGAGCGGCATGGCCTGCCGGTGAAGAAACTGCCCTCGGGCGCCGGCCACGACGCGATGGTGTTTTCCGGTGTCTGCCCCTTCGGCATGCTGTTCGTGCGGTGCGAGCGCGGCATCAGCCACAACCCGGCCGAGTCGATCACGCAGGAGGACGCGGAAACCGCGCTCGCCGTGATGCTCGATTTCGTGATGAACTTCAGGCCGGCGGAAAAGCACTAACCTCGGCCGTCATCGGCGGACTTGGTCCGCCGATCCCGATTGGAAAAACTATCGGCCCGGTCGTCATTCCCGCGAAGGCGGGAATCCAGAAACAATAGGGGATCAGAAAGCTGCCGGGCGGCGTCCGGCGCTTTGCCCAACGAAGGTTCTGGAATATGGATTCCCGCCTTCGCGGGAATGACGCTCGTCAAAGGGTGTGCTTTCCGAAGCGGGGTCGGTGGGACAAGCCCGCCGATGACGGGCTGAGGTAAAGAGACGGGGCAACACAAATGACGGTCAAGATCGACGGGTTGAAGCTGAAGCCGGCGCAGGTCGAGGCGGTTGCGCGCAAGAGTGCCGCCGGCCGTTATGAGAAGGCCGCACTGCACCCCGCCGCTCGTGAAAAGATCGCCGCGACCCGGGCGTTCATCGACAAGAACTGGATGAACGACACCGCGCCACTGATGTACGCCTTCAACACCGGCGTCGGCCTGTTCAAGGACCAGCGCGTTGTCATGAGCGACATGGTCGCCTACCAGACCAAGACGATCTACGCGCATGCGACCGGCATTGGCGAGCCCTTCGCCGAGGATGTGGTGCGCGCCACCATGCTGCTACGCGCCAACGCCTTTGCCTCCAACTATTCCGGGCCGCGCGTCGAGGTGGTGGACCGTCTGCTCGATTGCCTGAATGCCGGGCTGCATCCGGTCATCCCGCAGAAGGGCTCCGTCGGCGCGTCCGGTGATCTCGCGCCGCTCGCCCATCTCGCCGGCGCTGTCTGCGGGTTTGAAGAAGCCGAGATGTTCTACAAGGGCAAGCGCATGCCGGCGCGCGCCGCGCTCGCCAAGGCCGGCATGCCGCAAGGTTTCGATCTCGGCGCCAAGGATGCCTCCGCCCTGATCAACGGCTCGACCGTTTCGCTGGCGCTCGCTGTTCTCGCCATGCAGGACGCGACGCGCTTGCTGAAAGCGGCGGATGTGGCGCTGGCGCTCTCGCTTGAAGCCATGCGCGGCGAACTCGCGGCTTTCGATCCGCGCGTTCATGCGGCGCGGCCGCATCCCGGCCAGGCGATCACGGCGCGCAACCTGCTGCGCATCACGGAAGGCACCAAGCGCTGCTCGGAAGGCGCGCGTGTGACGCTTTATCCTGACGAGGCGCGGAAAGAGGGCGCGGCCCCGGCTCCGCGCGTGCAGGACGTCTATTCGCTGCGCTGCGCGCCGCAGGTGCATGGCCCGGTGCGCGACGGTTTGCGCTATGTGGCGCAGGTGGTGGGCACCGAGATCAATTCGGCGACCGACAATCCGCTGATCTTCGATTCCGGCGACGGCACGCCGGTTTCGATCTCCGGCGGTCATTTCCACGGCGCTTATGTGGCGCAGGTGATGGACCTGCTGGCGATCGCCGTCGCCGATCTCGGATCGATCAGCGAACGGCGGCTGGCGCGGTTGGTCGATCCCACGATGAGCTACGGATTGCCGCGCAACCTGCTGGCCGGAAAACGCGGCCTCAACACCGGCTTCGCCACCGTGCAATGCTCGATGTCGGCGCTGGTGATGGAGAACAGGCACCTCGCGACACCAGGCTCCGTCGATTCCATTCCCGGCAAGTCGAACGCGGAAGATCATGTCGCCAATTCCACCTGGTGCGGCCGCAAGGCGCGCACGGTGGTGGAGAATGCCGAGCAAATCGTCGCTGGCGAAATCCTGATGGCGACCCAGGCGCTGAGCCTGATCGCCGACACCGCCAAGGCGCACCCGCTAGGCAAGGGCACGCAGGCCGCGCTCGACGCGGTGCGCGCGGTGATCGCGCCGGCGCTCGATGGCGACCGCTGGTATGCGACCGAGATGGGCCAGGCGCTGGAACTGGTGAAGAGCGGCGCGTTGGTGAAGGCGGTTGAGGATGCGGTTGGCGCGCTCGAGTAGCATCGCGCCCGCGCTTTCTAACTCCGGTGAGCAGTAGTCGCGGCGGCCACAGCCGCGACGCCCGCCAGCAACACAACGCCAGTACGCTTTACCGCCCCGTTTGGCTCGAGGTCCGCTGCATCACGCTCAAAACTTAAGCGATTCGAGGATTTTCGTCGCGTTTTGCCTGTGGAGCGATGTATTTTAGCCCCAGCGTTGCAGAAGCAACACAGGCCTCACAGCTTGACGATGCCCGCGGCAATATCGGGCCGGCGCGGCACGATTTTCTGGGCGACATACCGGTCGGCGATACGGCCGATCTGCTCGATATGCGCATCGGTGAGCGCGACCGTCGGCACCGCATTATTCGCGCCGATGGCGGGTGCGAGCTTCGCCGGCAGCGCCATGGCCTCGGTCCAGATCGCGCCGGCATCTTCCTTGTGGGTTTGCGCCCAGGTGTTATCGGCCTGCACCGTCTGGAACAACGCCTGCAGCAGGTCACGCCGTTTCTCGACGAAACTCGCGCTTGCCATCAGCGTCACCGCGTTCTCGGAGCCGATGCCTGCGCCGTCAGCCAGCACCCGCGCGCCGTAATTGGCCAGCGCGATGGTGATGAACGGGTCCCAGGTGGCCCAGGCGTCGACATGGCCTTGCGAGAAGGCCGGGCCGCTGTCGCTGGGGCTGAGATAAACGCGCTCGACCTTCTCCGCCGCGATGCCCGCCTTGGCGAGCCCCTGCATCAGCAGATATTCGCCGGTGCCGCCGCGATTGACCGCGACCTTGCAGCCGACGAGATCGGCAAGGGTCTTGAGGCCGGAATCCGCCTTGACCAGGATGCCTTCGCCGGCTGGCGCGATCTTCTGGTAAGCGAAGATGCGCATCGGCACGCCGGCCGCCAGCGCCGTGATGCAGGCGGTGGATGAGCCGGCGGTGATATCGATGCTGCCGGCATTCAGCGCCTCCAGCGCCGGCGCGGCGGCGGCGAAGGGCCCGGCCCATTCGACGCGCGCGCCCTTGGCGGCGAGCGCCGTTTCGAGCGTTCCCCGGCTCTTGCCGGTCGTCAGGTCGTTGGGAGCGCGCAGCCAGCCGATGCGGACGGTGTTTTCTTCAGCGGCGCGTGCGGGCAGGAGGCCGGCAAGGGTAAGCGAAGCGCCGGCTTTCAGGACGGTTCGGCGGTGCATAGCTGTTCTCCCGGCGCTCATGTTCCGGCCTTGCATATCGTCCGGCGCAGTTCCTGCGCAACGCCCTTCGCTTCATGCCTGCCCTGCATCCAGCAGCAAGGCCTCACGCTGACACAGAAACTTAGCCATTGACCTAAGTATCCAGCCAAGCCATAGTTAGCCTCATGGCTAACCAACATATGGCGCTCGACTCCGTTTTTCACGCTCTTGCGGACCCCACGCGCAGAGCGGTGGTTCAGAGGCTCAGCAAAGGCGCGGCAACGGTCAGCGAGTTGGCGGCGCCGTTCGACATGGCCCTGCCCTCCTTCGTCAAGCACATCGCCGTGCTGGAAAAATCACGGCTGATCGTTTCGCGAAAAAGCGGCCGGGTTCGAACCTGCAGCCTCGAACACAAGAATTTCGCCGCGGCGGAACACTGGTTCGGCGAGCTCAGAGCGCAATGGGCGAGCCGCTACGACAACCTCGACAATCTGCTCATCAAGCTAACCGGAGATGGAAATGACACCTGATTTGCGTTTTGATTTCATCGTCAGCAAGGACCACCGCACCATCACGATAAATAGGGAATTCGCCGCCCACCGGCCGCTCGTCTGGGATTGCCACACCAAGAGTGAGCTGCTCGACCAGTGGTTCGCGCCAAAGCCTTTGACGACACGCACCAAGCATATGGATTTTCGCGAGGGCGGATATTGGCACTACGCCATGATCACGCCCGATGATCAGACGTTCTGGAATCGCCTGGATTACAAGACGATCACCCCCATAGACGGCTATACGGCGCGGGATGGCTTCTGCGATGAAGCCGGCGCGGTCAATCCGAACATGCCCGGCTCCGATTGGGACGTTTCCTTCATCGACGCAGGGCAGCGCACGCTGGTGAAGACGATTGTTCAATACGCCTCAGTCGAAGGGCTTCAGGCTTCCATCGACATGGGATTGGAGGGCGGCATGGCCTCGACGTTGGAGCGCCTCGACGAACTGCTGCTCAAGCTGGCGGCTTAATTTTTGGACTGTTCGACCCCGAGCCTCGCAAGCAGGTCCACTTCCAATGCTGCGAGTTCGGGGTCGGCGCGCCAGCGCGGGCGGCTGCCGGGCACGGCGGCTTCATGCGCGATGCGTCCGCTATCCAGCACCAGCACTCGATCGGAAAGCATGATCGCCTCCCACACGTCATGGGTGACGAGCAGAACCGAGGGCTGGTGTTTTCGCCAGAGGTCGAGCACCAGCCCTTGCATCTGACGGCGCGTCAATGCGTCGAGAGAGGCGAAGGGCTCGTCGAGCAAGAGCAGGCGCGGCTCGCGCACCAGCGCGCGGGCCAGTGCGACGCGCTGCGCTTCGCCGCCGGAAAGCTCGGTGGGCCAGGCGTTTTCTCGACCCGCGAGGCCGACCTCGGCCAGCGCGGCGCGCGCGATAGGTTCGGCGTCAGGCACGCGCAAGCCAAGGCGGACATTTTCGAGCACCGTCTTCCAGGGCATCAGGCGGTGCTCCTGGAACATTACCGTCGCCGGGCGGGGAATCTCGGCCCGCTTCGCCTCCGCCGGATCAAGGCCGGCAAGGGCCCGCAGCAATGTGGTCTTGCCGGAGCCACTGCGGCCGAGAAGCGCCACGAACTCGCCCGGCGCGATATCGAGATCGAGCTGATCAAGCACCAGACGGTCGCCGAGGCGACGCGCCAGCCCTTCGATTTTCAAAGCGTCAACGCTCATGCCGCCGCCAGTTTCGGCCGCCAGCGAAGCGCGCTCGCTTCGATCCAGCGCACCGCCTGATCGGTCGCCAGGCCCATCAACGCATAGACGATCAGACAGACGACAATGACGTCGGTCTGCAGGAAATCGCGCGCGTTTGCTATGATCTGGCCGAGCCCGTAGCGGGCGTTGACCTGCTCGCCGACGACAAGGCTAAGCCAGGCGATCGAAAGCCCGTAACGGATGCCGACCAGCAGCGAGGGCAGCGCGCCGGGCAGGATGATGTGGCGGATGCGCTCCGAAGGCGTCAGCCCGAGCATCCGGCCGGCTTCGACCAGCTTCGGATCGACGCCGCGAATGCCGGCATGGAACATGAGATAGACCGGAAACAGCGTGCCCGCCGCGACGAGGATGATCTTCGGCGCCTCGCCGATGCCGAACCACAGGATGAGCAGCGGCAGCAGGCCGAGGAACGGCAATGCCTTCAGCATCTGCACCGGCGGATCGACGATCGCCTCCCCTGCCCGCGACAGGCCGGAAACAAGCGCCAGCGCCATGGCGAGTATGAGCCCAAGTGCGAAACCCGCGGCGACCCGCAAGGCGGAGATCGCCAAACCGAGCAGCAACTCGCCCGAGCGCAGCAATTCCCAGCCGGTGGCGGCGATTGTCACCGGCGAAGCCAGAATACGCACCGGCAGCAATCCGCTCAAACTCGCTGCCTGCCATAATGCCAGCAACGCCAGCGGCGACAGAAGACGGAGGAACGGGCGCGCGGACATGTCGGCATCGATTGGTCAAAAGGCTGGGGGCGTCAAGGGCGGGCTGCACACCGTCTCCTTCACCCCCACGGGGCGGTTTTCTAGAACATGCGGGCGGCCTCAATCGCCTTGCGATTGTTCACATCAAGCCTTTTGCAAAACAGGACAGAAAAACCGTGTTGTTCTGGGTTTCCGATCTAGGAATAAGAATTGGCCGGATCGAACCACCGGACAGGATCATCGCCATATAGGGCACCGCCGTGCCGTAGGATTTCTGCGCATCCTTCACCCGCCCGCAAACGAATACCGTGCCGAACTTGTCCTTTCCGGCATCCATGTGAAGGAATTCGGGATTGTTGATCGAGGCGAACGAGCCTTTGAGCGTGGCGCGTATCCTGGCCTCCGTCGAGGCTGAGACGGGAACGCGAACCGTATCGGGCTGGGGAGCGGGCGGGTCTCCATAAAGTGCGCATCCGGTCAGACAGAGAGCCATCAGCGAAACACTCGAAAACCGCATCATCGATCGCCCCAAACCAAGCTCTAGAAAATGCATTTCCACGTCGATTGTTCCTAGATTGAAACAATTTTTTTGGCGCGAGCCAGAATGACGGACAGAGCTGCCGATCGACTACGGCCACCTTCTACGCCGGCAAGCAAGACTCCCCTTGTAAGCATCCGCGAAACCTTCAAGCGCCACCGAAATTCGCACACCCGAAGCCAAGATGGTCCCGAGGGAGCTTGAGCCTGCCCCCAACAAAGACAGGGGACGCCCAGAGGACGGGCAGATGCCAAACACCGTTCGAAATCCTCGCATGAACATAGGGGCGAGCGGCCTTCAAACACACCGCTCGCTCACTTGGATGCAGCTCGCACTTGCTTGCGCATCGTTCGATCGTGAAACGGAGAAGGCATCCCATGAACGACAAGACTGACCAACTTTCGGGAGAGATGCGGAAACTATGGATAGCCTTGGCCGCCGAGACGAAAGATCGGAAAGCCGCCGATGATGAAATCAACAAAAAGCTGAATAGTCTTGGACTTCTGCTTTCAGATCATTCAGGCGCGGTCTCAACGTTGATAAAACTTCTTTCGAGAATGGAGTCGCAATACGCGTCCAAGATGCTGGTTTTGACGCAGGCGATCAGCGACTTTAACGGATTTCTGAAACTTCCGCCTCAATCGAACCGGTTTTTGGCCGTTTGGGACGCCGGTTGGGCCATGGTTGCGTTGGCCGTTCCTGCATTGCGGCTATCTCCGGCACTGGCGAAAATCGAAAAGACGGCGGCGATCGAAATGATCGCTGCAAAGGCCTTCATGAAAATCCCTAGTCTTACTGCGCGGATTGCCTCGTATACGGTCAAATATCACAATATTTCTGACGTTATTTCTAAATCAAATACTACGCGGGATAGGGTTTTAAAGGGTTTGGAGACCATTGAAAAAGACGATTTTCTATCAGACCGCAGCAGGGCTCCGATAAAGGAGCTGATGGATGAGTCCGAGAACGCGCATAAAGTTTTCGACGCGGTCATCGACGCCGTCGAAATGGAGTATAAGGCACGGCTGCATAGCCTATTTTTAAATGTTAGTTACGTAGCGAAAGAGTCGCTTGAAGAAAAAGTTGTCAGGATGATGGGCAATCTACCCTTTTTGACAAAGGCGCAACTCGCACGGATTGGAAAGGTGTACCTCTGGAATATCCTGGCGTCATGGGCCAAGCAAAACGTGGCGGTCGTGACAACAATGTATGCGAGCGGCGATGGCGCCGCGATCGAAGGACTGAACGACACTCAGAAAGAGCAAATCATGAGTTGGTTCGGGCCAGGAACGGATATTTGGTCCACCGGCCTGATTCCGCCGATCACCAGCGTATGGTTGGCGGTTAGATATTGGGGAGTGCCCAACAAGCGAGCAGGATCGCCCGGACTGATTTTCGGGTTTGGTTGAACAGCGCTCGCGTTCTGACGTCCTGTATATCTTTGTCCTTGCCCCCATTCTCGATGAGAAGCCGCAGGTCAGCTTGCGCCCCCTCCGTCAGCCGATACCGGCCGCAGCCTCCTGGATCTGGCCGGCATTGGCTGGTCAAAATGCGCGGGGCGCCAACCAAAGCCGGCGATTGACAGTCGCGCCCAGGCATCGAATGGTTTCAACCATGCGGAGCAGCGCGCCTTGGGAGGCCTGCGATGGATTTGTCAGCCAAGACTTACCGCCTGAGCATTTCATGCCTGCTGGCGCTCTGCTTTGGCATTGCGCCATCCATGGCGGCCGAATTGAAGGACCCGCTCAGCCCGCTGAACAAGACGAAGGACGCCTTCCTGTGTTTCCGGCGCGATTACGCGGCGGATCATCTGGCGAAGCATCCGAAACAGACGACGAAATCGATCGTCGTCACCTTCCAGGGCAATGGCTATGTGACGATCGCGCTGCAGCCGCGCAGCGGCGCGGAAAACCGCATCGGCGCCGGCTGCGAATGGCGGCAGGGCGCGGGCATCGATACGTCGGATCGCAAGATGATCCCGAATTTCAACAAGTCGGCCGGGTTCGACTGCATCACGACAGTCGGCGACACGGCGGAAGAAGGCGGCTACGGGTTGATCGATCCGGCGCAGGATGGGAAATCCATGACGGTGTTCCTGCAAAGCCCGATCTATGTCGAGCCGAAAGGCGGCAAGGGCCATCATCTCGACCTCGGCGTCGAGGATCGGACCTTCATTCTGAACCGGGTCGATGCCAAGACCTGCCAGGACTATCGGCCGGTCGTGAACGAGTAACCGCTGGGCACGACGCCTTCGCGCGCTAGATGGCGGCGGGACAGCCCGGCAATCGGAGAACACCTCATGGATATCAAGCGCATCGGCTCGCAGCCCTCGGGCAAGGGCCCAGACGAGTATTTCACCGGCACAGTCCGCATCGATCCGCTGAACAGCCCGCCGGAACCGGCCCGCGTGGCGATGGCGCTCGTCACCTTCGAGCCCGGCGCGCGCACCGCCTGGCATACGCATCCGCTCGGCCAGACATTGATTGTCACTGCCGGCTGCGGCTGGGCGCAACGGGAAGGCGGACCGATCGAGGAAATCCATCCGGGCGACGTCGTCTGGTTTCCGCCCGGCGAGAAGCATTGGCACGGCGCGACCGCCAAAACCGCGATGAGCCACATCGCCATCCAGGAAAAGCAGAACGGCTCGCCGGTCGACTGGATGGAGAAGGTGACCGACGCGCAATACGGGAAGTGACTCCATGCCCCATGTGATCGTGAAGATGAATGCCGGCCGCTCCGAGGCGCAGAAGGCGGCGTTGACGGACGAGATCGTCAAGGCGGTGATGACACATGCGAAATGCGCGGAAGACGCGATTTCGGTCGCCATCGAGGATATCGGGCCGGGCGAATGGACGGAGAAAGTCTATAGGCCGGATATCCTGCCGAATCTGGACCAGCTCCATAAGAAGCCGGGTTACGACCCGCTTTGATTGCCCGGCGCGCGCGTCGCCATCTCGCGCAGCAGATCCATCAATTGGGGTGCATCCCGCGCGACCTGCGCGAGATGCGCCGTCGATAGCGTTTCCAGCGCGGCATTCGCCTTTTCCGTCAGCCCCAGGAAAACCCGGCGACGATCGACCTCGTCGCGGCTCCGCTGCACCAGTCCGGCCTTTTCGAGCCGGTCGACCAGTTCGACGGCGGTCTGCGGCTTGAGCAGCAAGTGCTCGGCAAGCTCGTTGATCGTCATGCCGCCTTCGGGCGCAAGCCCCCGGATCGCCAGAATGGCCTGATGCTGCTGCGGCGTCAGGCCGGCATCCCGCGCCGCCTCCTCGCTGAAAGCCAGGAATATGCGCAGCGAACGGCGAAAGCGCGCGAGCGCCGCGTAGTCACGCTCCTCCAATGCCCTTCCCGATGGCTTCCTCGTCTCGTCCATAAAATCCCCGTTGAAATAATTCGTACTACGATCTATTCGCATCCCGATATAAATGCTGCAACGCAAGAAACCCTGATCGGTTGCGAAAAGAGGCTGACGTGCATCGTTCCCATACCCATGGTTCCCTCCCCCAGCTTGGCGATTTCACCGCCACGACGCGTGTGCTCATCCTCGTCGCGATGGCGCTGGTCGTCGGCCTCGGCGCTGTCGCGGCGGCCTGGCTGCTGCTGCAGGCAATCGCGCTGGCGACCAATCTCGTCTGGTTTCAGACGCTCAGCACTCAATCGGCGTCGCTGGCTGGCGTCAAGGCAAGCTGGTGGGTGGTCGCCGCGCCGGTGCTCGGCGGGCTGGTCATCGGACTGATGGCGCGTTTCGGCTCGGAGAAAATCCGTGGCCACGGCATTCCCGAAGCGATCGAGGCGATCCTGATCGGCGAGAGCCGGATGTCGCCGAAGGTCGCGGTGCTGAAACCCCTTTCTTCCGCGATCTCGATCGGTTCGGGCGGGCCCTTCGGTGCGGAAGGGCCGATCATCATGACCGGCGGCGCGGTCGGCTCGCTCTTCGCGCAGTGCTTTTCCATGAGCGCCGCCGAACGCAAGACGCTGCTGGTGGCAGGTGCGGCAGCCGGCATGACGGCGATCTTCGGCACGCCGATCGCGGCCGTGCTGCTGGCCGTCGAATTGCTGCTGTTCGAATGGAAGCCGCGTAGCCTGATCCCCGTCATCACCGCCTGCGCCGTCTCGGCCGCGCTGCGGCCGCTGGTGCTTGGCGCCGGGCCGCTGTTTCCCTTTGCCGGCGCGCTGGACATGCCTTGGTGGGGCGTGTTCGTTTTTGCCGGCGTCGGCATCGTCGCCGGTCTGCAATCCGGTTTGCTGACCACCCTGCTCTACAAGGCCGAGGACCTGTTCGGCGAGTTGCCCTTCCACTGGATGTGGTGGCCGGCGCTTGGCGGGCTGGCGGTCGGCATTGGAGGGCTGATCGAGCCGCGTGCGATGGGTGTCGGCTATGACGTGATCGCCGACCTGCTCGGCGGCCATGTGACATCGCACGAGATCGCCCTGCTGCTGGTCGTCAAATCGGTGATCTGGATCATCGCGCTCGCGTCAGGCACATCAGGCGGCGTGCTCGCGCCGCTGCTGATCTTTGGCGGCTGCCTCGGCTGGCTCGAAGGCCAGGTGCTGCCAGGGACTGCAGGCGCATGGGCGCTGCTCGGCATGGCCGCGATGATGGGCGGCACGATGCGCGCGCCGCTGACCGGTATCCTGTTCGCAGTGGAACTGACAGGCGACTTTCCGCTGCTCGGGCCGCTGCTGGTTGCGACCGGTTCGGCCTATGCCGTCACCGTGCTGCTGCTGAAACGCTCGATCCTGACGGAGAAGATCGCGCGGCGCGGCCAGCATATCGTGCGTGAATACAGCGTCGATCCGTTCGAATTGCTGCGCGTTTCGGAGGTGATGGTGCGCGATGTGGATACGCTGCCGGCCGAAATGCCGCTGGAGGAAGCGATCGCTTTCTTC